>Ga0194118_10000057_pt1 | contig 194542 bp, 168 predicted proteins | sample TA2MahsurfametaG_2_FD_148662 | JGI IMG/M metagenome (GOLD analysis project Ga0194118, IMG submission 148662) | Freshwater microbial communities from Lake Tanganyika, Tanzania - TA2015013 Mahale N5 surface | ecosystem: Environmental > Aquatic > Freshwater > Lake | place: Tanzania: Lake... | reverse complement strand
GCCAACCTCTTCGGCGCCACTGTTAATGCTTCTACTAACTTTTCTACTGCTACGCTTACTAGTGTACGGTCCGGACGCATCATTGGTATTACCTCACTCCTACCAAACAACTTCAAACTTATTTGAAACCTTTTTACGTATTTCATTGATTACCTTTCTTTTGTTTTCTTTTGATTTATTTTATTACGACACACAACATGTTGTAATAAAAAAAAAGTAATTAAGATAACTTGAATGATGGGGATACGTTTGTAGGCAAACCGTGTCCAAATACAACCATGTACACTAAAACCACTCCAGCAATTGCAACCGACCTATCTTCCGCTACACGCTGAGGCTGCTTCAACAGCTGCGTCATAATAAAGTAAAGAACCACGCCGATAATCGCAGAATGCGCTACCATTTCAAGTCCTCGTTCTTGAGCCATGTTTTTTAAATTTGACTAAATTTGATTTATAATTACTGTTTATTTTTATTTTTATTTTTTATTTGATTTGTATGTTTAGTTGTTAATTTTTATTTTTTTTTTCGATTTAGCTTTTAATTATTTTATTTCAATTATGTATAAACCGAATGGCATACAAACGTTCAGCACGATTGAAACGTTCAAAATGTTCAAAACGTTCAAAAACAAGCAAGAGTGGAGGAAGAAACGCAATCGTAAGTCCGAAAATACGATACTCTACAAATGAAAGCAACGACCATACGCTATCATGCACCAAATGCGGTAAAGGAACATTTACCGTAAAAACACTCACTATGGGAACAAAATTAAAAACCCTATTAGGATTTCAAATTTTAGATAATCGATTTAAAGTATTTACTTGCAACACGTGCGGATTTGCTCAACTTTATAGCAATAACATTACATGCAACGGAAAACAATGTGACCCGCTTGTTAAAGTTTGATTGATACTGTTGATACTGTACTATTCCGTTTTGAATGTTGACGGTAACTCTGTAATGACCGTTCCATAAAACGACTCAATATCTTTGAGTTGTTTTGTATCTCTTGGTGTAATGAAACTAATACCGGTTCCCTTACGTCCCCACCTTCCAGACCGACCAATTCGGTGCAAATAAGTGTGAACACTTCGCGGCAAATCAAAGTTGATGACAATGCTCACTTGCTGAATGTCAATTCCTCGCGCGGTCACGTCCGATGAAATCAGTACACGATACTTACCACACTTGAAGTTGGCGTACGCGTCATCCCGAGCACTTTTATCCATACCGCTATGAATGCAGCATGCGGGGTACCCTTTGAGTACCATGGCTTCCGTCAAATCCGACACGCGTTTCACGCTGTTGCAATAAATAATGGACTGCGACATGGACAATGTCTTGTACAAGTCCTGCAGCGTTGCAAATTTCGTTTCGTCATCGTCTAGAGCAATGTAATGCTGACAAATTCCCTCCAGCGTGAGCTGTTCCGCTTGCACTAATATTTTTACTGGATTTCTCATAAATTTTTCAGTCAAGTTATGCAGCTCGACCGGCATGGTGGCGCTGAACAAACACACTTGTACGTCGTTGTGCAAGTACTGAAAAATATTGTAAATCTGGTCCTTGAAGCCCTCCGATAACATTTCGTCGGCTTCATCCAGCACCAACAATTTGATTTGTTTGGGATTGATATGCTTTCGTCGAATCATATCGTACACTCGACCAGGACATCCAACTACCACTTGCGGCTGCTCGTTCTTCAAAAACTTTGCGTCTTCGTCTGTCGACGTTCCGCCAATCAAAAGTTGGACTTTCAAATTCGGCATTTGGCTTCCAAGACCGGTAACTACCTCCATAATTTGTTTTGCAAGCTCGCGTGTCGGTGCCAGTATAAGCGCTTGCACATCTTTTTTAGCATCGGTATCCACTCGTTGCAGAGTAGCCACACCAAATGCGCCCGTTTTACCGGTACCTGACTGTGCCTGAGCAATGACATCTCTGCCTCTCAACACTGGAATAATTGACCTTTGCTGGATATAACTGGGTTTTTCAAAATTGTACGCATAAATGCCACGAAGCAGTTGCGTTTTCATTTCATCTAGGTCTTCCCATACTGAAAATTCAGTTACAACACTGGAAGTGGAAGTGGGAGTGGGAGTGGTAGCAGGGTTACTTTTATCGTCTTGCATTGTAACCGACTTTCTTGATATTGGGGTTTGTTGTATATACGAGTTTCGTTTAATACCTTTATTATGTTCAACGGTTACGTTTAAATAGTTTACTTCACTTTAGACTTTAGACTTAAGACTTTAGACTTTAGACTTTATAATTAAATTTTTACGATAAAATTGAAGGTCCATTGTTCTTTTTCTATATATGTATTGTATTATGTTTTATACTGAATGTCTAAGACAGCAGCAAAGGCGAAGGAACCATATATAAAACCACTTTTGAAATGGCTCGGGGGAAAAACACAAATTATGAGTCAGGTTGTTGGCTTGTTTCCTAATGAAATACACAACTATCATGAACCATTTGTTGGAGGCGGGAGCGTTCTTTTGGCAATGCTATCTTCTTCAAACATCCATGTTTCCGGAAGGATATATGCGAGTGACCTGAATCAAGACCTTATATGGTTCTACATAAATGTGCAATCTGCTCCGGATGCAATGATTTCTGAATTAAACGCAATTGTAAACGAATACAATACGTCTCCGGAGAAAGGCACTATAAACCGGACACCGACAACAATTCAAGAAGCCAAGACATCACGAGAATCGTATTACTATTGGATACGGTCGCAGTTCAACTTCCTTGATAAAGAACAACGCGCAACCCCGAGAGCATCCGCCATGCTACTCTTTATGAATAAAACATGTTTTCGAGGGGTGTACCGTGAAGGCCCGAACGGATTCAATGTACCATTTGGGCATTACAAACAATCCTTTGCAGTTGACGAACTGCATATCCGTACCATTTCTCAGCTCATACAACCGGTGATATTTACATGCTGTTCGTTTCAAACTGCGCTTTCTTCGACATCCACTGGAGACTTTATTTATGTCGACCCGCCGTACGCTCCTGAAAATAAAACTTCATTTGTATCATACAATTACTCGGGGTTTGATATTGACAGTCACAAACAGTTATTTCAACTCTGCAGGGGATTTACGTTAGAAACACGTATAAAGTTTCTTATGAGCAACGCAAATGTTGACATGGTGACTTCTGCATTTCCTTCTCCCGCTTATTTCACACAAAAAATAAACTGTAAACGAGCAATTCATTCAAAAGACCCGGGGTCGCAAACAACTGAAGTTCTTATTACAAACTACTGCACGGATTACGGTGACATTGGCAACGATAATGGCGACAACGGGGATAACGTGGACAATGGTGAGAACGGCGATTGTGATTGTGATGGCACCAACAACGACGGCGACTGAAAGTTGTACATGTAATGTCCTGAAAGAATAATACTGTCCATTTTTGTGGGAACTTCAAAACAATATTTCCAAATATGAACTACATTCATGCAGTTGTGAATGAATAAACATATAATTTCTTTTTTCCCGAACGTTTTTTCAAGAATCTGGCGATACGGAAAATACAGTTGACGAATATTGAATGAATCAAATGGCGAGCTTGTGTTTTTACATTCAATAATAAGTATTCTGTGCTCTGACTCAAAACACGAATCGATTTCGTACTGAACGCCTTTTATTTCGTAGTTTGTTTCGCCCAGCTGCATGTCAAAGCTGCATCGATGCCGGCCGTTCAAAAGCGACCCGTGCGTAATTGGTTCATTCAAGAACTCTTCACGTTCAAATACTCCACTGTAGCGAAGTCTATCAATTAGAGAAGACTCGCTGTCACCGATTAAAAGCAATAGCGATGTGGTATCAATGGTTAAACTGGTCACTTCAACTGGCGTATAGTCAAGTGACTGATATATTTTATTTTTTGTTAGCACATACTGCCCGTTCCGAACTGGAATAATTGAAATTCCGTACCTTTGAAATATTTCAGGACGAGTATCTGCGGTGATTTGATATGCAAGCAACCTTGGTTCAAATTGCTGCGTTATCGGACCGGTCCACGTTGTTTTACATTCTTTAATTTGTTTTGACGTCAACACTACATCACTGTTCATATTCGTTATGTGATAACACTTTAAAATATGCTCCCATGGGTCCAAGCATTGCGAGCCTGAATCCAAGCATTGCGAGCCTGAATCCAAGCATTGCGAGCCTGAATCCAAGAATTGCGAGCCTGAACCTGATTCCAAATCAGACAAAACAGGAAAACCCATTTCTAAGGTCGATTCTATTTCCATTTCACAGTTGTCTACGTTTAACATTAAATGATACATTCGGGTTCGGGTATCAATTTTTATATTTTTGTATTTTTTTGAGTTTGATAATTTTTAATCAAGTACGAAAGACCTTGTAAAAAAGAATCTGCCATGTCATCCTTTTTACTATGTTTTTCAAATCGTTCCAACCAAAAACCCGGGAGAACTGTAAAAAGCCTTGGAGACTTTGGAGACTTTGGAGAATTTGGAGACTTTGAAGGATTCGAAGATTTTGGAGATAGACACGAGTCAGCAGATAGACTAGTACTAGAAATTTTTGTTATTGAAAGTATTTTACGAACGCACGCAACTCCCGCTTTTTTACGCTCGTCATATGTTTGAATATCGTCCACATTGTCACTGGTTTCTGATTCAGTTTCCGGATGAAAAACAAAATGATATGGCGCAACTTTCAACTTTTGAACAGACGAATAGTAAATTATATTATTCTTGTCCACTCCGCGCATTAAAAAATACTGCGTAATCATTCCTTGCACCGTTTTCATGCGATTCGCAATTGGACTTATCTGATTTTCAATAATTACCGTATCAATTTTAGTATCCGAGTTCGTATAAAACAAATCGTCGAAGCATTTCATCAAGTTATACCCGACCAAAACGAGAGATACGGTACTTGCGCTAGTATTGGTTGGTTTAGGTTTGGTTTCCGAAACAACGGGTTCGACAGACTCAGCAAGGTCCATTAAACAAATACATTTGTCGTATATTTCAATCGGGTAGATGTACCTTGTTTTCAATATTTCAATTGCCTTTTCTCGTAGTGCTGGTTTTGAATTTATTTTATCTATTGGGTCTATTGTGTCTATTGTGTCACTACTGCCGCCACCGGATATGGATGTACAAAAATCTCTCAGTTTTTCCATAGTGAATGTTTTGATTATCTTTGAAATGTAGGTTGGTTTTTCATCGAACACTTGTCGCAATGCAATGTCTGGGGCAGTTTTATAATGTCGTTTGCATGTATACTGCGTACCGGCGATACTACGGTATGCATAACACGGTTTCAATTTACATCCAGGTTTTGTAGTGCATACGTGCTGGGGCGGTTGCGTTTTTGCGGGAACCGGTTCATTCAAGTTAATCGTGTCCCATTTCAAAATTTCAACTTCTCCGGCAATTCGTAATAAACAAAACGAGAGATTTTTTATACCTACATCAATACTTAATACGGTTGTCATTGATTTAAAAATTTAAATATACCATATACCCCTAATATATGTATATAGTATTTAAACGTTTTTGAATTTGATTTTGACTTCTTTGATTTTGATGTTTACACAGTCTTTCGTTGAATCGGAATTTCTTTAATAAACGCATTATTACTTGGGCATTCAATTTCAACCGGGTCATAATCAAAACAATTATTTGTTCCATCCTTGAATTGAAACTCTTTGCTATTTTCAGGGGTTGGGTACACCACGATAACATGCGGTGCAGGAGCAATTACGTAAACATAAAACAACCCGACCGCAAGGCTTATTAAAAATACTGGAAACGAAATGTATTCAAACATCGGGTTTCGTTTTTTATTTATTTGTCTATATAATAAAAAATAAAAACAAATAATAAAAATAAATATTAAAAGAATATAAAAAAAAAATAGTACATATTGTATAAAACCTTTGACCCCCCTCTCCTCTCTTTCTCTCTCTCAAATGCAAACAATTCGTATTCCTAACCCTAACCCACGCACCTCCCCTGCTGGGTTTTCCGGTTCATTTGGTGCCAATAACGAAGGGTACAGCGGCTCTGGCCGTGTTACTGTTGGCGGTCCAAACCGAAGCGTCTTTGCTGAAGGCCAAGTCAGCGGCGGATGGTCCGGAAGACCAAGCTTTGGCGGAATGGTTGGCGGAACCATTCGTTTTTGAATGAATAAATAAAAAAATCAATAAATAAATAAATAAATAAATAAATACAAACATACAAGAAAACGTGTATAAATAGATGTATATGTATATACGTATAAATTAACATGTCCGCCATTCCGAGCGTTCCAAACCTATTAACCGCTGCCAATCCAGATAAACTGGGGACAGTTGTTATAGCAACTACAAACACTACCACAAACACTACCACAAACACTACCACAAACACTACCACAAACACGCATACAGACGCAGCATTGAATACATATGCAGATGCACTTTTAAACTCTGTCAAGGATATAACATTTAACCTGGTGTTACACATACCTGGACTCCGAGCCAAGTTGACCGACATATTAAATCATCCTAATATGGTTATAAATGAGATACGTAAAATATATGATGAAATACAGTCTAAAATACCTGAATCCGAAATGAGTAAAATTAGAAACTACGTTGCAGTAGACGCGTCTCGTACCACACTTACTACCATTTTACAAAAGTCGTTTCAGGAGATAATGGCTGACGGAAAAATAGATATCAGCGATGCTACCCATTTTTTGAACCTTATTTTTAATATTATTACGATGTTCAATGAGTCATCGCACAACAGTACACTATCTATATCCAGCGAGGCGGTTATGTTTTTTCTTTACTTTGTTATCAAATGTGTTCTTGTGTTGTGTTTGAATGGAGAAGAAGAAACCGTTGCTGTTGGACTACTCGACACGGGATTCAAACTGGTTTCCATAAGTGTTATGCCACTGACAAAAGTAAAGTGCTCATATTCGTGTAATCCGTTTCAATGTTGGAATAAAAAATAACGACCTACTATGAAAGAGGTACTACCATATCGCTTAACGAAATTGGTACGCGGTTAACGCGTTTTCGCCAAATGTTATTATTTATACCATAATCCTCATCCGGGACAACTTCACTCGCTGAATATTTTAATTTTTCTTGCATTTCAAGTAACTTAGTCAGTCTGTCAATATAGACAGTTTTTACTGTGTCTTGAACCACATTATCAGTTACTTGAACTGCTCCAGACGAAGATGATAGGTTGGTTTTGATTGCATTGATTGCATCTGAAATTGCATCGTTTACGCCTTGTATCTGTTTTAACTTATCGTCATTTGAAATGATGTCATAGTACTTCATTCGCAGTTTGTCGTATGCATCAAATGCTTTTTTCATACGTGACTCGAGTTTATTGAATGCACTGATAGTGTCGTCATTGGAAGCGTATCCAAACAATAAATTCAGCTTCAAATGAATGATTTCTTCTTTTACCATATCCACTTCTTTTTTTGCGTCGTTCATTCGGGTTTCAATGTTTTCAAACACGGGTCGGCGAATCACTTGGTTGGCTTCACAGTTGGGGTTGGTATTACATTCGATACGAAGTTCGTCTTTGGTACTTGAAAACGTCATACCCGGATTTCCGCATATTGTGCATTTACCCATACGAATTTGTTTACGCTGGGTTTTATCAAGAATTCGCCCTCGGGCTTTTCTGCGTTCTAAAATTTGATTTATACCATCTTCAAATTCTTTTTTCGTTTTGTAAAATGTTACGACATTTCGACGAAATTCGTCCATCAAAAGTTGCTCGTGCTGAATAGATGAAGTCATGGCTGTCTGTTATACTTAGTTTATATGTTATGTATTAACTTTAATTTTTATAATACTTATTTTATTTTATATAGAAAGTGTTTTTACATTTTGAATCGCTGAAATATAATTATTAATTATTACTACCGCCTTACCGCCTTACGCGGGTACGTCGGTACTTGTGCTTGTATTTTCTACTTCTAGTAGAAGTGGACTTCTTCAAACGTTTTGAACCACCCTTAGGACTTCTTGACTGTTTTGCTAGTTTCATATGACTGTCGAGCATTTCATTCAATGCCGCATTTTCATTTTTAAGTTTAGATATTTCGGATTGTAATGTTTCTCTAAATTCCAACGGATGGTCATCCATTTCTAATGGAGGAGCTGAAGGAGGAGACGGAGGAGGAGATGGAGGAGGAGGAGGAGGAAGCTTTTCAGTCATTCGAGTGTTCAAAAATTTTATGAACTCATCTGTTGTTGGAAATCGTCCAACACCATCACTTTGCACCCATTGGTCTAATAGTTCAGATGATAAATATGCGCACACTGGTGAATGTTGTCCTGAATTCCTTTCAACAACATCACATGACAATTGCAGCATATTCAATTCAGACTCGTGTTTATTGCTTTGAGGAATGCTAGAAACTCCATGAACATTATGTGTTAAAACAAATTGGGATATGATTCCAAACACGATTCCATCAAGTGTGCTTGCTCTTCCTCCATTAGAGTATTTCTTTGTCAGGTTTTGCATGTTAGGGTCTTTTGTGATTTCAACATGAAATAATGTTAACCATTTTAACAACATGGGTTCACCTAAATTGGGTTTAAATGAATATCCGCCCCCACATTCTGCAAGCAAATTGCGCATTTTTTTCTCATATCCGTCAGCTCCCAATATAGCACCCTGCATTTTGGCGATTGCTTTTGGTGTTATTTTTCCTTCATGAATCAATACATCGGCCCACAATTTCAAAACTCGTGAATGATATCGGTTGATTTGCATTTCAAATCCTCTGAAAATGTTTGGATAATCATGAGGCCAATCTCGGTACACTGCATATTCGATTTGTTCACATTGCCATTTATTTGAGCCCAAGAATCCTGATTGTGTGTATGACTCTTCAGTCTCACACAATGCAGTTAAAAATTTATCTATAAATTCTACACAAACATCAAAATTAGTCAATGCATCCTTAACTTCTTGCGACGTGTATATTTCTCTTATTTTGTAAATCGTTTGTAATATGAACTGAGCAATACAACTAAGTCCAGGTTTAGACCTGTTATATTCAGTGCTTATAAATGGCATACTAAACATTGCAAATGCACGAATAATTGCTCTTCGCATTCTTTCCATGTCTTCAGGATTGAATATTTTAGAATGTTCATTCACAAATCCAATCAAGTCTTCTTCTAATTTTTCTGGTTTTTTGGTTATAATATTCTTTATAATAAGGTTCATACCCCGCATGTCCCCAGGTGCTTGGATTTTGCCTAATACCCAATATGGTGTTCCATTATATGGTATTCTATTCAATGGTATTCTATTCATGGTTTAATTAATATCTGCTTAGCTTATATTTAATGAAAAGATATTTATTCAAAGTAAAAATGAAAATAAAAACAACTAAAATAATAATGAGTTATGTTATACGCATACGCATATAAAACATAACACAAGCTAAACAAATGCTGTTCACATATTCTGTACGAAACGGACCAAATGTGTCAACTGTAAAAACTGTAAATTTGAATTTGAATTTGAACACGAAAACGAGAGCTCCAACCGTTTTTGATGGAATTCGTAATTTGCACTATATCGCACAGTCAACCCGGTCAGGGTGTTCAACGTGCGGCGGATGAATCATTTACTTCTTCTTATTCTTTGTATTCTTCAAGCATTTTATCAAGTTCCGCCTGGTCATAGTGAGGTTTTGATGTAGCAGAAGAAGCAAGTATACTGTTTATTTTTCTAAGTTCAGCGTTAAATTTAGCTGCTTGTGTGGTTCGAAGGTTGCCCGGTTTTTTTGCACGCCGTGTAAAAGTATTAGAAGTAGGTCTACTTTTTGGAGGTGACTGAGAAGGACGTCTAAACAAAGGTGATGGCGGGTGTGGCGAAACATGAATAGGTGAATGTTCAGGACTTGGATTTAGCACTTCTGGTAACGGCGGTAATTTTTTATCTTTTAAATGCGGTGGTAAATGTGGATTTGGTAATTTTTTATCTTTTAAATACGGTGGTATATGTCCACCACGCGTTTTACGCCGGTAAACTTTGCGTTTTTGATGCTTTATTCGTTTTGTTCGAACCATGGTCGAGGGAATGAGGGAGTAATATATACATATTATAAAAAAATTATTTGAATGACATTACATACAAACTTTTATTTAGCGCACCAAGTATTTCATCGCGTATGTTCAGCAAGTCGCTATTTTTTTTACCGTCAAACCTCGACGTAAATCCTATCAGTACCTGTTTATATTCTTCTATTTTTCGACTAAATTCTTCTTTTGACGCACAATCGTATATTTTTACATTGGTTCTTGGAAGCGTGGCTCGAACTCCGCCTTTATGTCCAATCATTACTTCAACAAATTCATCAACGTACTTGTTCAAGTCTTCATACAATTCATCCGTCGCTTTATGAGTTGCGTAATTCATTGTTTTCCAATGGTACAATTTCACAGTTGTCAACATATTCATAAAAAATAATATTACATCACCACTTGTATTTAACTGTCGAGAGGAATGGTGTTGGTTTGTCTCTGCGTATGTGTCGTGTTTATTTGTATAGCGTTCACGTCTAGGATACGGAGTCGGTGTTCGTGACTGCGCTCTTTTTCGGCTATGTACTTGCGGCGTTTGCGACTGATTTCTCGATTCACTGAATACAATTGGGGTTAAAGATTCTGTACGTACGGTTTTTATTGTGGGTGGCCTTGTATTGTGTGTGGCGGGTGTTTCGTCAATTTCTTCTATTTTGAATCGAATATTTTGTTTTTTATCATTTTTTTTATAGTTTTTTAAAGTGTTCGCATGTTTATGCTTGCGACTATTACGCTTGTGACTACTACGCTTACGACCATAACGGCGGTTTAAACCACGCAGTTTACGCGAAAGTCCAAAAAACATAATAATGTTTAATTTATTAAATTCTTTAAAAGCTATAATGTATGTGTATATTAAAATATGCGACTACGCAGAACATAATTCACACTCTGTCGTATCAGTCGTATCCGTAACACTTGTGCTCGTATTTGTAGTTGTATTCATATTCGTACTTGTGCCCGTATTTGTACTTGTGCTTGATGTATCAGCCGCAACTGTGAACTGCTGCGCCTGATGTTTTGCTTTTCTCCTTAAGTAATATATTCCCGTCTTCAACCCTTTTTTCCACGCATAAAAATGCATGGATGTCAACAAGTTGTAGTTGGGGTCCTCCACCCACAAGTTCAAGCTCTGGCTTTGGCACACAAATGGGGCCCTGTCCACCGACATGTCGATTAAATGCTTCATCGGAATTTCCCAAACCGTGCGGTACTTGTTTTTCAGGTGCTCGTCGAATCCGGGAATAGTCAAGTGTTGCACACTGCCTTTGTTTTTCACAATAGACTGCTTTACTTGCTCATTCCACGCGCCAAGCTCGACCAGGTCCGCCATCAGGTACCGGTTCACCATGATGAATTCGCCTGCAAGCGTCCGGCGCGTGTAAATATTACTAGTAATCGGTTCAAAACATTCATTGTTTCCTAGAATTTGCGACGTGCTCGCAGTTGGCATTAGCGCCACAAGCAGCGAATTGCGAATACCGTATCTGCAAATGTCTTTTTTCAAACCGTCCCAGTCATATCGGCCCGGAGTTGGAGTCACGTTCCACATATCAAACTGCAGGATGCCCTTGGAAGCAGGTGACCCTTCAAAACTGTCGTATGCGCCGACAGTTTCAGGTAAATTGTTCATAAAACCGTCAACATGTACACGCGCCATTTCTTCGTAGCGTTCTCGTGCAATTTGCATGGATGTTTCAAGGGCAGCGTAATACATGGTTTCAAAAATAAGCCGATTCAGTTCACACGCTTTGTCGCTGTAAAAAGCAACATTCATCATCAAAAATACGTCGGCAAGGCCTTGTACTCCGATACCGATTGGTCGATGTTTCAAGTTGCTCGTTTTGGTTTTCGCGGTGGGATAAAAGTTGATGTCAATTACTCGGTTCAAATTCCGCGTAACCGTTGCTACCGCTTTGCGCAAGTACTCATAATCAAAAAATGGGGCAGTACCATTCCCATTACAGCAAACAAACCGATTTAGCGCAATACTGGCAAGGTTGCACACCGCGGTTTCATTCTTGTCCGAATACTCAATGATTTCGGCACACAAGTTGCTGCTGCAAATAGTTCCCAGGTTTTGCTGGTTCGATTTTGCATTTGCGGCGTCCTTGTACAACAAGTATGGCGTCCCCGTTTCCATTTGACTGTCCAGCACTTTCAACCAAATGTCTCGCGCTTGCACGCGTTTTTTTTGTTTGCCAGCTGCTTCATACCGCATGTAAAGTTCTGCGAAAGCGTCGCCATGAGTCTCGTATAAGCCAGGACATTCGTCGGGGCAAAACAGGCACCATGTTTCGTTTGCCATGACGCGTTGCATGAACAAATCCGGAATCCACAGCGCATAAAACAGGTCGCGCGCTTTACTTTCTTCGTCCCCGTGGTTTTTTTTCATATCCAGAAAACCTTCAATGTCAGGATGCCACGGCTCAACATAGACTGCAAAGCTGCCGTTTCGTTTTCCTCCCTGGTCAATGTAGCGCGCCGTATTGTTGAACACGCGCAGCATGGGCACAAGTCCGTTCGACACGCCGGCCGTACCGCGAATGAAACTTCCCGTGGACCGGATATTGTGCACGTGCAGACCAATACCGCCGGCGTACTTGGAAATAATTGCGCACTCTTTCAACGTGTCGAAAATACCCTCAATGCTGTCCTGTTCCATGGCCACCAAGTAGCACGAACTCAGCTGGCATCGCGGAGTCCCTGCGTTGAACAGGGTAGGCGTGGCGTGAGTAAAGTACTTCATCGACAGCATGTAGTACGTCTCTTGAATCCGATTCAAACACTCGCGAACACTTTCTTCACTGGACATGGACCTGTCGCAGTACTCGTCCAGCGTAGATTTCGGTACGTGTATTCCCAGAGCCACGCGCATCCACATGTGCTGCGGACGTTCCAGAATGATGCCACCGGACCCCTTCATGAGGTAGGCTCGTTCAAGCGTTTTGAAACCAAAGTAGTCGATTTCAAAGTCGCGTTCATATTGAATCATTGCATTCAGTGCATCCCCGTGTTCACTTACAAACTGGTACAATTCATCGGACACCAAGTGCGTGCATATTCCGTTGGAATCGGTGTAGTTGTACAACAAATGGATGATGTGTTTAAAATTGGAGCTTGTGAGTTTTTGATGGTTGGACACGATGATTCTTCCGGCCAGTGTCAAGTAATCTGGGTGCGTGGTTGCCATAGTAGCACATTGTTCAGCAGTGAGCTCATCAATTTTGGTGGTGCGAATGCGGTCGTGCAGCTGGTCAATGACCTTCATCCCAAGTAGCGTATAATTTACGCCATTCAGCTTCGATTTTTTTGGGTCGAGCACCCCAATATTTTTAATACGATTCAAGATTTTATCAAAAGACACCGCCTGCAAAGACTCGTCTCGTTTTATAACCCACATGTCCTGGTCCATGCAGGTCTCGGGGTCCATTGTTGAATATGTGAATGTGTTTGTGAATATACTACTTCTACTATTACTATTTTTGCTTTTTGTTTTATTTCATTTTTTTACTTATTATTTATTTTATGTTGTTATTTATACATAAAAACCATAAACCCAAACCATATAAAACGATAAACACATATTATAATACTTTGGTATATCATGTCGAAAAATAGATACAGCACTCCGGAACCGCAAGTTCCAGACTGTCAGGACTGGACACCAGTCAGTATGACCAAACGGAGGTCCGCGCCGTCTGCGCAGACTGCTGCTGCATCAGTGCAGGTGCAGCAGGTATCCTCATCATCGGGGTCAGCATCTGCAGTGGTTGCTTCAATCTCCAAGCCCGTTTCTGACGACACTAAAAAAACAAAGTACATCGCCAAAGCAACTTCGGACGCGGTGCGCGTTTCGCGATGTGAAAAAAAACTGACCCAAAAAGAGCTGGCCCAAAAGTGTAACATGGACGTGTCCATTATTTCCGAAATTGAGCGCGGCACCTGCGTGTACAACGCCGCCCATGTTAACAAGATTCAGTCGGTACTGGGCGTGAAAATTCCTAGGGCGTAGTTAAGTTAACAAAAACTGTAAACAAGCGGAATTGCAACGCAAGACCCTAGAATGAATCCAGCAACGTACCGATGTTTCATGGCTCTATACATTTCAAGCCACGCCTTGGCTTCTTCGCCGTTCGTAACGTGGTTCAACATGTAGTCGCTTTTTGGAGAAATGCAGTAATATGCTGACGAAACTAGGATTACAATTGCGAGCGACAGTGTAACCCGATGAAACATGTTGGTAATTTGCTTCGTGGGCGAAATGCGAAACAGAACAATGTAGGATGTAACGAGCCCCAAAATAAGGCCTTGAAAGTAAATCGTGCTTCGTTCTTTGACGATTCTACCGTACGCATCCAGCGACTCTTGTTTTAGTTTGGATATGTAGTCACTTGCAACGGGCTGCGCCGTCATTGTGTAAAAGGTGGCTCCTAAAAGACCAACCCCTACCGTTCCTGCTAAATAACAGCTGTTCATGATTGAAGTGTAATACGTGTATATTATGTATTATGTATGTATATTATACCGGGAAGAATTATTTTTTACGATTTGCATAGCAGGTTCCTCCGATGGCTACTCCTAAAATTCCAAAAACAACTTCAAGTATAACTGGCATAAAGTAAAATAAAGTCAAATAAAAACAACGACTATACTTTATGTATTTTAATTAATTTTCCTTTTCCTTTCCTTTGTATCAAAACTTGGGCGGAATGCGCAGCACAAGGTTACGCGCAATCTCATCGTGAATCTGGCCTAGAGAAATGGTAAAATTAAAGTTGGTATCTTTAAAGTCCACCAGTCGACCGTCATGGTACCGCATCGTTATTTTGAGCCGGCGCAGCTTATCCACCACGGGATTGAACTGCGAAATGTTGTACAAGTACATGTAACTGTTGGACGCTGAAAATCCGGTGCCTTCAGCATTCAGTGTCAACGGAATTTTAGCGAAGTATGAGTTCACGGTGCCATTATAGTCCGTACGAAGACCGTTTGTGGAACTGCGGTACGGCGCAATTTCATCGCACGAGTTCATTTTTTCGACTTCCATGTATATTGCAGTGTTGCCATAAATGTCCAAAATGTTGGGGGCCTTCACATAAAACAGTTTACCGCCCCTCGCCGTTTCTCCCGATATCCATAAGGTGGGTCGCAATGAACCAAAATGAAGCTCGTTTTCAATGACGGACGTGGCCCGATACGTCGCTTTAGCAAACCCCAAATAAAAAGGTAGCCCCCAGTTCATGCCGTAGTTCCACACCAGCGGCTGGTCGCATTTTGCATTTCGAACCAAAGGGTCAAGCGGGGAATTGTCAACATAATCTTCTTGTGTCGAAAACAACAGCTCAAAACCGTCGCGCGTATTTGCAAACCAAATTTGTTGCGTGACTGGGTCGTACTTGACACGGAAATACGGGTACAAAACGTCCTTGCTCACCGTTCGGAATATGCTGGACAAAGGTGCGGGGGGAGTCGGGTCAGTCGGGTCAACGTACTCGTCCCGTGTAATGAGGTAATTTGCAACACTACGGTTCATTTGATATTCGAGTTCGTTTGCCAGTTGCTCTGGACGGTAAAACCCTTCAGAAATTTCGGCTTTGTAAATGTTTCCTCGACCCGTGGATGGCGGAGGACCGTTGTTCATGTAATAATACGCCAAATCTTCTATTGCGTTTGGGTTGGTAAACTGTTCCGGAAACACTTTGAATGAAAACTTTGTGTTCTGGTACTCCCGGCTAAATGTGAAAGTCGTGGTTGTAATGTTGCATTCCACTAGCTGAATAGTGGAAACGCTAGTATACGTGGTTGGCAGCTGCACTTCAAACATGTTTGCGTTCGGCCATTGACGAATGTCTCTGTCTTCCGAATGAATCGTAATCAACTTCCTATCAAGCACAAACGTTTGCTCCCTAGGAATAAGTTGGTGCGAATTATTCAAGTTGAAGTTCAACTGACTTGTTGAAAACTTGCTTGCATACGTAGAAGCTGCCTTTTGTTCCATGATTAAAAGGTTATGATAATTCTTATAATTATTTATAATTATAACTATAAGATATATTTATGTTTTATGTTGTTGTATTATGTTAACGTTTAAAAACAACGCCTAAAATCGGCCTCTTCCGGCACCGGAAGGACCACCCCTGCCGCCTCTACCCCCTCTACTACTTCCTCTCAATCGGTCATCCGAAGAACTTCTAACACTGTCAAACCGACGACTTCCACTTTTAGTATCCGATGCAGCGTTTTCTTCGTGAGTTGACTCATGGAGCTGTTGCTGTTGCTGAGGCTGGGTCTGGGTCTGGGATTTATTGTATTGAGACCGCGCCTCGTGTCGCGTCTCACAAATGAGCTGGCCGCCGTACATGCCCTTCACTTTTGCGCACTGGTACTCATGATTGCCGTTTGTAGTTTTCACGACATCAAATGCCACGTACTCGCCTTGAACCAAGTACCGGTACTGGTCATTTGACACACTTATTTCACTGTGATGCACGAATACATCCGTGTTTACCGGTACGCTTGTGGCATCGTCGGTTTTAAGCACGGTAATAAAGCCGTACCCGTACTTGTTGTTAAACCACTTTACACGGCCGCTGTATTTTGAAGATGAATCTGAACTTGCTGAACTTGATTCTGGAGAGGTGCTCATTGTTGTTATGTTATATAGATATCTACCTTTGTATAGTATAGCTAACTGGTATAATCTTTAAACGGTTTTATTCAAATTTCATTTTCGTGATTGTTGTTATTGGAAGTAAAAGATTTAAAACTTGCACATATAGTCTACTTTATATCAAACCAAAATGACGTCCGCGTCCTCGTGGCAAACCATTATTCAAGAAGTAAACAGCAATGAAAATAAAGCACTGCTGTGGTCTCTATTGAGTGAAGAGCAAGTGTTTTCAGGTCTTAATGAAAAATCAATGCAGCCGGTAATAACTTTGTTTGAGACTGCAATACATACTACAATCAACACGTACGCGCATCCGCAAAACACCTCTTTAGCAACGCTGTCTAACTTGAATAAGGACGTGATTCAACGCGTTATTAAAGAAGTGGCCAATTACAAAATGCATATTACGGGTGCTGTGGCTAACGCTACACCACCATATACATCTGCTGACATTCAAGAAGCGCGCATCAAAGACATTACGTCAAAAGTGAAAGTACTTGAAAATGACATGAATGCGTTTCTCGTACTAAAAAAACCGCCCGAAATTGACTTTTCAGATAAAAATGTGAATGACGACGCACCAATTGGAGACAACATGGACCAGTTAATCAAAGAAGCACTTGCTGCCAGGGAACGAGAACTTGAAATTATTCAATTTGATATTCCTCCTTCTCAACCCGCTCAACCCTCTCAATCCTCTCAATCCTCGCAACCCGTTGATACTGCATCATCTGCATCAGGCCCAACTAAAAAGACTGTTTCATTTGAATCCAGTGAAACTGATATAGAAATTGGAAATATTTTCAACAAACTTAAACGGTCGCAACCAGAGCCGCCGTCATCGAATCAAGGGACGGTTTCAAACAGGGTACCAAACCCGGTACAAAACCCAGCTTCAAACCCAGTTCCAAACTCTATGCAAGTTCAACTAGACACAATACTTCACTCAATTCATGAATTACACTCGATGATAATGACTCTCTCGTCTGAAGTGCAGTTTATCAAAAACAATATGTTTGAACCTGAAGTAGAACTAGAACTAGACCTTAACTCATCTGGGGTTTTAGATTAAGAATAAACAAAAAACAACCAAAAATAAAAAAGAAAATAAATTGAATATTTTTTTTTTGAATTATTCACATATATACCAGTTCATCTAATTATGGCTTCATTACTTGATGGAATTTATGTGAGTGAAGGTTTTGTACGAGACTTACAAAACCAAGTTTTAGTTCTCGAACAACGTCAACAGAGTTTAATTCGACAACTTGAACGTTCGAATCAGTCGTTACAAGAATGTCACACTCAGTTAAAAATTTTGACTGAAGCATACGAACATGAAAAAAAACGAAACATAGAATGAATACACAATCTACAATTATTTTTATTATTTTTATTTATTTTTATAAGTAAATATAGTAAAAGTAAGTATAGTAAAAGTAAGTATAGTATTATCGTATTGTAAAATGGCGACATCCCCACCGACAACTGAAGTTACCTCCAAATCAGAATTTGAAGGAAGTATTACCATTTTTACGGGACTTATTGGCTTAGCGATGGCCATAAAAATCATCGTACAGGCGGTCCAATCAAATAAAGTGGGACCCGACCCATCCATTCCAACCGTTGACAATCCAACCGGAACAAATTCTAATAAAATAAATGGACAAGCCGATGCAATTATTGCAACGTATGGGTGGTCGTTGTTTTGGATAATTTGTTTATGGGTTACGGTTATTTCTATACTTACGCGTCGATTTGTATCAAACGTATTGGAATCTGCAAGAGACTCTGTCAGTGTAATTTTTTATTCAATTCCGTTCCTCATGGTATTGATTGTTATGCTATGGACCATTGTACAAACTTACACATTTAGGAAAAAGATAAATACGAATCAAATACCCTCCACGTACTTGGGATTTTCAATTGGTTCCACTTTCCTACTTGGACTCACCATTGGACTGCTATTTATATTATCAAAAATGCTAATACTTTGCAAACAAGTTGACATTCCAAACATGATAATGATTGCATGGTTGACAATTGTTTGCTCACTGTTTACAGGCGTAATGACGGGATGGATAGAAGTGCTTTTGACCAGTTTTACAACGGACGGGTAAATTCCAACAGCTTGTATTCTAGTCCATACTCTGTCGTAGTTTCCCAAATCCCAACAATATACAGCCCCAACCCCAACTCCAACCCCATCATGCGTATGTTTAGTTTTGAAATGTCAGCATCTATGCTACAATGCAATCGTTTATTGACTCTGTATGTTTCTGCATACAGGTTCAACAAGTCTCGTTCTATGCGAACTGCGTACGCATTAAGTTCTTCGCTGCTACTTATTAAAAATGTTAGCCCGTTCATAATGAGTTCGTTATTTATATACATGATTTGAGTTGAGGCGTATTCGCTTTCAGTGTCATTCACATTTAGTTTTCGATAACTACGTTCTTTAAAATAGATGTTTGACATACTATAACGCAGTGCATGCATATCTGGAATTATAAACACTGCGTCGTTATTGCTACTACCGTTATTGCTACTACCGTTATTGTTAATGGCCACTGACATTTTTGAGACACTATTTTGCGACGACTGTTTTATTTATGTATTAAGTGTTTAAATCTAAATAAAATGAAGTTCATATACTTGTGCAAAAGTGCAAAAGTATTAACTAACAAATGAAATTTTTAGAATCCCATTTCGATGAATATATCCAGTCCTGTAAAAAATATAACTTGCATCCGTCACTAGAAAAAATAGTTGAAAAATATCCAGCACCACCGAGTCATTTACCCAACACTATTTTTTATGGTCCGCCTGGAACGGGCAAATACACGCAGTCGCTGATGCTAATAAAAAAATACAGTCCAAGTGAACTAAAATATGAAAAACGCATGTTGATAAAGTACGAAAATGTGCCGATATACATCAAAGTTAGCGACATTCACTTTGAAGTGAACATGGCCATTCTTGGATGCAACTCTAAAATACTTTGGAACGAAATTTATTCACAAATTATTGACGTCGTTTCCACGCGACCTCACGCATCCGGCGTGATTATGTGTAAAAATTTTCACAACATTCACAGTGAGTTATTAGACGTGTTTTACAGCTACTTTCGATGCAGTAATCCGAAAATACGCATATCCTTTGTGTTACTCACAAACAACTTGAGTTTTATAACAACTAATATTATTCAATCGTGCGAAGTCATTCACATGAAACGCCCCAGTTTAACGCAATACAAGGACTGTATTCTCTTATCTACACCTGCACTTTCTGAAGAGCAGATTCAGTTTATTCATTCAATCACGCCTTCGGACTTACCTAAAATTTCAAACATAAAGAGTTTAAAACTAAATCGTCCAATAGATAACCCAAACGGCGACCTTGAAAGTAACAGTGCGTTTCGTTTGGCGTACACCACAACCTGTGTGCGCATTTTCAAATACATTATAAAACCAGAAACAATACAGCTACTGGAATTCAGAGATGCGCTATACGACATACTGATTTGCGACCTGGATATTCATAACTGTATATGGTACATACTTGTAAAGCTGGTTCATTATTTGCACGACAATAATATTCCAATTGGAACCAACGTCTTAAGCGACATAATGACAAACACGTATTCTTTTTTGCACACGTTCAACAATAATTATCGACCTATCTACCATTTAGAACGGTACATGTTCATGTTGATTAACCACGTACACAGCGCTGCAGCAAGTGTAAAATAAACAATAGCGATACGTAATAAACAGAGGTCGCTTATGGTTATAAATAAAAATAAATATACGACCGAACATGCCGAACATGAACAAAAAAGAAGCCTTGCGCCTTTTAGGCTTGGATACTAACCATAGGTTACATGATGATGATGTAACCGCTATTACCAAGGCATATCGCGTTGAATCTCTCAAACATCATCCCGATAAAAACGAAAATTCACCCGAATCAACTGTTCGGTTTCAAAAAATAAATGAAGCGTACACTTACTTACTGTCGAAAACGAAAACAACAAACCCGTTACCTTCTACTTCTCCGTCCACTTCGGGTCTATCTAATTCATATCATGAATTATTTATTTTTTTCATTCGGTCCATGTTCAAGGACAATGCTGGAATACACGCGTCAGATATCGAGACCGCACTTGTTCACATTATTTCATCCAATTATGACAAACTTTTAAAAACGTTGGATAAAGCAACCGCAGTTTCCGTGTATGAGTTTATGCACGAGTATGCGGACGTACTCCACTTACCAACCGAAACGCTGGAACGAATGTTTCAAATTGTTTCCGAAAAGATGCGGTCAGACAATGTGGTTTTACTGAATCCAACCCTTAGCGACGTGTTTCATAAAAAAATATATGACTTGGAATACGAGTCAAAGCATTTTACAGTTCCATTATGGCATAACGAAATATACTATCGGCTAGATGATGCATCCGACTTAGTGGTCCGGTGCAACATTTGCGATGTCCCGGAGTATATGTACATTGACGAAAACAACCATATTACGATTAGCGTGCGCACATCCATCCAAAAGTTGCTTGAAACTGGCTCGGTAACCATTTTCATCCCATTCGCCAATGACGAAAGCGCATCCATTCATGTACCGTCTTCGGACCTTGTGGTTACCAAAAAGGCGCAAGTATACAAGTGCCCGGACCCGATAGGTATTCCCAAAATAAATATACGAAATCCGCTTGATGCAACCGTGTTGGCTGGTATAAGTGTTTGCATTGAATTATATTGAACTGAACGAATTATTTTTGTAAATTTGTAAACCATTTGAAAATTTCCAAAAAAATAAAAACAAAAACGAAAATCCAAAAATTTTAAAAAGTTTTGAAATTTGTAAAAAATCCAAAAATCCAAAAATCCAAAAAAACCAGTTTTTCAGAAAAGTTTTTGCGAAAGTCAAAAATGGACATTTTTTTTTCGAAAAAAATGTCCAAAATCAAGATCCCCAAAAAAGTTTTGGAAAAAAAAAATTTTTTTTATCGTAACAAATCGAAAAACTTTTTTTCGAAAATGAGAGCGTTTTCTAGGAAAATCACTTTTTTCATGTTTTTTTGAAAAAAGCCAAAAAACCGGACCACCTGCACCCAAAAATGGACATTTTGGGTGAAAAACCCCAAAAAGTGGGTTTTTTTTTGTTTTTTGAAAATTTCATTTTTTTCTAAAAATATTTTGAGACCATTCATGCAAATAAAATAAGTCAAACGCTTAACAAAATTGTGACTGACACAAAAAATGACAAAAAAAAATAATTTTATTTTTGCAGTTAAAAAAAATGTGACGACAAGTAATGCGAAAATTAATAAAAATTTCAAAAAAACGCCCTTGAGATAAAAATATTTTTCAGTGTGACAAAAAAATGCAAAAAACGCGTTTTTTGCATGGTTTATCATAACAGTACCTCAAAAGTTGCCCTGCCCGTGTTTTTTTTTGAAAAAAAAAATAAGTAAGGTTTTCAAAAAAAAAACCCCAAATCCGTGTCTTGGAGAACCTAGGGCTAATAAAAAAGTTGTAAAAAAAAAGGTTTTTTCCAAAAATCGATGGTAAGGCCTTTTTTAAAAAAAACCCCAAATCCGTGTCTTGGAGAACCTAGCGCTTTTTTTCGATGTCCAAAAAATGTCCAAAAATGTCCAAAAATGTCCAAAAATGTCCAAAATGTCCAAAAAATAAAAAATGTTTTTTTTTATTTTTATTTATTTATTTTTTATTCAATGCTAATGTGTCATTGTGTCGTGTCAGTCAGTCAGTCAACTATGATAGGATGTTCTTGTGATTGAACCTGGTGCCCAGCAGCCTGGACTGGTTCTTCGCGATGTCCGCAAAGTATTCGCATACCGAGATTGAAACACATGTTTCGAATTTCGTCATGATAGAACTCACACAGTTCATCATAGTTTTCTCGGATGTTGTTGTTTGCAGCCGATGCAATCAGATTTGTAATTGTTTCACTCAAATGAGCATCTTGTGCATGTTGAGTGATAGTTTGAAATGCTGTTTGATGAAGAACATGCCGAGCGTCAAGTACCCTGCGTTGCATTTGTTCAGTACGTGTTAGTTCATTTTGTAACATGTTACAAATAACTCGCCGTCGTTCGAACTGGTCCATGATAGCCTGTGTTTCTTGGCTCAAGCGTTGGAATATATAGTTAACGCTTTCATCGTCATTCATAACACTGAACCCCTGAATTACAGGTTCTCTGCAAAGCGGACACGCGTTTTGAGCGGCTGAATTTGCCGCCATGTTTTTCATGATACATGAAAAGTGGAACTTGTGGCCACACTCTGTTGACATTGCGTTTTGATTCATATCAATTGAGTCCAAACATATCGGACATGTAACTTCTTCTTCTTTTTCTTCTTCCTTTTCATTGTCTTCCACAATAATCGGTTGAGGGTGAGGAGGAAGTATGCTCTTGATAACCGAAATAGCTCGTCTCAACATAGACGACTGGTCTTCTTCAACAAGGACAACTTCATTGCTTTCAGCATATTGACTCACCTCTTCCTCGTTCTCGTATTGTTGTTGTTGTTGTTGCTGTTGTTGGCGAATCACAGATAATCCATACACGTTTGACAATGAAACAATACGATAATCATCATTGCACAAAATCAACATGCTTAGTGAACCATTCAGTCTAAGTATTTCTTCCACAATACCTGTGTAGTTTTCATCTGACGCATGAACCCAAAAGTTGATAGTGTCTCCAACATTCACTCCATGTGCCTCTGTTTCCATTGTCGTGTTGTATAAATTTGTCCATACTATATACTCATATTAAAATGATAAAACACATCAATTTTTTATTCACAATACTTTTTCTTTATCCAACGCAGTCTCTTTTGAAATGCTTTTTATAATTTTTCGAGCTTCCTTTTCTCCCGGGTCGGTAAGCACTTTCAACAACACCGTGTTGTACTCCGTTTGCAAGTTATCATCGTACATCAAGTTCGGCTTCGTGTGTCTCCAGTCATCCACTGAAATAATTTGTTTGTAAGTCAGCTGGTCGATTGCGTGCTTGATTTTCATGTTTTGTTCGTCGCGTTCCCACACTTCCTTATCTTTCACGTACATGGTATCGCGTTTCAAGTCCGTACAATGAATGGGGCGTTTGTATACATCGAGCGTACTCAACCCTTGAACCAAAATGCGACCGATGCTTTCACCGATACCGCGCTCCCGCGTTACCATCAAGTCGTCGATAGTAACTTTGAGCGAATCGATAAAGTCGCTCATGTTCCACGCGTCTTTGCATTTTTCATTCAAAAATATGTTCAAGTTGAATGTGTTTTGAGTATTGTGGGTGTGATGAATTGTGGTGTTGTTGGTGGTTGACGCGACAACTTGATGGTTCACATTTACGCTGTTCAGCTTGGGAATCAGGTCGGTGATTTGTTGCTGAAACGCTTGGGTGTGCTCCATAATCAGCTTATTTTGGGCCATGATTACGTTGCGCAGTTCTTGGTTGTCGTTCACAACGTTCATTACCAGTTCCGGTGTAATAATATTGCACTTTTTTTTATGGTACCGCAGCCCGTGCACATTCTTATACCGTTTCCCGCATAAACATAAATATGCGTCACTGGGTTGGGGGATATGAGACTGGGGATACTGATTCAAGTACGTAAATGTAGGCGGTTTATCGTAATCGACATTGTCATCGGCATCAGTTGTATCGATTACATCGATTACATTGGTACTGGCTTTGGCATGACGAAACAAACACGAAGGTTGTGGTTGTTGTGGTTGTTGAGACCTGCGCACATGTTTATTCGTTTGACAATGTTTTTCAAAATCCTTTTTATTGTTCGTATGAAACGCACACACCCTGCAGTTATATAACTTGTACGAAAACGATGGAGGCTGTTCAGTCACGTTTAACAAATTTGACGTGATGAACATGGCTGGTTTGAATACCGATTATGATTATGTAAATACATAACATATATTTATATAATTTTATTTTTACGTGTGTAGTATTGTATTTTTATTTCAGTTTGTGTCTATGAACTTTGAACAATCGTCTAGAGCCGTTTTGAATGTTTTCATTGAATTGATTTCGTTTATCATTTTTGAAACTTCTGCCATATCAGCGTTACTTTGTAACTTGTGAGACAACACCTTTACTTGGTCTATCATTTTCGCAGACGTCCACTTTTCGAGTTCATCGTGAATGGAGTTGTAGTGCGCTCGGTGTTCTTTTATGTTCAAATTTGTAACTGCCGTTTTTGTGATTTCCGACTGATTTTTTGCAATGGTGACAATGTCAACAATCCCGCCCTCGTTCTTGCTCTTTTCCTTATCCACCATTCCCTCAAGTACGGTCAATGAGTGTTTGGTCATATTGAACCCAATTAGTCCAATGATAAGAATGACGGTAATAATCAACAAGTTGGATAACATTTATCTTTGTATATTTTACTTTTTTACTTTTTATACTATTGTACTTTTAGTATTTTATATTATTACTTTTGAAATTAAATTAAGTATTTGAACAAGTTATCCACGCACAATTTGCTTATTTTCCGACTTCCGGTACAAATGTGGTTCAAACAAGTTCTGTCTTTTTTCATGGCATCGACTAAATTCGAAACCGTTTTGTATTCGCTCATAACTGCTGCTGCAGTCTTAGAACTCACAAACGGAATGGCGCTTATCATGATTTCTCCAATGTTGTCTGGTGTGATTTGGGAAGACCGTTCCTTGTGTTTAAATATACTGCTGTAGGTTTCTGGAGTTGTCATTGTTGTGTCTGCCTTTTCCAACTTAATAGTAGATTTATTAGCGTAATACGGAACGCGGGTTTGTTCTGGAACTGCGTCATACTTGTCGGCAAAATACAATATAAGGTCCGCCGTTTCTCGCACATTGGCCGTTCGAAACACCGAAAACCCTTTCAAGTACATCATGCTGAACATGGCACTGTAAAGCGCCTTTTTAGTAACCGGATTGGAACTGCCACCTTTACTTGGATTAAACTTTGCCATATCGCCTTCAATAACGTAAATGACATTGTGGTTTGAAAGCTCACAATACTGATTCATTCGAAAGGATTGTTCTTTGTAACGGCCGTCACGAATACTGGCTGCAAGGTCTGCAAGCGTTTTTCGTTCAAATAAAATGACATCAGCGTCATTCTCAACTTCAGTTTTAAGTTGACCACGAAGCGCGACATCGCCAATCACAAGTCGTTTTTTTAACAGCGTATGGGACTCATGTTTACACACCACGGGTTCGGGACACTCAGTTGCCGTTGCCGTTGCCGTTGCCGTTGCAGTCGCTGTCGGTGTCGCAGTATCTGGTTCTAGTTTTGGTTCTGGCTCGGCTTCTTCATCTATCCCGTCGAGATGTATTCCGCATTTTCGAGATGCGGCTTCCAAGGTATACTCTCGAAGAGTTTTGGGCGGAGTGTACTTTAACTCGTCAAAGAGTGCCCGTTCTCGAATATCAACCAAGATGCGCATAATACAACAGTACAACAGTATGTATGAAGTCATTTTTATATCCATTTTTCAATATTTCATCCTTTGTTGTTATGATTCCTTATAATTGGTTACTATCTATCCAGTCAAGTAACAGGTTCGCGTCGCATTCCATGTAATTGTACGGAAACCCTTTCAACGCAATAAATTTTGGTTTTTTCATTGCAGGAGTTCGAAAGTAAATGTATGTGCTACCGAACTTCCCGTCGCGAATGGAGGCGTGCTCGTTAATTTGCCGTCTAATTCCGGAACTATTTGGTTCTGTTGTTACTTTTACTATACCCGTTTCTTGTTTTAATTTTTCTACTTGTGTCATACATGTTTTGCACACGTCGACCCAGTACGTGTTTCCTCGCGCAATGTTATCCAGTGTTTCTTCCATTTCTCTCGTGTATTGATACGCCAACAAGGGTTCGCACGTTGGAAACAGCGCATCTATTACGGCTTGTCCATGCTGTGTTATCTGGATTTGGTTACCACGCTGCCGAATTGGATTGCTGTTTTTTTTATCCAATGACTTCGCTGTAACAGCGTTGGTTATCGTTCCTTGTGTAGTTATTTTATATTTGTTATACGTGTACGCGTATGTACTATTGTCGTCCTCACTGAAATCGACAGAAGTGGGTGTCGATATTGGTGTTGATGTTTCACAAATATAATCTCTCTTTTTTAAGGTGTGAATAATGCTCGCAAATGTTGAAGGGCGACCGATTCCCATTTTTTCTAACCGGTTCAACAGTTTTGTATACGTGTACGGAACAAATGCGTTTACTAACACGGGATAACACTCGATACTATTATAAGGAAGCGACGACCCTGGTACAATTGACTGCAAATAAGAAAAATGGTCGGATGATTGTTGTGGGTTGGGGGTATCGTCGCCTGTATCCACATCATCACTGTCACAGTTTAGTTTGGGTTGTAGCTTTGTACCATATCGCGCAGTGCATGCGCGCCACCCAGCCATTTTTTGCTGGTATGCGTTATAGTTGTATGTATATGCATACGTGTAGTTGCCTGAACCTGAAACACAAACGGTTGCAGTAATTTTTTCATATGTCGCGTCACACATACAGCTGCACACGGCACGCATCCAAATCAACGAATATAGCACCCGTTCACTTTTTTCAAAACGGTCTTCTGGTAACTGGATAGTTGTAATGTTTACCGGGCGTATGGCTTCATGCGCGTGGTCAGACACGGTCGCACGCGTGGACTCAACCACAGTGGATGCAGTCGAAAACGCGGGCTGACGTGTAAACGAAGTATTCCAATTTAATTTGATAAAGTCGCCCGCAACCGTTTTGAATTCTTGGCTGAGACAGGTGGAGTCAGTTCGATGGTACGTAATGTATCCGGATTCGTACAAGTGTTGCGCTGCATCCATTGTTTCGGTTGGAGTGAGGCGTAGGTAAGTGCTGCCGAGTTGTTGTAACGTGGTCGACTTTAAAGGCGGTGGTGGTTTGTAACACACCAGTGAAGGTTGTGAAAGCTCAAACCGGTGAGCGGCTGCAATTGTTTGTCGCGTATCTGACTCGGTATAAAACCGTAAAAACGCATCCACGTCGTCTCCTGTTTTGAGACGCGCAGTCATTGTAAACGGAATATTAAATTTTGTAAAATAACCAACGCACTTGTATTGAACATCCGGATTTGATTCGGCATCGCGCATTTCATTGTAGGCTTCTTGCATAATGCGAAGCGCCGGGCTTTGACACCGTCCGGCAGACTGAACCAGTTTCTTATTGTTCTTGTTTGTACTCGTACTCGTGCTCGTACTCATATTTGCGCCGGTTTTTAGCCACGTCCAAAGGAGCGGCGTAATGCCGTAGCCGATAATAAAATCCAATACTTGGCGGGTTTGTTGGGCGCGCACAAGGTTCATGTTGATTCTTACCGGCGCATACAGCGCGCTTCGAATCGCGGTTTGCGTAATTTCTTTGAACACGATGCGCGGGGTGGTTTCAACCGGTAGACCAAACACTTGACACACGTGCCAAGCAATGGACTCCCCCTCTCTATCGGCGTCCGTTGCCAAAATGACGGTGCCGTTGCATTTTGAAAGTGCATTTTGAATTGTGCGAATATGAGCCATTTTTTTGGAAGACTTTGTGTAAGGTATACGTTCCGACGAAAACATTTCGGAAACGTTTGACATATCGGGCTGTATTGCCAGGTCTCGAATGTGACCGCAGGTTGCTACGCACATGTAGGTCGGACCAAGCATGTGTTCAATTGTTTTGCATTTGGACGGCGATTCTACAATAATCAACGTTTTATAAGGAATAAAAGAAACGGAAGACGACATCATTGTAACAATAAATATACGTTTATGTTTATTACGTTTATACGTTTATGCGGTTTTACGACTTGAGGTATTCTAGCGCATCTAAGATAATCCATTCCTGTTCTGTTATTTTTTGAAAGATAAGGTTTTCGTCAAAGTTCAAGTTGAAAAAAGATACCTTTCCATTACGTACAACTTTACACCTGAGACACGACTTACACGTGAGTTCTTCTTCTTCATCATTATCATCATCCTCATCATCCTCATCATCGTGATTGTCATATTCATTTTCATATTCATTTTCATATTCATTTATAGCCGGGACCGGGACGTAGTCAATATTGATGTTGCAAACGTATGCCCCGTTGGTTAATGTAATGCGGTCCGGATACTTTAATGAAATCCATCGAATATAGCGTCCAATTTGTAAATCACTACTATCTTCAATGTACTTGTAGCCAATCAATGTGGCATGCATTGTTTTTAAAACCGTTCCTTTCAGCTGTAACTTTTGAAGAATGTCATTTTTCTTTTTTTTAATTTCAGAATGCGTGGTTTGCATGATAGATGCATTTCCTTCATTTTCTAAAGCTTTGTCCAACGCATGAATATCCATGATTGAATGTTTGATTAAAATATGATACAAAAAAAATAATATCACGTCGCTTATTCACTCGACGTTACATTATTCTTGTATTTTAGTTTGAGTTTATTACATTTTGCAAATTGGTTTATTGGTTTTTAGTTGTTTGACATTTTTAGTTGGAGGTGGCAGCTGCTGGCAACTTTCTGACAATCTTCTTCTTTGAAGCTGGCTCTTCCTGTGCTACAGCAGGTGCGGGCGCTGACACGGGAGCCGGAGCCGAGTGGCTTGCAGTGCGTCGAATCGGAGTTTGGTCTTCCTCATCATCGTCATCATCTTGTTCATTGGCATCATCGTGATGTGCCGCCACTGGTGCTTGTGCTTGTGCATGTGCAGGTACAGGCGCATGCGCAGTGACTGGAGCTGGTTCACCAGGCAACTCGATTCCGCATGTTCCGCGGTAAGACAACTTGGGCTTCACGATTCCTTGAATCAAGTTCCAAGTTACGCCAAACTTTCCACCGGCAAACCAAATGCCACCGCATTGGATTCCGACCGCAATTTGCGAGCCCTTCTGAATGAAGTCGCCTGGTGCAAGGGACGGATTGGTCGGAACTGGAAACATGAGACGACGGTCCATGTCGTACAAGTCGATGTTCTTCCAAACTCCCTCCCAGCATGGAAGCTTGATTTTGAAGGTTGGAGCGCGACTGTAGTCGGTTTCAAGGGACACCTTGTCCTTTGGGTACTTGAGCATTGGAGTGAACAGAGCGTCCGTTGTCTCTGCCGACATCTTGGGCTTGCCGAACCATTCCTTCGAGTTGGCAATTGCATCGTCCTTGACTTTCTGCTCAAAGTCGCGAATGTTGTTGAAGAACTTGCGAGTCGCGTCATCGTATCTGTCCTCATCTGGAAACTGTAACGACATATCGTATGAAATCTTACCTGTCTTCTCGTCTACAAACTGGTTGACCCCCCATGTGAGCATCATTGGCGAAGAAATTTGGAGCACCGTTCCACTGTTGGCATTCAGAATTCCGATGCTCTTTCCGCCCGATGGGTTCACTTTGGGCTTAGCATATTTGACGCAGGTTGCAGGGTTAAATCCAGCGGGAGACAAAATGTTCTGGCTTGAAGTTGACATTGTTGATTGATATATGCTTTGGGTGTTGTTGTTGTTGTACTACTACTTTCTACCCATTATACGTGTCGCGTCTTTAAATCAATTTTTTTTATTATTCATTTTATTCGTTTTATTTGTTTTTTATTCATTTTTAATTTTAGGTGCTATGCTATACATGCTATACAGAACCAGAACCCATAGTAGATTCATAGTCATTCCCAATCATGACAATGTCAAATGTTTCAACCGCTTCAACATTAAGGCCACACCCATTCTGTGATTTATTTATTTTGGTAGTTGGCTCCATAATGTAATAATTTGTATTATGACCGAGTAATATTTCTGATTCAGTTGGAAATGCTGAAACACATGAAATAAGTAGCGCTTTCACTCCCGGTAAAAGGGTAATTCTTTGAAAACAGCATTTTCGTCCTATAAAATCAAATGTTGCTTTCGCGCTCACCGAGGTTGATTCGAAGCCATTCAATGACTTTATATGGTGTTTCATACCATCCAAAAAATAGTCCCTTGTGTCTACACTACGATACACGTACATTTTTTTAGTTATCGGCGGTGAATTTTTTATAATACGGTCAATGTCTTTTACATAGATTTGAATAACATTCAACCAAAAATCAACTGTAAAGCATGTAAGCAGTCGAAGAAAAATAATATACAACTGGGCTAAAGAAGTACCGGAAGTGTCAATGGAAAACAACTTTTGTATCTCATCTAACTTTTCGGGGGTTACGTCCCGTGAAACGGCTTCCAATAACTGTTCGGGATTATATGACTTAAGCTCATCAAACGCTTGGAAAAATAGTGCAAAGTAGGGCCTGTACGTAGTAGGATTAGACTCAATATCTTTTAAGTAATTCATAATTTTAGAATGCGTCAATTGTTTTCTAAGAAACCTGTTGGCAATTTCATCACCGGTTCTTGTGTATGAATGAATCGTAAACACATCGCGTTTATTGAGTTGGGCAATATAATCAAACTGGCGTATTATCCATTCGTTATCAAATAGGTTTTCAAACTCAATTAGAGTGGTGTTTTCTCCGATATTTTTGTGTATATTTCGATACAGGATGTGATTGGTTGAATTGAAATGAAAAATTGGTTTCTTGTCGCGCATAATGCTTATATCATCCAGCCGTTCATGGTTAAACTTTCTCGTATCTTCATCTTCGATATCTTTGATAAATGGGACTCCTTCATAGTTTATTTTGATACTATACTCCACAATAGGCAGTTTCTCAACCGAAGCACTACAATGTCTTTTTACAGCGTCATTTCGATGAAGATTCAAGTGTCTTTCATCTTTCAACATCAACGAGTGTTTTCTTTTTTGTGTGAACTGTTTAAACATACTCATCAATTGCGCTGACTTTGCACCTCCTCGTGTAAGCCGCCGCCGCTGCCTGCGGTTTTTATAATTCATTATAGTTATTTAAAAAATATTTTATGATATTTTGTTCTATTTTAATTTTTTATTTTAATTATTTATTTCAATTTTCTATTCTAAGTGTATCGTTTTATTGTGTTGTGATTTAGTCTTATTATAGTGTTTGTTGTGTTTTTTAGATTTGTGAATCCTCCCCTTTTTGGTTTATTCATTTTTATTTTACTTTTGCTTAGGCCGTATTTTTGATGTACTCGCGTTTGTATCCCGCTACTCCACCATGCGTGGCAAAGTACTGAAGGTGCCGCATAGTGAACCCGTATGAAGAACCGGAATGTCCAACTTCCATTGAAGTCATAATACGATTCGTAATTGGATGGTTGGAAAACATGAAACCACGACCTTCGGGTGGGTCATATGTCGACATAAACTTCCAAACATCGTACTCTTTTGACAGCATGTCAGGCGAACGTTCCACGCGCACAACTGCAAGTATCGCATCGCGCAGCATATCTGCATTCCAACTGTCTTTGATAAATGACAAATCCAGGTTCTTTACATCTTCCTCGGTACGAGGGAATGCTGAATAATCGTAGTAAGCCATAGAACTCTAACGATTTTTGTTGTATTGGTTTCATTCATTATGTATGTTTGATTGAAATGAAATCAATTTTTTTTAATATTATTTATTAAAATAGAAATAGTTATAGAATTTATAATACAAAACTAAAAAAATGTTGGGGGGGGGGCACTTGCACAAAGTGTTTCCATTCTAGCACCTATTATAAACTGCATTCAAATGGCACCTCAGGTGTACAAAACCTACGTAACAAAACGGGTTGATGAATTGTCCGGGTATTCACTAGGAATGTTGTTGACTACAAGTATACTATGGTTTGTGCACGGATACTTTATCCAAGACCTTTCGTTACAAGTATCGGGAATAATAAGTATTCTACTAAACTCGATATTGTGCATGATGTTTTACAAATATAAATATGAATACCGAGATGTGAAAAAAAATTGAAATGTATTTTCATTTGTTTCATTCCTCAGTTTCATTTCAAAGACAGTTACAATGACATCCGCCGTTGAATCAAAGAAGAAATACCGTACCTATACAATCAAGTCATGGTATGACTACCAGCGTTTCACGCCATCTCATCTTCATTCGATTAAACACTACTATGCCACATGTGCCGAAGATGCAAAAAGTTGCCCTGAAGATGTAATGGTTCTCCGAGACGAAATCACGCGTATTACTGGATGGCACTGGTGCACTGGTTGGCCTGCCCAGAACTGCGCCGATACAAATGGGTATGTCGACTTGCGAACCGGCAAAAAATACCCCTACGGAACGTCGTCATTTTATGAAGACATCATGTAAGTACTAGAAAGTGGTTATTAAATATTGCAGTAAATTCATCTTTATCATATGTCAACGCGTAAATATCAACCAAGTATTGAGGAGAATGAGAACGACTCGTTCGTAGAGTGTACTTATATTCGGTATAGAGTTCTATCATAGCTTTAAAGATAAACTCGCCAACTGCTGCAGACCCGCGGTAAAGCGGCATTGCTTGGCAAAACCACCACCACATTTTTGCAATAATCTGTATACGAGTATCAATGTAACCAATGTAGTTCTGTTTTTTTTTCAGCGTCAGCCTCGACTTTCCGTATCTACTTATTTTACTTATTTTACTTATTCTACTTATTTTACTTACTTTACGTATTCTCAAAGACGATGCAGACTTACGATGGCTTGGCATTTTGGAAACAAGACGTGTATACAGGAATTCAAGGGTATCAAATATTTTTTGAATTCGTTGTTTTCCGTTTTCTTGAAAGTGATGCCAAAAATATTCGTATACATTGTCGTCATTTGTCTCTTGCGCTTCTAACACAGTCAACGTAAACTCTGTAGACGGTTCGTGCTCTAAATGTTCAGTTATGTAGTAAGCCATGGAATTTGGAATGCCAATTTTTTTTGTCATGTAGGGAATTAAATGCGCACCATTGCACTCAATGACCGGCGATGTCGAGTCCGGGTACATGTCAAACCGCATACCAGGAATTCGCGGAACCGGACCAATGCGAGGTTTTCCAATTTCCGTGAATAAACTGTCCATTTGTAAAAATGCAATTTCTTTTCTCCGCAGAGCACAGTACCATACGATATCCATAAATGGCACTTTTTGAAGAAGTTTTGTCACTATATTTTTGGTTATGTCACGAGATTCTGATTCAAAAATAGCTTGTATAAATTTAAGTTTCTTGCGTGGACCAATTTCGGCAAGCGGGCTTGTTTTTGTTTTATCAATTGCAATTGCAGTTTCAACAAAAATATGGTTAGCCACCATTCGTTTTTTTATGGCAGTGAAAAAGTCAACGTTGTCTGACATTTTGGTTTCCCGGTTGAACAACGCGCATTGCGAATAAATGCTGTCTACATTTGAAAAATCCTCCGTAACCGCAACCGCAGAACACTTATCTAGTTCAGAGTGTATGAAATCAAATATTTGTACGCCTTTAGATGTTCTGAAATTTGGCTTGTTTGACTCGTGATACTTTAAAAATTTCAGTAACCAAAGCTTGTACAATGGTGCGCAGTTGGGAAATTTTTCTATAATGTCATCGTTATCGTTATCTGCGGTCAACGTCATTCGTTGCTTGTTACTTTATATATTACTTTGTGTAATATACAAAGATTAAATAATAAAAATGAATGGTACTGATAGTTAATAGAATAACAATCATTCTAGCAAAGGAACAATTATTATACAAAAATCGAGAGAATGACACTCGCAACTGAACCCGATGTGTATTCGCCGAATATGGATGACAATGGCAGGTACGTTGACAAAACTCCCTCGTTCAACTCAAGTGCGCTAGCGAATGGACTGCGCTGCCCATGCGGAACTCGAAAAGACAAAGTGTACACATCGGCATCACTGTTTACTGCCCACTGTAAAAGCAAGACGCATGAAAAATGGATGCATGACCTGAATGCGAACAAGGCCAATTTATTGACAGAAAATCAGTCGCTTCGTGAAATCGTCCATGCTCAAAAGATTATGATTGGAAAAATGGAACTGGAACTTTCTAGCAAAAATATAACAATCAATTACCTAACCCAAGAAGTGACCAAGATTATGAAAGGCGACCGTGTACCGACGGCAAATGACATGTTGATGCAGATGTAATTATATGCAAATGTACATTATAAACGGTATAGATACAAAAAGCACAACAACGTAAACAACATAAACAAGATATAATTAGAAATTATAGATATTCAGATATTCATGGCCTGGTTGCTGGTTTTAAATTCTTTGTTATTTGTAGCAACCCTTACCGAATATTTGATTTGTATGAAATATGTAAACGTGGAGTACGATTATAAAAACGAGTGGTTCAACGTGTTGCTAAGTTTGCTGTTCACGCCATTTTACAGCTGTTTTTTTATTCATAAATTTTCATGGTCTCAAATCAAGCGGTACACATCTCGAGAGAATCGCCACTTGTTATTGTACCCCGTGGGTACCGGCATTCTTTACACGGTTGAAACCGTAACCGTATTTTTTGCCTTGAACACAATTACGCTGAGCTATTACACGATTCTGCGGTCGGGGTTCATTATTTTCAACATTCCGTGGTTCAAGTACTTGCTTAAAAAACCGATAACGCGTCTCTATATTGCAAGCTGCGCATCCCTGGTTGTCGCGCAGTTGGTGTCGACTGTGCAGTACGTTTCCAAGTATAGCAGTAGCGGTAGCAGTAGCAATAATGTGATTCAAAATGCTATGATTGTAATGGTGTCATGTTTTTTGAACGCCACCTACAACAACCTGATTGAGTACTCGATGGCGCTGTACGGTGCTCAAATGCAAAACATCGACTTTCAAATCATTTTCCAGTGCACATACTTTGTGATTGCAGCACCATTTGCAATAGTCTACACAATTCAACACACGCCGCCTGTAACAGCAAACACAATGACCATGTACTTTTTTATCGCGTTTGGGCTGCAACTCTACATGTTCAATAAAATCTACATTCTCAACAGCAGTAAGCATAGCGCCATTCCTGCAAACATCCTGCTCAGCGGATTGGACCTGCTGCGACGCGTGATTCAGCTGACGTACTCGTTTGTGTGTTTTAAAGAACCGTTTGACACCGTTATCGGCATTTCTCTCGTTTTTCTCGGGTTATCCGCCACGCTTTTGTTGTACCAATACATTTCAGACCATCTAAGGTCGACCTCTGCATCTATATCATCTGTTAAACATGTCGAACTTGAAGAAGTTTGAACTTTCTTTGAACTTTGAACTTTCTTTGAACTTTGAAAGTTTGAAATGTTTAAAAATGTGAAATATAATTATTAATTATTACTACCGCCTTACCGCCTTACGCGGGTACGTCGGTACTTGTGCTTGTATTTTCTACTTCTAGTAGAAGTGGACTTCTTCAAACGTTTTGAACCACCCTTAGGGCTTCTTGACTGTTTTGCTAGTTTCATATGACTGTCGAGCATTTCATTCAATGCCGCATTTTCATTTTTAAGTTTAGATATTTCGGATTGTAATGTTTTGCAGTCACAACTACCATAAACGTGAGAAATAGAACTCGTGCTAATTTCGGGTACGGATTCTTTATACTTTATACCACTTGGGACTGACCCCCTAGGAATGCGTGGTTTCATGTTATGTGGCCTAATCCTAGAAGGCGGAGGCCAACTTGAAGTAAACTTGTTGGGTGATGTGCCTAAAGGAATCATTTTATAAATTAAAGTATTATTAAAAAATATAAATAAATATTAGATAGATTTATAGTTTATATTTTATAGTTTATAGTTTATGCAAATTTGGGTTATCGTAGCATACTCGCACTTGCAGGGCATTTCCAAAAACGGCATTATCCCGTGGTCTTGTAAAAACGACACAAAATTTATGAGAGAAATCACCACGGCGCCGGGGTTAAAAAACGGGCTGTTGATGGGTCGAACCACATTTGAATCGATTGGGTGCGTTTTGCCCAACCGAGAAACCATTGTGGTGTCAAAGTCGAATGCAGTTTCCGAATACAGCCACTTGAATTTGCATACTGCAACCAGTATACATGAGGCTGTCGAGAAGGCACGAAACGAGTTGAATTTGGACGTGTTTTGGGTATTTGGCGGCGCATCCGTTTACGACCAGTTTTTACAGATACCAGAGTTTCTTGACAGTGTGGACGGTTTTTTTATAACCACCGTTCCTGAAATCGACTGTGACACGTTTATTCAAACCAATATTTGCAACATTGTACTTGCTAACAATTATCAAGCTATCGACTCTATGTCCAGTATTATCCTTGAAACCACCGAAGACGGTAGGTATGAATTGAGCGGTTACTCTAGATTGCCTCCAGACGAACTCAAAAAGGAATGGACCCCAGTTCTAAAACGGTTTATCAATGTAACACCAGTTATGAATGAAAGCAAAAGGTAACAAAGGAAAAGGTAATGAAATAAAAATAAATAAATAACATAGTATATCTAGACTATCTGCCACTTATCTATTATCAAACTATGGACTGGTACAAGACCATATACTATGTTATACTGTACGGGTCGTATGTGATGTACGGCCTGCTTCTTCTCGCCATTTTAGGCGGACTTCCAAATTTAAATCTCTCGGATAAAATCCCCGAATACTTAACGGTTCTTCAAAACAGTTTAAAGTACTACGTGTGTTTCTTTTTGATTATCCGGTTCAACCCGTTTACGCGGTCGAAAGGCGCGGAATTCAACGACTTTGACGCAGACATCGTGTTTTCATCCGCCATCTTTTTACTGCTGACCACCTCGTTTACGTCAATCGTATACACCTACGTGTTACGTGAAATAAAAAATCCACTGAAAAATAGCGTGTTCAACCTTGAGTCATTGAAAACCGTGTCATTTAAAGTGTAAAGTTAGGTTAGTCATCGGTTTCGTCGTTTTGTACGTCGGATTGACGATGACGACGACTTCATCATTCTCATTCCGCGTCGTAAACTTTTTTTGATAGGCGGCAGTGGCAGTGGCAGTGGCAGTGACCACCCGGGCTCGCGATTAGGCTCGCGGTCGGGGGCAGGGTCTGGTTCGGGTAATGTGTCAAAAAACCAGCGTATTTTTTCAAGGATGGTTTCACCCACTACAATGTCGACTGCGCGTTCGTCGTCCGTATACGGAACCATCATGTGTTTTTCAGCAGCGTCGTCCGCATTAGCAGCAGCTTCCAATTTTGCAGCCGCCGTTTTCGGAATGCCCAATGATTTAAACAGCGGGCTGGTCATGAACCGTTTTATGAAGACGGACTGCGGAATTTGGCGCTCGTACGGTTTTACTTCAATGACGTAGACGTTTTTAGTGTGCATGCCGGGATGTGCGCGGTCGTCTACAAAAAACACCTCGAACTCGCCTTCCAAGTTACTGCACCGTACAAAGTCGTTGTACGTTTTGTTATGACTGGTGCGTTTTACTTCCACCACTTCGCCATTGGGGCGCTTGAAAGCGCCGATAACCCGGTCAAACAGCGGAAAGCCGCTTTTATAGTTGAAATAGTTTTTGATTCCGTCAATCCACTCGCGCGGTCCCGTGTTGTTCGTGTATATCATGACGTGTTTGCACTTGTGCAAGCGTTTCATTTCCACCAGAAAACGCATAACCTCCATTATTTTGGGTCGCAGCACTTCAGGATAAAGGTCCATGATTGAATTGAAGTTGTCTTGAATGATTTTATCGGGGTCGGGATACAACCGTTTCAGAATTCGAGCCAAGGTATAAATGAATCTACTTAAGTCTGCAAATGAACCTAGGGTTTCGTCCATGTCAAATACCGCAATGCGCGAAACGGTTGAATCGCGGCGAGGGTGCGGGTTCATTTTGAATGTATTACCTACTGTTAATATACTCAAATATTATTAAAAATAAAAATAAAGAGTAGGAGGAAGAAAAGAAAATTTAGGAAATTCATGCCGCAACAGTTGACGCGTCGTAAATGTGAACGAATTCTACGGTTCTATAAGATGCCGCTTGTCCGCGGAGCACCGCTGGTGACGCTCCGCGCTCAAACGAAACGTATTTTGCACGACAAAATGTGTAAATGCGTAAACGCCCTGTATAAAGGAACCGCTACCAGTACGCGGAGCGACTTGCATTCTTTTGAAGACTCGATTGCGATTTGCAAACGCAGCGTGTACGGAAGAAAAGGGCTGACGCCGCCCCGGTTCACGTGTCGAATACGACGCAGTTAATATGAATATCAAATAAAATATCAAATAAAATATCAAATAAACAACTTAAACTTTTGATATAGTGTGAATAGTGTGATTATTAACTTACTATACCAAACTCGAATGCCAAAAAAAGTTACATTTTATTTGGATTATCCAACACATTCTTGTTATGACGTAACAATACGAAACATCCACGAACCACTGTCAAACATTATTCCCAGCATTTTTCATAAACTGTTTCCGCTCCATTTGCATACGTACAGTACGGCAACTCCTTCATTTATTAGAATTACCGGAAGCGGCGGTAGATATGTCGGCGTTGGAAGATATCCCGACCCAGATGAAAACACGTACTACAATGCGTTTGACAATGACACATTGGACCCCAGTAAGAGCTATGTTGAGAACAGTATTCTTTCCGATACGCCAGACAAGCTGAGCGACTCGGCTCCTGAAATACGAATTCGGCTTAAAATACACATTACCGGGCATACATGAGACCGCAATTTCCTGACACGAATGTCAGCACATTGTACCGTTCCTCAATAAGCACCAAGTCAAACATGTAGTTGTAAATGCGCCAATTGGTTTTGTTCACACCAATTGGCAGCCCCGTTGTCGGGTCGCAAATCATGTGAAACGACGCGTTCGGGTCCAACGACGGGTATATGGTGGACAGCTCCAGTTCGACTTGCGTGAACTTGCTCATGTTGATGGCGCCTGATGGTTGCAACTCATTGGGGTCCGTGTTCAAACAAAAGTTGTAACAGTACAAACCCGGCGGCGGGTTCCCCTTGGTGCGCACGTACTTTTCCACATAGTTGTATATGCCCGCGTCGAATATATTCTCTCGATATTTTCCATTGAAGATGATGCCCATCGTGTTCAGAATCTCTTTTTGATTCTCGGGTTCAAACAGCCCCGTGGTATAATACCCTGTGCGACGGTTGCTGTTCGTATGAACCTCGAGCCGTCCAGCTTCGTCCATGCACGGGTTACGCCCTGGACCCAGCGTGTACGGCGTGCGCGAAGTGAGCGGTTCACCCGTGTTCACGGAAACTTGCAACGGCTTCCACCCTTCCGTGGCCTGACGGTCTGCCGTGTACCCGTACTCAGCCGGTTCAATGTCGTGGGGCAGGTACTCGTACGGCCAGTTGGTGTAGTTGCCCCACTCGTTCCGCAAAAACGCGTCGCTGCGACGGAAAAAGAACATCCAGCTGGACACCATACCCAGCGTATTCTCCAGTTTGACGCGGGTGTTTCCGGTCACGTCCTTGAACTCCCACTCGTAAATGCCTTTTATCAAATACTTTTGCTCGTTTGCGGCGAACGCAGCGGTTTCTTCGGCCGACAAAAAGCCGTAGGTGGCAATCATGTGCACGTCCGCGTTCCAGTCGGTCCGCGTGTCCGTGTAGGAGGACGGCCCCAGCTCCACGTCCGGCGGTGTTTGCAAAAAACGGTAAAACTGGTGCTCGTTCAGTGTGTAGTTGGACTGCACGTACGGCCACTCGTTGTCGGGGTCGGTCACGTCGCGAATCACGTACAGCTCTTTGACAGGTCGAAGCGTGACGTCGATTTGCAGCGTGTTGTATTGCAGACATACAAGCGGAAACGCCATTTGGCTGCTGGTGGTGAACCACGTGTTAATTGGAATGTAAATTTTTCGACCGCGAATGGATGGTTCTGCGCCGCGGGTGCTGGGCGTGTAGTACGCGTTGGGGTACTGGTTCACGCGCGCGCCGCAACAGCCGGGGTCGTTGAGTTCCGGCACGTTGCCGGTCATTTGGTCGTACAAGTCGCGCTTTTCGGCGGGGTAGTCGCGCTGCAGCATGGACAGCAAGTAGCTGCCGGAGAACTTTTGCAGAATTTGCCCGCCGACGGACACGGTAATGTCCTTAATCATGTGCGCGCCCAAGTGTTTTATCCATTTGAACTCGTAGGGCGCCCACTTGTCTTTTTCGGTTTTAGGCGGGTATATGGGGCTCCAAATGGTGGGGAGCGTCACGCAAATGTAGGTGTCCATGAGGAGCTCGGCGTATCGAGGCATATAGAACGTGAACTTGGACTCTTCGGACATGCGAAGCTTGCGCTGCCCGTCAAAGTCGACCCTGAATTTTTGGAGGCCGAAGTTTGTGTACTTTTTATAGGTTGCCTTGAAAAACGACTTTTTCGGGTTTCCGTTGAGAATGGTGTTTTGGTTGCCGTATGCAATGATGTTTAGTAATCCGCCCGGCATTTCAAAAAATGAATAACAATAACAACAATAACGATTTGAATTTGATTCCACTTATTGCCCTTCTAAATTATATTTTATTTTGTTTTTTTGTTAATATAATATAGCATACATACTATAGTATATAGTTTTATACAATCATAAATAAGTAAATATGGCAGGAGCAGGAGCAGGAACCCCCGCCGGACAAGCAGCACCCACGCTTAGAAATAAACTAGCCACAAAAGCTTTGGCATTGAAAACTGATTTAAAAGCTAAAGGACTTGAAACGGCAAAAGTAATAAGTAGTATAAAAGTTTCACCAAATGTCGCACACATTGGAGGGTTAGCAGTAACCGTGATAGTGATAGCAATTATTATGGGCGTGTGGGCTTGGAACTACGGTAAAAAAAGTAGAAATGACAGCACAATGCAGGCGTACTATGCAGCCGAAACAAAGTCGTTGAGCAGTATAAATGACTTTGACGATAGGTATGGCTACTTGCTGCGAGACTACTACATTATGACGGCGTACAACTGTTGTTGCGGGGGGGACTACGCGGCCGATTTCGTTTCAACCGACGCATTGCGATGCGTAATAAGCCAGGGTGCGCGCGTTCTGGATTTCGAAATATATTCAGTGGACGGCAACCCGGTAGTCGCGGCGTCGTCCAAACCCGAGTTTTCAATGAAGGAAACTTACAACTTTGTGCCGTTTGTGGATGCGGTTGACACGATAAACAAGTATGCATTCAGCTCATACCGAATCAACGAAAAAACGGGAATTGAAGAAGGGTGTTATAATTCGAACGACCCCTTGTTTTTGTGCCTTCGAATCAAGAGCCGAAACGTTATGATATACGAGAAGATTGCAACGATAATCAAGGACAAGCTGGGGTCGAAACTGTTAGACCCCCGGTTTTCTTACTCGTTCAACGGGGAGGACCTGGGTAAAATCAAACTGACGAGTTTTATGAACAAAGTCATCATCATAATTGACGAAACGCCGGGTTCAGATAAAGTGAATACCCGCGAAATATACAAGCGCACGCCGTTGTACGAGTACGTGAACATGACATTTACGATGGATTCAAACAAACACACGTTCACGTTCATAAAGGACAATATCAAAGCCGACTCCAAAGAGTCTGCAAAAAAAACAATAAAGTACATTGTACCGGAACGGTCCACGCGTTCAGAAAACCTGTATGTATCTACGACTGCGCACAATGAAGGGTGTCAAATGGTGGCAATGGCATTTCAAAGCCAAGATGCAAACGTGAAAGCGTATCTCAAGCTGTTCAACAGTTCAGGAAGTGCGTTTATATTGAAACCGCCCGAGCTTCGTTACGTGCCGATTGTCTTGAAGGAGCCAACGGCAGTCAATCCAACTGAAACGCTCTCGTCGGCCAAGACGGCTCAAACCTCGATGGGAACCACGGTTACTATGTAATATAGTCTTGTATAGTCTTGTAATGATACAACGATACAATCTTGTAGCCAGAAAAATATTATTATGTAATACTAATACGATTCATAATATTATCCAACTATTCAACCAAAATGTCAACGTTAACCCATTCAAGTAATTCTCTTAAAAAAATCGAAGACAAAGAAATTGAAATATTAAGAAATGCGGTAGACAAGATAGAGTCGCGGATGGGTAAAAAAGTGGCACAGTCGCCGGAAGTGAAGAGAATTATTGGGCGACTAGAACAATTTTTGCGCGATAAAAAATTGGTGTGTTACGGTGGAACCGCGATTAATTCAATTCTGCCTGAAAAGTACCGTTTTTACAACAACGATATTGAAGTTCCCGATTACGATTTTTACTCGCCTTCTGCGCTGGAAGACGCGAAAGAGCTGGCCGACATTTTTTTTAAGATGGGATACAATGAAGTGGAAGCCAAGTCGGGGTCACACCCAGGCACCTTCAAAGTGTTTGTGAATTTTATGCCGGTCGCAGACATCACTCAAATGGACGACTCGCTTTTTAGTGTGCTTTCCGCAAAGTCGTACATTAAACATGGCATTCGGTACGCACCCACCAACTTTTTGAGAATGGCCATGTACCTTGAACTGTCTCGTCCCGAAGGCGACGTGTCAAGATGGGAAAAAGTGTTGAAACGGCTCACGCTGTTGAATAAGGTGTACCCGATGAAAATGGTGAATTGTTCCAGAATTTCAGTGCGACCAAACTCTAAAGATGAAGATGATGCGAATGACGATACAGAATACGGTTCTTCCCGTTATTCCCGTGTGGATAAAAAGGTGTATGATATTACACGCAATGTCCTTTTGAACAGCGACGTTGTATTTATTGGCGGGTTTGCAGACGTGTTGTACGGCAAGTACTTACCGAAAAATGAACGCCATAAGTTGTCAATTAGTCGCGAGTATGAGGTGCTGTCAAATAATCCGCAAGAGCTGGCAACGCTCATTCGCATGACACTGAAGTCAAACGGTATTGAAGATATTACAGTTGAAAAAATGCCTGCAATTGGAGAAATTGTGCACGACCATTATAAAGTTGCTGCAGACGGCGCAGTTGTGGCGTTGATATACAAACCAACCGCGTGCCATAGTTATAACACAATCAAGTTGAATGACCAGGTCATTAAAATTGCGAGTATTGACACCATGTTGATGTTCTACATTGCATTTTCTTATGCAAAGCGCTACTATTATAACCGCGACAGGCTGCTGTGTTTGGCTGGCATTCTGTTTTACATTCAAAACAAGAACCGGTTGGTTCAAACCGGAATTTTGAAACGGTTTAGTAGAACGTGCTACGGCAAACAAGAAACGTTGGAGATGCTTCGAAGAGACAAAGCTGCCAAGTTCCAGCAACTGAAAAACGACAAGTACAATCCCGAATATGAGAAACTGTTTTTGCGGTACGTTCCGTTTGAAAACCTTACAACGCGGGCGCGAAATATTCGAATGCATAAATCTCGACTTCGACGCAAGTTAAAAAGTCAAAAAAATAAGGGAACACGAATAACGCGAACCATGCGAACAAAACAACCACAAACATTAGATGACACCAATAGAGAAGGAGAAGGAGAAGCGCTATCCAAGTTAAAAACGAAAACTATCACATTTACAAAGAAAAAATCGAAAAATACAAAATCAAAGACAAAATCGAAGACAGTAAAACGTAATCACTAATAAGTAACAAGTAATAAGTAAAGCGTAATAATACAAAAAAAATCCAGTTAAATACATGTCAATATAGTAGCACATTGACATATTTTTTTTCAAATGGCATCAGCAGAATCAGCATCCGCATCAGTAGCGGCAAAAGAAGACGACGTGGTTCACGTTACAAAAGACGCTGCAATGCGAATTTTAAGCGATGTTCGAGAAATCATGCGGTTTCCGCTTGACGGAGACGGGATTTATTACATGCACGATGAGGAAGACATTTTAACCGGCTACGCCATGTTGTACGGTCAACCCGGTACCCTTTACTATGGAGGCTACTACTTTTTCAAAGTAACGTTTCCACCGGATTACCCGCACAAACCGCCCAAAGTAAAGTTCCTGTCCAACGACGGAACCACGCGAATGCATCCCAATTTTTATAAAAACGGGTACGTGTGTTTATCCATTTTAGGGAACTGGCGAGGCGACCAGTGGACGGGATGCGTTACATTAAAATCGATTCTGCTGACAATGATTTCAATTATGGATGCCACACCCATGCTGCACGAGCCGGGACTCACTTTAGAACACTCCGACTGCGAACCGTACCATCGCATTATCGAGTACAAGAACATCGAGTTTGGAATGTGTAAATTGTTAGACGAACGCGAGTTTGGAAAGTACATCATTCTGCCCGACGCAACACGAACACACTATACCGGAATAATGCGGTCGTTGTTTACTAAAAACCGCGACGCGATTGTAAAGTATGTAAACGATGTAGTATCTACGTGTACAAATGCGAATGCGAACGCGAACGCGAATGCGAATGCGAATGTTACAATGTCACGGTACGGAATGACCGTTACGCTTTACTATGACACTTTGAAAGAAAAAGTAAACGTTATTTCATTTTAGTGATGTAGCATTTGTTTGATTTATAAATAAATAAATTTTAGTTATTTATTTATGATTTATTTATATTAACATAAGATAAGATAAGATAAGATAAGAGATGCCTGTATTTGCACAGTCATGTCGCAAAGGACCGAGTGAAGTGAGAGTGGAAGACCCCGTTGCAGACAGCATTAATCGCGCTCGGCAACTTTCTGGACTTGAACGTGATTATGAGGATGACATCGGTGGATTGCAAGGCACCATAAACGCCGTTAGAAAAGCTCGAGAGTTACAAACCGCGAATGCGGCAAAGTTTTTAGCTGCAACCAGCGGACGCGATAAACACAAGTTTGCAGGAAAAAATATGAGTGTGTCAAAGAAACTACCGAATGGAACCAATGAAACCATAAATGGATATGTAACTGATAAAGGGCTTTTTAAACCGTGGCCAAGTAATGATGGTGGTGCAATGATGCAAAGTACATCCGGCAAGTACGGTTGTCCAATTCGAGTAATACCTGAAGCGCTTCCGACCGGGTTTACGTATGATTCAAATGCCGCCAAAAACTATGTTGGCGCGCCATTTGACCAATCGGGAAACGCTGCAAGCGAACCCTCTGTATTCGTTGGCAGCACAAAAAAAAAAGCGCAAGGCAATTTACTGCCCGCGTGTGGAAACGAGGGTATTAATGTGGAAGTGGTATTTCCCAGCAAAGCAACTGGTTCAACTTATAAAGGCACGTTCAACATCAACCCCGTATCAACCACAGGTTACGAACTACAAAAAGATGTAAGAGGGGGTGACTATGAAGCGTGCATGAAACGGGCCGAGGATAAAGGTATGCCCGTATTTGCATACACCGGGAACAAATGCTACATTCACCCCGGCCCAATTCAAAGCGCTATGAGTGCTGGATTAGGAATCGACTTGAACCCGGTTATAGATAAGGCATTTGAAGGTAACAGCAGTTACAATATGGGTGGACAAAAAATATTACACTTTGGAAATGACGGTACATTGAACATTTTGAACACTGCCACTCCAACTGCAAATCAGTCAAATATTGTATTCAAAATAGGCAGTAATGCACCATTAATCGGGTGCGACTTTGCAAAGGGTGGTGCGATAACCAAAATCTCGGGAACTTGGGGCGAAAACTGCAAATCAATTCCAAAAACGTATAAAGAAAACGGATTTGTAGCAACGTACAATCCGAGGAGCTTTTCGAGCGTATTATCACGACAAACCCAAATTAACATGAAAAAAGCAACTGATATATACGATGTACGTCGGCCAGAAACACCTTTACCGGGGAGAAGATACTGCAACACTTTTTTTCCAAATTGTGGCAATGACCGTTCACAGTTTGATGAGTGGTTGCGACGAGGAGGAAGCTGTCCGAACCAACGAACCGGTAGAGCATGTGGGCATGGATGCGAACGACCTGCTGCAAGGTGTACAAAAGGTTGCGAGTATTGGTATCAGGATTTTTGGGACCGTAAATGGAAAACAATGTGTAGATGAAAATGTAAAATAAATAAAAAGTATTATTAAGTATAAATAAGAATAAAGTAGAATTAAAAAGTAGTATAAAAAATAATAACAGATGGGTACTGGTGGTTCACGTCCGGTGTCTAGGCCTCGAGAAAAGGCCCAGAACGGGGCAGAAGTCATCGAGTCATTTTTGCTACAAAACAGAGCACGGTCTGTGTCTACACCCGTGGCACCGCCAGTTTCATATGACATATTAAGTGATACTTATGGTGCCATGGATAAAATATATTATCCTTGGAAAGACGCAGCCACAAATGCCAACTCTTATTTACAAGGTGGGCTAGGCTCCAGAATTTTTAACTATAATCCTGGTTCATGGGACCCGGCATCCGGTTGTAGTAAAACGTTAGAAGCGAGCTATACGTGTGGAACCGGTTTACAATCCGGTCAAACTCTATCCATAAATACACCTAGTTTTTTATCAACTAGAACTGCATCATTTGACTGTTCAAAATTTTATGACGAATGTAATAACTTTCGTTTTGAAGTTACAAATTACGGACGAATCCTGTTTACCGATGGTGCTGGTTCAATTCGAAACTCATTTTTTAGTCATAGTGACACCAAACAAACAAACGAGTCGGTCAATGCAGGACAGCCGCTGAATTTAATCAAACAAATCAATGCGATGGTTTTAAATGACGAGCTACCTCGACGCATGGGGCTTAGAAAGAAGTATGTGCAGTACATGTATCCCAACTACACGCTTGGAGCTGGCGAATACATTTGTTCCAGTACAGGAAACTGTTTTTTTGCGTTAGACTCAAAGGACGGCAAATTCAAAATGTTTACGATTAAGTTACGGTCTGTCCAAAAACCGGTTAGTGTTAGGAACCCCAACGGAACACCTGAAACCATTTTCGTATGGGAAGGGCTCAACGACGCCGGCGAAGTTGCCTCAGCGGCGTTGTATGATTTAAATGGCATCAACATTTTGAATCAGGGTAAAGTTGCCAATATTTCAATTGACGGAAACCGACGCATATTTCAGCCTAAAAATTTGGAGTTGGGAACCGAGTACGCGAAAATTTCTCAAACTGACCTTGGCGGAGTAGAAACCAATTATGACAATCCTGGAAACGACCTTAAAACGGTAGACAATGAGTCGATGGATATTAGCTATTGCATGGACCAATGCAACGCGAACCCTCAGTGCGGCGGTTTTGTAGTGGATAGGAACGAACCCGATAAATGTTATTTGAAAGATAAAGGCATGTTTCCAAATGCAAATCGTGTGAAAGATGTAACCGGTAAAGAGTTGTACAAACGGCTTCAACGTCCCAAAGGAGTTTCAAAATCGTGCATGAAGCCGCAAAACATGCAAGTGGTTGCAATTGATAATACTCTGTTTGACCATTACCCGATAGATTCAGCCCATCCAAGAGTTACGTCAAGAACGCTTTGCGGAGTGGATGAGCTGGTGGAAGACCCTACGAAACGACTTGCCGATATTGAAAACAACGCATTAACCACGTGGAAAAACGCTATCGGAGCAAAAATATCACAAGCAATTAAGGTAATGACGCAGTATAATTCCATTCAGGATGACCCTGAAATGCAAGTAAATGAACGGATTGACGCATATGATAAAGTGAATACCGGTATTAAAAAAATAATCAAGACCCAAGAAATTATTGACGGTGTGGAAGAAGATACACATTTACAAGTTGTGAGTGAAACATACAAGTATATTATTTGGAGCATTGTTGCAGTAATTGTTATGATTGTAATTGTGGTATACGGAGACATCTCCAGTTACACGAGCGCATTTGGAAACATTAGCAACTCAGTAAGTAACTTTTTTACATCATCATCATCATCATCCTCATCCTCATCCGCATCATCGTCTGAACCATAATCAAATAAAAACAAAAATAAAAAACAAAAACGTACCTGATATTACCGGGTGCCAGGGTGCCTGAAAATGATTAGTCATATGAAGGTACTTCTTCTTCTTCTTCTTCTTTTTGTACGGCTTCTGGTTTTGGTTCTGGTTCTGATTCTAGTTCTGATTCAGGTTTCGGTTCCGGAATTCGCATTATCGCTGCTTTCAAAATAGGTCTCCAGCCATTGTTTCCAAGCACGCTCTCAGAAGGAATCACCTTGACGGTATCAAACAGTGGCGATGACCCGATACTTGGGGAGTAACAGAACGCGTTCAACATTCCGCAAAAGTTCATAACTGTCCACGCATGTTCAGAAATCTCACACAACAGTGACAAAACTTCGCGACGAAGTGCAACAGATGGTTCATCGTTGTCAGCGTCATACGAATTGCCGCCAAGTTTCGTGTGAACCAGACTGAGTAAAAGTCCATACATACTTCGACTTTGTTCACTGGATTGCGTGTAACTTGCTGGACCGAGGAGGGTGTAAGAAATGTCAAGAAGTTCCGTGATTTGAACCAGTTTTTGACGAATTTGTCCACTTGCAATCAACAAGTTGGCTGAAAGCTGACTGTTTTGGTTTTCGTCATCGCTGTAAGCAGATGCAAGTAAGCAGCCAATTTCGCCAAGTTGATTGTAGTAGAGCGTCTCCGTAAGTATAATTTCCGCCAGTGCAGTCAGCTTCGCCTTGTTCATTGTATTCAGTCCAAGTATTTTTTCAGTTTCCTCGGTTTGAAGTCGACTGTCGTCCTTGACTTTGAGTTGTTGCGCAATTGCAGAAGAAAGTCGTGCTGCTTCATATCGTACATTATCGGCCTCGCATTTGGAACTAACGGCTCCATGCGGATTGAAACCACATCTCAGTTTTGAAAACATCTTTTGTTTGACTCGATTCACTCTTCATGTAGTAGTATATGAATTGCAATAACAAATCAATTTATTATTGTAATTATTTTTTTTTGATTTTTTATTATGTCAGTACTATTTTCTTGGTCGTTGTATCGCTAGGGGTAGTTGCAGCTGAGTTGTCGGCGGCGGCGTTCACGATATTTTGGCCTTGTCCTTGGCCTTGGCCTTGCACTGGCACTGGCATCATTTGCACTGGCATCATTTGCATTGGCATTTGTTGCATTGGCATTTGTTGCATAGGCATTTGTTGCACTGGCGACTGTGGTGAAAACATGGATGTGTAAGGTGGAGAATACACTTGTGGGGACCCAATCCATGACGGTGATGGCGATATTGACGGTGACACAGATGACGGGTCGGAAACCAGACCCGGAGTAGCCACAATGTTGTTTGTAATTGACTTTACAAGTTGTTCATCAGCAAGTTGTTTAGTGAGGCGTTCTTTATCGGCTTGAAGTTTGACCAACTGGCGAACCAGACGTTCAAGTTCTTGCATGTCTTCTTTCGAATAATCTTTAACACCATCTTCTTTCATGCTGCGTTGGTCGATGACTTGAACCTTTAATTCAATTGCCGAAATTTGTTTTCCAACGTTGATGAGTTGGGAATGAAGCACGGCCACGGAATTGCCTTCAAATATTTCATCGCTGGACTCCTGACCCACCGGACCCACTGAAGAACTCATCTCATCCATTTGACCGTTTGAAGCTGAACTTGGAGACTTGAATAAGAATGGTATGCGAGGATACTTATCGCTTTTGAATTGAAGCAAGTACTCATGCGCTAGTTTCAAGTTGTCTTTGCTGGGTTCGGGAAACAGTTTAAGCGCTGCCACTTTGTCTGCCGTTTCAATGGGCCGCGTAGAACCCCATTTGTTCTTGGAGCCGCTAGGAGTCCATCCGTTCGGGTACCTGTTCGGATACCTGCCGTGATGGTCGGTGGTATGCCAGTACTCTGTGGGTTTGCCGGACTCGTTGGTTACAATTGACGCAAACGTTTCACCAAACCTATCTCCCAGTTCGGGCAGCAACATCCACCCGTGCTCTTCAACCACTTGTAATCCTTCTGCACCGGCAAGTCCCAGCGTTTCGGGAAAGTCGTTTTTGCCCGTTCCTTTGCCCTTTTCGCCCTTCTTCTTTTTAGTGGCAGTAAGAGGCATATTCGGACTGGTTGCAATGGAGGCGAATGCATCGTCACCATCATCATCGCCATCGCCATCACCATAACCATCGTTGTCGTTGTCATTGTCGCTTTCGCGATTGCCGGTATCAAAATCCACATCCGATTTTAAGTGAGCCACCATTCCGGGGTCAGCGTCCAGTCCCAGGTTTCGCGCGGTTTCCAACGCCACAGTTGACAAGTCGGCGCCCGGCTGATTGAGCAGCTTTTCCACATTTCGGGATGCAGCCATGCTTTCGATGCTGTCGATGTTGGCGTCCGTAATTATGCGCATTTGAACGTTCAACACTTGCAGCTCTTGTATCAATAATTTGAGAGAATATGGAATGTGAACCACGCTGAACGACCGCCCGTGTCGCGTGACATTTACCACTTGCGCCGACTTCAGTTCGGCCATACTGCCAACGTACTTTACAGGCCCGTCCGCCATGGGACTCATAAAAAGGTCCTGCGACTCGTTGTACACGGCAATCATGCCGGTAGTATTGCAAATTGCGAGGTAGTACTGGTCGCCGCGTACCATCATGGACTCCTGTAAAAAGCGAGCCGTGCCGTGCGAAATAATCGAGTCGCGTTCCATTTCACCTACGCGAAGACCACCGTCATTGGCGCGGCCTTGAACCGGCTGGCGCGTGAGTGCCGTGTTCGGTCCCGTTCGACGGTAGTTGATTTTGTCTTTGACCATTTGTTTCAGCCGCATGTAGTACGTGGGTCCAATGAAAATATCTGACTCGATTTGTTCGCCCGTCATGCCGTTGTACAGCACTTGGTTACCGCTGGAGTGGTACCCGTGTTTCGAAAGTATGTTTCCGAACACTTGTCCTCGTGTTTCGGGGTCGGTTTTTAGAAACGCAGTGCAGTCTCCAAACGTGCCGGTTAGAACGCACGCCTTTCCAACCAAGGTTTCAATGAGCTGACCCACCGTTAAACGCGACGGAAACGCGTGCGGGTTCACAATAAGGTCAGGGCGAATGCCGTCGGCAGTAAACGGCATGTCGCGTTCCGGTACAATAATACCGACCGTGCCTTTTTGGCCGCATCGGGAACAGAACTTGTCACCAATAGAAGGGTAGCGGTGTTCGCGAACGCGTACTTTTGCGATTCGAGTACCCTTCATACCCTCTGTCATGTACGTTTTATCAACGTAGCCCAGCTGCCCTTTTTTCGCAACCACGGGAACGGCATAGTAATCGGCACCGCCGTCACCACCAGCACCAGCACCAGCACCAGCACCACCAGCACCACGTTTCAGTTTCCCGATAACCACCACTTTTTCGGTAAGCGGCGTGTTTTCCTTGACAATTCCAGCGGAGTCCAAGTGTCGATAATCGTGGTCGCTGTTGATTCCGCGGACGGCGGAGTTTAACGAACTTGAAAAAAAGCTTTTTGCAGTCGACCCGGGTTCGGGGTCATTTTCCTCACAGTCTTCGTACATGTTGTAGTACGTGATGTTGAACAGCCCGCGTTTTACAGACGCTTCATTAAACAAAATGGAGTCTTCCACATTGTACCCGTTGTAACACGCGATTGCAACGATTGCATTTTCGCCGTTGGGATGTTCTTCGTTGTTAATGTACTCCAAAAGCCGGCTTTTTACGAGCGGAATCTGGCCGTTGTTGATTACCATGCTCATTTTATCGATGCGTGAAAAGAAGTTGGTGTGGAACACGGAAGCGGTTTGTTTGGCTTGGCCGCATCCAAACGCGTCTCTGGGAAATTGGTTGTTTTCCACAAACGCAATTTGGTTGCCCATGACACCCAAAATAAGCGACGGATGAATTTCAAAGTGGGTTACTTTGTTGAGTGCTGACGCATCATCCGAACTGCCCTTGCCTTTGTTCGAGCCCTTTACTTTATCGTCTACTACATCTTGAAGTTCAATACGAATGAACGACGACTCCGTCTCGGACTGGTCCAGGTACTCCACCACTGCCAGGTTGCGTCGAAGGCGGGTAAACAGTCCGTTACTTTTGCGGTTGAGTCCGGAATGTTCTTGTTCTGGTTCTTGTTCTTGTTCTTGTCTCGGTTGCTCATTTCCATAAAGTTCATCCATTTGATAGAACTCGTAGTGTTCGTGGTTGAAGTCGGGAACCGTTTTTTCGGCGGTACCTGAAACCAGGTGTGACCATGTCAGCTTCTTCCATTCTTTATTCATTTCTTTATGCACCAACCGAGCATAACTCGGAACGGGTAAAGAACGCGCGTCGTCAACGTCATGATTGTCATTGTAAAACAGGGGTCGACACAGCCGACCCGCGTCCGTAAAAATGTGAATTTCATTGATAGAGTACCTCCAACTGATGCTGATAAATACGGGAATCAGTGCCAGCCGCCTGCAAAAACGAAATGTTCGTAACAATTCTTCCGGTATGTTTGTTAGTGCCCACAGCGTTCCGTTGACAAGCACTTTCGTAAGCTGAAACAGTTGTATAGGCGAACACTCATCCACAAACTGAACCAGTTTAAAGTCGTGCAACCACCGGAGAATGGGCTGCGCTGAACACCCGCTCGTAATGTGCGCTGTGAGTGACATGTGCTTGTGCAATCCCGTGTTTTCGCCGTCGGGCACGTCAACTGGGTCAATCATGCCCCACTGCGACGAATGAAGCATGCGCGGTTTTACCAGGGTTTCGCTTCCAATTTCCAAATTTATTTTTCGCAAATGCGAAATGAACGAGTTGTAGGACAGTCGATTCACGTCTTGAACCAGTCCAACGCGCTTGGTTTGGGTGGTGTCTCCCCACCTGCCTTTAAACGCTTTCATGATGCCACGTTCAAGTTCCAGCTCCTTGAAGTGCGTTTTATACGCGGCTTCGCTCATCATGTTTAAAAATCCCTCGTACTGGTACTTGTCGGTTTCTTCGTAGTAGTACATTTTATCAATGGACTGCCGAATGGACTTGACTTGTTTTTTGTAGTACTCGCGAAACAAGTCGTACAGCAGCATGCCGGACGTTTCAACGCGCTTGTGCAGAAAACTGTCTCTGTCGGTGGGCAAGTCAATTTTTGCAACCACGCGAATCAGCTTGTTCACAATGTAGCCCAGCACGTACGCCTTGTGCTTGTAGTTCATGTCACCGACCTGCGGCAAAAAGTAATCGGTCAAAATTTCGTGCGCGCAAACAATTGTTTTTTCCGGCGCATTTTTGTCGGTACCGTACTTGGTTAGCATTCCGATGAACGACAGCGCTTGCTGCTGCGTAAAAATCCGTCCGGCGTCGTGCACCGAAGGAACGAACAGCTCCAACAGTGACTCGTTGGCTTCCAAATCGTACAAGCAGTGCTCGAGAATGGATTTGTCACTTTCAATGCCCAGTGCGCGCATGACGATAAACAACGGTACCGGACTTCGCACGTTTGGAAGAAATACCACAATGTTGCCGTTGCTGTGCGACGGAGTGGGCGCCTGAACACGCACGGACAATGTGCGCACGGGTTTAGACGGGTCTTCTGAAACGGTGCGAATGTCGGCAGAGTGCGTAAAAACGCGGCCGCTGGTTTCACCTTCCACGCCCAGAACGCGCACGTTGATAAGGTTGTCTGCAAACTTTTCTTGGCAAATAATGAGTTTTTCTTTGCCGTCGATAATGAAGTAGCCGCCGGGGTCGTTGCGGCACTCGCCAAGGTAGTACCGAGCGCGCGGTTCAAGTCCCTTCAAAATACAAAAGTCGGACTGCACCATAATTGGAATTTTTCCCAAATAAACGCGTGGCCGAGTTCCGGTTCGCGTAATGAATTCGGGTTGGTTTTCTTTTCCTCCACCGAACTCCGGATTGGGATACGTCATTTCTATTTCAACGTCGACGTGCACGGTGGTGACGTAGGACATGTTTCGAAGGCGCGCTTCGTTGGGGTACATGTAGTGCTTGAACTCGGCATCGTCGTCCAGCGGCGCTTCATCGTTGTAGTCATAAATAATTGGTTTCCCGAAATAAACCGCGGTTCCATTCTTGCCGCCTAAATAAAGTTTGCACGTGTACAAAATGGGCGCACCCTGAACATTTCTACGTTCGCTGTCGGTGTCTTTGAATTCAAGAGAAATAGGGTTTTCGTCCCTTAAAATTTTAGGAATTCCCTCCTTCATAAAGGAGTTATAGGATGAAATGTGGTGCTTTACCAGGGTTTGTTCGTCATGCGCGAAATACTTGTCGATTACTTCCCACTGCATCCATGAAGTGTCGGTGGACATACAATAGTAATGGTAAGAATAGTAAGAGTTATAAGTTATAGAGTTATAAAATTATTGTTCTGTAGTTCTGTAATTGTATTCTTTGTTTATTAAATTTTATTAACAAATATACTATTATGCTATTATGCTATTATGCTATTATGCTATTATTTTATTATTTTGTAACCAAAAAATACTTAAAGAAACAATTCAATTCATAATGGGTGAGAGTCCTATATTCTTTGGTAAATAATTAAGTATTTTAGCTTCCCTAGCTCAGTAGGTAGAGCGTGTGGCTGTTAACCACAAGGTCATCGGTTCGAACCCGGTGGGGAGCGAAACTAAAAAAATAAAATTATAAATTTATGTTCATTTATAAATTTATATACTATATACTATATACTATAAAATTGATTAAATATATATAGATAGTAAGTTGTAGACAGAAGACAGACCAGTATCAAATCAAGTATGAGCAGTGAAACAGACAATGACCATTCAACGAGCGCAAACATTGCAATATACAAGTCGAGGCAAAACCTGTTGGAGCTTTTGAAACGACAAGGGTTCAACACTTCCGACTATGAAGGCATCGGCACCCACGAAGTGCACACCATGAAGCAAAATGACCAATTGGATATGTTGCTCACCTCAGAGGATAAAAATGAACCGCGTAAAGTGTACGTGAAATACTTTACGTCGCAACGTATTAGCCCCGCCCTCGTGCATAATGTAGTGGACGACTTGTTCGTTATAGATGAAGTGCTTTCCTCGAATTCAAAAAACACCGACACGTTAATTATTGTCACAAAACAGCCGCCGAATGATACAATCGTGCAACTTCTGAACCAGCTGTGGTCGCAGTCAAACTACTTTATTATCATTTTCACGCTGGACCAGTTGCAGTTCAACATTTTGAACCACCAGTACGTTCCACGACATGAAGTGCTGTCAAGGTCACAAACGGAGGATGTTCTAAAACGCTTCAATGTCACGGATATGGACCAGTTGCCTAATATTTCAAGATATGACCCGGTCGCACAAGCAATTGGGATACGTCCGGGCGAAATCTGCAAAATAACCCGACCGAGCAAAACATCGATTGTGAGTGAGTATTATCGTATATGTACATAAATGAAAGCATTCAAAAAATAAATAATGTCTAAATATCAAAAAATGTCAAAAAATGTCAACATAAGTTTCAATGTTGAAATATTTTTGCTTTGGTTAGAATAATAGGATAATAGGATAATAGGATTATTGAAATCATTGAATTTATTGAATTTATTGAGTTATTGTGAAGAATGACGGACTATCTTAAGCCGATTTTTGAGGTTGGTTCGGGAATAGGTAAGTTGGGTGCAGACGCAACGGACGAAGATGTTGCAAAAGCGCAAAAAGACGCCGAAAATTTTATGAAAACCCTGATGAGCGGTGTATTTGAATTTTTTGAGTCTTTGATTGCAATTTTTATTCTGGTTGCAATTTGGGGATGGATTTGTGTGAGCATGCTTTCTTTTACACGGCCGGACAGTAAAGTTGATAATGACCCATCCAAAAACTTTACAAATACGATTATAGGCGAACTGGACCAGCTGTTTCCCGACGATATTGAGTATGCGCCATACGGTTTTGATTGGAGTCGAGGAATTCCTCAAAAAAATAAAGTCGAAAGAGAAGAAGCAGAAGAAGCAAAGAACGAAAGTAATTCAAATGACGACGATGATGAATCCAATAAAAATCCAGATGAAAACAAGTTTTCAAAATTTTTAAAATATGTCAAAGGCGATAAAAAGTCAGCGGTTCCATATAAGTGGTCAGCAAGAGAATTTCAAGACGGTACGCAATACGGTAAGCATGATAAAGAAGAGGATAGCTCTTTTATCAAAAATGAAAAAGTGTACAAAGAAACATTCATGGACTCAATTACAGAATGGTTTACAAACAGCATATACTTTTGTTACGGGAACCATCGCGCTATAATAAAAAAATTATTTCGTTGGCTGAATGTCACCATGATTAATCAAACACCGAGCGCGGTTCCAGATGATAAAAAAAATGAACCCGACCCCAAATCACAATACGTATTCGCGAGTAATGTTATGGTTTTGTTATACATTTTACTGTTCCTATTTGTACTTATCCCATTTTTCGGGCTTGGACTCGGTACAACAGTCATGATGTTGATTGGAAGTATATGGAACCAAACTGCAAAGAAAGATAAGGCCGGTTCCCAAAAATATACGACAGAAACATTTGGTGGAAAAATTTTCGAAGGTATTTTGTACACACTAGTGTTCGGAGCGTTCACCATAATGCCAGCGGCCGGAGCAAGTTACTTCATTCTACCTGCACTGTTTTTGGCCAAGCTGTTACTGTACCCGCTTTTAACCGAAAAAAAGCGAGAGAATTGGTTGAAATTGCTATCTGAAATTAGCCCCACTCTCATATTTATTTTTTCAGTCGGTATGGCGATTTCCGCCAACTTCTGTTTTCCAGAACCGTTTAGTTACATGATTATTGGCGCAGTGTTTGTAGCGTACGCATTCTTGTTCAGAGACAGTATCAAACGGTTGTTTGGATTTTTAACTTTAATCAAAAGCGGATTAGTTCAGAAAAAAAATTATAATCCTAACAAACCGACCAAACCTGTAAATCAAGGACAACCATCAGCAGATGGGGTGAGTGTGGGTAATAAAAAATAAAACTTACTTAAAATCAACCCATTTTACGTGTATAAGAGCAAAAAAATAGAAAAATGCCGAGACGAGGGTCGCCCAATGTCAGATGTACCGTACCCGGATGCGGTTGCGAATGGGTGATTGTGTCTAAAACGCGCCACATGTTTTGCGAAGACCACTTGGTCCAAGCAAATGAACTTTACCGGAAATATAAAGAAGTGAATGCTGAGGCGCTAGTTTCATTTTCAGATGAGGCGCTGGACAAAAGTATTGAGCTTCGAGAGGAATACGCGCGCCGGTTTTTGGACTATGAAGACACTGGTGCGCATAGCGTATACATTTTAATCTTGAAAAGAGTCAGGGAAATTGTCAACAACTACAACAGCGGCCAAAGGCAGAGGCGGTCTAGCTATAACCAGTGGATGACAGAAAGCAAGTACTTTTCAGACTTTACTCGTATTTGATGAACGTTTGATGAACGAAATAAAATGAAAGAAAATAAATAAAAATAAAACGTGAATTTATTTTTATTTATTTGGTTCGGCGCTACTACGTTTAAGGCTACTATGTTTAAGGCTGGTCAATAAATTGTTTTTTAATGTGTTCAAACATCGAAATAACGTCTTTTGCAGCAGAAACCGCGACGGCTGAAACGTGCGCGACATTATTTTCAGTGTCGTCTTGTAATGCAACTTGAATGAAGCTGTCCGCATCATGCGGGTGTGTTTTTTTGAAAGCGCAAAAGGTGAGCGTTCTGTCCCCGTAGTAATGTTTGGAATAAATCAAATGCTCAAGCGCCTTTCCAAGAGTGTATCCTTCTCGTTTCAAAACAATGTTATACGCCAATGGCATCGTGACGTTGTACTTGGCTTCAACCACATTTGATGCCGTGTCGTCCAGCATGCTTTCAATAAATCGTTCGCATTTGATTTTCATGCAGTCGCACGCTTTTCGCACGAGTTCGCCGTTCGTGTAAACACCCGCTGAAACTGTCTCAATCGTAAAATCAAACGAGTTCGGTTTAACGATGCGTTGTGCAGATGAAAGGCGCCAGTTTTTTTCATCGGAGTCGTCCTTCTCCTTTTCCGCTTCTTTAATAGCCTCCCACGCTTCATTTTGTTTGTTTTTGTCAGGTGTGCAAGCGTACGTGCACGTGCTGCAAACATTGTAGGCACCGTCTTGTTCTGCCGTTGAAATGTGAAACTCGGCCGAAAAGTGCAGTTCTTCGCCGTCTGTGTAATCAACTACGCGCGGTAAAAGTCGAGCAAACTCAATGTAGTGCCCGGACAACGGGTCAGGCACGAACATTTGTTTTGTCAGGGCTTTGTCTTCCTTTCCGGTAGCCTTTTCAATGACTTTAAAGTCTTCGGTTGTCACATATGTGGTTACATCGGACGTATTTTTTTTCTGAACTTCGCAACGGTACGCTTTATAATCAAAGTCAGTGACCTTGTTTTTAGACGGAATGCAAATGGGAACACAGCGCAACCGCTGTTTCAAAATTTCGTTGTGATGACGCGTTGTGTTTACATGAAACACCGTATTTTCAGTGGTGTCTGAAACAACATCGGTTCGGAACACGATGCACGGTATTTCCGATAAAAGAATGCGGCGCAGACCGTTGGCGATACTCACGTCCGCATTTTCCAGCGTAAACTGCAATTCATCTTTTCCTGAAACTTGAACGTTGGAAATCACCGGCAATTTATGCGCGTTGATTTGCGCAGACAGTTTGCTGCTTGCGGCTTCTGCTGCGGCTGCTGTAGATACACTGGCATGTTTTGATTTTGACTTTGCAATTGCAACAATATCCGTTTCCGCCCCCGGCTCTTTCTGCTTTTTCTGTCTTTCTTTTCGAGGTTTTTGTTTTTTATCTGAAACCGGTTTTTCCGGGTGTTCTTTTTCATCATCATCCGACGATGACGACGAGGATGTGCCTTTTTCTCCTTTTTCTCCTTTGTCTCCCTTTTCGGCCTTTTTACCTTTTTTAGTTAACGCGCCTCCAACCATGGAAATAACGCTTTGTACGGGGTCAGGAATGATTGATTTCACGGCGTCTAATCCAGCTTCAAGTATATTTTCCATTGTAGATAATGACTTACACTAGTGTTGTTAGTTAGGTGCTCGTATGACTTTTAAATCAATTTTACTTATATTTTATATTATATTTTATCACATTTATGATATTTATGGTATAAACAAATACCAAATACAGTATGTATATGTTACACGTTACGTTAATAGAGACATTGATAGCCTATGGATACAGAGATAGTACATACACCTACGCCTTCATTTGAAGTTGAAAAAGATACCGAAACCGCAGTTATATGTGCAATTGTAAAAGAAGAACAGTTGTATATTGAAGAATGGATTGAGTATCATATACACTTGGGATTCACCCATATTTACATATATGATAATGATGATACCAATATAAAACCCATGAGTTATCTTGTAACAAAATATCCATCCTGCGTTACGGTGATACCCTTTCCAGGAAAGTGTCAGCAAATGAATGCATATTATGACTTTTTACACCGGTTTCGAAATAAACATAAATGGGTGGCCTACATAGACATTGATGAATTTATTGTGTTAAAAAAACACAATACAGTTATAGAGTTATTAAAAAAATATTGTCAACACGGTGCATTAGCGCTTAACTGGGTGCTTTTCGGAAGTAATCATCAACAACACTACCAACCACTACCCGTATTAGAAAGATTTACACGTAGACAAATCGGTGTGAATCAACATACAAAATGGATTGTTCGAACCGACGATATTATGTACATGGTTACACCGCATCATGGAAAATTACGTTATGGAATTGCAGTGGATTGCCATGGAGTTCAGGTTAATGGACCCTTTAACCCAAATGGAACGGATGATATAGCTTGCATTCATCATTATTTTACAAAGTCAAAAGAAGAGTTCATAAAAAAATGTGCGAGAGGACGCGCAGATATTAACGAAATTCGAAATTTTGAAAATGACTTTTTCCGTCATGATTGTAATGATATTGAAGATATTTCAGCTTGGATTTTTTTTACAGAAAAGGGAAAAAAAGGGAAAAAGTAAATGATTAGTTAAACTGTAATTTAATATTAAATATATTAAATAGTAGTTACAGCATGTAAGTTATGTTGTAAATTTGAATTTTGAATTTTGTAACTATGAGTTGTATTTTATACTATAGCAACCAGTGCGAAAACTCCAGAAAAATTCTTCAAACCATTTCAAAGGGGTCGGTGCACAAAGACATTCACTTCATGTGCATTGACAAACGCGTGCGGGTTGGAAACGCGTGGTACATTGTGCTTGAAAACGGGGAACGCGTCATTCTTCCGCCCCAAGTGGATAGAGTGCCAGCGCTGCTGCTTCTGGCCGACGGCCATAAAATTCTGTTTGGAGAACAAATCAAACAATACCTTCAGCCGCGCATCGTGGTTGCAAACAACGCCGCCACTCAAAACAACGGCGAACCATTTGCATTTTCCATTTTCAAAGACGGTCTGGGCGGACACGGCGTCACGTCCGACAGTTTCAGCTTTTTAGACCAAAGCAGTGACGAATTGTCAGCAAAGGGCAACGGCGGGCTTCGACAAATGTACAACTACGCCACAATCGACTTCCGTGACAGCATTAACACTCCGGCGGAAGACTACGTGCCCGATAAAATTGGAAGCGTCTCCATGGAGCAGCTCCAGCAAAAACGGAACAGCGACATTGGACCCGGAGCTGGTGGTGCAAACGCGCAGTTCCAGCAGCAGCAACAGCAGCAGCGTAATTTTTATCCACCTGACCAACAGCAGCAACAGCAGCAACAGCAACAGCAACAACCGCAACAATATCAACGCCGTTGAAAATATCAAGTTAAAACAACATCAAATTGAAAAAACAAATAAATACAAGTCAACAGGAATAAAACACAAGAATACGAATACCATGAATAAAGCAAAAGGTATTTCTGGATTATCAAATTGCGGAAACACGTGTTACATGAGCGCATGTTTGAGCGTGCTGTCGCACACGTATGAGCTAAACAAATTGTTGGACAATAAACACCTCCAAGAGCGCCGAAAAACGCTTACCAATCGAAAATTTAACGCCCGCCTGCTGGACGATTGGGATGAACTGCGTAAAATGTTGTGGAGTCAGAATTGCACGGTATCCCCGGGAGGGTTTGTAAGTGCGGTACATCAAGTGTCGCACCATATGGATAATTTTCAGTTTCAAGGATGGGGTCAAAGCGATAGTGGAGAATTTTTACTGTTTTTATTGGATGCGTTTCATAACGCGCTCGCTAGAAGCGTGGTCATGCGAGTGGAAGGTGTCGAACAAAACCAGCTGGATTCAGTCGCCACACGATGTTACACCATGTTGCGCGACAGGTACGCGAAAGACTACTCTGAAGTGTTGGACATTTTTTATGGCATTCAGCTGTCGGTTATTTCAGATACGGCAAACGGAAACACGTTGAGTGCAAACCCAGAACCGTTTTCCGTATTGGAAATGGTTATACCCGAGTCTACTGGTAGTGAACCCGGGTCTCGGTGTGTTTCATTGCACGACTGTTTTGACGCGTACTGCGAAACCGAACGTTTAGACGGGGAAAACAAGTGGCGGAATGAAAAAACGAATCAACTGCAAGAAGTGAATAAGCATTTATCGTTTTGGAGTTTACCGGAGGTTATGATTATTAACTTGAAGCGGTTTTCTCGAACCAATGCGTTTGGAAAGTACAAAAAAAATACGACATCCGTTCGCATCCCTTTGAAAACAGTGTCCTTTTCAAAGTATGTGTTGGGGTACAATCCCGAAACGTATGTGTATGACTTATTTGGGGTGTGCAACCACATGGGGTCAATGAATGGCGGGCATTATACGGCAACCATACGTATTGAAGACGGGCGGTGGTTCAGTTTCAATGACGCGGATGTGCGCGAAGTAACAAATATGCCGGACACGCACATTGAAGGCACATCGCCCTACTGTTTATTTTATCGTAGAGTCAAGGGTTAGGGGTTTCAAAATATTTTTAGTATATTTTTATTTTTAGTATAATAATATATGATTCACTATACTTGAATAATTAGAATTAGAATAATCAGAATAATCAGAATAATCAGAATAATTAGAATAATTAGAATAATTAGATAGAATAAAAGACAATCATAGAATGAACATAAGTTACAATCCAACAACGAACGCAGAACCGGCCACTAGTGGCGTGGTAGGGGCAAACAAAGGAAATATTACAATGGTGGTTTTTTTGTTTGTGATTATCGTTGTTTTTTATTTGTTGTTTGCATCTTTAGGCATTGGTGGACTGGGAGGTGACGGCGGCTCTGAAGGGTCCAGTAATGGATTCAGCGGTTTCTTTAACGGAGCGTCATCATCATCGTCATCCGGCGCAACGGCCAACCCGCGACTGACCCGCTTGTTTGAAATTTTAGTGTGGTCCATTTTCGTGGTTCTCATTTTCGTGAATGGCATGCAGTACTTGTTCAACGTGAATGTGAGCACGGAAGTCAAAAACTTGTTTTCGGATAAACCCGAAATCGATATTGAAGTCAGTCAACCGTATACGAACACTGCGTTTCCCGTGTTGAAGGCGCAGAAACAGGTGTTCAATATTCCCGGAAACTACTACACGTACGACGATGCCAAGGCAATATGCGACGCATATGGTGCCCGGCTGGCATCTTATAATGAAATGGAGGAAGCGTATAACAAGGGCGCCGAATGGTGCGTGTACGGCTGGTCCGACAACCAAATGGCGCTGTACCCCACACAAAAAGAAACGTGGCAAAAACTGCAAAAAATAAAGGGGCATGAAAAGGACTGCGGTCGTCCAGGTGTAAACGGCGGCTACATTGACAACCCCAAAACCAAATACGGTGTGAACTGTTACGGGTACAAACCGCCCATGACTGCGGAAGCTGCCAAACTCATGCAGCAAACACCGATTTACCCGAAGAACATGAACGACATTCGACACCAGGAGAAGGTAGACTACTGGCGAAACAAGATTTCGGACATTTTGGTGGCGCCTTTCAACCACGACGCCTGGAGTTTAATGTAAAGTGGGTGAGTGAATAGTAAGATTAGTAGTGATATTTCACAAAATTGAAAATTAATTTTGAATTTTGTAAAAAGGTAAAAAGGTAAAAAGTAGATAAATATTAAGTAAAATACATATTAAACGTATTTGTCATACTTTACACATATTTTTATTTTAGGTTTCATTTTAATTTTAATTTTAATTTTAATTTTAATTTTAATTTTAATTTTAATTTTATTTTAGTAAATGGATTCGGGTTCAAGTTCGGTTCCGGTTCCGGTTCCAGAGACCTTTAAAAAGGTGATTGTCGATTTTATTTCAAGTTTTATGGCGTCGTTTCCAGAGTACAAGGACGGAATTTACAAGGTGCTCGACATGCAGGAGTACACCGATGTTGAGTTTGTGGATAAAACCCGGTCCAATCCGTTTCCAGATGAGTGCATTAAAAACATGTCGGAAAAAAACGTGTGCGTTTTGTTTGAACACTGCCGACGCGTTTACCCGGAACGGTTTTTCGACATTTTGTACCAGAACGAACACATTTTTTCTGCAGACCCTGCCGTTTCAAACAACGTGTGCGTTGATTTTTTGCCGAATGTGGATTTTCGAATGGTATGGAACTTGGCCGATGTTACCGACACTACCAAAGACCATCTTTGGAAACACTTGCAGCTTGTAACATTCACCATTGTTGGCGGCATTTCACGAGACAACTTGTCGTTCGGTGATACTGCGCGCATGTTTGAAGCCATTGATGAAACTGAACTTAAAAGCAAGCTGGAGGAAACCATGGCTGGAATTCAAGCCTTGTTTGAAGGTAGTTCTAACGCTGACGGAGATGATACTTTCAATGTGGATGTTCATGATGAGAGTGGCGCCGGTGAAAACCAAAACCAAAATGCTGATGACAGCAGACGTAAGAGCGCGTTTCCAAACGCGGAATCCATTCACGAGCACTTGTCCGGACTACTGGATGGTAAAATCGGTGCACTCGCAAAAGAAATCGCAGAAGAAACCGTGACCGAGCTGAACATTGACGTGTCAAATGAAACCAGTGTTTCGGGCGTGTTTCAAAAGTTGATAAAAAACCCGGGCAAGTTGACCGGAATTATAAAAAAAGTGGGAGAAAAACTCGATAAAAAAATGAAGTCGGGTGATATCAAAGAAAGCGAGCTGTTCAAAGAAGCCAGTGACTTTATGGCAAAAATGAAGTCCAGTGGTGGGATTGGCGGAAAGGGGGGCAATGGAATGGCCGATATTGCGCAGCTGTTCAAAGCGATGAATTTGAATCCTGGTGCAGGTGGAGCGGCGGCTGCGGGTATAAACAGCAAATCGAAAATCAATTTGAACGCCATGCAGTCTGAACTTAACCGAAACATGAAAATGGCATTAACAAGGGAACGAATGCAAAAAAAACTGGAAGAAAAACGGGCCGCTGAAGACCCGAGCAAAATGCGGCAAAGCGTGTACCAACCTGAAAACGCTGAAAAGAACGAAAAGTCGATGCGCGTTCCGATGGCCGCCCCTGATAATGCCAAAGCCGACACCAACGCCAACGCCGAAAGTTCAGGTAAAACAGGTTACGAGCCGGAAGCAATTGGACCTGCAAAGTCGTCTAAAAATAAAAAACATAAACATAAGAAGTAGATAAGTACTAACTAACTTCTTATTATTAGGTTATTCGGTTATACCATAAAGTACGTGTTGGAACCGGGACATATGTTGATTCCTAATTGATTTACTTTATGTATTTTTGATTCGTCCATTAAGTAGGTGGCTTTCGCCCACCGTATTTCAACGCATTCGGACTCATACGGATATTCGATTTGTTTTACATAGAAACAAGACATTCCGATTAATCCGGTAATGCAGTCATCCATTTTATAATCTACCGGTTTCCAATACGGCCCATACTTTATTACACAATCGTAATTGGTGTTGTGAATGTCTTTGATAACATTCATAAACTCGCTGTTATCTTCCAATACATACCGGCCAGTCATTTTTACAATGAAGTCGGTGTCTTGTATATTGTATTTGGTGATACAGTCAAACACATCTTGTAGTTCCTTTGTACCTTTATTGCTGGTTTCTTTGGAATTGTTTTCAGTATAGTATATCTCAGCTCCTACTATGTCCGAAATGTCCGAAACCAACGTATCAAAAAGTGTTTCGCGCGTTCCGTTGTTTTCAACGACTATAATCTTACTTCTATCTTCCATGTGTAAATTGCGTATGACTTGGCTAAGTTTAGTTATTCCTTCAACATATTGACTTTCTCTCAACTTACAACCCATCAAGCATGTAGTTACAATAAAATATATCATTTTTAGATTTTAGATTTTTTTGGAATATTCTTTATTTAACCTTTAACTGGTAATAATGTAATAAACATGTAATAATCATTAAATAGTATATTTTTTATGATTTTCTTTCCGCAATCAAGTACCCGTTTCTTAAATCTACCTGTTTAATAATGGTCCACTGTTGCGGATTGGACCGAAGCTCTTCAACAATCAGTTTGCACTTGTCCACATTCACATCGTCCAGCATAATGACGTTGCACCGATTTTTTAGTAGCTGAAACTCGTAGTAGGTCGTAAACTCTCCGCCATCTAATAGTACGACATCAAACATTTTAGGCAGGTTTTCGCGTTTCAAAAACACTTCACATTTTTTCATATTTGTCAAGTCCACTTCATTCCAATGTTTGAACCGTTCATCAGTAAGACACTGTGGAAAGATTTCATAAAAATCAGCGGGTTCTTCATTCCATATCACCTCGTTTAAAACGTGTACTCTACTATCATTGTACAACTTTACCGCATCCGACCATTTGTCTTTGTTACATTCCAGACTGTAAAACGTGTAATCACTGTCACTGTCACCGTACTGACGACGTTTAAACCCTTCGACAAATGCTTTTGTTGACCCTAGACCGTTCCAGGTACCCACTTCTAGAAACGTTTTATATTTTGGATTTGAAGCAACGGCTTTGATGTCTTCATAAAAGTCGTCATTGCAAATTTGACCGACTGCGTTCTTTGTATACAATAAATAATTACGTGCATCATTAAAATCCCACATTTTTTTGTATTTGATTTGTATTTGTATTTTTATGATGATGACGATGATAATCTATTTTAACGATTTAATTTATGATTTGCGTATTTTTATAACTTTAAGTTATAAGTTATAAAATAAACAAATAATAATAAAGCGATTTTTTTACACATACATTATAGATAAAATTAATAAATTAATAAATTAATAAATTAATAGTAATGAAGTACAAAGAACGAGTTTCGCTTGAGGACCGTAAACGCGTGGCAGACAGAATCGTATCCGAACATCCAAACCGGGTTCCCGTCATTGTAGAGTGCAGCGAACAATTACAGCGCGAACACTCACTGCCAAAAAACAAGTTTGCAGTACCGTACGACCTTACGCTGGCACAGTTCATGTATGTGGTTCGCAGAAACATGTCGCTCAAGCCCGAATTTGCGCTGTACGCGTTTATCAATAACCGGCTTCACCCCACAGCGGCGCTCATGGGAACCATTTACGCCCAAGAAAAAACCGAAGACGGCTTCATGTACATTGAGCTGTTTCAAGAATCAACATTTGGATGAATCGCTATCCACTATCCACTATCCACTACCAAATACAACAGACCATATAGTTTCACAGTTTTTTACTGGGAACAATGTATCCGTGAGACCTAGTGCGTCGAAGCGCATCGCGCGCATCGTTCACATTGGGTGCTTTGAAACTCAGGGTTTCCGGCTCTTTCAGTCGCATTGAACTCTCTCCAATTGCCTGCAGTTTGAGTCGTTCCACCCGAGACGACGCGTCGTGGCGATTGTAAATTCGTTTTTGTTTCGTAATTTGTTCGGCATTCGTTTTTGAGGCATCATTGGCAATACGCGGATATATTGACCGCGCGTATGCTGCGCGGTTACTTGAAAATGTGGAATCATCTGCAGAAGGATAAAATTTTGGAGGCATTACCATCGTGTTTGCACTAATAGTTGTTTTGTATATAAAATTCAGTTTACGTACAAATAGTTGCATACGAAACCCCCCACCAGAATGGGCTGAAACCATTATACTTTTATTATTTGACACTTTATGCCAAGAATCTGACGTAGAAACAGTAGAATCGGTATATGTTAATGCGACCACATTGTTTACATAAACACTCCATGTAGCTGCAGCATTTTTATTGTATATTATTTTTACCGGAAACCATTGATTTTCTCCAGGCCCCCTGGATACTACAGCACCCTTCGCTAGAGGATATCCACTTGAGTTTAATATATATACGCCTTCGCCACGTAAATGTAGAGGATAATTTTCGTAGGCACCGTAGTCGTTCCAAAAATTAAAAAATATCGAGAATTTTTTTGTATTTCCAAAATGAACGGCATAATTGTCTCCACCGATATTTGAAGGAAGAGGAATCCATAATACTTCCATATCAAACTCAAATGAATTTAAATACGGATTTATGAAAAAATCAGGGTATGTCAAACCCCCACTTTGACCGTCTTGGACATTTACCAAACGAACTTGAACATTGGGGTTTATTCCAGTTGGCGGTTCTGCCACACCACTTCTCGCAAATTTAAGATGCCAGTCGTTCTCAGTTACCGGCGTAACACTTTTTTCATTGGAAGTGGATGACGTGTACATTTTTTTTAATTTTTGTATTCTATTACTTTTATATAGAATATAGAATATAAAATATAATACTATTTAAAACTTTTCGTTTATCATTTTTTATCTTACTTACTTACTTACTTACTTACATTACACATACCTTTTCACTTAAACCCTTAACCAACCAACAACCAACAAACCAACAATGGATGAAGCTGATAGACTGAATTTGCGAAAAATGCTCGCATCCAACAGCGACGTTAAAGACAACACAAGCAAAATACGGGAGCTGCAACACAGCGACGCCATTCGCGCCGACGTGGAAACCATGCTTAAACTGAAAAAAGAGTACGCTCGGCTGGCGCTGTCAAACCCGCAACAATTTGATGCCATTTGTACCTCCAGGTGCGCCTTTATTTTCAACAACTACACGGACATTTTCAATAAACTGAAAAAAGATGAAATCGACCTCGGAATTCTTTCTAAACTCTTGATTGTGCTAAAACTCATTGAAATTGGAAAGCTGGACCAGCACGAAGGCTCTTTTGAAGTGGGTAAGCTACTGAAACAAATTTACGTGGACAGCGCGCTGCGCAAGTCCGAACACCTGGATAAAAAGTACGAGAAAATAAATGCACACGCAAGCGCAAGCGCAAAGAAAGGAGACGCACATTTACCCCCTCCCAAAAAAATTTCATGGGAACAGTACAAGAAAGACAATAAAGGCGAAGGAATAGTAAAAAAATGAATTTAAACGATTGGAGTTAATAGGTTATAGCTACATACATACTGTAAACATATCATGAATACAAATGCAACTGAAAATAAACCCACGCTATGCATCGGTATGTGTATATTTAAAAACGTAAACGGTATTTCGTACTTGTTTTCAAATTTGGTTCGTATTTATAGCTCGAATATTTTTTCTAAAGTAGAGTTTGTATTTATTTATGAATATTTTGACCCAACATTGCGTGAAGTTACAAAGCTTATTCGGGACGAGCTGTCTCCGCGTGTACCGAATGCCAGAGTTGAAATGATTCAAAACACGTATCCCCGAGAATCCGTACGACAGCGAAACATTGGACATGCGCGAAACACATTTTTAGATTACCTTCGGTCGTTACGCAAGCTGGATGCAGATAACGCATGTTTATTCTCTCATTTTGCGTTTATGGACTTTAATAACTATGCGTGTATTGGGGACATAAATACAGATGTACTTCAGGAAGTGATGGACTTACAGTCTGAATGGGACAGCGTGTCCTTTATGCGTGAAGCGGGATATTATGACATGTGGGCGTTGTCATTTTACCCGTATGTGCACAGTTTTTTTCATTTTGAACGCGAATGGCGCGACGTTCTTGACCGAATGCGTAAAATGTTTGACAGCGTTGCGGTTCGCGCCATGCACTCTGGCAACTCGTTTCTATCCGTGTATTCTGCCTTCAACGGGTTTGCGCTGTACCGGTGCTCGACTTACCTGTCCGATGCGGAACCGCGTATACGCTACAGCGACGACATTCAGACGGCGTTTTATCCGCCGAATGCGTTACAAGAACAACTTTATTTGGTGGATTCTCAAATGGATGGCCGCATCAACAATGACTGCGAACACCGGTACTTTCACATGGCGTCTGCTCAGCCACCACACAATGCACGCATCTACATTTATTTGAAAAGTTTGTTCAAAAAAATGCCACCCGAAATTGTTTCAACGTTACCCTATACGCCCAGAGCACCGGTTTGAACGGTTTAACTATTTGTCTATTTGTATTTATTCAAAATAAAAAATACAGACAATATAGAATTATAGAGATAACTTTGATGCCAATTGTTCATGTTATCTTCATCATCACTGGTGTTGTATTTGGAATATGTGCCATTGCACGATGTTATATGATGTGTTGTCGGCCAAGTAAACCAGCAAGAACCGCAAGAAAATAAACCAATGGTAACGTGGTAACGTAGCACTTTATTTTTACCTGAGTCTTGACAAGGGTTCCCACTTCAGAGTAACTGTGTTGTAATACATGTAGTGTGGATTTTTCCACACGTTGTGCGTATTTGAAGGGGCGTAATCATTGCCCCAGCACTGCTTGTCGTGTTCCTGTGCGAAATGCGCAAGTGTTTCATATTCGCAAATATCAACCGAATCCGGCAAATCGTACTCGATACTGGTTCTCATAACTGTATTTTTTTCTTTTTCATAACGACCGTACCACTTGTCATAACCTTCGTTGGGTTCGCTGTCGTTACGGTCGCGGTCTTCTACGCTTATGTGCATGAGTTTCACGAAGCCATCTGGCAAGTAAAATTGCTGGTTGCGTTTTCCAATACTGCGACTGCCTGGATGTTGAGCAGCGTGCTTGGATTCAGAAATTACGCTTCTTGGACTGGATGAGTCAGCAATTGACTTTGACTGTTCTTCTTCGTTTTCGAGGGTGGTTGTTCCGATTGGTTCGACTGCTCCTGTGGTTGTTCCGGTAGTGTTAGTAGTAGTAGTAGTAGTAGTATTAGTACTGCTTTGCCGGGATAAAATCGCATCTACGGCAGAAGCGCTATAAAACCGCTCACCATAGTGATACACGATTCGTATTTCCGGATACTCCGGATGTCGTTGAGGAAATAATTGAGAGATATGAAGCCACATACTGTAGTATAATGTAGTAGTATAGTATTAAAATAATATTTAAATAATACGTATTTATTTTTAAATATTTATATATACATATATATAGAAATATTCTATACAGAATTATAGAAATGCGCATTAAGTTTGAGTCGCCACGCACTCGTAAAAGCTTCCCGACACGGCTGTACTCATATTCAAGACCGCGAACCGCCCAGCGCATGGCGTATAAGTACCTGGGTAGAACTGCCAAACTGTATCCCGCACGAAACCCGGAAAAAAAGTATTCCATTTATGATTCCGTACACAACAAGTGGGTCAATTTCGGACAAATGGGTTATGAAGACTACACCAAACACCACAACAAAAAACGGCGTAAAAACTATCTCACCCGAACCAAAGGAATGTTGGGCAACTGGAAAACCAATAAATATTCCGCAAACAATTTAAGTCGACATATTTTATGGTAGCAGCAGCGAATGAAAAATAAAAATATAAAATATACAATAATAAGAAAGAAAGAATAAACGAAGAAATAAACGAAAGAATAATAAACGAAGAAATAAACGAAGAAATAAACGAAAGAATAATAAACGAAGAAATAAACGAAGAAATAAACGAAAGAATATAAACGAAGAAAAGAAAAAAAGAAAAAACATAGAAAATGAATTTTGGTAACATAGGGAATATAACCGACTCATTTAAAAATCCAGGGTCCGGTTCAGTTCGTGTTCCGAGCCCGGATGATTTTACCACCATTTTTACTGACATAAAGACCGCCGTCATGGAATTCGCGGAATCGATGATGTCCGGGGCTAAAAAGTCTACGCTGGGTGCATCGTTTATGGAAAATGCGTCGCACATTATTGGCCTTGCGGTTCTTATTTTAGGTTTTGTTTTGTACATTCAAATTCAAATTGGAAACGAAGAAGCTTCCAAAGACGTGCGCAACACAAACAAGTACGCCACCAGTATTATTGACGACATTGATGCGGAAAAACCGTCCAGCAAAATATCGAAGCGCGTGACAATTGAGTTATTCACTCCGAATTTAAGTTCTTCAAAACCAAAACCTTCTCCAACACTTGAAAACCCACATGACCCGTCCGAACAAGCCAAACTCGAGCCAATGACGGCAGACAGCGCGTCCATTGCATCGATTGGTACGGCCGTAGAAAACACGGTTATCGGTGCCGTGTCCAACTTGCTTCCGAATGGACCGTCCATGGAAACGCGCGAGAAGCTTCAACAGAAGTCAGCAACCTGCAAGTCAACCGACGGGTTTTGTAAGATGAACCACGACAAACTGGACAAAGTGTGCAGCGATATTACGAGTCAGGGAACGTGCGCTGAAAAATGTTGCTGTGGCTGGGTAAAATTTTCAAACACGGATAAAAGCGGAGTTGAACCGAAGGCGGGGAGCGGAGTGCTGAATTCGTTGGGCATATCGCCTGACGGAAAGTGCGTGGCTGGAAGCGTGGACGGGCCCGACCTCACTTTTGGCAGAGACATTGACTACTACTATTACATGGGCGAGTGCATGAAGGGGGTATGCAAGCCCAAAGGGTCAAAACCCTAGGGACGGCGAACGAAACTCAAGTATGTCCAAGCACTTGCCCGTAGTTGGAAACAGTTCGTCTCCGTAAATGTCTTGCAACAGCAGCCATTCAAACATGCCGCCCAAATACACACACACATTCGAAATACCCAGCGTTTGTAGCTGGGTGTACTTGGCCATAACCCTTTCGTCGGTCGCATTTTTTCCGTACACCACCACCGTTAGTTCTTCCGCGTTGGCATTTTGTCCGGAAATAATGTCATTTATTTGCGCTTCTTCGTCTTTAGCAAGAACCGTGTTTTTTATAATACAGTCTTGCTTTCCCGCATCCAGTGTGCTTATCAATAAAAAATGTTCGCGGTCAGAACCAATGATTGACTGCACGTCTTCAAAGTTGATAAAGTGACCTTGTCGGTGCCGTTGCCGTTGTTGCCGTTGCAGTTGTCTTTGTCGGTGCATTTGACCTCCGCCACCCAGGCCTTGACTTTTAAAACCGTGCTCATAGTTTTCATAGTAGTTGGATAGCGATAATCCGTTGCCCATGTTTCGAATTTTATGTGTTGTTCAAACTGAATGATATCTAATTTAAACTTTTAAACTTTTTTTTATAATTATTATGTGTTAAAAAAAAAATGGTCATTCGAACGTTACTTGTGGCGACGGTTACGTGTTTTAGATTTGGTTGTTAATTTTTTTTTTCGTGTACTTGATTTCGGGTCCCAGTATCGGTTGACATGGCTGGGTGAAACCAACCCCAACAACTTTTCATACAAGTCATCAGGGACTACCTGGGTCTTACTGTCGCTTTCATCACTGCTGTCGCTACTGTCGCTACTGTCGCTACCGTAGTACAACAACTCCTTCAACTTGGTTTTCATAGGAGCGCCGTCTGCGGATGCAGATGCAGATGAAGAAGAAGAAGAATGAATCATAAATATTCCAGCAGGTATGACCAGAGCGTTTTTTCCGTTGGCGCGTTCAAATATGTCCGACACTTTGGCTGGAATCGCATTCGCGTCAGATTCGGACTCGGAATCAGAGCCGGACCCGGATTCAGCATTCGCAGCATTACGCCTGCCTTTACCTCCGCTTTTTGAATGATGCGCGCGTGTGTGTGTAAACGCTGGAATATTGGAATTTAAAAAGGAAGAGTTTAACGTGTACCCGCCTCCAATCAAATTGTTTTTGCTGTCACGCGTTAATAACAAGTCAGAGGACATCAAATTCTCGAATGTTTAAATTTGTTTCAATTACGTACTGTAATAATTTTATATTCCTTTTTATTCATTTCATTTATTTTATTTCATTTTATTTTTATTAAAAAAAATAAAAATAAAAACGAAACATAAAGTAAATACGAAACATAAAGTAAATAAATTATAATTATCAGTGAAACCAATGGGCGACGCGATTATAAGCCATTCAACGACTGCGCCAGTTCCGGGCCAATCTGAACTTAAACCGCCTGCACTAAAAGTCGATGCAAGTAATGCATCCTCGGAAGCATCTATGAACGCAATCACTAATGCTGCAGAAAATAAAAATACAATGAACCAAATTGCTGGGAGCGTTGGTGGTGGTGGTGGTGGTAAGGGCGGCAGAATGAGAAGAACACGAACCCGAAGTCGGAGACATCGCACAAAATGCACCTGTAAATGCAAATGCAAGGGGTGCTGTTTGACACGTCGTCTTAATAAACACCGCAGTCTTCGTGCCGTGCTGAACAAATCGCAGCGGCGTATCGTAAGCCGACGAATTCAAATGAATTTATTGCATCGAAAAATACGAAAAAATAAAAACGCGAATTATCAAAGTCAAAGCGGCGGAGGTGACAACGTCCCGCAACACGGAACATCGTGCGCCTCAAGTGCTGAACAGAACTGTCCCGGAAATTCATCCGCCGCATTATTGGAAGCTAATCGGCAAGCGACTATGAATGCGCAAGGCGACCAACTTGAATGAATGAATATATGTTAACACTTCCAACGGTTGCCGCATTTGATGCACGTTACAAATGTGGTCATGGGTTCATCCGCCGACCGTGTTTGCATTTGGTAGTACGTGCACTGCCGCGACTTGCACTTGTAGCACAGAAAATTGTCGGTAGACGCTTCCAGATGCACTTCGTACTTGTTTTTGTCGCGAACGCGTTTTTGTTCCAGGAGCGCTCTCCACTTTTCAGGCATCATTTCTTGATGCGTCATAAACGGCAAGTCTTGTGCCTTTATTTTTCGAGTGAGCACAGCTTGACGTATCGTGTCCACGCTCAAGTTGATGTATATGCTGCGCGCATGGTCGGTATAAATTTCCACAAAGAAGGGGTTGCTCCACTTTTTGACGATTTGTTCTTTGGTTGCTTTTTGAATGATAAAATTGTAAATACCGCGTTCCAGATTGGTAGAGATGACATCCATATTCATATCCATACCTGAATGATTCCCTTTTTCTTTGTCACCGTTACCAGCGCCAGTAAGCAGTGACTTAAACCGCTTCCTCAAATTGTCTCTAAATGCCACCGGATTTGAAATGGTTCTCATGATTGGATTATGGATTCTTGTATTTGTTGTCTTGCGTACTTCCGTAAAACATGATGAATTTAAATCAATTTATCATATTTTTTATTTATTAGTTTTATTATTTATATGTATATATACATATACACATACACTTGAATGAAACTATTACAAAGACTGGTTCCGAAAAGATACGTTCCGTCGATGTTGTCGAGTCGAGACGCAAAGACGGTTCGACGCGAGTTGACGCTATCGCGTCGCTTGTATCGGAAAGGCATTTATCATACACGCCGCAAGGTTTCGTCATTTCCGTCCAAAAAATCAGACCATATTGTTCGCGCTGAACGCATTTATAAGATAGACAAGGTAGTACCGTCTCGCGAACTGGCGAAAAAAACGGGCTGTAGCATAAATGCCCTCTCAAAAATCGAGAGAAAGGGGCAAGGCGCGTATTTCTCATCTGGTAGCCGCCCGAACCAAACTGCGCACTCATGGGGACGGGCGCGTTTAGCCAGCGCAATTACCGGTGGGAAAAGCGCAGCGGTGGACTTTTCAATTCTGGACAAAGGATGCAACCACGCCACGAGCAAAGCGTATAAAATGGCTCGGACTGCCGTAAAAAAATACGGTCACGGCCAACGACACACGCCGCGCGTTAATCTTTAAATGAATAAAGAATGAATGAAACGAAATAAATCAAACCAAATGTTATTTCGTTACATGTTGTATTGCGTAACATGGTACGCCAACCAAAGAATAAACGACCCCACCAGCGCGATTTGCACATACTTTACGGCCGGCGCATCATCGTCCGCCTTGAGTAAATAAAACAACCCGCATATGAACAACGCCGCATAAATCGTGTAAAACACGAAAATGTAACGGTTGGTATTCATCTGAATGTGCGAATCAGCATTGTCCATCATGGCATTGTTCACCTCCAGGTTCTTTACTTTGTTTGCAAGCGCATTCACTTTTGGTTCCCACTTGGTTTGCATTTGGTACACGGCATCATTCAGCGTGTCAGACAGAAAGTTGCTGATTTCAGGTACCGGCTCAAACTGCATGTCCACTTTCGATTTTAAAGCCATAATTGCTTCGTACCGTTCGCGCAAGTCTTTTACCATTTGACTTTTTAAAATTGGCGGACCCGAGTTTCCACTCACTTCAAAGTCGCCAGTGTCCCCACCTACGGTGTCAGCGCACCGCGTCTGGTACGATGTCGTAGCTCCACTTACATTATTACCAAGCGTAACCACGACGTTACTGTTTTCGGGCGCATTCCAGTACTTGTAATCCGAGTCATACACTTTTGTAACCGGGATAGTAACATAGTTCACGGTGCTGAGTGTAGATGCTGCTGCATTGACTGTCCAAATTTGGTACTTTGCCGCATTGTCTGGACTTTGAATGGTTATTTGTCCACCCGCCGTTGGGAGAGGCGTGTTTTTGATTTGAAGGTCTTTTTTTGACAAATACAAAACGGTAGCATCGGACTGATTTGCATTATTGTAAACCAGTAACCCGGACGAAATGTCGGTGGTTGTATTCGCCACCACCGTAGTTGTCGGTTTTACCCTGTATAAAAAGATGGTATTTGTACTAAGCGGCGGCCCGCCTCGTGCATAGCACGCGCCTTTCAACGCATCATTTGAATAGTTTCCATCCAGGTATAGAATAGTATTGAACTCTGAAGTGGATGCTCCCGGCGCGACGAAATTCATGACTACGGTATCCGAACCCGTTTTAACAGGTACATTAGCGTCTGGTTTTTTTGCCATTTCTTTGCACGCGTACAGCCCGTTGGCATTGGTTTCTATTTCTCTGGCAGCGTTGGGATATTTACCCAGATACGTCCATCCAGAATAGTTGGCCGTAGTTGTCGTTTCGGATGGTGGAAGAATGGTTGCAGCATCCGCGGTTAAAACAGGTTCATCTACCCAGTACGTTCTATCAGCAGTAGTGACGCCGATTGAGTTGAACCGCGAATTCTCGCTGGTTTTTGCGCCGGGAACGCTGCCATAACACGAGTACTTCCACGTTCCTTCGTATCCTTTTTCGGGAGTGTAGTGCACAATTCGAGTATACATTTTATCATCTCTCAAAGCAGCGCGTTTGCACTCTTCGACGGTGTCAGATTCCCCAATGTAGTACCATCCTGCTGATTCGCTGCTGTCTCCTGGTGCCAGTCCTAGTCCGGCCATATCGTTTCGACCTTCGTAATCGTTCCAGTCCCCGTTTCGAGACTTCATGTACTCGGCATATGCCTTATACCGTTTGTAATAGTCTCGAATCATCATTTCAAGCTTCCGGCGTTCGCGTTTCAATAGAACCAGCCGGTCATATTTTCTGTCACTGTATTTGTCCGTGTAATAGGGTCGTTCTTGGTATATGTCTGCATACGATGCAATTGTTGGTACAGTGGGCTGAGTCATTCTATTTTATTTTTTCTATTACTATTACGTATATTACTATTACGTCTATTAATTTACCTTGTATTTTATTTTTATTTGGCAATACCTTATTCCTTGTTTTTTTCTTGGTTTCTTTGTTTTTTTGTTTCTTTGTTCATTTTCTTTTTTCTTTTTTCTTTTTTTTAAAGGTACATTGTTGCAGCAGGGCCTGACAGTAGTTGTCCGCGAGACTTCACGTCGTCCGCTGCGGTAAACAGTTCAAACCCGGCATCTAAATCCTGCATGGTAAATTTTCGGCGGGCGCTTTCCGGCAAATAAAACACGCGGCGACTGTGCGCTATTTTTGTTTTTGTAAAAAAAACTTCAATGTCTCGTCCAAAGTATTTGAAGTAATGCACCCGCGACTTGAACCACTCGTCTTTGGCTGCATCCGTCTCTTTACTGTCAAACGTCCAATGATGGTCCTTCATTATTTTTTCGAATATTTTGCGCAGTTCTACCGCGTCATAATTTTCAATTTTGTACCTCCACGTAAACCGAGACGACAAGCCTTCATTGTAACTGAAAAAACAGTCGTTCAGCTCTTTTTCGTAGCCGGCAATAATCACCATGAGCTCGTGTTTGTGGTCACTCAAAGCTTCACACAGCGTGTCAATGCACTCCTTTGAAAAGCTGTCGCGTTTTTCGGTGTTGCCCAACGCGTACGCTTCATCAATAAAGAGCACGCCCCCAATTGCGGCGTCAATGACTTCACGCGTTTTAATGGCGGTTTGTCCCAAGTACCCCGCCACCAAGTCGGACCGAGTTACTTTTTTGAACGTGTTTGATTTGAGAACTCCCAGATTACAAAATATGTTGCCGAGTATTTTGGCAACTTCCGTTTTTCCAGTACCGGGCGGACCGTATAGCACGGTGTGCATGTAGTCACCCGCTTCTGCGTTTGCGTTTTCGTTTGCAGATGTTTTTGGAGAAAACAAGCTTGGTTGAGGTCCTAAAAAGGAAGGTGCAAAAATTGCATTTGCTGGGAACTTGAAAATATTGGCGTTGTGACTGGATGCTGACGCGGATGCGGATGCGGATGTCGTTTTTTTGGATTCTTCGCGTGGTTTTTCTTTTTCTTTCAATGTGGCGGCGGCGGCGTCTGAAATGAAAAATGAAAATAAGGTGGAGATAGGTGCTTCTTCAGGTGGCGCTGCAGCCTGTGTTGACGTCTGCGCCCTCGACGGTTGTGCTGCAGCCGGTGCCCCCGACGGCGGGAGGGTATTGCGTTTTTTTGTAATGTGAATGTGAACTGGAGGAAGCGGTTTATTATCAATCGTAGGCTTTGAGTCACATGTCAAATGCAGCCGCTGAATAAAATACATAATTTGGTCAACGATGGTTTGTTTGATTGCGGTCATACCAATCATGTTGTTTAATTCGCGCAAATGCGGATATATTTTGTGGAGCGCTTTCATGTCAATATTGTACCGGACGTTTTCTGCAAGCTCATGCGTTTCGCAAATGCGCAACAAGTCGGCAATGCATTTCACCGGCGTATTCACATGAACGGTTTCAATTTTGATTATACCATTGGTGTCAATGTCGACATCGCCTTTCTGCATATTTATACTTGTTACGTTTGTTCCATCCATCGTAATATATGGAATGCTTTTTTGTTTTAAATAGTTTGTAACATTTGATACAATTTCATTCACAACCGTGTCGTTATCATTTTTTGGCGGCGTCATTTATATAGCTATCTCGATATCTCGATATCTATGTAAAAAGAGTTTAAGTTCTATTTTACATTTTACATATAAAAAATTGATATAAAGATATGGTCTGGATTAATTTATAACACGACAATACACGACAACACGACAATACGACAATACGACATATAGGATAGAATGCCAGGAAAGAAATCAAAGACTGCATCGAAGACATCGACATCGACGGTTGTAAAGGCAATGTCTGCTCAAAAAAATCCAACACTTGAAGCCCGTGCAAGAATCCCGCAAACCATCGGTCTTCCCGGACAAGTGGCAAACAACGCGGGCGGATTTTCTTTTCCGCTCCCACTGGAACAAGAATGGATGCGCTACCTCATCATTGGAAGCAAGTCTGAGAATGGTAACTTTTACCAGACGGGCGGTCAAGTTTCGACTTGCATCTCCAGATGCATCCTCGCAGCAGTGGCAAATCCAGTCACGTGCAAACACCTTGTTGCAGACATTGTGGACGTTTCCGTGAAAGGCCGTGCTGCCAAACAAGAAATGACCATGCTGTCACTTGCTGCGGTTATTGTGTTTTCAGAAGACGTTGAATGCAAACGCGCTGCACTGGCTGCAATTCAAGACGTGTGCCGTATTCCAACACACTGGTTCATGCTTCTCAAGTACATTCGAGACTTGTCACAAGACAAGAAGAAACCTGGAAAGGGTATGGGCGCGGGGGTTCGTTCAGCGTTCACAAAGCTTTACACCAGCCGTACCGGACCTGAACTTGCAGTTCTGCTTACCAAATACAAGAATCGTGAAGGATGGACGCACAAGGACGTGATTTCGCTGTTGCACATCAACCCAAGTGAAATGCGCGACGACGGAGCCCGCATGGTGTTGGAGTGGATTATGAAAGAGGACAAACCCGAACGAAAAACCAAAACGGGAACAGTGATACCGGCATCCAGTGCGCGCACCGAATTTTTGAGACGACTTCAAGCCATTGAAACTCCGGCACAAGCAATAGCGGCACAAGTAATAGCGACACAAGCAATAGCGACACAAGCGCCAGCGACACAAGCGCCAGCGACACAAGCGCCAGCGACACAAGCCATTGATGTTGTACTAAAGCTAAAAATTCGAATGTTAACCGGTGACATGGCTGGAGAAACGTTGACACTTCCGCTTGCAACCAATGAGCCATTTTCCAAGCTGTGTGAAACGTTGGTCAGTATCGGAGCAGGAAAGCATTTGGAATTCCGGTTGCCGGCAACTGACATTCCCGAATTTCGCTTGGAACCTTTCATCATTTCTCATTTCGAAACCGTTGCAAATCTCACGAGAAAATATTCACGCGCTCAAAGTGATTTTGACTTTACAAAGTTGGTCATCTTTGCGCGTGAAGTTGCTGACCGTCCGGTTGCTGCATCTGCAGTAGAAACCGCAACAGCAACAGCCACTTCAACCGCAACAACAGAAACAGCAACAGCAACAACCGAAGAAAAGATTCACGAGTCGCCGGTTGTTTCGGTCGCCAGGTTTCTCAAGGCGTTGATACAGCTTTCAAATGAAAAAATCACGCCAGATGCAGCGCTTGCTACCATGACAACCGTGCGCCGAGTGCAGCGCGAACATTTGCCAACGCATCTCATGTCCAGTCCCGCAATATGGGCCCATTTGTTGAAGGACATGGGAATGACTGCACTCATTCGAAACCTGGGAAAGCTTTCCAACATTGGGGTGGCTGCAAGTCGACGACAAGAAATTGTTGCAATGCTTGGAAACGAAAAACAAATTCGCGACTCCAAGCTGCATCCGTTTGCGATACTGGTTGCAATGAAAGTGTACTCGAAAGGCGCGGGAGAGTTAGGGTCCATGACATGGTCGGTAGACAGCTACATTGTAACCGCACTGTCAAATGCGTTCGTCATGTCATTTGGAAACATTCCTCGCACCGGCAAACGCATCATGATTGCGCTGGACGTGTCTGGAAGTATGACCATGGCGTTTTGTGCGGGGTCAAGTACCGTATCGTGCCGTGAAGGGTCTGTCGCAATGGCCATGGCGACCGTACTTGCAGAACGCGATGAACAAGGACGAATCGGAGACAACACGCACGTGTACTCCTTCACAACCACGTTCAAAAACGTCAAGCACGCCTTCACAAAACCGGGGCTCACGCTGAACGATGCAATTCGCGGAACGGATGACACGTTTGGAGGAACCGACTGCGCCATGCCGATGAAACATGCGACGGATAACAGCATTCCAATTGACGCGTTCATTGTGTACACTGATTCCGAAACGTATGCTCCTACCGTTCATCCCCAAGTAGCACTTGAACTTTACCGGAAAAAAATGGGAATCGATGCCAAACTCATTGTGGTTGGAATGGCAAGCAACTGTTTGACAATTGCAGACCCGAAAGACAAAAACACGCTGAACTTGTCCGGATTTGACACATCTACTCCAACGGTGATGTCCATGTTTATAAATGGCGAGCTGTAAGTTGGAGTTGTATGTATGTTGTACTCAAATCTCAAAACAGTAAAAAATAAAAAACTCAAAAAGTAAAAAAATCAAAAAAGTAAATAATAAAACTCAAAAATAAAAACTCACAAAAATAAAAAAAAAGCATTTTTTTATGTTTTGTTTTCAATAAAAACATAAAAAATATAAACACAACTTATACTTTACATTTAACTCATACAAAATATAAAATATTACGTCTCACGTCTAGAATTGATATAAGTGATTTAGAACTCATGGCCAATGCATTGAAAATGTTGTATTCAATCACAGGAAATAATAAAAAACGGTCAAAAGAGCGGTTTGAAACCATTTTAGAACCGTTACATGCCATTTTGCAAGTCGGGTTTGTATCGTTTTATCCAGTGGGTACTAAGCTGGCAATTAAAGGCAATATGCTCATCATTCAACCGCCGGATTATACACAGTCTATGGCAAGGTGGTACAACAGCGATACCCAAGACGACTTGTGCTACTTGTTCAACGTGTTTACACGGTTCAATAAATATTATGCGTTCTTGTCAACGGAAATGCCCGACTTATATTCGCTGTTGGTATCCAACGCGGTAAAAGGTTTGGAAAAGTTGATTCGTACGTACACCAATACGAACCGACCACACATTTTGCACACGCTAAACATGTACAAACAAATTGCAGTGAATCGATTGGAGTATACTCACGGCAGTGCTGGTTCAGCAGCTACAATGGACATTATAAGTTCGGGTTCGGGTTCGGGGGGGTCTAGCACAGTACCAAGCGAAAGCGGAAGTAACAACAACAGTATTGATGCTGTATTTTGTAAAATCGTTGACAAATACTCAAAACGTGATTTGATTGTAATACATAACGTGCTTTTAATGTTAGGACACGGGTACGGGTCCGACACAACATCCGGAAGCGATGGTTCACAAGAAGATTATTTGCATTATATCAACGGCGTAAATCAAATTTTATTTCCGGTGAACACGTCCATTAAAAAATGGATTGATGAAAACATCGTCTTTTAGCGATTTGTTATTTTGTTTTTTGATAATTTCGACTTAAAAATAAATAATAGTATAGTGTATAAACCACCCACAATGAACTCTGACTCCAATCTCTCGTTTTCTGATTTCGATGTTGACGCGAAGGCGGCTATGAAACTGCCTTCGTATTCGGAAATCCGACCACACCTTGTTAAGCCTGTTAAGGATGTTATCAAGGTCATCAATGCGACCTGCCCAAAAATTGGCCCCAACGGCGTGAGTCTTGGTTGCAAGTAGTTACGTGACGTTAAAACACGTCAATCGTGTTGAATTTGTCAAGCACGCTTTCCAAAAGCACGCGTTCAAATTTTACTCGTTTTTGCATTTCTTGAATATATTTAACCACGCGTTCGGTTAAGCTATATTTGCGAGCGGGGTCGTTAAAGTAGGGTAAGTGAATAAGGTCGCCATTACTGTCGCGGTCGGGATTGTTATCAATTTCGTACGTAATGTATAACTTACCAAGTCCGTGCGCTACAATGTTGAGGAGTTCAATGTTTTGAACACACAGCGTTTTGAATATTTTTCGAGTATTGTTGGATACAGACAACGTGTGATATTGACGAAATCCATATACGGATACGGGTATTGTGGTCGTAGCTGTTGTAGCTGCTGTAGCTGTTGTTGATGGCGTTGTTGTGATAGGACAGTACATGAACAGTTCGGCACACTTGTCGCGCAAGGTTTTAATCAGTGAAAGGAGGCCGTCACTTTCCATAAGTTCTTTGTAGAGGTACTGCGTTATCACGGCTCGGTTTTGTCCGTAAAACCATCTAGACACGCCTTGAAACAGTGAGGGTTTATCGATATACACCACGTTGTCAGTTTCAGAAACACCTAACTTACACGAGTCGCACATGTCACGCATCGCACCCAACTTATGTTTAAATTCTGACGTTTTTTTACTGACAGTCGTATATGTTTTAATAAATTCCAACTCGATAGTGTTCATGTAACCGGGACTAGGACGTGTTTGTGCGGGTATGTGTATTGATGTGTTGTATATTGTATGTAAACATATTAAAGATTACGCGTATATTATTTTTAACAAATCGTAACAAATAATAACAACACCATGCCCACCACCACTACTGAAAGCGGGTACAGCACCGACTATAAGTTGTGTTATAGTAGCGACATCCAGCGTCTGATTGGACTGTTGCGTAAAAATGGCTTCGATGATAAACACCCGGATACGGCGACCTTGCTCAACAGTTTGAGTATGAGTGTAAAAAAATGGAAAACCCCCACCGGCGTGTACTATGTAATCAAGTATACAAAAAATGTATTTCAACCCATGTATTCTGCAGATGCATTGTGTGTTAGCCAACACGTGCTTACAGCTGCGCCTGAGGCGGCGGCGTCGGGCATTGACTCTTCCACTGCATCTTCGGCTATAGAAGCCGATATTCAAGGACGCGGTTTATTTCGGTCCGTGATTCTGGACAACACCGGTCAAATTGTGTCATTTTCACCTCCAAAAACGCTGCGATGCAACGACGCTTCGGATTTAATCGCTCTTCAATCGTTGAGTATCTCCGATTTTTCAAGCGCGTTCTCTTATATTGAAGAATTTGTCGAAGGCACTATGTTTCACTTGTTTCGCGCGCCGGGGCCGGTAAATGCGGAAACAAAACCAGTCGAATCAGACGCGCTGACATTGTCCGGTTGGGAAATTTCGACCAAAGGTGTTGTGGGAGCGGGGGTGTTTGTTCCGGCTCCAACTACGGAAACGTCTGTTCCAATAACGTTCCGTCACTTGTTTTTGGAAGCGATAGTGGCCAACAAAATTGACTTGACCACACTGAATCCAAACTATGCATACAGTCTCGTGCTGCAGCATCCCAAAAATCCGATGATAGCTCCTGTCATTGAGCCACGGCTTTACTACATTGCGGCATACACTGTTAACAATGACACGCTAACCGTTACGCGTCACCCAAGAAATGCGGTAGATTGGAAGGGTGCAGGGTTCTATGTCCCTCGAAACTACGCGTACACCCCCGTTTTTTTATCCATACACATGACCTACGCAAACCCTGCCGGAACAACCCCGTACAGGGTAATGGGGGTAGTTTTTCACGGGTCGCGACACTCCGGATGGAGTTTCAAGTTGAGGAATCCCGCGTACGAAACCGCGAAGAAAACACCGATGGAGGCAAAGGCTCGCATGTTTTTCATGTACTGCAGTCTGAAACGGTCAAAGGAAATCAAACAGCACTTGGCACTTTTTCCAGAAGATACCGACGCGTTCAATGAGTTTAATACGCGGATTTTGGAGTATGCCAAACACGTGTACTCCAAATACGTGGACGTGTTCATCTTGAAAAACACGGCGCATGCAATATGCGGAAGCAAGTTTGTGAAATCCATTTTGTATGGACTGCACCGAGACGTGTACTGTGCCAAAAGGAACGACACCTCTTCTCACAGTTCGAAACCAAAAATAACATTTACCGATGTGCTTCAGTACATTTCCAATCTAGTACCACCCGTGGACTTGTTTCATGGTGTTAACTTAAACCTCATGACGGTTACCGATGCAAAGCCGACCGTAGAACCAACCTTACTATAAATAAACAAGTACCATACAATACATATACATAACACACTTAAACACATGACTGCATTATGTCTTATATTATGCAGTCATGGACGCATCTAAATTGAATATGGATACAAAGGATACAACGGGCACAGCTATAGAAGCAAATAAATCCATTGGAGCTGATGAAGCGGCGGATATGGGTCCCGTTATAGCGGAAACCGACGAGAAAAAAAAAATTAAAATCGATTTTGCATTGCTCCCCACTGGGCATTATGAATACTTTGTTGAAGCATCGTGCGTGATTGGTCAAATTTTGTCATACATGTACAATACCATTGAACGCGTAACACCGTTGAATGTCCCACAAGAACCCAAGACCATCCCCTTCAAAGTGGTGCGTCGTCCCTACAAGTATGATGGAGCTGACCGTTCGTACATGATTCTTGGATACGGTTCGTACAAGTACGAGTACAAGCCCGGCGTAATCCTAACGGTAACGTACACTCAGGAAACAACCACGGTAGGCACGCAAGACGCCGCTGAAAAGTATGAGTGCCTGAAAATCGTGTCATCGTCGTGCAAGGACTTTCATGATTTTTATGTGGAGGCCGATAGGTACGGCGAGCTGAACGAGAAAGACGACACGAAGCTGCACATTTTTATCATGAACAAGTACGGCGAATGGATTCGGTACAACAAGATTCCGTCGCGCACCCTGAAAACCGTGTACTTTGACGCCAAAGCCAAGTCGCGCATTCGTAAGGACATTGTGGATTTTATCGCTAATGAAAAGGAGTACGACGAGTTCGGAATTCCGTACAAGAAAAACTACTTGCTTACCGGAATTCCGGGAAGCGGTAAAACAAGTATTGTAAAAGCGCTGTGCAAAGAAATCGGGTACAACCTGTGCATTTTTTCGATAAACCATGACATTGATAACAGCGTCGCGCTCATCGCTTTTCGCGACATTCCGGAAAAGTCACTGCTGCTGATTGAAGACATTGATTGCTTGTTTGAAAAGCGCACGGGCACCCAGGACAACAAATTTTTCACGTTCAGCAACTTGCTCAACTTGTTGGACGGAGTGTGCTACCGGAAGGGGCTGATTTCGTTTATCACCACCAATCATCCCGAGAACTTGGACCACGCGCTTCTTCGGCAGGGGCGTACCGACATGATTATTCACATGAACTACCCGAAAAAATCCGACGTGCACAATTTGTTCATGGACATGATGCGAAAAACGGGAGAAAGTCAGGACGTTGTGGACAAGAGCTTTGAATCGTTCTACAAATGCATTCAAAGCAAGAACATTACCATGGCGGGTCTGGTTGGATTCTTGTTCAAGTACCGCATGGGATGGGAAGAAAACATTGATGAACTTTTGGACACCGACAAGTTCATTAAAGAAGTGACGCGAAATGTGGAGAACAGTAAACTGTATACGTAACGTAACGTAACCTTATAATTCAGTTCAACGAGAGTTCTGTAACCATTTTAAATTAAAAGTACAAATATAAATTTAAAATGTATATTTGACGTTTTAGGAGAGTAAGCATTTAATGAAATCACTGTTTTGGGAGTGTGTATAAAGGTATTTAGTGTTCATCATCTCAATCAGTTTGGGCGTTTGAAAAAGTACAAGTACTGGTACTCGTTCATGGAGTGCACCAAGTCAACATGCGCGCTGACAATGAACCCTGTTTCTTTTGCGATTTTAACAATGGCTTTGTGGTGCGGCATGTCGTACTTGTGAATGTTTTGCCTAACTTTGCCGGTCGCATCATCCGTAAATGTCTCCGTCAGAACCCCGTCATTGTCGGTTTTAAGGTTGAATTCGGACTTGTACTGAAACGTTTCGAATTTTACAGATGTGCCAGTGATGCGTTTCTTTGCTTGACTCTGCGGAGAAATCAGAAAAAACGGTTTTCCGGCGGGAACCATGGGGTCGAACTTTTCACGGTCGACCAAGTGCACCACCAAGTGGCCACCCGGCGACAGCCACTGGAAGCAGTTGTCAAAAAACTGGCGCTTGTCCGGCATGTAGTACACGGTAAACGTGAGACACGTAATGACCGTAAAATTTTCGGGTGGAAACGCCATTGGGTCCATGGCATCTCCATGTTTAACTTCGCTTTCAGGGTGAATGCGCTTGCTTACGTCTATCATGGCTTTGGACTTTTCCAGTCCCATGGCGGAGTAGCCATCTTGCTTCATTTTATCGACAAAATGGCCGCGGCCACTGCCAATATCTAAAACGCGCGTTCCGTTGGGTGCCAAATCGGCTTCTTTAATGACCGAAGACACCTCGTAATCCAGCTTATTGGGTTGAAAAAACAGTTCGTCGTACACGTCGGCATAAAAGTCGTCGTAAATTGCGCTACCCGTTTTGGTTTCAAACTGTTTGGTTTGCCCGTTTGCAAAGCCCTCTATACCTATACTGTTGCGTTTCGGCGCAAAGTTTCGATTTATCCAAACCAGCAAGTAAATCACAACCATGAGCGCAAACAGTATGTACCATTTCCCCGTTGTACCTGCCGTCAGTGTATCTCGTAAAGCTTGCATTTATTTTAATTTATTTTAGTTTAATTTTATTACTTTATTATTTAATCATAAAATAAAATCAAATCATAAAATCAAATCATAAAATCAAATCATAAAATCAAATCATATCATAACACTTAAACCATCCTATGAATCCTTCGAAAAGTCCAACCCTGAACCCGTTAAGTCGTCAACCCGCAACAACGGTGTTAACACTGACCCTATCCGATTCATCGTTCTCCGACACATCCGCGTCCACAACCGACTCTACACCAGGCGCTAAAAACTTCAAATACTCCACGGATTCGTTAAGTTCGTTTGAAGACTACCGTATCGCAAACGATACACTCAACTCGCCGCCAACATCCTATGTGTATATTAAATGCGCCCTTCCAACCAGTCGCACCACGTGCACTAGCGATTTTATTAAAACCATGTGTTGCAATTGCGGCAGGGGGTAGAATTTATTTTTATGTATTGAAATTACTAAAATACAAACATAACATAAAATAACCCAAATGGAAAGCGGTGGTAGTGGCGGTGGCAGTGGCAGTTCAAAAAACGGGTTTCCTGAAATCAACGACATTCGCAGCGAAAGCGAGTTTCGCGGAATCACATTTTCAAAGTACAAGTTAAGCGACGTTACTAAGGCGCTTTTGAAGTCATTGGCAAATTCTCGAATTGAACCCGCTTGCAACTGGTCGGCGGAACTCATTTGCGCCGGAAAATTCATTGAATTGTGGGAAACGTTGCTCAACTTCATGGGCAAGTACGTGCACTTGGCGAACCCGCGACTGCCCACCTACATTCATTTGCGATACGAAACATTTAAAAGCGTTATGGCAAACGGGTACACAGGGAACGAGATGCGCATGCGGAACAACCCCAAAATCCGGTCGCTCTTTGCCGAAATGGTTTCAGTTTTGTGCTACTCGAACAAGCTGCACCAGTACGAAAACATTAAAGTGTGCAAAACCGAAGAGTACGATATTACAACCATGTCGGAAAAGTTGAAAGCGCCGCACGTGAATTACTTGGACGGGGTATTTATAAAAGGAGACCCACCCGAACTGTTCATTGCGCTGAACGAGTTTGCGTTTCACTTGTCAAACGAGTCGGGCAGTAGTTCGCACTTTGCGTGTTACTGGCTGGAATGGATTATGGAATTCAATGCGATTTGTCGGAATAAAAAGGTGGCGTGCCGGTGCGAACGCCGCGCAAACGTTCCTGTAGACGACAAGCTGCAAATGGACCCCATTTGGATTGTTTGGCAAATCGTAAACAAGCAAGCGTCTTCTTCTATGTCAGCGTCTTTAACACAAGCGTCTTTAACGCCAGCATCAACCGATAAAAAATTAACTTCAAAAATAGTAGAGTGCTTGTTCAAACTGTACTGCATTCGGTTCACGTTGGCAGTTAAAAAAAAACGCCGATACTTGCTGTACTTTGCAGTGTCCTTGCTTACGCAGCCGTACGCAACGCGCCAAGACATCATTTTACCCGATTACAAGGACAAAATAAACAACGTGGTTCAAAAAATAGACGCCGTTTATCGCGAAATCAAAAAAAATGAAGTGTCTCCCAAAATGGACTACTTGTTCCACGGTACTGGAAAAAGCGACTTGGATAGAACGATTGCCAAACTGGATATTCTCAACAGCATGAATTTTAGTAGTATTAGTAGTAGTAGTAATTGCGTGGTTCAATCGGAGTTTGAGTCTATAACGCCAAAGGAAGAGCAAGAATTAAATAAATAAAATAAATACTGCAAATAAAAATAAGTAGTTAAGGATAAAAAATGGAAATGAAAATCATGAATTCGAATTCGAAAGCACATAGTGAAAGTATACGTGCGCTATTTCTCTCGTTTTTGGCGTATCAAACTGAAGCAGATATCAAAATTTTGAACACAACACGCGCGCTTTGGCCGTCGGCGTGTGAAGAATGGGCTCCCGTTTGGGAACAGCTTAAGCCGCATTTCGTATCGCCGTTTGAAGTGTTTTCTTGTGGTGACTACAACAACATTGGAAACACGGACACGCAGTTTGTGTACGCAAAAATGCGACGCGACTGTAAAGGCGACTGTGAAGGCGACTACGAAGGCGACTACGAAGATGAGCTCATTATTGCATTTCGCGGAACCAAAACGGTAAGAGATGTTTTAACCGATGTGCGTGTGGACAAGGACAAATGTACCGATATTTGTTACACTCCGCTATACTTGCACGAAGAACGCGAATCAAAAACAAAGTCCGGCGTTCCAATGGTGCATTCAGGATTTCATGAAATGTATGGCGTTATGAAGTACGCGCTGTTTGACGTAGTGCAGCGGCATCTTCGGGATGAAAAGCGCCCCATACGTCAAATTACGCTGACGGGACACAGTCTAGGTGGTGCAGTGTCGATTTTAGCAACCCCTTGTTTGTTGTACGGATTAAACGGTTTGAACGGTTTGAACGGTTTGAACGGTTTGCGCGTGTCCAATATTACTTTTGGAAGTCCGAAAGTAGGAAACTGGGACTTTTCAGTGTTGTATAACCGCCTGGTCGAGAAACACACGGTTCATGCAGCCACCCATTATTTCCACAACAGCGACCCGGTTCCGTGTTTGCCAATGTTGTCCGGATTTTACGCTTGCAACAACGCAGTTCAAATCAATTCCGCGAATGAAAGTCGGTTTTACAGCATTCGGTTTCACCTTATCGAATGTTATTTGAAACATTTGAACCATCAAATGAAATAAAATGAAATAAATACAAATTCATGACATATTTATTGGCGTTATAATATGAAGTATGGACTACGCGGTCGACTACGTATTTGAATCAACTGACAGTATCGCATCCGCATCGGGTCAGCAACCGCAACCGCACCAGCTTGTACCGCTTGTACCGTTTGTATATGACGACACTCGGTTCTTTCCGAAAATGTATGTGGGTTTGAAGCTATTGGGAGTTATTGTGTACGCAAACACGCTGACTTTGTGCACAGGTTCAAGTTTTTATTTTTATTACATGTCAATGTTGGTCGCCATGGCCCTGTCCACCGCCAACAGCGCACGATACGAGTACTGTCATTATAAACGGTACGGCACATTATTTAATACGGTGCACGAGTTCCAAGCGTGGAAAACGGCGTTGCTGCCTAAATCAAGGCTTGTTTTTTCACTTGTTGAATTGGCGTTAAAAATTGGATACTTTATATTCACATTCCCTCCCCAGTTCGAATTTATAAACCGGTGTACGGCTGGCGAAACTATTTTTAAAGTGCACATTTTAGGACTGACGCTAATTTATGCGGTATCTGTAATTTTTTCAGTGGGCTTGTTGCTGACGGTTTACTGTTGTAGAAATGGAACACAGACGCTGCATCCACGTCATCATGTAGCACGTCATCATGTAGCAATGATACCTATTAAGTTTCTATATTCTGAACAAGAACATGAATGCTGCATTTGTTTAGAAGGAACGTCACAGTCGTCATTGGCATGGTCCATGCTCGTGTGCGGTCACAAGTTTCATACCGCGTGTATTTCAAACTGGCTGACTAGTCATCCGACGTGTCCCATATGCAGGTTTCCTGGTTGAAAAAGTTAATTTTTTTGTAGTTTTGTGTTTTTTGTAGTTTTGGAGTTTTGTAAGCCCGTTTTATTTTTTTTGTACATGTATACAATATAAGCAAACATTCAATCAACCAATCAAATCAAATCAATATGGCAACTTATTATAATGGAGCCCTGAATAAAAGCTCTGAGGGCGAAACGCTTCGGTTCACGCTTCGCCGAGCTTGGAGCAACGTCAACGTCAAACCCAGCATCAATTCCTATAAACGTGCCATTACCCCGTTTCGCGCGGTGAACAATGCCGGCGACTACTTGTCGCGCATGAACTACTCGTCCGGCGGACCCAACCAGGTCAACGGTGTCAAGCAAAGCATTGCGGGCGCTTGGAAAACATCCGCGGGCCGCGTTCGCGACCAGAATGATGGCACGAATATCCAAGCCGCGAGTTGCAACCCCAAGTATGTGTACGACAGCTCCAACTACATTGCGTTTCGCAAACAGCAGGCCGTGAACAAGAATTACAACGACACCAGTGCAGGCGGCGACGAGCACAATGCGTCTTATACCGCGATTCGACGCGTTCGACGATTTTAGAATATTCCGTTGTTTGTTTGTTAGCGGATTTGTTCAAATTTAAATTCAAATTTTAAATTCGAATTTAAAAAATTAAAATTTAAAATTTAAAATAGTATAATAAGAGTTAGAGATAAATAGATAGATAGACAGAATGTTGAACAACTTGAGCGATAATGTAAAACTTTTTTTCATTTTTATCGTGTTTTTAGTTGGTGCATATGTTACCGGAAGCGGACGACTGAATGTTCGGGCTCGGGAAGGATTTGAATCAGGTGCTTCGGGTGCTTCAGCGGGTGCTTCAGCGGGAGCGTCGGGCGCTTCGAGCGCAGGCATACCCGATGATGGTGGTTCAAAAAAACGGTGCCCAAATTTGCTTATCCAAAAAGGGACCACGCTTTATTTGCACAACACGAACCTTGCCACAATCCCGGGCGTCAACCCTATCCGCTTCGACAATTTAGAAGAGTACATTGAATTCATTGAATGGCTGCGAAGTCAGGGCATAAAGTGCCCCATTTTGTTTTTACAACACTCTATCAACGCGCAAGGCGAGTCCATTTACAACATTCGCCCCAGTCCAACGGATTTGCAAGGCGGACTGTGTCCCAGTACATCCCACATTGCCGGAATTGATGTCGCCGACGGCGAAACCTACGACGACGGAATGGGACCTGGGGATGGTCCGGGCATGGGCGCGTTTCGATTGCACAGCATCAACGCCAAAGCGTCAGCCGCGTCCAGTCGCTACGACAGCGTGATTTCGCCGCAACAAATAAGCGAAATCACCCGTCTAATTGACCAGGCGGGAGATAATGACCCGTATGCCACGTCCAAGTATCCCAACGTGTTTGGCGGGGAAGCGGGAAAGGCGCTTCAGCCACCCGACCGCGAAACCATGATGAAGATTAAAGCGTCGTACTTGAATCAACATAACGCGGGATAACCAAATACCAAATACCAAATACAAAAAAAATCGAAAACAATAATATGAAGACTTGATTATTGTTTACGTTTATGGCAATCAATCGAATTTACCTTTTACTTTGCATCGGGTTGTTTTTGTTCGTGCTCGCCGCGGTTGAACACACCGTAGTAAATCCGGCGTGCGAGGGCATGATGTCCAACTGGGAAACCGCCGAAAAAAGTTATGACGACGACGAATGCGTTGACACGTGGGACGAGTTTACAGGCGGAATCAAGTCAATGCTGTCACTGGACAAGTTCAAAGACGCAGACAGAAAGGCGCTGGTTGAAAATAAAGACACCACTCCGCCGTTTGACGTCTGCATTAAGAAAGCGGCCAACTACACGCTGACGTGCCCTCCTGACATGTTGGAAGTGACGGGCTGCAACGGAAAAAAATACCATAACGCGTGTTTTGCGGAACGCGACGGCATTTATTCCTACATTACTAATAACGGGTTCAAGGCAACCGAATGAACCAGCGGCTAAGCGTCTTTGTGCTCATCCATCTTCGACTGCGCTTTTCCTTTTGGTTTGGGCACCGACGTGTTTGTTTTAAACACCATTCCGCAAAAAACGGCAACAATCGTAAACAGAATGACAATGACCAGCGTGGTGACAGTGAACGTGATTGCGGCGGCAAGAATGGGCGGATGAAACGGAAGTAAAAACGGGATTGACCAGGTTAAAGCCACCACTACCCACATGATGATTAAAATGACCAACAATACCACAATAATAATGATGCAGAGCGTGAGTATGTTTCCAAACAAACTTCGCAATGTCATGTACGCGCCAGTTAATGCATAAATGATGGTGAGGAATATGCCCTCCATTTTCTTCATCATGTCCCTCAGTTTTACGAGAATGTTTATAAACGGTATGATGAAGTTCACTATGCTTTGTAGGGTTTGGATAACAAATTTCATAAACTTTTCCTTGAGCCGGTTGAAAAATACGCGAAACTGTTCAACTGCTTCCAACGACTTTTTAAACACGTTTGTCACGGTTGCGACCATGTAGTAAAATATGGATATCACGTTGTCAAACACCGCCTTGAACATTTCCGAAATGCAAAAGTTGAAGTTTTGACTCGTGTACTCGGACTTATCCACGTCTTGCGGCGCGTTGATGAGTCCGGCCAGCGGCATAATGAACGGTTTGCACCGCTGCGTTCGCCACGTTTGTTTCACGTGCGTCATGTTTGCGTCTGCAACAAAGTACGTGACTCCAATTAAACTCGCTAAAATTACGGCGTTTGTGATAATCATGTCCGTACCGTAGCGTTCTGAAAATCCGCCCTTGTTGTACATATTTGTTACACGATGAATCAACTTTTCAGGTGAAATGGGGGATGCATCGTTTTTCTCGCTTTCGCTTTTCTCGCTTTTTATTGTATCGTCGGACATTCACATTTATGACTTTATGACTTATGTTATACTCTGAAATTATTTTTATTTTTTGCTTCAAACGTTTTACGTTTTACGTTTTACGGTTATGCCGTTCCGAGAGACCGCACCAGTGTTCCGGCTACACCGTCCCACATGCTCTTTATGGTCCACATGCAACCCAACATGAGGTGCAGTACCGTTGCAAAAATACCCACCAACTTATTCATCATGTCGCGCATGCTTATCATGATTTTCTGAAAGGTTATGATGACGTTGAACACCACGCCCATGACGTCCTGAAGTGCGCGCAGGATTTTTTCTTTCAGCTTGTTAATGAACTGGCGAATGCTTTGAATGTTTTTCACAAGCTGGTTTGCCACGGTTCCAACCAGGGTGAACATGTAATTGAACGGCACCATCAAGTACTTCATGTACCCGGACTGCGTGTTTTGAATGCAGTACATGAAGTTTTCTTGCGTGTCGTAACCGAACAGAACTCCCGCTGTCAACATGACGCCCGGATTGCACCGATGCTTCGGCCAATTTTTTTCAATTTCTCTTATTCCCACAGAAACAGCTGCAGCAACTAATAGCCCGACAAACCCCAATATGATGAGCAACGTATTGGACGTGTCGGCTGAACCCATTGTATTTATTTATTTATTTATTTATTTATTTATCTTTTTAATTTTACGGTTTCTTTATTTTCTAGTCAGTTAATATAATCGAAATATTAAAATTAAAACATTAAAACCTATAATAAATAATAAACCATGAAAAGTCAAAGACAAACTGGAAAAGAAAAAGGAAAAGGAAAAGAAGGTGGAGCCGGAGCCGGACTCCCCGGAATATCGATTTTACCCGAAAGCGCGTCGCCGTTTTCGTCGGTGCACGGTTACGTTTCGGAACTGAATAACAGCGCCATTTTTGCAGGGTTGGTCATGCTCATTATGAACGTGGGCTCCAAGTACGTGCAGCTGAATTTGAGCGAATCCACGGAAGAGTACCTGAAACACATTTTGAAAAAGGAGATTCTGGTGTTTGCGATTGCGTGGATGGGCACGCGCAACATTTATTACTCGCTCATCATTACCGCGTGCTTTATCATCATTGCCGACCACTTGACCAACGAGGAGAGCGAGTACTGCATTTTGCCGCAGCACATCCGCGAACGCAACAAGGAAACCGGCGAAGTCAAAAAAAGCACGGAGTTCGTGTCGGATGTGGAAATTAACCGGGCCATTGGAGTTTTAGAAAAAGCAAAACGGCAAAAGGAACGCGAAAAGAATGAGGCGTTGCTGAAAAAACACAACTTTTTTGAACTTGCGTAAAAGATAGACTGATAAAAATAACAAATAAAAAATAAATAAATAAAAATAGAAAGTAGAGACTAGAAAAATAGTTTAAAATAGAAAAATAGAAAGTAGAAATAAATGTATCCGTATCCATCATCGTCATCGTCATCGTCATCGTCATCATCGAAAGACGCCGCCATAGAACAAACACAACTCGTAATCAAATTCAAAGATGCGGTAATTAACTACTCCAAAAAAGAGGACATTGATTTCAAACCGTATATGTTGAACTTACCGCCACCGGCTTCGGGTTCATCCGGCGGCCCTCGGCTTTTTATTTACTTGCCGGACACGCACAATGTGCCGTACATATTTGACAAATATTTTCAACTCTACAAAACCGCGGTTGGAAACCCGGCACTGGTATTTGTTGAAAAAAGACTGTTTTTAGAGTACATGCAGTTTGCGAGGGAGCTTATAAAAAAAGGCGGCGACGACCGTCTTGCACCAAGTAGTCCGGTAAAACCCGAAGATAAAATAAAAATGGTGAATAACAACATTGTGTTTATTGTGAACACGCTGTTCAAAAAAAACCGGGTCATTGTTACGGGAAATAAAAAAGACAAGATTCAAACCACCGTTGCAGGCAAGCCAGTGGTTGTTGCGCAAAGCTATTACTTGGACACATACGTTTTAGACGAAATGTCGTACGGCCCAAGTACAGGCATTAAAAAAAAATATGAGTCCGGAGACACGCTTATATTTGAAAAAGAAACGCAAGCGAAACAGTTAAAAGATAAGATTGACACCGACTTCAAACCGAAAAGAGTTACGGCAGAAAAAAAATGGATTGATGCAAAAACTGCGTATGCAGCTGCTGTAGCCGCAAAACCAGCCGTACAAGCCACAATCACATCAACACGAGCGGCTGTTGAAACAACTCGAGATGAGTATAACCAGGCTCGAGATGCGGAAAAAGAAAAACTTGCAGAACGTGAAAAAATTGTTTCTGAAATGAACCAGTTGCAGTACGGAAAAGAAAACCAGGAAGTCAAATCGATTTTACAAAAAATAGACAGTTTTGAGTCGGATAAAATAAAAAAAGAAAATAGTAAAAAAGATAGAGAACAACAAAAAAAATTGCTCGAACAAAAAAAAGAAGGTATTAATAAACGAATTAAAAAATTGGAAGAGGATATTATTGATGAACAAAAACGAATCATAACCGATATTTTTAAAGATACCACCACGCCCATACTGTCATCGGATACAGCTTTTTTAGATGCAAAAATAACCACACTTCAAGATGCAGCAAAATTAGCAGCAAGAACAACAACATCACCAGCAGCAGCAGCAGCCGAAGCCAAAAAAATTGAATTGTATAGTGTAAGTAGGAAAACACTTGATAAATGGAAAGCGGAGATAGATGAACTGAATGGAAAGAGAAGTGGGTTTACGAGTAGTGCGAATATCAAGAGTGTGAACGATGCTATAAAAAAAGCGGACGAAGATATTCGAACTTTTGATGATACAATTCGAGAGATTGAAAGCGATACCAAACGCGAACGGTTGAAACTGGAAGATTATAAGCTGCGCATTTACGTGTACGAGCTTAAAGGAGCGAAACTGATTGCAAAGTATATGAGCAACGGCAAGAAAAACCAACAGTTCTCGTTACTTGAAAAAAAAGGGTACGACGATTCCGTGAAAGGAAGCGATGAGTATAAAAAAAATGCAGACAAAATGGTGAATGACGCGCCCATGTTTTCACAAGCCAGCTGCTTACAAAAGAAAATCGATATTCAAAACATGTTCGATAATATGATTCTGACCACGAAGGAAAAAATCAAGGACGCGCTGGATGAACAGACGGGTGGTGGTGATGATGGACCGGAATCGGAACCGGAAGAAGAATCGGATGAAAAGAAAAAAGAAGAGAAAAAAGAAGTGAAAAAAGAAGAAAGTAAATTCAAAAAGTTGCTGGGATTACTGCTTGACCCGCCTGTACCCGTAGGAACGAAAAATTCAGGCATTCGCTTTACTAAATCACGGAACAATGACGTGACGACGTGTACGGCTACAATCAAAAAGGCTGTAAAAGCAAAAGAAAAAGCCGACTCGGACTCAGAAAAAGCGGACTCGGATTCGGATTCGGAATCGGAAAAAGCCGACTCGGACTCAGACTCAGAAAAAGCGGAAGATATGGTGAATCGAATGCGGCGCATGACGAAAGTCCCATTGGGAACGTACCCGTCCTTTCTCATTCCGCAAAGTTATTTTGAAATGCATGAAGTGTTGTACCGGCCGGCATCGGCCTCTAAAGTGGACGTGGATTGCGGGGATGATGGTAAAAAAACAGAAATTGTGATTCGGAATTTAGAACAGTTGTTGTACCCTTCGAAAATTCCGGTTCTGTTTCCGGGACTTGCCGTTTCGGATGACGATAAAAAAAAGTATAAGGAAACGATTGAAAAACCCACCAAGTTTGAACCAATGCCCTGGCTTATAATTTAAATACAAATCTCTCTTTTTTTATATTGTATATTGTAGTATAGAATATAGAATATAGAATAGAATATAAAATAGATAAACTATGGCACCAGCACCAGTAACATCAGCGGCAACACCGGCAAAACCCGATTCGAACCCCAAAATTCCGGATATAATGCGCGGTATTGGAAATATGTTGAGAATTGCAATATTGAAATACAATTACGAGACTGCTCAAAAGGAGTTGACAAAAGTTTTAAGTGAAGTCAAGGGGTTAAAAAGTGAGAATACCGACTTACTAGAAGAAGTTACCCGTTTGAATCACGACTTAGCAACTGCAAATGACAGATATAATCAGGCATTGAACGGATTGACCTACTATTATAACCAAAACCAACAACTTCAACAACGAAATGACAGTCAATATTTAATTATTCAAGACCTTCAAAATGATAATGCGCGGTTACAACGATACTTAAATGATGCTGAACAACATATACAAGCACTTGGAGCTGAAAACCAAGGGTTACGAGATGCATTCGCGCAGCTTCAACATCAGTTGGACCAAATCCAGCAACAAAACCGGGACCAACTACTACAACTAGACCAACTACAACAACAACTTGCTCAAGCACGACAAGCGACAGCAGCGGCACAAGCGGAGGCAGCAGCGGCAACACAACGGGCACAAGATGCGACAGCAGCGGCACAAGCTGAGGTAGCAGCAGCAGCACAACGGGCACAAGATGCGACAGCAGCGGCACAAGCTGAGGCAGCAGCGGCACAAGCTGCGGCAGATGATGCACGAGCTGCACAACAACAGGCACAAGCTGAGGCAGTAGCGGCAACACAACGGGTCACAGAATTACAAGCTGAATTACAAAATCAAACCGGTGTATCTGCCGAAGAAGCAACCCGTTTACGTACTGAGTTAGAAACGGCACGAGATGAGGCACAAAGGGCAAATCAGGCACAACAAGAAGCAGCAACGGCACAAGCTGCTGCAGAACAAAGGGCAGCAGAGGCAGCAGCGGCACAACAACAGGCAGAACGACAGGCAGCAGAGGCACAAGCTGATGTAGCAGCGGCAAATCAGGCACGAGCTGATGCAGAACAAAGGGCACAAACGGCAGAAATATCACGAAATAATGCTGACATTGAGATAAACCGTTTAAATCAGGAGGCAGCAGTTGCGAAAGGAAGACAAACCTCAGCAATTGCTGTCACAACTGCAAAGGCAGTAGCAGCAGCAGAACAACAAGCACGCGAAGCAAATGCCCGGGCAGCCGAATCTGATGCTGAACTCGCAAATTTACAAGAGCAGTTAACTCAACAACAGCTTTCTAACCAAGAGGTAACTCAATTAAACCGCCAACTACAGGAAGCAACCCAAACAGCTGCGCGCGACAACGAAGAGCTACTAAATGCCAATCAAGCGTTACAACGACAACTTCGACAGCAACAAGATGCGGCAGAAGCTGCAGCAGCACAGGCAACACAGGAGAAACAAAGACTCACTGACCAACTGGCCGCTTTACAACAACAAATGGGTACTTCAGGAACCCGCAATACAGCCCTTCAACAACAAATCATAGAAGCACAACAACAACTAGAACAGGCCAATGCGGATTTAGCTCAAAGACAACAACAAGCAAATGAAGCCAACCAACGATTACAGGACCAGTTACAACAGGTACAAACAGATGCGACCGACCGAGTAGCACAAGCAGAACAAAGAGCACACGATTTAGAGGCTGCACTTAGAACACAAGGAGCCGATAATGAAGCACAACAACAATTAATTCAACAACAACTTCAAGAACTTCAACAGCAACAAGCGGCAGCAGAAACGGCACGACAACAGGCAGCAGAACAAGCAGACCAGGCACGACAACAGGCAGAAGAACGGGCAGCACAGGCAGCAGCGGCACAAGAACAGGCTCGACAACAGGCAGCAGCGGCACAAGAAGAGGCACGACGACAGGTAGCAGCGGCAGACCAGGCACGACAACAGGCAGAAGAACGGGCAGCACAGGCAGAAACGGCACGAGCTCAGGCAGCAGAGGCACAACAAAAACTTGCGGAGCAACAATCTGCAGCAGAACAGGCAGTAGCGGCAAGAAACGAGGCAGAAGCGAGAGCAGGTCAAGAGGTTGGCTCTTTAAAACAACAACTCGCTGAAAAAGAGTCTGAACTTGAAGCGCAAAAATTGGCACAAGAGGCAGCAGTAAAGGAAGCAGAAAAAAAAGCAGCAGCGGCAGAAGATGCAAGAGCAGAAGCAGAAGCGGCAAAAAAAGCAGCGGAAGCCGCGAAAACAAAATCAGAAGAAACCACAAACACATTATTAGAAAGTAATCAAAAATCCGCAGTCGTGTTAAATGCTTCTACTGAAGAAAATAAGAAACTTAAGAGTGAGTTAGATGAACTTAAGAAACAACTTGCAGCATTAACCGCTGCTAAAGAGGCTGAAAAACAAATCCAGCAAGACGCAGCCTCAGCTGAGAAACAACGAAAGTTTGATGCCGACAAATATGCATTACTATCACGTGTTAGAGATGCTAAATTAAAGATAACAAAAATGACAGATGAAAAATGTAAACAACAACTATTGAATAAAGCTATACAAATTGAAAGTGAAGTTGATGCATTAAATCCTACAACTTTCACTGATAGAACTAGTGGCGACCTTGATAAAAAGGTACAAAATTTGAGCGAAGCAACCGGTGATAAAATTCGAACATTTGTTTCAATGAGACAGGAAGATGGTACTTCAAAGATTACGATTGATAAACCAAATAAAACAGTTACAACTCAAGAGGGAGGCGAGTCAACTAAAGTTTGGGGTCCATTTAGTGACGTTTTTGGCCCCGGCAGTACCAACCAAGCCAAATATGAAAGTATGAAAGCTGACCTTCTTGATGACATACCAACTAAGGGAACGACCGTCGTTATTTTCGGGTACGGATACTCGGGGTCCGGAAAAACGTATACGTTGTTAGGTGGTAATAATAAAGAAAGAAAATGGGAAGATGGAATTGCGCAACTTGCTATAAAAGGATATTTAGATGCTGGATGTACGGTACAAATGGAAGAAGCGTTTGAATTGTATAATAATTCGTATAATTATGTTGATACAAATTTTAAATATAGACATGGAACAGAAAAAAATATAATTGAATTGTCAAAAGACGAAGACACGTTTACTGAAAAAATTAGAAAAATAAATGCCGAAAGAAAAAGGTTAAAACATATAAAACCCACTCCAAATAATCCGGAGTCGTCTCGAGGGCATTTATTTATTGTACTCAAAATAACAAAAAATGGAAATGTTGGTAGACTAATTCTATGTGATATGGGAGGTAGAGAAAATCCAAATCAAATGTGGACAGAATCACGTTATGTAACGATACAAAAGAAAAAGACAGACGCAACCGAGCCGGTCATTGCTAAACAAACTTATACCGTTATTAGACCAGTTTCAAAAAGTAGCCCTGGAACATATTATGATGAAGATGGTACACAAAAAAAAATTCCAACAACAGCACCACAACCAGCACAACAAACTCCAGCACAAGTATTTGGTAAAAGTGGTGGTAGTTTATCAATTGCTCTTCAAAGCATAGGCCTATCGAAAGACCAGACCGAAATTTTAGACATGTTGAAAGAAGGTTTTTATATCAACGATTCAATCAATGAAATGTTGGCTGAATTTGGGTATAAAGGTAATGAAGACCAGTCAAACTGGTCTAAAACTAATTCTAATTATGACCCAGATATAAGAGCGTTATCGGTTATAGTTGATATTGGTATAAGCGACATATTCAAAGAGTTTAGAGAAAAGAGCAACTGTAAAATACAATTTTGCACATTTGCATGTATTCGTTCCCCCGACATATTTTTTAAAGACTCGATAGCAACTTTGAAATTTGCTGAAGCTGTAAATTCAGTGACTCTTGCTTCTACTTCTCGTCCTGCGGCTGTTCAAGATTCTCTTCATTCTACTGCTTCGCGTGTTTTTGGTGACCCTCGCAACCAAGATACCAATCTTAATACCAATATGCAGGTTAAATCAACAGCTAAGTCGTTGGAAGATAGTCGACTATCCAACCAACCTAGTGGCAAAGCTCGTGGCGGTCTAGGTCAAGGAGGCGGTTCTATCCGACGACACCGACGAAAGAAGCATGCGGTATTCAAAACATTAAAAAAAAGCCGACCTAGTTCTTCAGCTTCGGGGCTGGATTCGGTGTATAACCATAAACATAAACGTAAATCTAAACACAATACGCGTAATCATAAAAAACATAATAATACGCGTAATCGTACTGTAAAGAAATAAAAAAATAAAAAATACTTACCTTGGCTTACCTTTGGTTTATTGTGTTACTGTTTTACTGCGTTTATAGTCTTACTGCGTTTTGGCGGTATGTTTTCTTTTTCGCTGGTACTCGGCATACGACGCCTTGATTTGTTCAACGACGAGTTTCCTGTCCGCATCGCGTTCGGGGAGTTTCAAGAAATCGGCAACTTCAGATATTACCGCGCTCGACAGTGCGCGCAACGACACAAAGGTTCGACCCAGTGTTTCTTTCGACAAAATGTCGCGAAGAATGACTCGCGACGATGCCGATAATCGCGCATGTTGGGTCGGCCAATTTGAGTCACCACCGCTGCGCTGTCCCATTCCATTCACGCGGCGCACTTCAGCCACCAAATCGTCTTTCCACAAGGTCGCCAAATTGTGTTTCAACTTACACAGTTCGTAGTCATCTTTTGCGAATGCACACACAATTGCATCAAGTTCACGCTTCGCATCTTGTTCGGCTTGAATTGCATTGTCGCGCAACGTCTGAACCAGCAAGGGACTCAACGAAGTTGAAACGTCCGCGCTGATACGGCACCGTCGTAGCGCTTCAACCAACATGGTAACGTCATTGTGCGGCATGTCGGTAACCTGCATCGAGTTTTTCTCGAGAATTGAAATGGCTTCCAGGGTTTTCGGGTTGAAACATACCCGCAGCGACGTTCCACCGCCGCCGCCTTCTTTTGGTTTTGTAGGGAACCGGTACACGTATTTTTTGTGGCGTTGTTGCCTGGCTTCAAATCGAGTCATTCCTCCTCCCATTCCTCCCATTCCTCCCATTCCCATTCCTCCCATTCCTCCGTATGCACCGAATGACCCGCATGCACCGTAAACTGACGGGCGCGGAGTTCCTGGGGTAACCAAATCTGAATTTGAATTTGAATTTGTAGTATTGAGATTGCTGCTCATATTGAATCACTGCATTCATATAAAGTTCAAATATAAAAATGTTTCAATTTTTTTATGCATTCAGTTTGAAACATTTTTATTTTCATTTTATTTTTATTTTCATTTTAGTTTTATAAAAATTTATAAACTTAAATTACTTTTTTTTTGCACCAAGCAGGGTTCGAACCTGCGCATCCTGAGATAGTGGGGCTTAAGTCCACCGCCTTAGACCACTCGGCCATTGGTGCTCATACTATTACCAAAAAAAAGGTTTAAGTTGTTTTTTTCGTTTTTTAGTTTTTTTAGTTTTTTAGTTTTTTAGTTTTTTAGTTTTTTAGTTTTTTAGTTTTTTAGTTTTTTATTTTTTTATTTTTTCGATGTTCAAGGTTCAAGGTTCAAGGTTTATTCTTCAACCGAAGTCACATAATACAAGCGGCGAATGTCTTCAAATTTGATTGTCATGAGTTCCGTTTCAATACGTCCTTCGGAAATGTTGTGGCTCCCGAGGGGAAATGTGGGACTCGTAACCATAACGTCAAATGCAAAGGATAGTTGAAGTCCATCTTCTTCCGCTGGTTCGGCCGCCGGACTCGTAATGTATCCGAACGTATTGAGTTCTTCGTCCGGTCGCCGGTTTCCAATGCTTGACGCGTTGCGACGTAGCACGAACTCGAACATTTGAACGGGGGCGCGCTGCGTGTACAGCGGCACATTTTCCCATATTTGCAACCATTCGGATTTGGGTATCAGCGTGTGTTGAACCATACCGCCCCAAGTCGTGCCCGAAAACAGCGTTTCGTTAAACCGGTTTCTCAGAAACACGCACGAAATCACCATACGGTTGTACTGAATCAGCTCAAGTTCCTCATGCGTAAGGTTTGAAACATCATCACCATATTCCGGGTCGGTCTGCATTTGAAAACTGGTATCCGCCACCAACTCGGCGTCTTCTTCCACATGCAAGTAGGAGTAGGAGTAGGTGTAGTCTGGTTGTTGCACTTGGTCCAAACCCCCCTGGTCCAACTCGTGTTCAAATGAAGCTACTTCTCTTCGGCACATGGGACACTTCAATGACGTGTCTGACCAGCGAATGAAACACTTGACGCAAAACAGGTGACCGCATGGAGTGAATACGTGATTCGCTCGTAATGGGAGCGCGTCGTAACAAACGCTGCAGTCGCCAATTGTTTCGACTGGGGTTGGGTTTGGATTTGTGATTGGGTTTGTAATTGAGTTTGGGATTGGTATTGGATTCTCTTGTAAAATGTCATGAAAGTTCAGACGACGTACCGGTGACCTGGAAATGGGTGAAAGTGATGCAAAAGAGTCTGAGTCCGAGTCCGAGTCCGACCCAGAGTCCGAGTTCGAGTCGAGTGGGTCGAACGCACAGTGACGATGACGATGATGATGCATGGCAGCAGGTGGTTGTTTTCTTGGAGCTCCGGGAATAGGTACGACTCGAGGGGATGATTCAACTGATACAGGTTCCATTTCTTATAACGTTGTAATGATGCGCTATTTCTGACCTTGAATACAAAGAAAAAACATTTCAATTTTTTTCCGTGTTTGCATTCATATTCATATTTATAAACGTGTTTGTTGTTACAGAATGTTTATTGTACGGTATATTGTACCGTTCGCACCAGTCCACACACTTTTGAATGTGCGCTTTTTTGTAAACGTCCACCCTATCCGCGGGTTTGCCGTGCACCAGCGTCACCGTGCTAATAATGTTCTCAATTTGTTGCTGCCCCAGAATGGCGTTCACTTCTTCAATGCGGTGAATGATGTGCAACTTGTGAAAATCGCGCGAACGAAGGATGGCGCCAATTCCTGAACCGTGTGACCCTTTCGGTGTCGTTGTTGTCGTTGTCGTTGTCGTTGTCGTTGTTAATGCCAGCTTCTCAAAAAAAGTTCGAAATACGCTTATCAACTGGGCCTCGGACCCGTCTTGCACCAGTTTGAACCCCTTGCACACAATGTACTTTTCAGAATTGGCCACCCGGCTCGTGTTGGGTTTGATAATAATGACGTCCGAGTAAAACCAGGCCAGCAAGTGAATGATGTCCACCGTGACGCGAGTAAATGTGTCGAATATTTTGAGGACAAAGGTTCCGCCCGGTTTTTGAAGGGACAGCGCGTACAGCACTTCTGACACCACCAGCGTCTGCGCAAGCACTTCCTGGTGGTTGAAGTTGGACGAAAAGTCGAATCCACCATCGGCGGTAATCATGTCCATCGAGTGGCGATACTTTTCGCAGCAGTGCAAGTAGTTGTCCAGCGAAAGCAAGTTGCCTGTGCCGTCTTTGCCGTATTCCAACTTTACGCACGGATTCTTTTCCAAAAACAGCCGGCTCTTTTTCCATCCCGGGCACGCGCTGTTGGGAGCGTCATCTACCAGCGTCATTCCGTAGTACGTGTCGTTCGGATTTGCGCGCAGGTAGCACAGCGCTTCAATGAACCCGCCCGGTCCCTCGGCCAAATGAAACGACCGAATGCTGGATACTTGGTCTTTGTCTTGTTTGTCTTGTTTATGTGACTGACATTCATCTGGTCGGTCATCATCATCTGGTCGGTCGTTATCCTCTGGTCGGTCGTTATCCTCTGGCCGGTCGGTATCCTCTGGTCGGTCGGTATCCTCTGGTCGGTCGGTATCCTCTGGTCGGGATTCATGTTGAGCTTTATAAAACCCGTTTCCAGCAGTTGGATATTGCTGGTGCTGATGATGGTGATAGTGCCCATGGTTATAATACCGTTTGCCGTAACTGGTTAGACCGCCACCGCCACTGCCACCGCCTCTTCCGTACGAAGACCCATATTTGTTATAGTTATAGTTATAGTACGGCTTATGATACGGCGGTTGGTAGTCATCGTTACCATAACCATTACCATTACCATTACTGTTACCGTAACCGTTACTGTTACCAGTCGCGCTATTCGTAGAAAAGGGCATCCGGTATGCCGGTAACAGTTTGCACTGTTTTATGATTTCAACCATTTTATAAAACGACCGCGACAGGGGTTTAAACTTGCTTACGGGGTACTTGTGTCCCGGAACCGCGGTGTGAATGTACTCGTACGGGTTGGTTACCTTTTTCATTTCGTCCCAGTCGTCGGGGTCGCACGTTTCAATGGTTTGTTTCGCGCTGCACAGGTGGTTGTAGACCGAGGTTGACGCAATGCACTCGCACGCCTGGTTCTCGCTGATAAACTGAAAGTCAATCATTTCGGCGTAGTCGACCTTCTCGCACGACGTTGCGCTTCTATACGGCGCATTCAAATTAAAAAAATTCATCTACTTATTCTGTTAGTTAAAACTAATTAACTCGCTATCTTTATTTGATTTTTACCACTTTTACCATTCATAACATGCTATGCCTTCGCTGTAGATAGAACATGTTTCTTTTACCATTTCACTGTATTGTTTCGTTCCGCAAATAAACACCGCAATATCGGTTATCGTTCGGTTGTCGACATGTACTACGTCACACAGGTAGTCAATCAGCGCTCCCGGCGTGAGTCGGGTATTTTCACTTGAAATAAAGAGACGTTCGCGCACGCCGTTTACGGTTACGGAAGAAGGCACGCGTAGAACCGCATCGTCCCGATGTCGATAAGACGACAAGTAATGCAGTTGTTGTTGTTGTTGTTGTTGTTGTTGCTGCTGGTATTGCTCTTGTAACCATCTCATACCCATGCTGTAAAATGGAGTAATTCCCGAACCGCACGAGCACATGATAATGACTTTGGGCCGAATGGGTTGTCCGTCGCAAACAAACGCCCGGACACTTGGTGATGGGTCATAGTAGTTGCGACCGAACGGACCCTTTACAAACACGGTGCATTTTGGACTGTATTTATCACAAATCAACGGCGATACTTCGCCACCGGGTGTGCGTTTTATGAGAAACGTAGCGCTAACGTTTGCGACACCGTCAGCCTGTACTTCGACCGGAGTGTACGGTCGTTTTTGGGTGTTGAAATACAGGTTGAAGTACATGCCCGGTTTGTAGCTGATGCTGGGTTCACAAAGCTGAATGACCACACGATGAAATGTTGGACCCGCTACGGTATTTGAAGTCACGCGAATGTTCGACTCTTCACGACGACACGTTTCGAACAACCAGGTTGTAATCCACGCACCGAAAATGGTAGCCGGTTCTAGCGTGAATGGTTTGAAATGATACGCGTAAACCGTAGCCAACGGAAACACTACCATGAGTCCAATATACAAAACGAGTTGTGGTTGCGGCGGTTCTTGTAAGAGCCCGCCTATCACGGAAACCAGCGTCCACAGCACATACTTGTTCAGCTTAACGTTCACGCGAAAATGAATCAGCCCAACACCAACCGCGCAAATCGGATACAGCGCGGTATCTGCCGCGTTGATAAGATACACGGTGAGTAAACTGCCCGCGTAAAGTGCGTGGTACCAAAATGCGGGTATGATATTTTTACGAACGAGCGTCATAAGAAACGACGCAATCTGAATTGGAAACGCCACGGCCAAAATGTAAGGCGCTTCGCTAAAGATGCACGTGATTGTAGCCATGAATTGCGAGTGCGTGTAAAAGTATTTGAGACAAGCTTGCACTCCGGGTTTACAGTCGCTCCAGTACGGCATGGTCGCTGTGGTGGTTTCTTTCCGATTTTCGCGCAAGTGGCGTGTGCTTACGTCGGCGAGTTTCATTGCGACCAAAACGCACGCTGTGCGAATCAACCAACTGGTTATATGCAGATTCAGACACAGTTGCAGATACAGCAGGTTTATAATGAGAAAACTGCGCACGGCAAAAATAATGGAGTGCGCTCGAAACTCTTGCCAAATCATGGGTAAAATACCGGTGCGCGTTCTTGGAATGAGGAACTGCAGCGCGGATAGCGACAACACCGTGTGTATCCATGTGAGTGCAATGAATGCAGGAGAATCCGCACGTCGAAGCGTCAATGTCGCTGTTGCTCCGCTATAAAAGCAGTCGAAAAATAGGTAGAAGTAGTTCAATAAAGATGCCACTCCCATGAACTTGTGAATGTGAAATTTATCTTCGTGCGTAATAAGTTTGGATATTTTGGTTTTGTTGTACTCGAGTCTACAATCGCGTCGAAACCGGGGGTCGTCTTCAGACAATTCGTGGACCTTATAATTTTCAAGCAGGTTGACGGCGTATTCGGAATGCCCGACCGCATTGAACTTCTCAGTAAAATCGCAGCAGTCGCCTTCGCCACCTGAAAAAACGGCAGTCCCTCCGGGATGTTCCGGTATGAACGTGGTGATGTCGTACACGTTATTGTGAATAACGACTTTCATAATTTATTTTTTTTAATTGCAAAATACGTATAGATTTACGAATACGTATTTATATCGTTTTATTTGTTCAAATGCACCACATCAAATGAACGGAATGTACTGCGGGGTGGAGTTTTCGTACAGCGTTACCTTGAACTGGTCGTTGTAGCCCTGCACGTATACGGTATCGCCGGTGTACACGTTATCCACGCCGATTTCCGACAGCGCGTTGCGGCCCTTGATAATGATGGGCAGTTTCATGGCGTTGTTCTTGTCGCTGATAGTGTAAAACAGCCACTTGTCGCGGCTGGTGAACAGGGGTTTGCCCATAAGCGGCATAATCACCGGTTCAGAATTAGAACCAGAATTAGAATGATTGTCGGCTTTTGTGAGCAATCCGATTTGCTGGTACGATGTGTTTACAGTTGCGCCCGTGTTTGTGGCCATATTGATAGGAATGCCTGGGCCTGGTCCGGCAGTTCCAAGTGTTGCACTGCTGGCTCTAGCGCCATTAAAGAACACGTCTTTCAAGGGCGGTGCGTACGGATTGGACAGCGTGTCGCCTTCCTGGTTGGTGAAAAATGTGTTGGGCCGAGGTTGACGACTGTCGACAGCCTGTACCGATGATGACAGTACCGACGATGATGATATCCCCGACGCAGTCGGACGTGCTGTAAATGTAACAAACATGATAAAAAAAAGTACGAGTCCTACACCAAAAGTTAGCATATCGGTTCTATTCCCGCGTTTCAAAACCATTTTTTTTTAATTTTATTTTTTCTTCTTATTTAGTTACAATATTTATATTTATTTTAAACGATGTAGGGACCAGGAGCCTTAAAATCGATTTCAGCGTATACGGGCAAGTGGTCTGAGAAATAATATCTTTCAGGCGAACTAGTAGTTTTTTCTGTACTCGTTATATCATGAACAGTATACTTCGTAATAGGTAATGTTGAAAATATATGGTCAACTGCTCCGGGGCTTGTAAAATTGAGCCCTCCTTTAGTCGTACAACATGTTCCAGTAGTTCTGGTGGTAATAGGTGGTGTTGGTTCTTTTAACCATGTATTTATCGTTGGTTTATTAGTATTAAAATCACCACCGAGAATGAATGCATATTCGGATTGGTTTTTTGATGTATCTTTAAAAACCGTTTCTGGAATAAATCTTGCCAACGCCCCAAATGCAAAATCGGCTAAATTACCGGTTGGTTTATTTGTAGGGGTTTTCCTTATATCTCTAAACACATCATTACCATGAGGTACGTGGACATTGACCAGAACACATTTTTTGGTATCAAAACGTAATATAATGTATGGTCGATTCCCTCCAAACGCGTCGTTTGGTTTAGACGATGTTTCAGTTACTTTTGATGTGTCGCCGAAAAATGTATACGCTAAATTATAAGAGTCGGCACTTCCGGCATTACTACCAGTCTTTAAATTTCCCGCTGCTAAATTCCCGACAAAAAATGCATCGGCTGGGCCGTTATGAAATGTATCGGAATATATTGTTGCAATCACCGAGTAACCAATTTGGCCAATGTATACGTGAAATTTTTTTGAATTATGTATTATGGTAAAATACCGAAATGCGGGTATTGTAGAAGTTGTAGAAGTATCCTTAGCCATTGTTTTTGAACTAAAACCATCGGTATTGATGGTTACACCACTGCCACTAAAAAAAACATCAAATTTGTATGTAAATTCTTGTAAAAATACAATCGATTGTTCACTTTTTGTCATATGGTTTAAAATGGCTTGTCGAATATTGTTTTGACATTTATTCGTACCACTAGTATCTTTGCAAAAATCCACAGGTTTGTCCCCTAACGCTTCATACCATGTATTAAATGTCATTACATTCAAGTTCCCGCCGCCTGACGATGTTGAAACTGGTTTTGTTTTAGGACCAGCAGCGGCAGCAGCAGGACCAGCAGCAGCAGCAGCGGCGGCGGCAGCAGCAGCAGCAGGACCAGCAGGAGAAACCGCAGCGGCGGCGGCAGTAGCAGAAGCAGCAGCAGGACCAGCAGCGGCGGCGGCGGCGGCAGTAGCAGAAGCAGCAGCAATCTCGTTTTTTACTTTATTAATTCTATCCTGAAATTTCGTTTTATTTGCATCAGGAATCGCAGCTTCAAGTTTTGCAAGTTGGTCAGTTAATAAGTCTGTTGTTCCCGTTTTAGACGCCCCAAAAAATGCATCGTATATTGTGTTTGCAATTTTAAAAAGCGAATGAGATTTTTTAGTAGTGTCAACCGCATCGATTCTCGTTTTTAAAGAATCCGATGATAGTGAAGATGAAGAAGCAGATGGTGCAGAAGCAGATGGTGCAGAAGCAGATGGTGCAGATGCAGAAGCAGAAGCAGAAGCAGGTGCAGGTGCAGAAGTAGAAGTAGGTGCAGATGCAGAAGCAGATGCAGAAGAAGGTGTTAATAAACCAGCTAATATTTTTTGAGATTCCGAGTTCCAGTGGTTTATTAGAAAATTAATATATTCTTTTGCAGTCGAATCTAGAGGCCCTGCAGCCCCTGCACCAAGAGCAAAATAAAGTTTACCATATTCACCTTTATTTGCGTCACCTTGTGTAGGTAGTTTACCGGATGTAGACACCATATCCATTGTAGATGAGTTAGGCTGCCAGCCTATGATAATACTGTTAGGCAACTTTAAAAATTTTTCGGCGAATGCTAAACAATCATCCTTATGACCATAAGTTGTATAATCACTTTGGGAATTCATCGTATCAAATGGAATAATTATGAATTTTGTTGTTCTATTATTTTGTAGCATACTTTTTACAGAATTGCTTGAAAGGACATCAGCCTGACCAGTTCCACCCTTCATGATATCTAACATGTTCGCTATGTCAACGTTATCAAGACTCGTAGTATTTATGTTTGTAGTTTTTGGATGCATTGAATCAGAAAACCCATACATATTAAACATTTTTACAGTTTGACCTGCATTCGCTCCGTATGTAAGACCAATATAATGGTTCGGATACTTCTTACGAATCGCTTGAATTGCATATATAAATGGCTTAAAAATAACTTCTGAGTTTGAGGGCCATCCATTTCCATCTTTGACTTGTACTACACCCTTTAGTTGAGGGTCGGGTGAAGACGATGACATTACTTTGAAATCGATTTTTGTTTCTTTTATACTATATTCTTTTTTTGTATCAAAGAAAAAAATATACTGTTTTCTTTTTATTCTTTTCCAAGAGCCGGCAAAAATGTTTGTAACTGCGTTTTTGCGCTTTCAAAATTCGGGTATTTTGTATCTAAAGATGTCTTACTATACGCGTCAATCAACTCACGCAACAACCGTATTTTATTTGTTTCATCGGTTTTAGGCGCGGACGCGGATGAAGAAGAACCAAATATTTCAGGGAATGGTCCTGAACCTGAACCATCGTCTGGATAAAAGGCAACATATGCGGGTGCAATTGCGGCAATTAAGTTAATGGCATTAGTATCAGTTATTTCTATCTCTGAACGGTCTTTATTTAATAATCCACCGACCGCAATCGCGATAACTGCGGCAGCAGCTTGCTCCAATATTTTATCATTCGTTAACTCTTTTGCACTTTCAGCTGTGTCGACTTTTTTTGATGCTAAATCATTCAAAGCATCTAATGCGATGCTAATCATTTCTGCAGCGATTGCATCTAAAGTTGCACTTGCTGTTTTTGTTGCTGAGTCTGAATCTATTTTTTCCGTCTTTTCCTCTCCATCTTCATCGGTTCCTGCAATTCCCTTTGCACGTCCAATCAATGACTCCGCCAATTTAGTTAAGGACCCGTCCACATAGGTATCCCCATTCACGCGGCTCACATCGTACTCATCCGGACCACCTGGTTTCTTTTTCACCAAATACGTGGGTTGACCTTGATACTCAACACAATCTGGGTCATCTGGGGTAGCACCCTCTTTCGCAGAGTCTATTCCACTTTCAATCTCTCTTTTCATTTCGCCTGCAGCAACCACAGCTTTCACTGTTTCATCCAGTTGTCGTTTCAAGTCTTCTTGTAACTTTTTCGCATCTGCAAGTTTTTGATTCAACAAGTCCAGTTTTTTTTGCGCCTCTTCTGCCTCTGCTGGATTACCACCACCACCTTCATGAGACGGTTTACCGCGTTGCACCCGTTTCCGCATATTGCGCCACTTATGAATGGCTTCTACATCAAAATCACGCACGGTATCGTACAGCCGGCGCACTTTAAGCGTGGCATCATGTAAAGAAAAATGCGTTCTTCGATTTGATAGCGCCCTTCTTCTACCTTTATCTTTATTTGTATCTTTATCTATATCTTTACTTTTTTTACCGATATCGATATGCCACACTTTTTGGGTTCCTCTAGCCACTGCTTTTGCGTTCGTTATAGCATTCGCATTCGCGTTCGCTTTTACCCGAGGTTTTCGGTATCTCGGCCGTACCCGTTTGGTGTATATATTATTCATCATGATGTTTCCTTTTATTCTTTTCCTTTTCTCTTTTCTATTACTATATGTCTTTTTTATCTTATTTTATTTATTTACATTCGAATTCGAATTTATTTCGAATTTATTTTAAAAGAATAACATAAAGACAGAGATATTATCTATGAATTCACCAATTGATTTTTCGGATTCCAGCTACCCGTCATGCACCGCCACGTGTAAATTTGAATTCTCATACGCTGAATCGGCGACAAGTGTAGGTAAGACTAAAATATTCGACCAGCAATGCATCGTTGCGGGATATGAGCCAAATTCCGCAAATATTGTAACCTACAATGGAATAAAGTACCGACCGGAAGGGTGCTTCATTTTTAACAGCTCGTTTCATACATACAGTCGTCAAAAAAGTGCGGGAGAGTTAATTGTATACCACTCTGGAATGGAAGGCACCGGTGCCGGAAAAGTGCTTTTAGTATGTATTCCGATTCAAGTGGGCGATTCAACAACATCGCCTGGCGGCGAAACTATGAGCCGAATTATCAATACACTTACGCCGGCCAACGTGCCTCTTGCAAGCGACAGTGTCGACGGGGTGCGTTTTACCGGAACGTACAGCTTATCAAACATTATCCCTAAAAATGCGCCGTATTACACGTACATTGGTAACGACTTTTATTCCACAACGTCCCGAACGAATAACTACATTGTATTCACGGAAGAAAATGCATTGAAAATAACGACAACGGCGCGCAACAATTTGCAAAAGATGGTCAAACCGATAAAGCCGCCCGTTGCGAGCATGCCGGTAAATGCGCCTAGTAAAAACATGATGGGTGCAAACGCGACCAGTTCCAACCAGCTGTACATTGAGTGCAAGCCCACCGGCGACGACGGAGTGATTCTTTACAAACAGTCGCTTAGCGGACAACCGCTTGAAGGTGGTGATGAGGCACCCAGCACGGACGTGTTCAGTTTTCAAAACAAGTATTTGCTTGGACTAGTTGTCTTCATTCTAGCGCTGTTATTTGTCGGATTGATTATCGCCATAGCTAAATTTATTACAAACAGAAATAAAGGTGATGGTGGTGGTTCTAGTGCTAGTGGTAATGGTTCTGGTACTGGTTCTGGTTCTGGTTCTAGCAGTTAGACCTATTACGAAGCTATCTATTTTATAAATAAGTAAAAATAGTAAATATTTATAAATACAAGATTTGTCTTTTTCTTTTTCAGTTTCGTATTCTTTACGATGGCTGTGAAGCGTTAGGGCAGCAGTTCTGGTGAACCAGATTGGCATTACGGCCGATACCACCGTTCGTCTTTCGGGTATTGTACAACTTCCTCGCTTTCAGCCACGCCAGCGCGCTGGTGGCATCGGGTGGAAGAACGCATCCGCGCATGGGTCCGCCGCACTTGTACTTGGAGTTCAGTCCAGCTGACACGCCAACCGTGGATGGAATGCCGGGCAAACTGTTCAAATGCGAGGTCTGGTTTGACATGGATGCCTTGTTTGCAACTTTTCGGGCAGTCATTTTGTTTTGTGGGTTGTGGGTTGTTGGTTGTTGGTTTTTATTTTGATTTATAACGTACGCTTAGAAATTAATTTTTCTAAATGCTTCAAAATGATTAAACCGAAATAAAAATAAATAAAAATAAAAAAGAATTGACGTCGTTAGAGAATACAGAATACCTAATACATAATACCGAATACCAAATACCGAATACCAATGTCCACACACGATTCCGATTCCGATTTTGATTTTGAACATGACGACTTTGAGAACAACGACCGTTCCACAAAAAACATCTTCAACGACGACGACCTTGTTCCCGTTGGCGACGGCAACTTGTTGTTTAACCCCTACAATCCCGAAAACCGCGAAATTGACTCACATGAAATCATCGCCATTTTACAACGCTACGGCGTTCCAACCGCGCTGCTGCAAGTGGACAACATGATGCTTTACAAGCGCGCCTTCGTGCACCGGTCTTACACGCGCCGCCCGCATCTAGAAAACGCTGCAAAAAACATCACGCTCGCGGATTGTCCCGCCGACTGCATGCCCCTGAAACAAAAGTCCAACGAGCGCCTGGAGTTCGTGGGCGACGGCGTGCTGGAAGCCATTACCAAGTTTTACTTGTACCGCCGGTTCCCGAAGGAAAATGAAGGGTTCATGACCGAGAAAAAAATCGCCATTGTGAAGAACGAGAGCATCGGGAAACTCGCGCTAGAAATGGGACTGCATCGGTGGTTCATCATTTCCAAGCACTCGGAAGAAAAAAAAACGCGGACCAATTTGAAAAAGCTGGGCTGCTTGTTCGAGGCATTTCTCGGCGCCCTTTTCTTGGACTACAACAAGGTAAAGCTGAATGATGAAGACGGCTGGTTCAAGCAGCTGTTTGTAACGGGGCCCGGATTTCAAATCGCGCAAATCTTTGTTGAAACCGTGTTTGAACGCCACATTGACTGGATTCGGCTCGTCAGTAACGACGATAACTTTAAGAACATTCTTCAAGTTAAAATCCAAAAGGAGTTCAAAACCACACCAGACTACGTTGAACTGGGTCGCGACCTTGAAGCCGGGTACACGATGGGCCTGTTTCTGTGCATTGGCCAAGAAATTTACCAGACGTCTCCTTCGGAAGCGCTGCCGTTCACGGGGCCTGAAATTGGAGGAACGTTTGAAGGCGTGCACCAAGTTGCCGGAACCCGAGGTGGTAAACTTCTCGTACATTTCACCACCTGCTCGCACCGCATCAAGAAAAAAGCCGAACAGCAAGCGTGCGAGCTCGCGCTAAAACTTATAAAATAATAAGAAAATAAAAGGAATAAAAATAAGAATAAAAGATAAGATAAGATAAAATCCAAATATACAATAGTGACTCGTACTAAATTACTAAATTAAATACATGGACGCGTTTTTAGCACGGTTTGCAAATCGTCCTTCTTCAACAACAACAAGTCAACCCTCATTTTTTTCTTCCGTTCATGAGTCGGCATTAAAACCGTCACGAAAAAAAGCGTTTGCGATTCGATTCGGGGTCGGTGACTCATCGTCATCCTCGTCATCCTCGTCATCTTCGTCATCCTCGTCATCGTCATCCGAGGACGAAGCCGTCAAACAGACCAAACAACCCAAACAACCCAAACATAAACAACCGAAATCGACTTCGGGATTCATCGTGGACAAAACCGGTGAAAACGCAATCGACATTGATGAATTTATTTCGGCCATTCAGCGCGAAACAAAAATTCAAGTGGGAAAGCCCGACTTGGAAGGCGCTTTCTGTACATTAAACCCAAAATCCAAAGTTGCCACTGCGAGTGCTGCTGCTTCTGCTGCTGCTTCTGCTTCTGCTGCTGCTTCTGCCACCGCCATTGTGCTGGAAACGTTCCCCATTCGAAAGTTAGGATTTTTTATCGAGCTTGTTAACTCGGACGAGTTGACGCAAGAACAACCACAACCGAAAGCGCAAAGAAAAAAGAAAGGTCGTCCAGGATTAGAACCAGGACTGGAAGAACAAGAACAACAAGGAAAAGAAAAAGAAAAAGGAAAAGAAAAAGAAAAAGAAAAAGAAAAGGCAAAGAAACCCGGGGCTCGCGTTCGCCGCGTTCCCGCTGCAGCGATTTCCGCCGAAGTGGCCGCGTCCGTATCCGACGTTGTTAAAAAACTCAACGAAATGCGGTCCACCCCCCTCCAATTGACCGCGTCAAACTATTACATGAACAATCGCAAGTACTTTACGACGTTTATCACCGAAACGTTTCAACGCCTTGCTAAAAAAAATGCAACAGTTGCGGAAGCCGTTGAAGAAGACGAGTTCGACTGCTCAGACTTGTCAGCGCTGGACAAAAAGCCGTTTTCGGCGCTGTACCACCAGCGCATCGTGCGCGAGTACATGAACGCGTACAGCCCGTATCGCGGACTGCTCCTGTTCCACGGCCTGGGCAGTGGCAAAACGTGCTCGTCCATTATTATTGCAGAAGGGCTGGCATCGCATAAGAAAGTGGTCGTCATGACGCCGGCCTCACTGCAAAAAAATTACATTGAAGAAATCAAAAAGTGCGGCGACTCCATGTTTAAGCAGGACCAGCACTGGGTGTTTTTTCCGCTGGATAAGGCGCCAAAAGGTCGAACCGTGCAGGACCATGAACGCGCACTGCTTCAAGCGCTCGGGTTTCCCGCAAAGGTTGCGCCCGACGAAAACGTGGTCAAAATCAACGGTGGCGTGTGGTTTGCGGAGCACGGCAAGCCGGGAAACTACCACCAGCTGGACGAACTCAAAAAAATGGAAATCGATACCCAGATTGACCGCATGATACGCAACAAGTACCGGTTCATCAACTACAACGGGGTTCGTCGCGAAGCTTGGAACGAACTCATGCGGCAGAGCCCCACCGGCAACTACTTTGACGACGCGGTGATTATCGTGGACGAAGCCCACAATTTGGTCAGCCGCATTGTGAACAAAATCAAGTCGCCCAAGAGTTTGTCCATGAGCATTTACCGCGCGTTCCTCACCGCCACCAATTCCAAGGTGGTGCTGTTGACGGGCACGCCAATCATTAACTACCCGAACGAGCTGGGCATCATGTTCAACATTCTGCGCGGTTACATCAGCACGTTCAATTTTACGCTGGACTTGTCTGCATTTAGTGGGACCGGGGCCGGGACCGGGGCCGGTTCCAACGTGCTCAACACGTTAAAAACCATGTTCACCAAAGCCAGCGCGGACGACGGCGTCAACGTGCACGATTACCTGGACTTCAAACAAACGCCGAAACCCACACTCACGCTGACGCGCAACCCGTTCGGGTTTGTGTCTGGTACCGGGACTGCAGCGTACAGCGTGAGCTTCAAAGGCGCTGGCGGCGATATGGACGACGACACGTTTTGCAGTAACGTCACCAAGTTTTTGGAACGGTACCGTATCCGGGTTATTGGAGCTCCACAAAAAACGCAGTACAAGGCGCTGCCCGACACGCTGGATACGTTCAACGCCATGTTTATCAAACCCGACGGAAGCGGCATTTTAAACCCGGACTTATTCTCTCGGCGTATTATTGGACTGACGTCATATTTTCGAAGCGCGCAGGAAAAGTTGTTGCCAAAGTACAATCCGGCAACGGACTTTATTACAGTTGAAATCGAAATGACGAACCACCAGTTCAATCTGTACAAAGAAATTCGAGAGAATGAACGAAAAACGGAATCCAATTCGAAACGGCGCAACGCCATGGCCATGGGAGCAAACGAACTGTACGGTGAAACGTCGTCCACGTACCGCATTTTTTCCCGAGCATGCTGCAATTTTGCGTTCCCCCTTGAAGTTCCACGACCCTCCCTGCATAATCAAGACAAACAAGACAAACAAGACAAACCAGACAAAGAAAAAGAAGATGCCAGTGACAGTGACGACGATAATGACGAGTCTGACGCTGAAACCGGTAAAGGCAAAAGCAAAGGCAAAGGCAATGCCAAAGGCAAAGACAAAGGCAATGCCAAAGGCAATGCCAAGAAACGCCAGCTGGTTACGGAGCGCGAATTTGAAGGAGATATAGAAAACGATGACGATGATGCGGAAGGTGCGGAAGGTGCGGAAAGCGGTGCAAAGGGTGCAAAGGGCGACATACGCACGTACGGCGAAAGAATAAAGAGCACCATTGAAAAACTGGCCGATAATGCCGACACGTATTTGACCATGGAGGCGCTTTCCAGTATGTACAGTCCCAAGTTTGCCCAAATGTATCGAGAGATTACGGATACGGAACACGTTGGTCTGCACTTGCTTTACAGCCAGTTTCGAACGCTGGAAGGCGTTGGCATTTTCAAACTGGTTATGGATGCAAACGGCTACGCGGAATTCAAAATTCGAAAGAACCCGCAGGACGGAACGTGGTCGCAGTACTATCAGCACCCGGAGGATGAAGGCAAACCCACCTACGCGTTGTACACGGGAACGGAAGGCAAGGAAGAAAAAGAAATTATCCGTAATGTTTTCAACAGCTCGTGGAACAACTTGCCGAACCCGCTGAAGAGCGACCTTGCATCCAAGTACGGCAACGACCGCAGCCGCAGAAACATTTACGGTGACGTTATCAAGCTGTTGATGATTACGGCATCCGGCGCGGAAGGTATCAACCTGCGAAACGTGCGGTACGTGCACATCATGGAACCTTACTGGCATCCGGTGCGAACCGAACAAATCATTGGCCGAGCCAACCGCATTTGCAGCCACTACGAACTGCCGGAACGGCTGCGCACCGTGAACGTGTTCATTTACGTGATGAAGTTTACAGAAGAGCAGCTGAATCCTGGAAAACAAGACAAGCAAATCAGCAACATTAAAATTTTGGACGCGGGCATCAGCACCGACGAAAAGTTGCTGGACACCTCGAACAAAAAACAGCTCATTAACCAACAACTGCTTACTGTGGTGAAAGCATCGGCAGTGGATTGCAGTACGCACAACAAGGCCAAGGGGATGCAGTGCTTTCAATACAAGCACATTTCTGGAAAGGACGACGTGGCGTTTGTGCCTGATATTAGTCAGGAACAAGCGGATGCCGACGCGCAGCGAAACCAAGTCAAACAAAAGGGCATTCAGGTTCGCAAGTTTCAGTATAAAGTGACTAAAGCCAACGGTGAAGTGGTTATGAAGGATTATTTACTGGATGACGTGACAAACACCGTGTATGAAAAAATGGGAACTAGTGACGCGCCGATTCGGGTGGGTACGCTGGTTCATGACGCGACCGGTACGCGAATCGAATACGACTAATTTCGGTTATTAAATTCGTTTGTTGTCATTTTTATTTAAATACTTTAGTGTAAAAGAGTAAAACGAGTAAAACGAGTAAAATACGAGTAAAATAAACGAGTAAAATAAACAATTATAATGATTGGATGGGTGTTTCAAGTTACGGTAATGTCCCTTTGTTTTATTGCGGTAGTTCATTACTTGTACATTTTTTTTAAAACCACGTTGACGGTTCCAAAAGTGAAAGATTTAGTGAACCGCCCTCAACAACAGTATGAAGAGCTGTTCAAAGGAATTGATTTGCGCCATTCCAACCAGTTTAATCATTCCGGTTCTGGTTCGGGTTCTAACAATTACAGTTCCAACAATTCCACCACAAGTCTTTCAGCGCTTCCGCCGCTTCTAGATGAACATGCCTCAATGTACAATCCTTCGTCGCATTCCAATTTGCAACTTAGCCAACAAAATGCAATGAAGGATGAACTGAAACAGTTTTTGAAAAAACTGAATCGAACGTAAAAAAATTAAAAATTTAAAAAAATTAAAAAAAAATTAACAAAAATGAAATAATTGTATTCAAAATTGATATAAAATTATCACATCATACTGTAGGATATGAAGTGAAGAATATATATCATGACGTCAAATCCAACATTCATTTCCGTCGACAAACGGGACATTGGAATGCTTCAAACTAAGCTTTCTCTGCATAGCATGAAAATTTCTTATGAGATAAATACATATAAGAAAGTTTCGGCTGACGTGTTTTACATTATTCCGAGAGGGAAAAAATGTGTTGCGTGGTTTACCATGTACAAAGGCTCGCCGGAAGTGTTGCTGTTTGACTTGGACCCGCGCGACCATACCAAAATCAAGTTCATATCCATTCGCGCGTTGCATCCGGCGCAAAAGTTTCATATTAGCGATTTTGAAGGCAGAGGAACGGTGCTTTACGGAACGTTGTTTGTTTCGGCATCACACCAACACCAACAGATATTTGCGGTTGAAAACATCCACGTGTACGAGAACGTTTCCGTAGATAACTTAAATGTGGTTGAAAAAGATGCGCTTTTATACAAAGCCTTTTCCAAGGCTTCCGCCGACCAAAAAGTGGCGAATGCCACCGACCAAAAAGCTTCCGCGTTTCGACACTCAGATGATGCGTGTGTACTGTTTGGGGTCGCGGTCAAGTACGGAACGTACGCGGAAGCATTGAAAGCATCCAATACGCCCAGTGTTATACCGTACTCCGTTTACGCAATTCAAGGGCGGTTTCGACCCCAAACCGACAACAAGTACTACCAAAACTGCCAAAGTCAACTACAACAACAACAACAACAACAACAACAACAACCTCAAGGTCAACAACGCGTATTTACACAGCTGCTTCCTAGTCAACCAGGTAAACCGTTTACAAAAATTTTCATGGTGCAACCAGAAGCGCGTGTGGACATGTATACGCTGCGCTGTCCCGTAACAAATGAAGTTGAACCTGAGCCGGCACATGTTGGCGACTATAAAACGAGCGTATTGTTGAACTCTATTTTTAGAAACGTTAAAGAAAACGCGTCATTGGATACCGCCGAGGAGAGCGACGACGAGGACGCGTTTCAAAATTCACAGGAGTTGCACATGTCTGGATACATTACCTGCTCTAGAGAACGAGCAATGACTTGTTCATACAACTACAAGTTCAAACGATGGGTTCCATTGCATCTTGACTGAAAAATAAAAAAAATAGGTGGTAGATTAAAATATGTGAATATGGTATAGCTAACATAGCTAACAAAGAATCTAACAAGAAAATCAAAAAAATGTTTTTAAATCAGTCATCTTCATCTTCACCTTCATCAATGCATGTAAAAGTGATAAAAGTTAGCGATAAAGAGACATCTAAAGAACTGGAAGACGTGCATGCGCGTAAAAATCACCACATTATTACGCTGTACTACAGGGACGGATGTCCGCCATGCGATAAAATGAAACCTGAATGGGAACGCGCTTGCGAAATGTTCAAACAAAAGTACAAGTGCAAGGATAAAGATGCTAGCGAACGTACCGTGATTGCCAGTGTGGACAATAATGGTATCAACTACTTGAAAAATGTGTTTCATACAATAGAAGGAACCCCGACCATGCTCTACATATCCGACGGAAAGATGAGCGAGTTCAAAGGTGAAAAACGTAATGCTGAACACTTTTTAAAATGGTTTGAAAAGTCTCTTGAATCAGAAATTGTGCCAACCGCAACCGCTACCGCTATTACACGTCGCCGCTTAAAAGTAAAAGGCGGATGTTGGACTATGAAAAGAAAGGCAACCAAAAAGGGTGGGCGAGTCCGACGCAGAAAAACTAAAAAAGGCTCAAATAAATAAAAAATAAAATTAAATTATCAGTACTATTAAATCTATTAAAAAACTATTAATATATAAAATGGTATCGAACGATGTTGTTATATTGATAACTTATTTTGCAGTACTTGTCGCAGTTGTTATTACATTCATGGATAAAATACACGTGATGATTGGAGGATTTACCAAGTGCTATATATGCACAAAAGTACATTTCAACGGATATATAACCAACTGGTCAATAACGCATTTTATTGCATTTTTAGTAGCCGGGTTAATATCTCCGAAAAGTGTATACTACATTATAGTAGCTGGAATTGTTTGGGAAGTATTTGAACTACATCTTGAATACACATCAAAACGAAACCATTCCAGTATACTGTGTAAAAACAACATTATAGATTGTACAAAACAAATGTCAGACACTGAATTTTGGAATCATTACTTGGGTATAAAGGAACATAAATATACACAAGTATGGTGTAGCGGCGGGTTACTAGGTTCTGTATTTGATATAATTGTAAACACACTGGGTGTTTATTCAGGAATATATTTACGAACCGTATTATTTAAATAATTTAAGTGGTTTACGGTTACACGCGCAATGAAGGGTTAATGCACTTGTCTTTTGACGGAAAAATGTTTCCCGACATGCACGTGTCGCTTTCGTTCACGTAAATGCAGCTGCGATGTCCACGGTCTTCTCCTACCAAGCAGTACCCCGACTTTCCGCTGGTTTTTCCTTTTTGTGTTACGCTTAGCGAGTCGTCAGGCTGCGGTAAATCAATTGGCTGTGACCCTGTTTTCATGGTAAGCGCCCGGGCTCGCGCCGCTTCTTGTTTTGCGGTTCCGCCTCCAGACGAAGGCACTATACTTGGGTCATCTGCCGCCGTTGCAGGGGGCTGGATACCATTTCCCGTTACTTGGTCTTCAATGACGTTTACCCCCGACTTTGCAGCACCGGACACAATGTCAATGCCGGTGCGCGTACCCTCCGATGTGGTTGACACAAATTGTTTGCTCACACTTGCTAAAATGCTGGACCCGAAATCAGTTACCGGCCGAATAAACTCAAGAATGTCATCCGTAATCAGTCCCATTTCTTTGAACACGTTGAACCCAGCGAACCCTAAAAGAAATACTATCAGTATGAAACGCACAATGTATCCTGCAAACGATGTTGACGTGTCGGAAGAGGAATCATCGGAAGCATCGGAAGCATCGGAAGCATTGTTGAGTTCCGCTTTGGATTCCGAAAACCAGGATGCAACACTTGAAGCCGGCGCTGAAGCGGAAGCAGTGGAAGCTGAAGAAGAAGAGGAAGAGGAAGATGTGGATGACGTGGAAGGCGTAAACACGTTAAATATAGAACTGGATGCCGAAGCCGGCGGTTTGGATTTTGCAAAAGATGCCATCTAACTAAATCTTAAGATGTGGAATAAAATAAATAGTTGTTACTATTATATTATTTTTTAATTTCGTACGAATTCCATAAATTATCAAGAGCCATTTTGTAAACAACGTCTCGGTTGTTACACTTTTGGGGTTGTGACTGGGAATCGGAATCGCCCCCCTGAACTTGCATAAATTTGAAGAACGTTGCACGAAGCAGTTCTTTTAATTTAAGTTCCACTTGGTTCAAAGGCCAGTACTCGTTTGTTCGATTTTGGAGCCACTCAAAGTAGCTTACAATGACACCCCCGCTGTTGCACAACACGTCTGGAATAACTGCAATGTTCCTTTCCGTGAGCACGCGGTCCGCGTCCATATCCAATGGACCGTTTGCGCCTTCTGCTACCAGCTTGCACTCCGGATGAAACGACTCTGCAACACTTCGATTGACTTGCAACTCCATGGCGGCAGGAATCACAATGTCCGCTTTTAATTTCCAGAAATCGGAAATTGAAACCGCCTGAATTCCGGGAATACTGTCCAACCCTTCCAATGTTTTTGCGTTGCGATTCCGATTCAGTATTTCGTGAAAGGTTACGCCGTTTTCCGCGTCTGTCAATTGGTAGTATCCCGTGTAGTCACCCAGTCCCACGCACACTGCACCCGCATGCGCCAAACAACGGGCCGTCCACGACCCCACGTTTCCGAAGCCTTGAATGATGAACGTTTTCCCCTTGAGCGGTTGTTTGATAATGTGTTCAAACCACAGCTCAATCATGTAAGACACACCTAGTCCGGTGGCCCTATCACGCCCGGCACTTCCACGAAACGATACCGACTTTCCGGTAAACACGCTGTAAATCAAATTGTCGTTACTTTTTTTTTGGTACTTGGATGTCATCCAGTCCATGTGCCGGCTGGTGCTGCCCATGTCGGGTGCGGGAATGTCGGTGTTTGGACCAATGTACTTAAAAATTCGGCTGCAGTACGTTTGAACAATTTGTTTTTGTTCTTCTTCCGAATAATGCGAGGGGGTGAACTTGATGCCCCCTTTTGCGCCGCCAAACGGCAAGTTGTGAATGGCGCATTTGATTGTCATCCAAAACGACAGCGCCTTGAATTCATCCAGATAAACCGTCTCGTCGAACCGCAGGCCGCCTTTATACGGCCCCAACCAGTTGTTGTGCTGTATACGATATCCCTTGAACAGCTTCGTTGTCCCGTCGTCCAGCTTCACCGGGAAGTTGATAATGATTTCATTGTCGTGCACTTTCAAAACGCATATGAAGGTTTCATCGTACTTGTACCGCTTGACGGCTGAATCCAGTTGCGCGTCAAATAATTTTATAATGCTATCCTTTGTCGTTCCCATATTTGTATTCGTATTCGTATTCGTATTCTTGTTTCATGTACGAAAAAGTTTAAGTTGTATTTTTAAAATAAATTATAGCGAGAAACATAAAATATAAAACATAAAACATAAAACATACAACATAAAAAAAACAGTTAAACAAACAAATTGAAAGTTACTTCGTATGACAACAACACCTCTACACAACAGCCTTGCGATGCTTTCATCCATTTTTAACAAACTTCGCGGAAACTCGTATTCGGACGCAGAATCGAAATCGGACTTGGATGTTCGAATTACAATTGACCCCGAGTCCATAATACTGAAAAAACGCTTGCCTACAACACCGCCGGTCATTATATCGATTGACGGTAACATTGGTTCAGGAAAAAGCACGCTGGTTTCACAGTTGAAACACACGTTCAAGGACATGCCCAACGTGCATTTCATTCAAGAACCGGTTGACACGGTATGGAACTTGGTGGTGGATAAACATGGAGAAACGCTGCTTTCCAACTTTTATAAGAATCCGTCCGAGCACGCATTCACGTTTCAAATGATGGCCTACATTTCACGACTGTCCATTTTAAAAGACGCGGTTCACAACTTGGATTATGACGTGATTATCACGGAACGGTCGCTTGAAACCGATAGAAACGTGTTTGAAAAAATGTTACACGCGCAGGGAACCATCACCGATTTAGAACATACCGTTTACAACATGTGGTTCAACGAGTTTTACAAGGAAGTGCGGTGCCATGCGATTATATATATTCAAGCCTCTGTTGACACATGCATGAAACGAATCCAACAACGGGGCAGAGAAGGTGAAACGATTTCTCGGGACTATATTGCGGAATGCGTACGATACCATGAAGATTGGATTATGAATGATAAGCTCCCCAAGCTGGTGATTAATGCGGACCATGACAGCGTGATAGATGAAGCCAATCGCGATAACAAAATACTTCAGGTGGTCACATTTATCCATAGTCTACTAGAAAAACATAAAACATGAAACATAAAACATGAAACATGAAACCTGAAATACAAGAAATAAAAAACAAATAAAAAACAAATAAAAACTCATAAAAAACAAAATCAATACATTTTTGCGTTTTTTATGAGTTTTTTACATGTTTCATAGTAATAGTAATAAAAATGTCATCAACAAAACGAACAATTACAATTGATAAAGCAAATTTACAAGGACTTAAAAATAAAAATGCCAAGAGTAAATCTAGTGCGGGCGCATCTACTGTTAAAATAAAACCGGTCATAAAACCAAACCAGCTTATTCAACCCAATACACTAAAACGAAAATTACTAGCACGCATAAAAAATCATCAACAGCAGAATAAAAATAATAGCAACAGCCGCAACAACAGCAACAACGGCAACAGCAAACCAACAGAACCCACAACAACACAAGAACCACAATCCACTACAACTACCCCAACTACCACCAACAACGAATCATTCACTCAATCTCTAGAATATTTGAAATCCCTTGCTCAAAATAAACATGCTTTAAAACAAAAAAATAAAACGCACAAAAAGTTTACACCGCCGATTCAACCTCAACAACAAGCCGGGTCACCACAAGTGTTTTTAAATACATTCCCTACCGAGTCATTGCAACCTTCTATCGTTCCACCTTCTATCGTTCCTTCTATCGCCTCGCCTTCTATCGTTCCACCTTCTACCGTTCCTTCTATCGCCTCGCCTTCTATCGTTCCACCTTCTATCGCCTCACCTTCTATCGTCTCACCTTCTATCGTTCCACCTTCTATCGTTCCTTCTATCGTTCCTTCTATCGTTCCTTCTATCGTTCCTTCTATCGATTCGCCGTACATAGACGAGGTGCCAGTACAGTTGAACACAGAGCCTCAATGGGGATGTTTAAAAGGCGGCGCTAAACCAACATTTCGAACATTTCATAATAAAACATGCAAAACAAATCACCTTGCTATTTCGAATGGTCTGGATTCGGATGTTTTGAATGTTTCAAATACTGTAGATGCTTCGAATAGTTTGGATAATCCGGATGGTCCGCGTTCGGATGGTTCGGATGGTTCCGACGGTTCCGATAACGTTTCAGATGTAATATCATCATCAGAGCTGTTATATGGCGGACGTAAACAACGACTGGATGAGTACCGAAAAGAACAACTTAAAATGGAAAAACAAACCGTTGAACCCTCTGTAAAAATAAAACAAACAAAACAAAAAATTATAACTAAAAAATACAAGTTGGGAAAATATATGAATAAAAATGGACCTGTTATCGGCGTCTTGATTAAAAACGTTCAAACCCAACGCAACGTTGAAAAAAAACGAAACGAAATGCGGCACATTCCATTGGACACAATCATATCACGCCTTCATAAAAAAAGATTACTGAAAGTCGGTTCTACTGCACCTCCAGATATATTACGGGAAATGTATGAAAGCGCAGTAATGGCCGGAGATATTGAAAATGAAGGAAACGATATTGCGTTGCACAACTTTTTAGCTGGAGAGAATGCTGACACTAACACCGACACCCGATGAATTCATTTTTTTGAATGTAAGTTTTTGTTGTCCTTTTTTAACAACAGGCTCTTCTTTTTTTTCTGGAACAGGTTCTTGTTTGGCTGGCTCTTCTTTGACTGGCTCTTCTTTGACTGGCTCTTGTTTGACTGGTTCACCCACTGGTGGGGTTTCAACAGGTTTCTTCGACTGTCTTGGCTTTTTTTTCAGCTCTTTGGCAGGTTCGGGTTCGAGTTCGGGTTCAAGTGCAGATACCGATGTGTCATCGTGGCCAGGTTTCTTTTTGAGTACAAGTTTTTTTGGTGTTTTTTTCTCGCGAACAGAACCGGTTGAAGCAGTCGCTGTTGTACCTGTTGTATCGGTCGTATCTGTTGTATCTGCCGTATCGTTACCATAAATCTGAGTTATCGCAGCATCAGGTGTGAGTTTTTTGAATTCTTCCGATTCGTGAATTGTGTTCATGATTTCATCTTCGGGAATGCCGTACTTTTTGGAAATGGTACTTACAACGCACAAGTGAAAATCAGCAAGGTGACGAAACACCACGTGCAACGTGGCAGAGTATGCGTCTCGAGCGGTTACAACCGTTTCTGGTAAGTACGGAATGCGAGTTCCATCACGGGTAATATACACGGGTTCGTTGTTCATTTGCGTTCGTTTGGATTCACTGGTTCACTGACGTATACACTGGAAAAATAGAAAATAAATATAAACCATCAATTTTATTTTTATTTTATTTTATTTTATTTTTCGGATGTTATGTATATGTATATGTATAAAAAATGAAAACCATATTTATTGCAGTTACTTTCATTACATTTATTATCTTTTTTATGGAAGCAATTATCCATTACAATATCGGAAAAAATGGTGAAAACAAACCACACAAATACATAGAGGTTTCAGACGAAATAAAAATTCACATTCCGGATAAAAATGAATTTTTTGCTATAAGTAAAACCGTGTTGTTTTTTTCGTGTGTTAGTGGATTGTTAAGTGCGTATATTATAAAGCATCACATCATGAAATCCTGAAAAAAAATTGAGATACTTTTTCAATTACTATTTTACCGGAAGCAGTGACTCCAATCAACAATGCCAAGAAAAAGTGAAGGACAACGCGCTCTTGACAAGTTTCTGAAAGCTGCCAAACAGGCGCCAAAGGAAACGCCGGAACAAAAGGCGGAACGTGAAAGAAAGCGCGCAGCACAAAGTGCAAAGTATGCGGCATCGAACGCCGCGTTCATGGCTGCATACCGAGCAGCACACCCAGTTCCTGAAATTCCCACCGGCTCTCCATACCAGACTGCACGTGAAGCCTGGGTTTCTCACCACGACAGCGGAACATTCGACCACTGGAGTTCAAACGGAAATCATTAAAAGGTATTGTATTGTATTGTGTGTGTACTAACACTTTTTTTATAAGTTATTCATAGTTTTCAGTACTGCATCCGGTGTTACGGAAATGCTGTCGATTCCGGCATCAATAAGGAATTTGCAAAACTCAATGCTATCGGACGGCTGCTGTCCGCAAAAGCCCACCTTGACGCCGTTGGACTTGTAGGTTTTAATCGCCATTTCTATCATTCGGCGATAGCTCAAGTTGTCCGAATTCGACAGGTATGTCACGCGGTCGCTGTCTCTGTCCACGCCGAGCGTGAGCTGCAGCAGGTCATTCCCTCCAATGGACACGCCGTCCACCATGGGACTGAACTCGTTGGCTTCAATCACGTTGGACGGAATTTCGCACATTAAAAACACGCGCAAGCCGTTTTCTCCGCGGCACAAGCCGTACGACTGCATCACCTGCGTAACCTTGGCGCACTCTTCCGGCGTTCGGCAAAAGGGAATCATGACCACAATGTTTGTCATGCCCATCTCGTTCCTGGCGTACTTGATAGCCTCGCACTCCAGTTCAAAGCCCTTCTCATAATCGGCCGAGTAATATCGCGACGCCCCGCGCCATCCAATCATGGGGTTCTCTTCTACTGGCTCATACACTTCGCCGCCAATCAGGCTCTTGTACTCGTTGGACTTGAAGTCGCTGAAACGAACAATCACGTCATTGGGGTAAAATGCCGACGCGATTTTGGCCAGTCCGCGCGCAAGCCGTTTGATAAAAAACCACTTTCCGCTATCCCTGTCCCCAATCATTTCCGCAATTTTGTTCCGCGTTTCCACGCATTCCAGATTGGGGTAGTGGCACAGCGCCAGCGGATGGATTTTAATGTAGTTGCTGATAATGAACTCCATGCGCGTGAGCCCGACACCGGCATTCGGAAGAACCGACGCGTTGAAACTGTTTTCCGGGTTTCCAATATTCAACATCAGTTTTACTTTCGCGGCCGCGGCATTGGGGTCCCGGTTGTTCAAATTCAGGTCAACTGTGTCCACGTGAAACGGAATGCGGCCGGCATATACTACGCCCTGTTCCCCTTCGGCGCAGTTCATGGTGACATCCATACCGGTTGCAAGCACCTGGGTTGCGTTGCCGGTGCCAACAATGGCATTGAGACCCAGCTCGCGCGCCACAATTGCGGCATGGCACGTGCGGCCTCCACGGTTCGTGATAATTCCAGCCGATTTTTTCATAATGGGTTCCCAGTCCGGGGTTGTCATGTCGGTAACGAGTATGTCACCGTCGCAAAATACATTTGCGTTGCGGCTGTTGTTATCGTGGTCGTTGTCGCCGTCAATGGCATCAATCACGTCTCTTATATTTTTTATCGCACGTACAGTACCTGAACTGATTTTTTCGCCAACAGACACACCAGTTACAAGTGGTTTTATACCAGATGATGCGGATGTGTCCAAAATGTATTTTGAAATTTTATATGTGCGGCTGTTGCTGCTGCTGCTGCTGCTGCTGCTGCTATGCACAGTTTCCGGTCGCGCTTGAATAATGTAAATGTGGTTGTCTACGCCGTCCACCGCCCATTCCACGTCAATCCCCGCAGCGTTGTTCGTGTTCGTGTTCGTATTCGGATTCATGAGTTTAGAATACGCTGTTTCTAGGCGAAGCACGTAGCGTCCGAGCACAATGGCCTGGTCGTTTGTTAGACTGTAGTTTTTTCTCTCGAAATCGGTGGTTGGAACTTCAACGGTGCCCGCTTCCGCCGATTGCGAATAAACGATTTTAGACAACTTGTCCCCCTTTTTCTTCATGACAATTGGGTCATAGTCGATGTTTTTCAAAACGCGTTTGTCTAAAATGAACTCATCGGGTTTAACGCCACCGGAAACAACCAGTTCGCCAAGTCCAAATGCGGAATTGATAATGATAGCTTTGTTGTACCCTGTCTCTGGGTCAATCGAAAACGCCACTCCAGCGGAACCCGTGTCTGACCGCACCATTTTTTGAACTGCCACCGCAATTTTAATGTCGTCTTCTTTCAAGAGGTGCGCGTGACTGCTGCGATAGGATATGGCCCGCGCATTGAACAGTGACGCGAAGCACTGTTTCACGCAAGTCAATACGGCGCCGGCGCCTCGAACGTTCAGGTACGTGTCCTGTTGCCCGGCAAATGACGCATTGGGCATGTCTTCCGCAACCGCGCTGGACCGCACCGCAACCTCCATATCTCCGGTCGACCGCGCATAAATTTCGCACAACTTGGCATATCCTTCCGTAATCTCCTTTTCTTGACACTCGGGGAACGTACCGTTCGTTATAATCTCTCGAATTTTGAGAGACTGAACCTCCAAATCCTTCAAGTGGTTGTTTTTTGCACTTTCCGATGCTGCTGTTAGGGCGGACTTTATGCGGCATTCCAGTTGGTTGTGCCGAATGAACTCGTCGTACGCGTCAGTGGTGATTGCAAAGCCGTCCGCGACCGAAAACATGATGCGTTTCGACAAGTGGTAAAGTTCACCGAGGGAGCAGCATTTGCCCCCGACCAGGCGCTTGTTTTTATAAGAGCAGTCTTTAAACCAGAGAATGGAAGACGACGACGACGACGCCAATGACGACGACGCCAATGACGACATGAAAACGAGAGATTAGACTGTAGAGATTATAGAAACAGAAACAGTACGTGAATTATAAATAATAATAAGTATTTGACTATTCTTTATTCTGTTTTAACAACTAACCAATTAACACAAATAAAAAGTCACTTAAATGCAACCCGGTACACTAGAGTGTACGCAATATGAGTCATTTGGACGAACATGCACATAATATGGATAGCGATAATAATAGCAGTGGTGATAATGGTACTGATGATATTTGCGATTCTTTCGCCGTTCTTCTTTCGGACAAGAACTTTGGGATTCGGGTCCCCCACCCTTCCCGAGATGGAGTTTCCCAACTCTCCCGAATACATGCTGTATCAGAACCAGAACCAGAACCAGAACCAGAGTCAGAACCAGAACGCTTCATCTCACTCCCTCTATCAGTACACGCCCCCGTTTTACAACAAGTACACGAATCAGGCGACTCAAAACTTGGTGTCTCCGTGGGAGGAGAGGCGCGCGACATCAACGCTAACGTCATTCACGGACTACAGCTACCATCCGCTGCAGTCGTCGTCTCGGCCGAGGAGTTAGGAATAGACGTTGTTCACCAAGTGAAGCTGTCCAAAAGTGAGTGGGACTACACCGAAATCCCGGAAAGCCAGAACGAAAAAGACATTATGCAAATGATTATTCACGGCTTCAACGACGTCAACATTGTGCGCACTAGCCAGCAGTCACTTATTTCGTTTTTGAAAATCACCCCGTCACACGAAATGCACCAGCACTTGTACGCCACGTTTTACCAAAGCGCACTCGAAACCCTGGTAAAAAAACACCGTAAAGCGGAACGCGACCATTTGGCGCATTTGGCTCGGCTATCGGGAAACACCGGGGCCGCAATTGTTGACGTGTTCCAGTCATGGAAGCGCGTTATGGGAGATGCAAAATCTATCAAAAAAATCGATGCCATGCGCATTCAAAACATAAAAATGGACAAAACGTCGTTCGACGGGACGTACGAAAACATCCTGCTTTCAGTGGTAGATAAAATGATGGAGGAAAAGTATTATGGTACACTTGGCGCCGGCGCATGGGTCGCTGACCGCCGACTCAAGTGGACGTACTATTACTACACGCTGTGCATTTTGTACGGCAACGCCATTTCAAATTTGAACACAAACGTGGTTTCATTTGTATCGCATGTGATACAGTGGTACGAAAATGAATCCATTGAGCACGCCAGCGTACTACATTTTGTGGAGCACGCGTACGACTACGTTGAGCGCAACGAGTACATCCATAAGTACGCCAGCATGCAGCTGTACGAACACCAGAAGCAGCTGTTCACCATTATCAAGCGCCCCGAACCCAAGTTGGTGCTGTACATCGCACCCACGGGAACCGGGAAAACGCTGTCTCCGCTGGGAATCACTGAAAAATACCGTGTCGTGTTCATTTGCGCGGCACGGCATGTGGGAATCGCGCTGGCCAAAGCGGCCATCACCATGAAGAAAAAAGTGGCGTTTGCATTCGGGTGCAACAACATTGACGACATTCGGTTGCACTACTTTGCGGCCAAGGAGTACACGCGCGACTGGAAAACGGGCGGCATCCGTAAAGTGGACAACAGCGTGGGCGACAACGTGGAGCTCATGATTTGTGACGTCAAGTCGTACCTGTATGCCATGAACTACATGTGCGCGTTCAATCCGGCAGACAAGCTGGTCATGTACTGGGACGAACCCACAATTATGCTGGACTACGAGACCCATCCGTATCACGCCATCATTCACCGAACGTGGTCCAAAAACGTGATTCCGAACATTGTATTGTCATCCGCGACGCTCCCCAAAGAAAACGAAATCACAAGCGTTACCGCCGACTTTCGAACCAAGTTTTCAGGACAGGTTCATAACATTGTGAGCCACGATTGCAAAAAGTCGATTCCTATCTTGAATAAAGCCGGCGCTGTTGAGTTGCCGCATTTTCTTTTTGGGGACTATGCCAGCGTGAAAGCGAGTGCCGAACATTGCGAAACGTACAAAACCATTATGCGGTACTTTGACTTGAGGGAAGTGGTCCGATTCATTTGTGCAGTAGACAAAGCCGTAACGGGTACTAACGGCTCTAAAGGCTCTAATCTGAATGCGGTTCTCATGTCCCAGCGCTACGCGTTGACGCGGTACTTTTCGGAGAAGTTGACCGACATTACAATGACCAGTATTAAGGAATACTACCTGAAACTGGTGGCAAACATTCGACCGGATGCTTGGTCCATAATTATCGGCCCACTCACAGCATCGCGAGTACCGTTTTACGAATCCACGATTCACTTTACCACCGGCGATGCGCACACGCTGACGGATGGACCAACCATTTACTTGACGAGCGAAGTGAAAAAAATCGCGGCGTTTGCGCTGCAGCACACTGAAATTCCGGACGAAGTGTTTGACGACATTATGAACGACATTCGGTTCAATGCGGTCCTAAGTGACAAAATTTCGGACTTGGAACGACAGCTGGAAGACGAGCGCGCAAAACGTGAAGGGTCGGGGTCGGGGTCAAACGGAGCGGGAGCGGCGGATGGTGCGGCAAATGGCCGGTCCGTAAGTAAAAAGGAGCTCGACTCCAAACTGTGCATTAATGAAAAATCGGCCAAAGTGATGAAGCGGTACGATGAGCTGTTTTCGCTGCAGGGTAAAATAAGCGAGCTTCGCGAACAAGTGAAAACGGTTACGCTGAACGAGATTTTCATTCCGAACACGGAGGAGCATTATGAGTACTGGCGCAAGCGCGGCAAACGCGATAAAAGTGACCGCGAGAGTAGCCGGTTTTCATCGGATGTGGACCCCGACACGGTGGAGCAAATCATGTTGCTGCCGATTGACAACAGCTGGAAGCTGCTTCTGCTCATGGGAATCGGCGTAATTACCAACCCGCACGAGGTGACGGGCTTAAACATTGGTGAAAGCGGTACAAAGTACAACGACATCATTAAAACTCTGGCTCAGAACCAGAAGCTGTACCTGATTATTGCGTCATCGGACTACATTTATGGAACCAATTATCAGTTTTGTCACGGGTACATTGGAAAAGACTTAAGCGATATGACGCAAGAAAAAACGGTGCAAGCGTTGGGACGCGTGGGCCGAAATGCGCTGCAACAAGATTACACGGTCCGGTTCAGGGATGACGCTCTGATTCAAAAGCTCTTTTCTGCGGTTCCAATTCACCAAAAACTGGAAGTCACGAATATGAACCGGCTTTTTACTACGAGTTGTTGATATTTTTTTGATACTTTTCAGTTATTTATTTTATCTTTCCTCATTTTAATAATAAATCAATAAATCAATAAATCAATAAAATTAATAAAATAAATAAATAAAATAAATAAGTTCACATTCGTTCATTCATGGAATCTTTAGAAGAAACGGTACGCGACGGAGTTCGCCGTTCGGGCTTTATTGACTACGTATTTAAAATGGATGACGCGCAACAAGGCGTGTTGTTGAACATAACGCAGTACATTGTTTTAGCGCTGGTTCCAATCGCGATTGTTCTCTCCATCATTCGAAACTATTCGCCAGACCCGGATGACCAAAAAGGCAGTTTGATGATTTTAGCCGAAATTGTGGGCCAGCTTTTGTTCATGTTCGGGTCCATTTATTTCATTCACCGCATGATAACGTACATTCCAACGTACAGCGGTTACAAGTACGGTGAACTGAACATGGTCACCATTGCGCTGGGTATTTTAATGGTTGTGTTGTCGATTAAGACCAAACTGGGCGAAAAAGTGCAAATACTGGCGGATAGAGTGGAAGACCTTTGGTCGGGTGAAGGGTCGGCGCGCGAAGGCTATGCCCAAAAGTCGCAACAGGTGCGTGTTACACAGCCGCTTTCAAACATGTACGCCCAAAGCAGCGGCGGCATGATGGTTACCGGAGGTCACGCGCCTCCTCCCGCGCAACTGACCAGCAATAAAAGCATGCAGCACGAGTTTCGACCTCCGGCGCAACAACAACCGCAGGCACCTGCAGCCGGGGCTTCACCGTATGGCGGAGCGATGAACGGCTTTGAGCCAATGGCTGCAAACGAAGTGATTGGCCATTCCATGTTTTAATCATTTTTCATTTTCTAATCCAGTTTCAGTTTATCAAATTCTGACTCGTACTCTTCTTCCGTGTCAGACTTTACATTGTTGTTTACGTTTACATTGGTGTTATCAGGTTCATTCACTTCTTCAGCCTTTTCCTGAGTCTTTTCCTCAGCCTTTTCCTGAGTCTTTGTTTCAACATCAGTTTTTGCTTCCGACGCAAATCCGTTATTGTAGTAGTGTTTGCCCGTATCGTCCAAATTTTTGAACATTGCTTTCCATGCCGTCCAGTAGTCGACTTCCACATACTGCAGTTGAGACTGAGACCAGCGTTTACAAAAGTCTTTCACATAAGGTGCGGCAATCGCATTCTTGTACTGCGGCATGTACGGGAACAAGTGGTGCTCAATCTGAAAATTCAAGTAGCCCATGACCCATGTTACCAAAGGTGACTGCGTGCTAATATTGACGCTATGTTGAATCGCGTATTCGAACCATTTCAGCGACTCGGTTTCCGGAACCACGTCAGTGAACGTGTGTGACAGCGAAAAGTGGCCGAACAAGTACATGAAATTGAACGCGTTGCACACCATGAGTAAAAAGTAGCAGTAAAAAATGCTCATGCCCTCAGCAGCTCGAGTGTAAAAAATAAAAGGAATCACGATATGAGACGCGGCAATTGCAACCAATTCTAAAATGGTTAAACCCGTTTTTTCTTTTTTAGCAGCCCGAAATGCGCGCTGCGGATGCAAGTAATATGTCCAGAACAAATGAACTAGGATGCCGTTTGTTATCGGTAAAAAAAGCCAGGCTTGCAGCCGCATCCAGATACGAGCTAATTTTTCTTTAAACCGAGAAGCCCGATAAGCCCGAGAAGCCGAAAGGCTAATCCGGTTACTGTTTTCAAATGCGCCTTCGAAAAATGCTACAAATGGAGTAGTGTCTAAATCAATGTCGTAGCTTACTCGTTGAGGTGCGGCATGGTGCTTGTGATGCATGGAGTTCCACAACGTGCTACTGGCCCCGCCGCCGAACCCCATCGTGATAACTTGAATTCCTCTATCGATTGATTTTATTCCCGTCAAACTGAGGTGACCGCCTTCATGTTGAACCCAGCCGCATCGCGTCTTGAACACGATGAATGCCAACATGGACGCGTAAATGTTGTACGGTACCAAAAACACGCCCAACCCAAAAAAGAATGCCAGTTCTAAAAGGCGAAAGTACACGTGAATATAATCGGGTTCGAAACATCCCATGGTTTCAAGCTGCTTGCGCATATCTCGAAAATCGGTTGATATGGCGGCGGATGCAGATTCAAATTCAGTTGATGCGGCTGATTCCGAAACTTTTGGCAGTGAAGCGAGAACCGCTTTAGCTTTTTTTGAACGCGAGTGAAACTCTCTAAAGGCGTCCCCCGCGTCATCCACGTCACCTTGTCCCGCATACTCAATCACTGAACCTCCTGGATGTTTAAAGTTGCTTATATCATAGACCACTCCGTCCAACCGAATTGTTTTCATTGATAATTGATTTGATAACTATTGAAATGAAATGATAAATAAGATTTATATATTTATTGTTTATTGTTTTTGTTGGTGTTGTTGTTGTTGTTGTTGTTGTTTATGTTTATATTGATTGTATAAAAATTGAGAGATAAATCAAAGATATAAAACAAAGATATAATAAATCAAAGATATAAATCAAAAAATGATTGAAATTCAAGAGCTTGAAACACTTCGCAATGAACTATTGCTGGCTAAAAAAAAGGTGGACCTTCTTCAACAACAAATCAAGCAAATGGAGAATACTGTTTATTCAAAATGCGCGCACGAGTGGAAAGTAGACCATTCAAACGTCGGAGAACACACCGAGTACGTATGCACTATGTGTCACATGTCAAAAAAGTAATTACCCATATCATAGTCCTTTTATCCCTTTACTCCCTTTACCATTTGAAAACCGTACAACTTCCAGAGAACAATGGACAAAATGCTTCCGAAAATAAAACCGTTTCCTGCAGCTTCCAGACTCTGTCCAAACATGAAATAAGAAACCAGCGGGAATAAAATGTAGCTGATTACGACATAAAATGCCATAACGAATGTGAATTGTTTAACGTCAAAAGAAAGTGTGAAATTCATTGAATAACGAATAACGAGTGATGAATATTTAAAACTTATAATTTATTCTATTTTATTTTATTTTATTTTATTTTATTTTATTTTATTTTATTTCTGAGGAGGTTGGTACAACATATGAAAAAAACGAATATAAAAACAAATTGACAAGTGTATGGTAACTACCTTGTAGATTGAAATAACGTTCCATGGAAACCGAATACCGACGCATGACAGACGAAGAAATAAAATACGAAAACTCAAACGAAGAAGACAGACGAAGCGCCCTTCAAACGGACAGGTATGTTGAAACGCCCTGGAACATTATTTCATCCTACTTTCAAGACAAGCATCTGGAACGGCTGGTGCGACACCAGCTGGAGTCGTACAACAAGTTTGTAACCGAGTTCGTTCCAGCCACCATTGAAATGTTCAACCCCATTTGCATTTCCTCCGACCAAGATTATGACCGCGCATCCAAAAAACACGCTCTCACGGTGCAAATATCATTTGGAAATTTCAGCGTTCACCGTCCTCAAATCCACGAAAACAATGGTTCAACCCAAATCATGTTTCCACAAAAAGCCCGGCTCCGAAACTTCACGTACGCTTCCACCATGACGGTCGATATGCGCGTGCAATACATTGTTCGCACCGGTGAAAATTTGAACAACCTGCACACCATGCACGCCTCTTTCCCGGGCATTCACATTGGAAAGCTTCCAATTATGCTGAAGTCCAGCATTTGCGTGCTCTCGCAGTACCCGCATTTGAGCAGTAATGTTACTGGCGAGTGCTCGCATGATGCGGGAGGCTACTTCATTATCAATGGCAGCGAAAAAACGGTGCTGGGCCAAGAACGCGCCGCAGAAAACAAGGTCTACTGTTTCAACGTATCCAAAGGAAACACCAAGTGGAACTGGGTTGCCGAAACCAAGTCGGTACCTGACCACAAACAAATTTCACCCAAACAGGTAAACATCATGATTGCCGCCAAAACAAATGGGTCAGGAAACCCGATTTACGTGCAAGTGCCGCGAATCAAAACGCCTGTCCCGCTATTTGTGCTGTTTCGAGCGCTCGGGGTGCTTTCAGACAAAGCCATTTGTGAGCTCATACTGATGACATCATGCGACAGCTTGACCTCGACCGGCTCCAACTCTAACTCCAACTCCAACTCCAATTCCAACGCTGATGCTGAGACTGAAAACACAAAAGAGCTTTTGAATGCACTGAGTGCGTCAATTATTGACGCGAATACCGTTTTGACTCGAGAAGACGCGCTACGCACGATTGCAGGAAGTTCAAATACGGATACTAACCCCAGCACACAAACCACCGACCAAGGCGCACCTGCTGGAGCTACAGCTACTGAAACCGCCGCAACAACCGCAACAACCGCAACAAACACGACCACGAGACGTCGGATGGACTACATTTCTGACATTTTATCGAACGACATGTTTCCGCACTGCCGAACTGAAAAACAAAAGGTGTACTTTCTCGCGTACGCGGTGTTGAAGCTGTTGAAGGTCAGCGTGGGTCAGCTTTCACAAGATGACCGCGACTCGTACTTGAACAAGCGCATTGACACAACCGGCGTTTTATTGAACAACCTGTTTCGAAACTACTTTCACAAGGTGGTAAAGGATTTGACAAAGCAGGTCATTCGCGAAATCAACACGGGGTCGTGGCGTTCAACCGATAACCACATGCAAATCATCACGCGAACCAACATTCCAAAAATCGTCAAATCCACCACGATTGAAAACGGGCTCAAGCGCGCGCTTTCCACTGGTGACTTCGGTATTAAAAGCATGACACCCAGTACCAAGGTCGGCGTAGCACAAGTATTGAACCGCTTGACATACGTTTCCAGTTTGAGTCATTTGCGTCGAGTCAGTACGCCGGTTGACAAAAGCGGTAAACTCGTTGCACCTCGAAAGCTGCACCCGTCTACATGGGGCTACTTTTGCCCGGCTGAAACGCCGGAAGGCGGCAGTGTTGGCATTGTGAAAAACATCAGCTACATGACGCACATCACGATTCCCACCACGTCGGAAACGCTGTACGCACAAGCGGAACCCTACATTCAAGCGCTGGATGCATGCGCAAAGCCAAGTGACGTATTTGGTCGCGTGAAAGTGTTTATCAACGGTGCCTGGGTCGGTGTCACGGACGACCCGATGCGCATGTTTCACGACTTCAAAGCCAAGAAGTTGTCCGGACTTATAAGCGTGTACTGCTCGGTCGTGTTCGATTACCGGCAGCAAGAAATTCGAATTTGCAATGATGGCGGACGACTGACAAGGCCTGTGCTGCGCGTGAAAAACAATACGCCCTACATTACTCGAGCCGTGGTGGCCGGTATCAAGTCTGGTGCGCTTCAATGGGACGACTTCATGACCAACATGCGAACCGACCAATCGATTCTCGAGTACATTGACCCCGATGAACAAAACTTCAGCATGGTTGCCATGAACCACGCGCACTTGAAGGAAAACATGAACAACCACTTGCTCAAGTACACGCACTGCGAAATCCATCCCAGCACCATATTCGGCGTGTTAGCATCGTGCATTCCGTTTCCCGACCACAATCAGGCCCCGAGAAACACGTACCAGTGCGCCATGGGAAAGCAAGCCATGGGCGTCTATGTTACAAATTACCACGCTCGCTTGGACAAAACCGCGTACGTGCTGTCGTACCCGTCGCGACCGCTGGTAGACACCCGCGTTATGGGCATGATAAAGCTGGACGAAATTCCATCCGGTGGCACGATTATTGTGGCGATTATGACGTACACCGGCTACAACCAGGAGGACAGCGTGTTGGTGAACAAGGGCTCCATTGACCGCGGCATGTTTATGGCCACCATTTATCACACGGAAAAAGACGAGGACAAGAAAATAAACGGGGATGAGGAAATTCGGTGCCGTCCCGACCCCAAACGAACCAAGGGCATGAAATTTGGAAACTACGAAAAAGTGAATGCGCGCGGTATCATTCCTGAAAACACGCTGGTTGAAAACCGCGACATTTTGATTGCCAAGGTGGTGCCTATCAAGGAAAACCGGAACGACCCTACAAAAGTGATTAAATTTGAAGATGCCAGCCGGATTTATCGAACCAGCGAAGAAACGTACGTGGATAAAACGTACATGGATAGAAACGGAGAAGGGTACTGCTTTGCGAAAGTGCGCACGCGCGCGTTACGCAAACCGGTGATTGGAGACAAGTTTTCATCCCGCCACGGACAAAAAGGCACGTGCGGCAATATTATCCCCGAATGCGATATGCCGTATACCAAGGATGGCATCCGTCCGGACATCATTATCAACCCGCATGCAATTCCATCACGTATGACGATTGGCCAGCTGAAAGAAACGCTGCTGGGCAAAGTGCTGGTTCAGCTGGGTCTGTTCGGCGACGGTACCGCGTTTGGCGACTTTGAAATCAACGACATCAGCGAACGGTTGCTGCGGCTAGGATTTGAAAAACATGGAAATGAAGTCATGTACAACGGGCTCACGGGCGAACAGCTGGACAGCGACATTTTCATGGGACCCGTGTTTTACCAGCGCCTGAAGCATATGGTTGCCGACAAACAGCACAGCCGGTCAATTGGTCCCATGGTGAATTTGACGCGTCAACCGGCAGAAGGACGGTCACGTGACGGCGGGTTCCGATTTGGCGAAATGGAACGTGATTGTACAGTGGCACACGGCGCATCGCGGTTCACGCGCGGGCGCCTGTATGATTGTTCGGACAAGTACGAAGTGCACGTGTGTCGCGAATGCGGCATGATTGCGGTGTTCAATGATGCTGCTGGGGTGCACGTGTGCCGGACATGCGAGAACCGAACCGATTTTGCGCTGGTACAAATACCGTATGCGTGCAAGTTGTTGTTTCAAGAGCTGCAAACTATGAATGTTGTCCCGCGGATTATAACATAGAACATGGTTATAGGTTATAGGTTATACATTTATGTTTATAGTCGGTGCGTAATATACGGAATGTCGGGAGTGGTTGCGTTTGAATGTTCACTGTCGGAGTTCTCATTCGCGGAGTTAGCAGAGTTAGACGGCCTTCTTCTACGACTGCGTCGCGTCAGAGGTCTGTTACGTGGACGTCCTCCACGACTACGTCTTATCTGTTTACGAGTTCTTCCTCCTCTTGGACTTCTTACTACTGGACTTACTCGACTACCGGTTGTATGATTTATGAGTGGTGTAGTTTGTTGCGAGCTAACTAGTGAATTTCGACGTGTGTTCGGACCCGTATGTGGGTTAATCGGACTTGACCTATTATATGGTGGAATTTCAGGAATTTCAGGGTCATATGAAATTGGAGAATGTGGACTTAATCTATCCAGTTCACCGCGATTAATATCATATTTTTTTCGCAACAGTCGCAACGTTTTTTTATAGTGTGGTTTTTTTATTCGAAGAAATGGCATTGTATAGCATACTTTATTAAAATATTATTGTTTTCTTTCATTTATTCATTTATTAAAATATGCTAGAGTTTCATCTTATCCACTTTTTCTTTGTCAGAGTATGATTTTTGTCGAACGTCGGACGCGGCTCCCGGGCTGTTGGCTAAACGACTAAGCGCACCGTCTAAATTTGCGCGGCTTTTTTCAAGTAGCGCTTTTATTTGCGGATTATGAACTTCTTCTTCATCCAGTTCCGATTCCGATTCCGATTCCGATTCCGGTTCCGATTCCGGTTCCGATTCCGATTTCGATTCCGGTTCCGATGTTTCAGCAACTGCTGAAAGTTGTCCTTTCTTTTTCATTTGAATCAACGGTAACGAGTCTGTTACACTGATTTGTTTTTGTAGTACCGCTACCGGTGCTGTTGTTGCCGCTGCTGTTGGTTCTGCTGCTGCAGCTGGCGCTACGCTTATACTTTCAATGAAATCCGCAATAAGCTCATTTTTTCTGTAAACGGATGACGCGTCAAATGTTATTTGTTCTGCCCGAATCGAAAAAGATGTAGCCCCCTCACCCTGAACAAGTCCGTACACAGGAAATTGGTTGACGGGGTTTTGTGCAACCACGACAAAATATTCGGAGTTGTGGTCTGCATCTGCATCCGCGAACAATACACGACCTTTACACCCATTTCCATTACAATAAAAACGGCTGCTTATGCCCTGTACCGCTTTAGATTCTTCTATTTTAGAACCTGAAAACAGTATGATTTGAACTTCATATGCCATAGACAGCAGCCACATGTCAAATGGGGTCAGCGTGTAAACCGGACTTTGTATCGCGGTTTCAATTGTTAACTTCCCATCCATTATTTCCTTGGCCAACCGATTCATTTGAATGCCACATTTTGTCCATAAGTTGCATATTTTTTGTAAGGAAAGATTCCCTTTGTTTCCCGTCAAACTCATTTTTAATACATCGTTATACGCCTCGAACAACTTTTGTTTTACAGCAGCCACATTTTCTCTCGGTTCCAATTTTTTTTGAAGATGCAGAATGTTTATAAAAAGAGCAAACGTAATGTCTCCATTTTTCACGATTCGGTCATCTTGCGCATCCCCTGGAAAAATACCTTGAAACACGGTCATGGTGTACGGCCCGGGTCCAGACAAACATGCCATCATGGATGAAGGTGGCGATACTTTGACAAATTCTTCTCGTTTTTGTAATGCGGTACTGAATTGTTCATCGTTGGCTCGTGTATATTTTTGCCGTTCCATCACTTTTTTTCGTTTCAGATTGAACGCCGACGTGTTCACGGTAATCCCCAGATTTTTCGCTTTGTCCGCATCCGGTTGGTTCGCTTCGCTCTTAAAAAACCCGTCATTTCCTCCAGCACCCGTCCCGTCAATCATGGACTGCGTTAAAATCAGTTCGTTTTCGCAAACTACTTTAGGAATGCGGGATGTCAAGTAATAGTCATTCGGACGTTCGGTAAACATGAAGTCGCGCATTCGAGCATAACGAATGAGCTCGTCTGCCAGTCGCGAATAAAACAGTGACTCCATTTTGGGGTCATTTCGAGTGCCTGACCCCATCAGCCGGTGTGACGGAATGCGCAGCTTGCACTTCACTGCAGCCGGTGTGCTCACCTCATCGTCTCGCGCACAATACGCGCGCGCATTCATGCCATCGCACGACCCAGGCGCAAAACATGACTCAATTTTGGAAAGCGCGCTTGTATCGTACTCATCAAACGAAATGCTGCTCTGCATAAGCTGTTTCAAAAGCGCTTTCATTGTTTTGAGCTTGTCATCATATGCAGGTTTAGGCGAAGCAACGTCAACGTTATATGCGATGTCATAAATTTGTTTACCGATACCGATAGTCTTATCATCAGCACTGTCATGACCAGCATCGTGGCTGTCAGCGTTCATGTTTTGCGTCAACAAATGACGCGCAGTAATTCGAAAGGCGTTGTAAAAGTTGGTTTCCAGTTCAATGCGTCGTATAAAATCCGCCCGCCCGGATGTAATGTACCCCCTGTCTAAAAGCACCGCTTTGTCTATCGTGAAATGGTCCTTTACACCAATTGCATTGGCAAGCGCGGTTGGCGGATTGGATAAAAGTTCTCCGTTTGGCAATCGCGCTGGAGATTCTGGAGCAGCCGTGCGTACAAACTGGTTGGTTTCGGTTAACACACCAATAATGAGCGGGTCTTCAACCGAATCGTCAGTAACGTTGGAAACCGGCTTGCACGGTATACCCGTCATTCGATGCACGAATTTCAAAAACGATACGGTCATCGCATACGACATCCATGGAATTGCGGCATCGTCCGTGTACTGAAGTTCATACTTTGGTGTGTTTGTTTCATTCAAAATGAGTTCAGATGATTCGGTTGGAACATACCCACCAGCAGACTGAGAGTCTTTATAAGAAGCCACCAGTCCAATCACGCGGTTGTCATAATTTAAAACCTGCGAATGAATTGTAAAACCGTTTTGAAGAAGCAACTGTTCAACGCGTTTGGCGTGAAGGTTCCGTTTAAATTTGTTTCCGTGTTCTGGTGAAATGAAATGCAAGTTGGAAATAACGGGTGGACAGTACTCGGTTTGAAGGTTTCGAATGTACGCAATGATTCGTTTCACGTTTTCAAACATGGCGGGATACGGCGTAAGCTGAATGTTGCTATGCAAGTTGAATAAAAACTGAACCGTTGTTTTGTCTCCAGCCCGTTTTCCAAATAAACAGAGCGGTTCGTAAAAGGGCACACCGTCAACTGTGCGTTTTACAAGGAAGGCGACCGACTTTCGATGGTCAAACACTTGCTCGGCGTACCGGTTTGGAGGGCACAATACGTTCACTTTGTGCGTGTCATCATTATCTGGAATCTCAAGAATCATAAGGTTGATACCGTTTTTAAACAGGCTTGCATTGGGCGAAGTAATCACTTCCCATAACACCGTATGGTCCAGGCCCTGGCCCTGGCTAAGTAACTCTTTAAATCTCGACAACGCCATACAAATGCGATACAACAGCGCTCTTTTATCGGCGGTTTCTTTTGGTTCTGCAGTTGTGCCCTGCATCAATTTGGCATACACTGTGCTCGACTGAGCATAGCTTTGATTCGCGGTTAACCATTCGTTTATGCGGGCGTCGTCCTGTACGACGTTGTCGTCGTCATCGTCGTCGGAAACAAACTGCGTAACCAGGGTTCCGTTGTTGTACGAAACAAACGCATCCAGTGAAACGGAGTCCGCAATAAGAGCGCGCATTTTCGCAACGGTAGGCGTGTTTGATGAGTTATAAATGCATGCGATTGCTGCTAAAAAGGATTGCGACAAGCTATTTGATTCAACACCGTACCGCAGCAGACATCCTTTTTGGGGTTCGCACTTATCAGTGGTATTAAAAAAACGCTGTAACGCTACTGGCAAATGACCCAATTGAGCGGGACCCAGTTTACTGTCGGCTTTCAAAATATTGTCTCCAAAATTATCCTTTGCGGTTCCGCGGTTTGAGGGTTGCGCCGTGTCATGTTTTTCTTTTTCTTCTTCTTCTTTCCGTATTTTTTCATTCAGTTCATCCAGGGGCGGGATAACACCTGTTTCAAGAATTTCTTCTTGCCACTTTGGAATGATGCCGACTCCATAGGTTGGAAATGTAAATTTTGCTTTCGGTTTACCGTTGGCTTCATACTCTTTTTTTGCTTCCTTGGTTTGGGTGTTTATATTTTTCAAATCATCTATGCTTACGCGAAGAGAGTTCAATGTTTGGCTAAAACAACACGGCATTTTACGACCGTCACCCTGTGTAACCAATCCAGGAAACAGAGGGGTATACTTGTTACCAGGTACTGAAAACTCTTCAATATCACCTGACCGGGGTGATTTGGCATCTCTATCCACCACCGCTTTACCTGTGATGTTGTTCCAGAACCTCGGACAAATGTACCAACGCATTTTTGAGCGCGTGCTTCCAAATCGGATTGCGTAAACTGTCGGAATTGCATTTTTGTCACCCTTTTTGCCACTATCCGTCGGTTCACTGTATCTCCAAAAGCTTTTGCTTTCTTTGGTCCATTTTGTATTGACTGGAATTCCTGATTTCCGCTCATACTCGTCCATTTCCGCATCGGTCAATGCAATGGGTTGATTTTTGGTTTTATTGTTTGTTGACCGCAACGTACAACATGTTGCGTAAGGCGCGGTTCCTTCCTTGGGTTTAGTATCAAACAAGTCACTATCCGCCTCCTTCAGTAGCGAAAGAAGCGATATTTTACCGGTTACAGCCCGACTTTTTCTAGCACTACCGCCTTCTCCATTGCCACTACCGCCTTTTCTATTCCATTCACTCTCACTGTCTGATTCTGAACGATTTCCCAAATCCAAACCGCCTGGTTCATCTTCGCTCTCGCTGTCGCTATCAATTGACACGGCTGCAGGAACAGCTGCAGGAACAGCTGCAGGAACAGCTGCAGCCGCCGTAAAACACATTTCTTGAATTTGTTCTTTGGGAAAAGTGGTAAGGTCGTCGTGAAAAATGCGCATTGCGGCGTCAATATACACAAAAACCGTGCTCAACAAGTGTATGCACGTTATGCCCGACACGCTAATGTGCGTGTACGGGTTTCCATTTTTACCAAGGTTTCCATCTTGAAACACAACCTTTAATCCGGCGGGTCGTTTAAACTCATACTCACCTGCAGGTTTACTTGCTTCAAATATACCATTTCCGCACTTGGGTATCAACTGTTTCAAGTCTACGTGCTTCGAATGGGTGACATTCAAACCGTAATGCAGGTTCACGATTTTCACGTGGTCTGTATCATACACCGTTTCAAAATCGGGAATGTGAATCCCGCTTTGCTCAAACAAAATATTCACTTGGCTCAAAATCGGGTTCAACATTGCTGAAATAACGCGGTCCATATCGCGGGTAGAGCACAACTTGCGCTCAAACGTTTCAACTTGAATGTCGATTTTAGCCGCGCTGTCAATCTCAATCACAACGTACCGAACACTTTTATGAATTGCCGTCGCGGCTTCTTCAAAGTACAGGCTGATGCAGTCAATGCGCTGCCTTGATTTGCACAATTTATTAATGCGGTTGAAATCACCCTGTGAAATTTTAGGTACGCGATTTCCGTATTTATTGACATCCGGCGCGTACAACTTAAAAACGCCGTCTCCTGCCTTTCCCGAGTACCTGATTTTAATAAACGGAATCGCTTCGCTACTGCACAGTGTCTTAAAAATCGCATCCACCGGCAAAGCGCGTTCCATGGTTACTGGAGTGAACACAACGTTCAACTTTGAAAGTCCGCTGGACAAGTAGCTGAAACTGGAAGACGCCCCGTCCAAATTCGAAATTGTTTTTACTCTGCGGTCATACACGTCATAAAAAAAATTCACATTTTTCAACAAGGTCGAGTCAGCCTCTTGTTTTTCTTGTGAAACCTCCTGTAAAAGCGCTTCTTTAAGTTGTTGTGCGTTGTTGAGTTGCGGGTTAAGTTCAAACTCTTTTAAGAACGGAAAGTACACTTGTTTTAATTTTGCTTTGTTATTCGAATGAGTCGAAGTTCGAAATGCATCAACATCCGAATACGAAGACACGTACAGCGTGTTGTGCAGCGGCAGTCCGTACTCCATGAGCATTCGCTGCGAGTCATTTTGAAACGTCGTGTCCGCATCTGAAATCGGTAAAATCGGGCACTTTACAAATGGGTCGGCGGAAAACGCCCATGTGCTTGCTTTGTTTCCATTGGGTCGATATGCGTGTCCCAACGGTACAGACACCGTGCACGTGGTTTCTCCATTCAAATACAAATTTTTGCCGTGCACTTCCAGCTTTTTGAGGTCATTGTACGAAAAAGTGTGGTTGCTACCTACGGGATGCATACCCACCAATTCAGCCCCATCTATGTTTGAAAGATAGTTGAGTAGGATAGGACTCGTTATTGCAGATTTATTTCCGCAGCTGAGTTCATTGAATATGCGCTGTAGTGTAAGGTCTTTTGTAAACTTTGAGTATAAATACATGGTGCGTGCGGTAAGTGGATATGTTTCGGACGATGCGTCTGACGACGACTCTGAAGGTGAAGGGTGAACATGTTTCATAATTTTGAGTTTTATTTGGGCAACTGTGTCGTCCATATTGATTCTGTCATTTACTAAAACAATTTGGTTGCGTTTCGACACCATTTTTTCAAGAGTTACCAATTCTGCCGGCGAAAAAAAGTCGGTCTTCTTTATAAACTCAAAGTAAGTCGCATCGTCGTCTTGAGGTACATTGCCGGCAGGGTACTGGCTTCCGCAAAATACGTATACACACGCAGACGATGGGTTATCACTCTTTGTATAAATAACTTTTGTTATTCTGGAATGTTCATAAATGGCATGACTGTCACTTTCTTTTCCATTCATGACTAGCTAGACTGTTATAAATAATATGTATATGAATATTTATACGAGGGTTTTAAATACTATAAATATTATTTATAAATTGTTTGTGTTGCTTTAATCCGTTGCTTCAGTTCCTAACTATACTAATTTTAACTCTACCTACGACGGCGAGTGTTATGATGACTGTGACGACTACGACGACTACGACGACCACGACTACGACCATGATACGTCTTATGCCGACCGCCTTGTTTTCGACTTTTTGACGAAACAACTGAAGCACCATTCCCTTTAAAATCATCTGTTGTGAGAGGTTCGAGTGGTTGTTGCATACCACGTCTGCCTCGTCGTCGTATGGTTTGTCCAACTTGTTTCACATGAAAACAGTTGCTGTTGTCGATTTGCTCGAATGTATTTTTTGTATAATTGGTATAATTTGAAAAACATCCCGGACACGGTAATGCAAATGGCTGAATAAAATAGTCGAATACACCTTTACTAGAATCGCTATTTAGTATTTCAGAAAGTGACGGGTCCATTACACTCTCCGCAGCGCGTTTCAACTCGTCCAAATGTTTTCGTTCTGTTGTTAAATAGTTGTATCCCTTAATAATATGATTAGGCGGCATCGATTTACCAAGCCAGTACGCGGCATATCCTTGAATACCAGAAAACATACCCTTTGCATGCAAATATGAAAACATTTTAGATTCAGCACATGTACTTCCGTTATTGCAGGAATAAATCCCACTTCCTTTTGAGCTCCAAAGCCGTTTAAATGGTGGATACATGGAAGTAACTCCCGCATTTGGCGATTTATGGCTTGGCGTTCCTCTATCTCCCGCACGTCGCGAAAGCAAATAATCAAAACTGTGTATCAATACTACCGATTTTTTAGGTTTAGATAATTCAATAAACTGTTTATGGTCATGGCCACCAATTAAATATTGTCCGATATTAAATGAGTCAAATTGGGTTTTATTCATTGGAATCCCATATGGCATCGGTATATAATCTGGAAATAGTTGGCCACGAGTTACGCCAAAATCTTGTTCCATCTTTTCAGGAGGAACCCTTAACTCTTCTAAGTCATAATCAACATGATAATTTGCATAGTGTAATAGCGTAACTAAAATTTTTATTTTATCTGCATACCCTTTGTCCTCTCTTGGGTCTTCCGATATTGTAATGTAAAGTTTACCTCCGACTTCAGCAACCCCCGTCATCATATTAAAGTCAAACATACTCTTATAATCGTGTTGCACTGCACCCGCACCCGACAATTCAACCGGAACCCCGTTTTCAAAAATACTAGCTCGTATAACGTTATGATTGTATAACCTGGCCAAAAGGTCCATTACATTCGAAGACGGCATTCCATACAAAAACATTGCCGCGTTACCCATTTGTCGAATACTATCTCGTAATCTTCCAAATAAACTAACGGTCATTTTACTTGTTTTTCTTTCATACGACCCAACCTTTCGTTTCAACACAACCTCGTTGTCATCATATGTTAAACTTGGAGCTTCTTCCTCTTTAAAATGAATAGACGACATTTTGAATTTGAAATTGAATTTGAATTTGAATATATTATACAACCATATTTTTTTTTGTTGTATATTTTATAAAATGGAGTACTCAAAAAACAAAACCAAACCCAAACCCAATAATATAAAAACAAGGCGTACTAAAAAGTATAAAAAGCAACAACGCCTTTCTAAAAGTCATCGTCGTCGTAACGTAGGGAAAATACCTATGTCAGGAGGATGAGGCGGGGGAGCACCCGGACTTACATAAATCATAAATAAGCTTCTGGGTGTACTTCAAACTAAAAACAAATAAACATAATGGTTACAGTATTACAGTGTTACAGTGTTACAGTACCTACTGTGTTATGACGGCGCGTTTTTAAACTTTGCATAAACGAATAAAGAGAAACGCGAACCTGATATCCCCACGCCATTATTATTTGTTCATCTCCGTCGTAAATTTCATCAATTCGAGCCATTGTAACTTGATTTTGAAATGGTACCTTTGTACAAAAGTAAATCAAATTAACAAATTAATTTGATTTGATTTGATTCACTTTATTTGATTTTATCAATTTCGCAATTAATTACTATTTAAGGGGAAACAGGAACAGAAACAGAACCCTCGCTGGAGTCAGATTGAGAACTAGAATCAGGAACAGAACCCTCGCTGGAGGCGGGTTGAGAACTAAGTTTTTGAAAAAACGTTCTAATATCACTTAAACTATTCCAACCGAAAGGGTCATTTTTAGGAATAAAATCTACCGATTTTTCCTCTTTCACCAGTGTTAATAACATTGATTTTTCAGAAATACTTGAACTTGAATATGTAGACAAATAATCGTCAATAACTTTTACTATATTACGATTGCCTTAAACATCAATTAAAAACAAACCTAAAAATATAAACGTAATTCCTTGATATTATAAAACTGTAATATTTTAATTAAAATTTAAAATTTAAAATTTAAAAATGGCAGCTGCAGCTACAGCTACGACTAGAGATAGAACGCGTTTCAAATTAGTGACGTGTGAGTTGCACAACCCGTGCATTCACGGCCAAACGGAAACCAGTTCACCCGGAATAAGTGGTCATTTTTTATGTTTTTATACGGTACCCCTTGAAGAACCCTTTGACCCATTCAGTTACCCGTTTCTTTTTATGCTGCGGGTTCCCATGTGTCGAAGCGTGTGGCGCTTAGAAGATACCGCATACTGGAAACAAACCCAAAACGGGTCAACCCTGCCTCCAGATGTGGCGACCGCTATGCGTAATTACGGACATCCGCTCATTCGAAATTATCGCGCGCTAATGAATACTCGAGGTGTACGAACATTGGAAATCGCTGAACTGTTTACCCTGCCATACGGCGACGAATGCGTGTGCATTTTGAAAACGGTATGGCTGCGCATTTTTCAAAGACATGTGAAAAAATGGATTCAAAATAAAAAGCGGGTTGCCAACCTCCTGAAAGAAACCCGTTTTCTAATGTTGCGAGAATGCGGAATGCGGAATGCGGAGTGCGGAATGCAAAAAATATAAACCATAAAACATAAAAATAAAAACAAAAAAACATAAAAACATAAAAACATAAAAACATAAAAACATAAAAACATAAAAACATAAAAACATAAAAACATAAAAACATAAAAACATAAATATAAAATAAAAGTACAACAAAGAATGCTTCAAACTGTCTCGGACTTGAATAAACGCATGAAACGTCCCAGTCGAGCGGAAACGAGCCATTTGGCCGAACCCCACGATGAGCGCCAGTACTGTAACTTGGTTTGGGACATTCTTGAAAAGGGGTCGCTGGAACAGAGTCGAAACGGTCCCACGTGGTCCGTATTTGGAGCCGCTATGCACTTTTCCTTGGCAAACGATACCCTGCCGCTACTCACTACAAAACGCGTGGCTTGGGTAACGTGTTTAAAAGAGCTGCTGTGGTTTATCAAAGGCTGCACGGATAACCGGGTTTTAAAGCAGCAGGGAGTTCACATATGGGATGCCAATTCCACGCGAGATTTTTTAGACGGCGCCGGATTGCCGCATTTGAAGGAAGACGATTTGGGGCCCGTGTACGGCCATCAATGGCGACACTTCAATGCGCCGTACGTGGACTGCGAAACAGACTACACCGGCCAAGGCGTCGACCAACTTGCAAACGTGATTGCCGCGTTAAAAGACCCAGCCCAACGCTCGTCTCGGCGCATCGTGATGAGCGCTTGGAATCCACAACAGTTGAAAGAAATGGCGCTGCCACCATGTCACGTACTGGTGCAATTCAATGTAACTGACGGAACTAAGCTGTCTTGCTCGCTGTACCAGCGAAGCGGGGATGTCGGTCTCGGCGTGCCATTCAACATTGCGTCGTACTCGTTGCTAACGCATTTATTGGCGCACCATTGCGGGCTGGTCGCGCATGAACTCGTCTACGTTTTAGGAAACGCGCACATATATGAAGAACACGTTGCCGCGCTTGAAATGCAGGTGTCACGCGAACCGTTTCAGTTTCCGTGCGTTTCAATCACGGGACCTGCAAAACCGGATATAAATGATTACGTGCACACTGACTTTGTTTTAAAGGGCTACACGTGCCATGACACAGTTAAAATGTTAATGAAGGCATGAAAATAAAATATAAAACAAAATTATAAATAAAATTATAAATATTTAACTTCTTTTTAAAATAAAAATGAGTGTTCTTGACCAAAAACATGCGATTGTGAGGGAAATAGATGCTTTGTTCCGTGACGTTGTAACGAACTATGAAGTTCCAGAAGAAGTCACTCTACAATCCTTATTACAACTGAAAGATAGACTGACTCAAATATTAAACAATGCTTTACAACTTCGTAAACGTGCTAACGATTTCAATGCCACTCAAACCAATGAACGATATAAAATTGAAATCGGTGCGGATTCAACACTTGGCCGTTCATTAAATAACATTAAGGTTAAATTTATAATGATTCGCGATATTTTTTCAAAACAATTGGAGAAGCAACCCCAACACCCCCAAGCTAGTAAAATGCAAGAATTTTTGAACAGTCGTATTGTTACAAAATTTGTAGGTAATGCTACGTTAGCAGCACGACCACGGCCACCTTCAGCTCAAGTCGGTTCTCCGGTTCGTCATTCACGGCGTCAGAGCGTTGCAGATTTTGAAGTTAATCATGAGTCTCCTCTTGGATGTTTTGGGAGAATGTGTCGTAGTATCAAGTCTAAGTTTTCTAGAAATAGGGGAGGAAAACGTAAACTGCGCGGGCGTACTCGCCGTACTCGTCGCAGTCGTAGTCTCGGACGTCGTAGTCGTTTGAATTGAACTGAATTAAATTGAATTAAATTGAATTGAATTAAGAAGTATAATTACAATTACAATTATAAGTCTCCACGGTTCGTCTAAAAAATAATCTTATCATAAATTATAATTCAATAAATTATAACTTATAAAACTATAATGCAATCCGTTGTCTCTGTTGTCTCTGAAGTAAAGCGGCTATGCACGCCCGCTTTAGTCTACCTCCTGTTTTCGCTACTGTTTACTATCACTGCCATGGTACAGAATGTGGGCAATGTAAACAAGGTGTGCATCGGTCGCGTCGAGTGCAACGTTAAAAGCACTCCGGCAATGTTCATTGTTGAAATCCTGTGGATTGTGTTTTGGACGTGGATACTCAGTTTGCTTTGCAAAAACGGGCACTCCAGTTTAGCATGGTTCCTTGTACTACTCCCGTTTATCGTGATGTTCATTTTGCTGGTAGCGTTTGCGGACGCGGTATCCACCAATGAAAAAGCCATGCACGCGTTAATGGAGCAAACGTCTCACGACATTTCAAACCATCAACTTTCCAGCGAAGCCGAACTCAATATGCGCATGCAGTCAGGATACCTTGATGCCGGAAACCAGTTCTCCGGGGTCCGCGTCCACCAACTTTAATTTAGTCAATTTCGCTAGTATCACTATCAATGTCAATACCGTTCGCATTTGTAACTGCATTATTCGTGTTATTCATGTTATTCATGTTAGTGTTCATGTTTATTGCCGTTAATATGTTATAAAGTATGGTATCATCAATATCGTCTTGTATGCCGATATACATGTTATTGTTTGTAGTCATAATGTTAAACGTGTTATTAATTGTGTTAACAATATTGGCAACATTGGCATCTGCGGCATTGGCTACTACTGCTCTAGGACCGGTTTGCACACCTGCTGCAACCGTTGGACTGCCCGCAGCGACCGACTGGTACAACCACGGCAGCGCTTCGCGCGCTTTAGGGCTAACTAGCGTCAATGCTGAAAGCACGTAACTTGCACCCAAGTAGCGGTCATCCTGTGTTACACCGGTTCTCACAAAGCGTTCACACGTGGAAATACACACTTCCCGCACGCGTTGAAATGGTGCGGTCCGCATCTCGTGAATCATAAGAATGCCGTTGGTTACTGAAGGAAACATTTGTCCGTACGGCGGGCAAATTTGCATTTTGACTTGCATGCTGAGTTCGGCACGGTAAGCCCAAATGTCGTACAACTCTTGGATGAACCAGATGTACTGCAGATGCTTGAGCGACGCAAACCATTCGGAGTCGGCATAATTCCCCAGCTTGTTAATGTCTTGAAACACTTCCAATATACGGGCATCCAGTGCTTGCTGCGGAGTGAGTTCGTCCTCTTGAAACTCGGTATACACGGGATACTTGAGAATTCTGCAAAAACGAAGCTTGTTGAAGAATAATCGCACGGTGTGTAAAGTAATTGGAACGCGTGTATAAGGGTTGGTTGCAGTAGTCGGCACTTCATAGCACAGGCCGTTTGCAGCTGCACAAAGTTTATCCTTCGTGAATGCGCTTTTCATGAGCTTGAAAAAAGACGCTATGTTACACCGGTACAGTTTGTTATCGGCGTCATCTTTGAACGTGAAGACCTGGTAATGGGGCAAGTCTCCGAACTCGTCCATGGTATAAAAATCGGTGTCATTAACGAACTCGCTTGGTCGACTGTATTCGGGCAGCAACATGTGTCGGCAAATGTAGGTGCGAGAAAGGTGCCCTCGAAACACGCGCTGCAGCCGCGTACCAAAATGGGACTCCATACAGTACTTCCTTGCTCTAGTCGCTATAACGGGTTTGGTTCCGCTGGTTTTCAGGCCGTATTTTGTACATAAAAATTTCAAGTGGGCGCTTGACAGCTTTTCATGAATGCTGTCGTATTCGGCGGCTTTAAAAATGGGGTGGTTAACTATATCAAGTGTTGTTTTTTTGCACCGGGGGGTAGTAGTATCTTCTTCACTTTCTTCTGAATTGGCGCGGGACATACTGTGACAAACTACTTTGATGCTTTTTGGCAGTTTCCGCGGATTCGGAGGAGGAGGAGCGTCACACATAGTAGCGAGTCGCGAAATAAAAACGAAAAACGTATAAAATGTTATACTATACACAGATTTTATTTTTACATCATTTTGTTATTGTTATTGTTATTGTTTATACGGTTATACAGTTATTCCAGATGTTTGAATGTACTTCAGAATTTCGGCATACAGGTCGGCCTTTTTCGACAGTGGGGCGGTTAACCCCAGTCGCTTATACATGTCTTCAAGTTCCTTTACTTTGTAGTATGACATGGAACGCACCGGACCATCAATGGACTCCATTTTCAACAACTCGTTGTTGCATCGTGCCAGTTCCTTACCGTGGTTATCTTTGTATACGCAGTAACGGTTCTTCACTTTTTCAATGACCGTGTACTCGGATTCGTGCGCGCTGGATTCGGCATCTTCGGTAGTATCGCTCCGCTTGATTTCAATGAACAATCGTCCGTCAATGTACAGAACGGGTTTGTTGTGACACAGCGCCATGCCGGCCATAAGTTGCAACGTCGTGCGTTTGCTGCTGATAAGTTCCGCTTCAAAATTGGGAAGGGACAATTTATACTTTTTAAATGCCGGCTTTATGAGATGTTTTCCACCTCGAGCGAGTTCGGCGGTTTCATACTTGAACTCGGTTTCTCCTACAAATGAATTGGCAATCATATCGAACTCGCCATGTCCTTTGCATGCGATATAGCTGCACCAAAACAATTGGCTCATAACGGACGACTGTCCAGGAACTGGAAACCGTTTCTTTACACTGGGTCCGGAACCTGACCCAGTACTTCTTTCACTACTTTGACTTTGACCTTGACTTTTAACCATTGTCAGCATAGCTTGTTTCACAGTCGGGCTATCAAAACTTTTTGTATTTTTAACACTACTACCACCTTTATCTTCATTGTCATCATCACTGTCGCAGTCTCCATATTTTACATATGAAGGTGAAGACTGGTACAATGTAGACTTTCGCACCAACAACTGATGTACAGCTGCAGGCACAGCCGCAGGCACGGGCACAGCCGCAGGCATAGCCGCAGGCGTAGCCACAGGCACGGACACTAGCACAGCCGCAGGAACGGTCACAAGTCCAAGAAGTTTACTTCCGGTAAGTTCATACTCGCTACCTTGGGTTTGAAACATTTTGTTGTATTTTCTACTAATAATGAACATGGGTTTATATTCAATTTTATACACATTATTTTTTGCTGCTGGTTCGGCTTGGCGTTGTGAAATACTTGTTCGTTAATTCTTTTTTCTTGTCTTCAACGTCATTGAGTTGTTTTTCTTGTTCTTTTACGTAACTAATGTACGACTCAAGTTCGGAAACCACAACATTGGATGCCGACATTAAATTTACAAATGTGCCATTCTTATTTTCACTTCCAACCATTCCGTGTTTATCGAGAATTCGTAAAACATCGGGATGATGCACTTTAGGCAAACCCTCGATAATGTCTTTCAACTCGTTTAACAGTTGAACATGGTTTTGTTGTGGTTGTTGTGGTTGTTGTGGTTGTTGTGGTTGTTGTGGTTGAGCTGACATTTAAAAATTTTGAATTTTGAAACTTTGAATATGTATGTGTGTACATATGCCAATCCATTTAATATATTTTTAAAACTTTTAAAACTTTTAAAACTTTTATCATTTAAAATGCCCATTTTATAATTGAAAAATTGAATTAAATAGAATATTCAATTGATACTGTATCAAATATAACAACAACTATTTCAATGGTGGACTTCACATCAGAAAGTTTTAAAATGGGATATTTATATGGAAGATTGTGTTTAATTGCGAATGATAATGATTGTGATTTTTACACTTTTATTCATGAAATAAATAACAAATTTGATGAACTCGTAATTGATTTGATAACATTAAAAGATTTATTCCATGTATTTTGTGGAGATGTTGAAATAATATCCTACAAAAATAAAAATGTGGTGGTAGTTGGACGATATAATCTGCTGTTTGGTGTTGTTTATTTAAATGAAAAAAATAAAGTAGTTCATATGGAGTATGAGGATAAAGAAATTGAGTCGATATTATCAATAGAAGAGGAAAAAGAAGTTATGAAGATGGTATGTGATGATTGTAAAGAAGAATTTTATAATGGAAAAGAGTTTTGTAAATATTGCGGATTTAATTTAAATTCATTTAACAAAAATAAAGAAGAGGAATGACCTCTTATTGAATCAATAAATGTAGTAATATTCACTTGAACCACCCATCGAACCTTTGGTACAAAAGACAACTGACAAACATAAAAACATTTTACACCTTTTGCACATACTCGATTGAAATGGTGTAAAATCTCTCATTTTTTCCCCGAAAATTGCAAAACATGTTTTGAACTTGACCAAATTTTTGATTTTGATAGATGGTTTTTTTTTCCAAATTATCCCCCAAAAACATCAAAGTATCTTTTGATTTTTTTAATTCATAATAAGAAAAAAAAAACTTTTTGGACTTTGGACTTTCGAAAAAAATGGATTTTTTGGATTTTTGGATTTTTGGATTTTTGAAAGAGTCCTGCTAGTTTATGGTGGAAAAACAATATAAATATAACCTAGTGAAAGTATAAGTACTCAAACCAAAAATGTCTACGCGAGCCGGAGTTTCAAAGGGCGATGTTATCAAAAAATTCAGGTCGTTACACGCGACGTACTATGTTACGCGCGGTGCAATGATTTCAACCGTTCCGGATGCATTAGCAGAACAGTTCATTCGGGATGCGCCACTCGAGTACCCGTGGCATGAGAGGTACTGCAGCTACGCTTCAGATAATGCAAACATTCGCACAGTTACGGTTAATGTGCCAATTTTTGGTAAGTTGTTTGAAGTTGGACTGGATAGACCGTTAGTATCCGAACATCGGCGTGAATTTGAAGAGTACTTTGGGTTTGGAAATCATTGCGATGGGTATAGTGAAAATCGTATCGTGTTTCGTTTTTTAACGGAGGTTGACTCGTCACATGGAAGCATTCAATCCATTCTGTTGCCGGAAGGAAGCCGCGAAGATGACCCCGTGGATGCAGAGTATGCCAAGAACGCGTTAAGGCTGCTTATTGTTGGCGGGTACGTGAAGTACTGGGCGGCTGTGTCAGTTCTTGAAACGTGGTTCATTGACGTTGCGGGAATTCGGGAAGTGATTGATGCGAAAAATGGTTTGGCGGTATATATTTTTGAAAATATGCAGCCAAAATAAAGAATTTATAAAAAAATTTTTACTTATTTATTTACGTGTTTTTCTTACTACGCGTTTGCGTCGCGATGATGATGCACCTTTGCTACGATGTCGAAGACGTTTGGTAAGCGCGCGGCGGTGTCGTCGCGTACGCCTTCGTCGTCCACCTTTTGATGTATCGGAAGGTTCGACGAATGTTAATTTACTGAAAGGTGTTTTTATACCATTCATGGATACGACAAGTCCGTTATTGTATTTAAGTTGAAACACACCATTGGCGGCCAGTTCATATTTTGGAGCAGTATATTTGGTAAGTTTCAATTTCAAAAAATATTTAAATTTTTTGTTAAATTTGTCTTCATCATTTCCAGACGATTCGCCTGGAATCGAAATATAACAAATACTTGCTACACTTTCTTTACCTGATGATTCACTGAAACAATCAATTTTAGTTCCAACCACAATCGTTTCACCCTCACCCAAGTCTTCCGTTCGTCGGTTTCCGTTACTTGTATCATTTGATATAAACATAATTCCCTTCATATTTGCTCGAGAATACATAAGAGGTATCGGAAAACAAACCGGTCTGTGGCCATAGGAAACATGCGTAATACCTGATTTTTTTAAATACTCAGATATTTCGGATTCTTCAGATTCTTCATTAGGTTGTTCATAGCTGCTTTGACCCATAGACCCGTTCTGACTACACGACTGAACAAGTGAATTGTATATTTTTTCTTGACCACTTGGTTCAAAGTCAGGTTTCAATCCAAGCGCTTGAAGTAACACGAATTTCCAGGTATATTTCGCATCGTCTTGTTTCGATGTTAACTCAGTTACAACCTCTGAAAGAAGTTTATTGTACGCATCCACTGATTCTTCTACATTTTCCTTTTCCACCATCTTACCAACTGGTAATGGTTGCGATAATTTTCGTCTAAAATCTTCCATCATTTGCAAGTAATTCTCAGGGGTAACCTGATTAACACTGTCATCATCCTTCTTTTCAAAACTGTCAACGTATTTCTGGTTAAAAAAACATCCTTTATTAAACCCTCCTCCGTGCGCCATTAAAACCTTTTCACCATTCCCTAAGTCAAAAACGTGTGCAATTTTACATTTATTGTAAAACTCCAATATATCAAATGCGTTGACTGGTTTTTCTTGTTCATTTCGTGCTGCATCTTGTGCTTGTGCTTTTTGTTTTTCTTCTTGTGCTTTTCGTGCTGCACCTTGTGCTTTTTGTTTTTCTTCTTCTTGTGCTTTTTGTTTTTCTTTAAATGCCTGATAATACTGTAGTCCTCTTTGTCTAGCACTTAAGTCGGCTCCTCCATTAAAGGTAGCCCCTATTCGAAACGATGCTTTCAGGTAGGCAACTGCATCCTCATCTGTTTTACCATTCTGCTCATTTGGTGGAATAAATGAATGCAGTCCTACGAATTTGTCATCTGATTTATTGGTTGCGCCCATTGAAGTTTGGAGTATAAGCTTAACAAGGGCGACCTCATCATTTGGTTTAAACTGTGGCATGTTAACCTTGTCAAGTTTTGGGGGATTAGTTATGCGTTTATAGTGAAGTCCATGATAATAAGGATTCCATCCATTCCATCCATTCTTAAAATTAACATATGTTTCTGGCTCAACTTGAGGAAGTTCAGCAGAGTTTCCATCATCATCTTTGAACAAGGGCGCGGAGATAACGTTGTGCGTCAGCTCATACATGAATCGCAGCTTGTTGATGTCGCGATTCCCTAAAATAATGAACACTCTATCTGAGTAAGTATTATACAACTTACGCATTCCTTCTAAACTTGGAATCACTTGGAGCCCTTGGTCAAAATAATCACCTAAAAATGCGACATGAATTCCTTTATCACGTTCCATCATTTTAATTAATATGTCATAAAAACCTGGTTTACACATGGCAATTGAATTAAAATTTTGTGTACCATCTCTATTTACAGTCTGGCACCCTTCCATGTCCGAAAACATATAAAGTGTTTTAACTGGCTCTTCCTCTACTGGCACTGTAACTGGCTCTGCCGATTTCGCTTTCTCTACTTGCACTGCCGCTACCTTTAAATCACTCATTTAGATTTAGTTTTGATGTATTATGTTTTGAAATATGGTTTATATTATACAGGTAGACAATATTTTTTCTAAAAATCGAATTGTTTCATACTTTTTACATCGGCGTGGAGTGTCTTGCAGCACTGTAGTACTGCGTAAATCTGAAAATCAATTCTTTATTTTTTGCGGGAATAGAAACGGATGCACGTTGGGTAAAATCGCGCATGAATCCAGTGGATGACGGTGGGGCACCACCTTTCTTAACACCACCACCGGCTCTGGCGACGGAAATAATGCTTGCGCTTGGCGTAACGCCTCCAAACCGAACGCGACGAGCAGCTTTAGAATTTGACATTTATGATTTATGTTTGTTTTATGATTTTGCTTATATAGTATAAAAATAGAAAAATAGAAAAATAGAAAAATAGAAAAATAGAATATATTTAGAAGAATAGAATATAAATAAAAATAAAATATATTATAATCAAAATGTCTCACACTCGCCCAACCACTACTTTTAAGCCGTCGCCTGTAAATAGCCAGGTTACCAAACCCAACTTTCCCCCAGGCGCACTTGTACCCGGTCAAAGACCGGACCGTGCCTTGAATAACGCGCAGTTTGCTGCTGCCACTGCCGCAAGAACCAGTGGAACTGCACAAGGCCTGTCAGGTAGAGCGCTCGAAGTGTACGTAGCTCAGGCGGCTATGAATGCAAAATAAATTAAAATAAATTAAAATAGATTAAAATAGATTAAAATACATTAAAATAAATAAGTATATAATCTATTTTTTGTAGTATAAAATTCAAAACTCGGCCATAGTATGCTGAGACGATGAGAAAGCGGGTTGAAACCGGCTGTTCGCATCACGGTAGTTGGTCGGCGTTTGTGCAGACAGCATGGGAACCTGGTCCACCATTCCGCTTTCTAAATGGCTGTTGTAGTCGGACTGCGTGGCTTCCATGTACTTGGCACGGTACATTTCACCGGGAGATGCCCGATGCAGCAGAGCGTTTGACGCATCCCCCACCGAGGCGGTTCCGCCGGATGACACGGATTTGGAGCGCTGAATGAACTCGTAGGCTGCAAACAGTCCTAAAATACCAATGACGGGGTGCGTGCTTAAAAACAGGCTGAGCGCTAAAATGGCAACAATGATGGTTCCGTACACGGTATCCACGTGGGATGCCAGCATTTGCGGAGTGGCCACATCAAACATAATGTAAATCACCAACACCACGAAAAGAACCATTTCGTGCTGTTTTTCTTTTTTCATTAGTGCGTTAAAGTATTCCATTTCTTTCTTCTTTACGATTTTGTATTATTTTGTGTATAAATTAAAACAATAAATAAAAAATAATAAAAAATCATTTCCCATTAAATTGATTACATTACGACGACTACAGTTCCTTCCTTAATCATTTCAGTAGTTTAAAGGTTTAAAACACAATATGTCACAGTCGCAAGCTTCAACATGGCTAGGGCTGCGTGGATACGGTATTTCTAAAGCCGCGCTTGAAACGGCTGAACTCATGCAAATCCGAAAGGACTTGTCCATGCATCCTTATTCTCCGCAATCACCTATCCGGCCCGAACCGTTTCCCATTTATATTGAAACTCCCAACGTCATTTACGTTCCACGATACTACGGTCTCGAAACGTACGGCGAACCCGAAGAAGACCGCATCCATGCGGGAATGCCGTGTCCCAATCTGGTTTTCAACGGTGAACTCAGAGACTACCAGACCGCAATTGTCAACAAGTATGTCCAGCATGTTCAAGGCGGAGGCGGAGGTGGCGGCGGATGCCTGGATGTAGACCCCGGAAAAGGTAAGACCGTTATGGCTTTGAAAATCATGAGTGTTTTGAAAGTGAAGACACTCGTGGTGGTGCACAAAACCTTTCTCATGAACCAGTGGCTCGAACGCATTCAGCAGTTTCTGCCTGGCGCACGTGTCGGCCGGATTCAGGGACAAGAAGTGGATGTTGACGACAAAGACATTGTCATTGGAATGCTGCAGTCGCTGTCCATGAAGGACTATCCTGACTCCGTATTTTCCGACTTCGGCTTGGCCGTGTTTGATGAGTGTCATCACATGAGCGCCGAAGTGTTTTGCCGGTGCATGATGAAGGTAACCACACGATACACGCTGGGACTATCCGGTACGATGACGCGCAAGGACGGACTCACCAAAGTGTTCATTATGTTCCTCGGCGAAATCGTGCATAAAGAAAAATCGGTAACGGAAGCCAGTGTTGTTGTGAAGAACATTCAGTTCTATATTGCAGACGAAGAGTTTAACGCGCTTGAAACCGACTACCGCGGAAACCCGAAATTCAGCACCATGATTACCAAACTGTGCAACTGCGTCCCGCGCAGCGATTTCATTCTCAGCGTCCTTGAAAACGAGCTGCAGTCCAACCCCGACCAACAAGTCATGATTCTGGCTCACAATAAGTCGCTGCTGTCTTACTTTTACGACGCGATTGTTGAACGCAATCTTGCGGGGTGCGGTGCAAATGTGGGGTACTACTTGGGCGGAATGAAAGACACCGACTTGAAAGCCAGTGAAAAGAAAAAAGTAATTATTGCAACGTATGCCATGGCGTCGGAAGGGTTGGACATTCCTACTCTGACCACGCTCATTATGGCGACACCAAAGACGGATGTGTGCCAATCGGTGGGCCGCATCCTTCGAGTCAAGCATGCGAACCCGCTGGTGATTGACTTCGTGGACCACCACGACATTTTCAAAGCGCAGTGGATGAAACGCCAGGCCTACTATCTAAAACAAGGGTACCGTATCATGTACACAACCAATACAAAATATGCAAAAAACATTTGGAAGGTGAGAGAAAGCGAAAAGAAGGCCGATAAGAAGGCTGAAGTGGCCGATAAGAAGGCTGAAGTGGCCGATAAGGCGACCACCCCAGTTGAAAAAAAGACAATCGCCCCAATCTTCGCTCCGTTTCAACGCAAATCGAATTCGAATGTTTCAGTTGCAGCAATGCTGAAAATGAAACTAACACCAACACCAACGCCCGTGGTCGCCGATAGTCGTGTCAATCATAATCATGTTATCACATCGACTTGCGGCATTCAGTTGTAAGGTACATCCTTCAGCTGAACGCGAGTCGAGTTTTCAAACACATTTCGCGCAAGGTTATTGGTATTGGGATTGTGGGGCGCAAACTGCTCAAATGCACCGCTGTCAATGTGCGGGTGCGGTATAAGCACGGGTTTGTATTCGACGGTAGTTTTGTACAAGTCGCTTTCCGATGAGGGCACGTAGACGGATTGAGACCCGCGCTGAAGTGCAAACCACTGGTTTCTCAGCGTGGATTCCACATTGACTTTGGAAGCGTAGCCGTTATAAGGAGCGCGGCGCGTGCCCGGATAAAACACCTCCAGTGACTGGGCTTGAAACACGGGTTTCACATGAATGCCTTCTGTTGACGGCTTGTATTGGTCGTAAATTGGCATGACGGTGTACTTGCTTGCCACTGGACGCAAGTCAAACGTTGGTTGAATATCGTGCGATGGCATATTTCGCGCAAACATTTTGTTGCTTAACTCGTCCACGCGCTCGCCGGTTGCGACATAGACGCCATCGACAACACCGTGAAGAGGTGCATACGCATCGTCCAGACCGCCTAATTTAGATGCATTTGAAGTTGACTTTGTATTTGTAGTTGGTTTCGACATTTTTCGCTTTATATTTCTAATATATTTTTAAACAGATTTTTTTTATTTTTTTTTACTTGCAGACAACTTACGTAATTGTTTTTAGTGTTATACGTAATATTTTTATTTTTAAAAAAATGAACAACTAGTATACATAATGCCACCGTCGTCGCCGCCGTCGCAGTCGTCCCCAAAAATAGACTACACGCCCGAACTGGACAGAGTTCTAGGTGATACGGGGGAAGAGTGTGAAATGTTCTCAAAACTGCATTTGATGGCGTATAAGAAGTTCCGGAAACGCGAAGTCATGTTCAACTTGCCAATTATCACAATCACTGCGCTTATCGGATTTGTGTCAGGGCTGAAGTTGGATTTTGAATACATTCACTTGATTCTGGGTGGAATGAGTTTGTATGCCAGCCTTATGAAGAGTTATTTTTCCTACCTAAAAATCAGCCAAAAAAGCGAAAACCACCGTATTGCATACATTCAATACGACCAAATTCATACAGAAATTCGTTTGGAGTTGTCGCTTCATCCGTCCATTCGAAAAGAAGCCAGCATGTTGGTCGACATTATGCGAATCAAACTCAAAAATTTGAGAGAAGTGTCCGAAATTATTGACAATTCCATTATCAATGCGTATGTGAACGAATTGAAACGCGGCGACATGCGCGAAATGGTTGAACTCGATAAAATAAACCGTATTAAAGAAGTTATAAAAAAGCAAGAACATGAAAAACGCGAAAAACATGAAAATCATGAAAATCATGAACTTCATGAAAAAGAACAGCCAGCCGAACCAGAACCAAACACAAATACAAATACAAATACAAATACGAATCCACCGATACGAATGCGTATGGGTTCGCCGCCTTTGCCTTTACAGTCACCGCAGTTCAGACGAAGCCAGCAAGTTACATTGAAACTTTCAAACCCAATTCAGACATATGGTGAAATTCATGAGGACCGCAATTACATAGAGTCGCAGTCGCAGTCGCAGTCGCACACGCCGCCCCCGCCACCGCCACAGCCACCGCCAAAACCTAGAAACGTGTATTGCGACTACCCGGAGTACTCAAATACAAGTTCAAATGCAAATGCTGATTCCGAAGCATCGGACGATTTGGAGACAGGGGTCATTCGCGGTACATGCGTTTAGACGTACTTGGTTTTTATTTCGTTTTATTTCGTTTTATTTTGTGTAACTTGCGCGTCTTTCTTCCCCTTCCCTTGCCTTTCCTTCCTCCGTATCTTCCCCTTCTTATGTATGCAGATATGTTACGAACCGCTCTTGGAACAAGCGAGTATCCCCACTCAGTCCATGTGGCTGAAAAAGAAGTTTCAAATTCAGAGGGGTCTCTACCTTCAAAATCTATACAATTTTTACGAAGGGTTGATAGAGCATATGCTTGGGAAGTAACATCAACTCTCATTTCATTACATAAATTATCAAATGCCATTACCGCAATCGTATTAAACCGTGCATTTTTTGAATTATCGGTGTGACGTGTAACCATTTGCGTAGTCATAGTTTGTAGCTCTTCCATCCAGTCAAACTGATAACGACCGTATGAATAGTGCGTAGGATGACCATACAGTTGTTGAGATTTATCATGTTCCAATTTTCGAATTGGCTCAATTACATTTGAAATAAATTTAATTTTCTCTTTATCGCTTGTCTGCGCCCTTTGACTTCCATGACCATGGCCATGACATAAATCCAATATTTGTTTGTGAAGGTCTTCGCTTTTTTTTCGCAATGGATTTTTTTCGGACCGACCTAAATATTCATTGGTAGTAGCGTCTTTCACACTGGATGCTCTTCCATAGTCAATAATGTATGCATTTAATGAATGGTGACTGCGGAGATATATAAGTGCATTTTTCATATGAAGGTCAAAGTGTATAACCCCAACTTCTATGAAGAGCCTCACTATTTTGGAAATCAGTTTTGCGTATACGTCGTCTACCACGTGGTCAGTAACTGTAACCCCTTGAAATGAAGTTTGTTCATTATAAAGAAAATTTTCAAATGTATCTGAGTCTAAAACTTTGGACATTATAATCATTCCGAGTCCATAGTTGGCTGGATTCTGTAAAACGGTACGTAAATAGTTTACGGTATGTACCGACTTGGGTTTTTTTACTTTGTAGTTTAAAAACGTCAAAAAGCTTCGTCCATTTTGATTATCAAATAACGAAAATGATACAATTGGCGGAGAAATCGGAACTCTGTTTCCAGCAAGTGTCGTCATCCAAACATTCTGTTGTAATCGGGCTTCTTGAAAATAACTTTCTGCTGTTTCGGTCGACTTTCCAACAGGGGTTCCATTGTTTATAGGTACGTAGTCGTCCAACTCTTCATCATTTTGTTGAGAGGTTACTGCCAGCTTTACAATAAAACTGGTAATTGGAGCTGCTGTTCTTTCTCCGGCTCCGGGATTATAAAAAGCGCTATTTTCTGGAAGAACTGTCATTTCAAACATGAACCCTTTTGCTGAACCGCATGTTAACATTTCAATAGACGCCCCGGGCGAATTCAACATGTTTCTTATACGTTCAATTTCACTTAACCCAGCATGCAATTGTTGTGGTTGTGGGTGTCGTCTCCCTGGAGAAGCTGACCTAACTTTAGAGTGACGTTGCATTAAAAAATGAACAAATTGAAAAAAAATGAAAAAAATGAGTAAGTAGTTATTGGAAAAAACTTCTATACATTATTCACTTATTTTTTTTATTATCGATTTTCGTATATGAAAAAAAATGAACAACAAGCTAAATATATTAAACAAAGGTTAAGAAATAACCATAACCATAACCATAAATATAACTACATGTGCGGAATTTTTTATTACCAAACGTTTCAGTCCGGGAAAAACGGGATTTTAACAAGTAAAGTGAAACGCCTTTTTGCCGACTTTGCAAAGATTCAGCATCGCGGACCGGATAACAGCCACTTTCAAAACCACGTGGCATCGACTTCATCGGGGCCCATGTCATACGTTTTCGGGTTTCACCGTCTGGCAATCAATGGATTGGGGCCGGATGGTAACCAGCCGTTTTCGCTGGGTGCATGCAAGCTGGTTTGCAACGGTGAAATTTACAACTACAAGGATTTGATAAAACAGTATGGCCTGGAATCCGTATGCACAAGCAGCTCGGACTGTGAAGTCATACTGCACTTGTATCAGCGAATTGGAATAGAAGCCACCTTGAACGCGCTTGACGGCGTGTTTGCGCTGGTACTCTACGACGGCGCGCGTGAAAAAACGTATGTTGCGCGCGACCCGTTCGGAGTACGGTCACTGTTTATTGGAACCGAACTGGAAACCGCGTCGGTAACCCCGTCTCAGTTTTCGGTTGCCAGTGAAATGAAGGCGTTGTCGCATTGTGCGCCCGGACAAGTTGCGCAGTTTCCGTCGGGATGCTACTTTGAATACGATAACTCCGTTTGCAGGGGTAACTACTTTCCATACTACAAGTACATTTCGCTTGACATGGTTAGTCTAGTAAATGTAAAAACGTCGATGGTGTTTCGCGATGATGACGAATCAATCAAACAGAACAAAGTTACTCTTTCCCTGGAACACTTGCGTTACCTGCTCGAAAGCGCAGTAACAAAACGCATGATGAGCGACCGACCGATTGGCGCGCTCTTGTCGGGTGGCTTAGACAGCTCGTTAGTCACCGCAATTCTGTGCCAACTTGCGAATAAGCACAAGCGCACAAAAACGCAAATCCAAACCAGTTCAAACTTGAACACGTACAGCATCGGCCTCGCGGGGTCGGTCGACTTGTATTGGGCCAAACGCGTTTCCGAGTTTTTAGGAACCATTCACCACGAAGTGTGCGTCAGCGAGAGCGAGTTTTTGAATGCCATTGAAGAGACAATCGAACAAACGGAGAGCTATGACACCACCACCATTCGCGCATCGGTGGGCAACTACTTGGTTTCCAAATACATTTCGAAAACAAACGATGTTGTTATTTACTGCGGCGACATGTCGGATGAAATTTTCGGGTCGTACCGCGGATTTTGCAACGCCAAAACTGATTGCGAATTTGAAGTTGAGAACGAGCGCATGGTGAACGACGTCCGTTTTTTCGACTTACTTCGCTCGGATAAGAGCATCAGCGGGTGCGGTCTGGAAGCGCGCGTTCCTTTTGCAGACAAAGCCTTGGTGGAGTACGTAATGCGGTTAGACCCAAAACACAAACGCTTTAATACGGGGTCGTTTATTGAAAAGTCGATTCTTCGGTGTGCGTTTGACGCGCTGAACGAAGATGACGCCATCCTTCCGTCGGAAGTGCTTTGGCGCAGAAAGGAAGCATTCAGTGACGGGGTCAGCGCGCAGCCGGAAGCAAACCGGTCTCAGCCGCCGAGAACGTGGATTGACATGATTCGCGATTACGTTAACGAGCGCGTCAGCGACCAAGAATACGCGATAGAACGCACCAAGTACGTGCACAATACACCGTACGATAAAGAAAGTTATTACTATCGTAAAGTGTTTGAACGGCTGTATCCGGGCCGTGAAAACGTAATCCCCTATTTTTGGAGACATCCGTTCTGCCAAGAGCTCGACCCGTCGGCGCGGCTACTGAATATTCAGATGTCACCCATATTGTCCACGTCGTCGCCGTCCGTATCTCCGAACACAAGCCCGTTACTAACCGCCGCCGCGGCCACATCATCAAATAAAAACATACACATGATTTCTCGACTATAATGGCTTTTTAAAAATCGTTTTTTATTTATAATGCTTTTTCGAGCCCTTGGTTCGACAATTCGTCCGCACGTTTATTGTCTTTTCGATAAACGTGCCGGAACTCAATCCATTTGAATTGTGCGGCAAGGCCTTTGGCTGTGGCGTGATAGTTTCGTATATTGTCCGACTTGACGGCATACTCCCCCTTCATTTGTTTGATAATGAGTTCGCTGTCCCCCTGAACCAGCAGACGCGCTATGTTCCTTCGAAGCGCTTCGTGCAGGCCCATAATGAGACCCGTGTATTCCGCAACATTATTGGTTTCCTTGTCGCCAACGTATCGTGCGTCCGACCACAGTTCAGCGGTTCCCTCGTAAATGACGGCTCCTGCCCCGGCTTTCCCCGGATTTCCTTTGCTGCACCCGTCAAAAGCGAGTTTGTATGTTTCAAGCGTTTGTAGCGGCATTAACCCGCCGCTACCTTGAGCAGTGCAAGACCCAGCGCAAGAGCCAGCCGATGATTTAAACATTGCAAACGGGTTTGTTACAGATGCGGGAACTGACAGTGACGATGCGGGTTCGTCAATTTTTTCATTGTTTTTATTATTTTCATTACTCATAACATTTTGGGTTTGGGATTGGGTTTGGGATTGGGATTGGGTTTGGGTTTGGTTTTGTTTGCTGTATGCAAGTTCGTACCCTACAAACGGGGTTTTGCTGACCACCGGCTTTTTGTTGTTCGTCCTGGGTAAAAAAAAATTAGACATGAAATGTTTGCGTTTGGATAAAGGAATTGTGTTCAACGAGCGTTTCATTCATGTGTTTTTATTTTTTTATCAGTATTATTATTTTATTATTTTATATTTATTATTGTTTCAACTCATTCAAAAAATAAGTAAAAATAAAAATAAAATAAATGAGTAGTAGTATTGAATTCTGTACCATGTCGAATTTCAAATCCACGCTCCGATTCAAAAAAAATAAAACCAATGGAAAAAGAACCTTTAAAAAAAAGGATTATGAAAGCAATGACGGAATGCTGACTACGGTGTGGGGACCCGGCATGTGGCACTTTTTACACACCATGAGTTTCAACTACCCCACGCATCCCACTCACGAACAAAAAGTGCAGTATCGCAACTTCATGCTGAGTTTGCAGCACGTTCTGCCATGCAAATACTGCCGACAAAACTTGCACAAAAACTATAAAACGTTTCCGCTACACATGTGTTACATGAAAAATCGCGACACGTTTTCGCGATACGTGTACCGCCTGCACGAAATCGTGAATAAGTTACTGGGCAAATCGAGTAATTTGACGTACTGCGACGTTCGCGAACGGTACGAACACTTTCGGTCTCGGTGCACCGTGAACGATGACACCAACAAAGTCTTCAACTTTAAGGTGTTTAAACAAACCAATAAAAACAATAAAAATAAAAACAATACAACCAAAAAAACAAAACACCAAAAAGAAACCGGATGTACAGAACCCCTTTATGGCGAAAAGTCAAAGTGTGTTTTGAAAATTATTCCGCAAGATGAGAAAGAGCCCACGTTTACGGTCGACGACAAGTGTGTAAAGAAACGGTTGGATGTTACTACAACTACAAATACCAATGAGTAATGGAGTAATGAATAATAATAATGACAACTATTATGATAAAACTTGAATGTCGTCTAAGATGCTGATACTGTCGCCGTCAACAACGGGCTCGGCGCCAATATCCAAACTCACGCTTTCGCCAATTTGAATACGGTTGCTGTCGTCCCCGTCTTCATCCTCCGCATCGTATCCGCGTCGACTTTCACGGTCCGCTTCCGCATCTTGCGACTCAATTGACTTCACCATAACGTCGTCGTTAAATTTTACTTCGGCTGATGCGGCGGATGATTGAGGTCTCGATGACGACGACGACGACGACTCATTCTCTACATCCGCAAGAATTTCTCGCATGGCTTCCAACTCTTTGGCTTCGGCCGTCTTCAGTCGCTCCTGTTCTAGTCGTTCTAAAACAGAAGCTTCTTCCTTTTCTTTGTCACGGTCATCCGCGCTGGCACCACCTGCAGCAGCATTAGCAGTAGCAGTAGCAGAAGCAGCAGCAGTCGTTCCAACTTTAGAATTGGACGGCGCCAACTCGGGCATGGTTTCGCTGATGTCGACGCCGGTCCCGGAAGTGCCCGGTTCAATGACCGCCTCTTCTTTAATGATTTTGGTTTCTTCGCTGACTTCCACGTCCTCTTCAATGGTGGGGTCCATGTAGCTTCGAATGAGTTTCTCAATCGGAATGGAGTCACGCATCGCGTTCAGAATGCACTCTTTCACAATGAGCTCGATTTCACGGCGGTTACGCTGCGTAACGAGCGTGTTTGCCGTTTTTTCATACAAGTACGTGTTGGTGTACAGTTTTCTGGCGCAGTGAATGTACGCGTTGTGAATGAAGTCGGTGGCTTTGGGAACGTCGACATTTATTTTCTTGTTCTTCATGCCCACACGCATGCACGTCAAACTTTTGAGCTGCACCACGTGAACGCAAGCAATGAGTTCTTCCAAGTAGTTGCACGAACTGGCTTCCTTAATTCTCTCGCATTCTTTGGTTATAATGGTGGAGTTCCATTTCGGCACGCGAGACAGGAAGTTTTGAAACGTCATCAGGTACTTGTCCATTTCGTCATTCTCGGCGCACAGTTTCCAGGATTCGTCAAACATGGTCTGAAACCCGTGAATCACTTGCGGCGTCAGCAAATTTACCAGTCGCGCTGCAAACTCGTTTCTCGATTCGTACAAGTTGGTGATTGAGTAGTCGTCCATTGTTGTATAAACTTTAAACTTTAAAACTTTTAAACTTTTTAAATGAACGTTATATTTTTTAAGTCCATTTCTGAACGAAACACAATAAAATAAAGAACAAATAAAACCAGCAGTTTTTCGTTTCTAAACTCCTTTTTCACTCCGCTAAATGCTAAAAGAAGTTCGTGGGTTTTAAGCAGTTCGGAATCAGATGAACCAAATCCGATATCACCCGCAGTGGACGTGGTATGTTCAAGTAATTGAATAATATCCAACGCGCTGTACCCGTTTTCAACCAATGTGTCCGATACTGTCACAAGGTCAAGGAACGATACCGGTTCCGATACCGGTTCCGATACCGGCGCAATACAAATGTCATGCTTTGCTAAAATGCGTTTCAGAGTAGTGAGTCGCGCAGTGTGGTGTTTTTTCAAACCCAACGTTTTATCAATGTGTAACGAGTGCAAATTTACACCGACCCCGCGAACGGTGTGTTCGGGAATATAAATTTCACAAAACCGCGAAAGAATCGGTTTCAGCAGCTTGTTTTTATCTTCCACCACAATGAAAAACCGTGTGGAATGGCAGAACAGTTCAATGCACCGTCGCAGGGCCGACTGCGCGTCAATGGTCAACTTGTCGGCATTCAGCAGCACAATGGACTTGAACATTTCGCCGTTGGCGGTGTCCAGGTTGGTTTTTGCAAAGTACTTCAAGTCTTCTCGAATGAACCGAATACCGCGTCCGTACGCGCAGTTCACAGTCATGACGTGTGTTTTAATCATGGGCTTGGCATCATTGTAAATCGACTGAATAAAATTCGAGAGAATTGTGTTTTTTCCACACCCATGGGGTCCGTGGAATATAATGTTTGGAATTTTCTTGTTTGCAATAAAGTGTCGGAGCTTTGTTACAACGTCCGAATGCAGTTTCGTGAGGTTTGAATTTAAATTCATCCAAATACAAATTCATCAATAGAGTAAAATAAATAAATAGAATATGTTGACTATGTTTAATTTGTTTGTATGTATTGTATGTATAAATATGTATAAATACATAACGGATATGACAATGATATACAACATGAATGATGAATGGCACAATACGAGTCAAATCAAGTAGTTCCTATCCCTACATCTACCCCTACTCCGGGTTCTAATGTAGCCGTAGCCGTAAGCAGCCAGAATAAGTGCACAAAAATTCTTTTAGAAGGAACAGGATGGGCTGGAAGCATACTTATACTGTGTCCATACGTCATTCATTTTGAAAAAACAACCGATTTTGTATTGAACACTCTTGGCGCATTTGGGTTACTGGTCGTATGTATTACATCAAAACAATACCAGTCCATCATAATAAATACTGCTTGGATAATCGGTGGAATTTATAAATATTTTGCGGAGTAAAACCATACTTATGATTTCAGGGTGTTGGTATAAACTCCCAGTTTAATTCCTTGCATATTTTTTTCCAAATTTCATCTTGTTCGATGCGTTTGTCCCTGTCTTTCAGCATGGGAAAGTATGGCAAGTACTGTGTTTGGCCTAGCAGTTCGCACAGCTTATACACGGTGTAATAGTAATTCAAAAAATTTACTCGTTCGTCCGGACAAAACCGGGCGTAAGGTCCCTGTGTTTCCATAAACAAGTTGCACAAGGTTTCTTCCAATTCAGGCGTCATGACCGGCGGCTTAATGCCGAGTTTTTCTTTAATGAACGGAATGTGTTCATAATACTTGTTGTAGCCCAGCTTTTTCAGAATTTCCTTTGCTTTCGCGTCACTTAACTGGTCGAGCGTGATTCGCTCTTTATGAATTTGGTTTTCAATTGCAACAATAATGCTGTCGTCGATTTGGGTGGTTTCTTTGGCTTGCACTTGTGCCAAAATCTCTCGAAAGTGGTTGATGCGACGGTACGCATAAAAGGACGCCTCCTTCGGCGGTTCCTTGTACGACGGTTTGTCTGATTCCACGTAGTACACCATAAAGTTGGAGCACTTGTTGCATACCAGAATGCCTTCGCTTTCTACCGCCACAAGCTCGCCGCGGTTGCACCACGAGCACACGTCAGACTGGTATGCGTACTTGTCATAATCAAAAACCGCTTTACCAGTGTTGTGCAAGTAGTGTTGCAAGTTTGTAAGTTTGTGAACAACTGGACCCGAGTCCTCACTGGCATTGGCATTGGCATTTTCAGCGGATTCGGTCTTATCTGGCGGTTTGTGTTCGGGTTCTTCCGTAACCGTGGCGACTTTGAAAAACGATTGTATGAGTTTATTTTTTGTCATACCTTTTGATTTTGAGAGCGACTGTGCTATTCCGGTTCCAGGTGCCGCATCCGATATTTCTTTTTTGTCTTCAAAATACGAGAAAATGTACTTGTTGTTTGTCAAGTAATAATTTTTAATGTAGTGTTTGTAATTGGTCAACGTTTCCTTTATTTCTCGGTTCCTGTCTCGAACCCGATACACTTCATCAAGAACGTCATCCGTTCGTAGTTTTACTTTTGAAACGGGCATGTGTTTTTTTAAAAACTCTTTATTTTCGAACAGTTCCTTTTCCAGTCTGGGAATGAGCTCATTTTGTATATATTGAAACTCGGTTTGTTTTTCTTTGTGCATGTTATCCAGCGTCACTGTATTTTTTATGTCCGAAAGTAGTTTTTTAGACGATTTTTGTTTAAACGACGGCATTTCATCATGCCTAAAAATACTGTGAAAATACTTAAATCTTTTTTTAACGTATTGATTGTGATTTGTATATTTGTATTGCATTATTGTTTTATAATGAGTTTGAATCGCAGAAATGATTTTCTCTCGTTTTTTCAGTAGTCAAACACGTCTAACATACATTAACGCACAAAAAGGTAGAATTTATCCATGGCAACGTTGTGGAAGATAATGGAACTCGTGTATGTGCTTTTGGAAGCGGGTACCACAATAAGAGAGTTCACGCTGCGCGGAAATCACGATGTGATAATACGGATAAATACGGAAACCGTTCTGACAACGTTGAACCAAGTTGTGAACAACGAGGTGTACTCCGTTCTGGACTCAGCTAGTCTTGTTTCTGCAAGCGAGTCTGCCCTGTACCGCACCAAATTTGAAAGTTCTCGTCAGTCCCATGAATTAAAGCATGTAGCTATAATGAAATTTGTTTTACGGGCAATGAGCTCAGGTTGGAATGTGAAAAAACGAACCGGTACGCGCCAGTACGCATTCAATAAAACGCACCACTATAATAAAAAATACTTGAACGGGTCTTTTTTGTCGACATTTTTGAAACAAAATGCTTTACGTTAAAACATCGGCATAAAAATATATTAAACATAAAAAATAGTATTTTTTATTTCATTATTTTATTCATTTTATTCATTTTATTCATTTTATTCATTTTATTCATTTTATTCATTTTATTCATTTTATTCATTTTATTCATTTTATTCATTCATTTATTTGTGAACTCCGAACGTATGGATTTTTATTATCGAAAAACATCGGCCGGATTTTTGAAAAGTTTAGAAGATGCGAATTCAGTCCACCGTCTTGAAAACATACAAAATTATTTGCCCATATACACAAACTTTTTGAACTTGACCGAAAAAAATTACAACAGTGTAGGGCTGAACAGCCGTTATGAGCTTGTTTCTGTCGTGCTACCGGTACCGTCACTGTCACCGTCGCCGTCACAGGAGTCAGATGAGTCAGAGGACGATGGTGAATATGACCCGCGCTTTATTGATGTTGAAGTAGCAGATACCACCCGGCCAAACGCCCCCACCGAAGTGAAAGGCGTGTTTGTAAAGTACTCTCCGTTGATTGACCCTATCCGCTACTTGTCTGGAAAGTACAGCAATGTTGACGGGGCAGTTTTGATGGCGCTTCCCAAATATGGCGAACCCGCTGACGACACCGCCACCGCCACCGCCGTTCTACCCAAAGTGAGGGATGTGAACAACTCCGCTTATGTTGATGGTTTTTTTACGTATCTCAGCAGCAAAGTAATGCACGCGCACAATTTTGTGCACGGGCTGGAATATTATGGGGCTTTTGTTGCACACAAACGACGGTTTGAAGTTGACATATCGGATGATGTTGAATACTTTAGCGAGTGTTCTTTTTTCAATGCGAACCTTGGAAAGTTGTTTCACATGGACGAGTACAGTTTTAACCAAATGTCGCTTCAAACCGGGATGTCTCAATGGAACCATTCCGATAGGGCATACAAACCCAAAATTCGAATACAATCACGTGCGGAAGATAAAGAAGGAGATGGAGATGTTATTGAATTTGACACGTTCGATGAAGCAGGATTGAACACGCTATTTACAAATTCGCCGGAACCCGCAGTTGAAAATTCAAATTCTGAAACCATTTATACGAATGAAAGTAAAGACACAAAAGATGATAATACCGATACGGATACGCATACGGATACGGATACTGAAGACACCAACAGCATGTCTTCACATGATTCAAGAACATCAAACACGAGCAGTCATGTCGAAAATGCATGCCGCGATGACGACACCAACGCGGATGATGTTGATGACAAACCCGCGGAGGAGGATGACAAAAACGCGCAGGATGAGGATGATGATGACAAAACCACGGAGGATGATGATGATGACTCGGATGGTGACGAAGACGACGATGGGGTATATGTTGAAATTGAAAAGTTTCCAGTCAATGCCATTGTTATGGAAGAGTGTGAGGACACTCTTGATGCGCTGATAGAAAACGATGAAATTACGTCCATTGAACAATGGTCGTCCATTTTAATGCAAGTCATTATGACCCTGGTAGCGTACCAAAAAATGTTTTGGTTTACGCACAACGACTTGCACACAAACAACATTATGTTTGTTGAAACCAAGAAAGAGTACCTTTACTATGCATACAATGGAAAACACTACAAAGTGCCAACCTTCGGTAAAATATTCAAAATCATTGATTTTGGCCGCTCGGTGTACCGGTTCAAAAACTTGACAATGTGCAGCGACAGTTTCCATTCGTCGGGTGATGCTGCCACGCAGTACAACTTTCCTCCTTACATGAACCCTAAAAAACCAGTGTTAGAACCAAATTTCAGTTTTGATTTATGCAGACTAGCATGTTCCATGTTTGACTACTTTATTCCCACGCACGACGTTAAAATCAACTTGAAGTCGGAACGCGTGCGTAAACTTATTGCAAGCAATCCAATCATTGGGCTAGTCAATGAGTGGGTCAGTGATGACAAGGGACGAAACGTGCTGTACAAGTCATCGGGAAAAGAGCGGTATCCGGATTTTAAGCTGTACAAGATGATTGCGCGCACGGTGCACGCACACGTTCCGGCAAAACAGCTTGAAACCCCATTGTTTTCAAAATATGAGGTCAAGCGCAGCGCGCTGTCCCAAAATGCAAAACACCATGTCATGAACATTGACGTCTTGCCTGAATACTATTCGAGAGATTAAATGAAAGAAGTATGAAATAATTCAAAGTGCTGGAACAAGGTTCATGGCATTTTTGTAATACGTTTTGATATCTGGGATTCGCTCGGAGACGGACACTTCCGTTTTTTGAAGTTTGTGGTCATTGAAAGGGAGCGGACTGGGTCCTGGAGCAAACCCTTTCACTGCATCTACAGTTTTCGTGAATGAATTTCCCATTTCACGCAAAGCCATGCTCATATCCGACGGCAAGTAATTCAAAATATCACCTCCCGATTGGTTGAACCTGGGCCCGGGTTTTGAAGACCCTCTGCCATACGCGCAATACTGTCGTTGTGAAAATCCGCGCGGTCGACTGCAGTTGATGCTCTTCTTATATTTGGTAGACCACTTTCTGCCACCTTTACCTTTATATTTATGACTACGACTACGACTACGACGATGACGACCACGAGTACGGCGGCTTAACATTGGATTGAATTTATAAAATACTAAATAAATAAATAAATAAAATAAATTCTAGTTAGTGTGACTGGTTATTTTATTTTATTCTGTTTTTTTATAATTATAAGTTCTGGTTGTTCATGTTAACTCTATCTCCAAAAGGTAAGGGGTCTTGTCCCTGGTCAACTCCTCTCAGGGTTGCAACTCCATTTTGAAGCAGGTGCCCAACCTGTGAAGTAATCAAATTGGCGTCTCCTGGCAGAAACGACATTCCTCCCGACTGGCTTCGACTTTGGTGCCCAATTTGACGCCCGGCATAATTCACGTAGTACTTTTTTTTCTTATCCTTTTTTCCACCACGGTTTCGAGTTTTTGTGTTTTTTGTGTTTCTTGTGTTTCTTGTGTTTGTTTTTGTTCTACGATGTTGCTGACGTTGTCGCCGAGTTCTTCTTTTTCTTCGCTTACCGCCGCCTAGTACAGAAACGCGCGAATCTTGTGGATTTGGGACTACGTTTGTATTGTGTCGATAAAACGAATGAGATGGAATACCTTGTAATCCTTGCATTGCTATTTCATATTAATCTATCACGTGATTATTTTATTTGTTTGCGTATTTATGTTTTTTCTTTCGGTATTCAGAAAAAAAACATAAAAATGAAAAGAAGGGTTTACGATTTACAATTCAATGGCGCCTAGACTTACGAACCTTGCGGCTCTTCTTGCCACCCTTACGGGACTTATTGTTACCGCTGCGACGACGACGTTTGCCGCCGGCTAGTTCATTGTCTTGACCGCCGCTTTGGTGTTTGCGTTTACGACCGCCAGTCAAATTTTGAAGAAAAGACATTTGAGTTGTTGTGGTTGTTGTTTGTTTGTGTTTATAACATACGGTTAGAAAAATATTTTTTTCTATAATGAATTTTATTTTGGTTTCTCTAAAGGTTTTCAACTATACGCGAAAACAAAAAAACAAAAATAAATAACAAAATAACAAAATAAAATAACAAAAATAATAAATAATAACGTTGGGAAATGATTTAAACTTTGTATACGAACTTTGATATACATATATACATACATCTGAACTGAAACTATTTTTCCTTAACTTTTCTTTTTTATGGAACCCGAAGTCATTGAATTGGATATTGGAGGCCGAGGGTCCAGTAATTTTGGAAGCGGCATTGAACTGCTTATGAACGATAAATTTAAAAATGAGGGTCGACGTGGCGGCGGTGGCGGTGGCGGTGGCGGTGGCGGTGACGATATTACGCTAAATGATTTGACCATGCTGGAAAACGAACTGAACGACATTACCGGCGATTTGAACACTTTAAGTGGCAGTGGCAATAGCAACAGTTCTAAAAAAATAACGCGCAATATGAAATCCGACATTTTCAGCCTTAACTTTTCAAAAGATGATGCTGGAAATGCAAGCGATGATGAACGCGACCGAGATACTAACGGCAGTGGCATGTTCAATATCGGGTCAGCAACTGCGGCCGCTTCGACTGCCGGCGGTGATGATAAACCCACATGGGACGGGTACGCGAAATTCAACAATATCCCCATGAACCCGGACGTTCCGGTGGATGGAGGCGGCAGCGGCGCGGCCCCCCAGATGACCAAAGAAGAACTGCTGCGTGAAAAGTTCAAGTTGCTGCGCAAGCTGGAAGAGCTGGAATCCAAGGGCGTAACGCTGACAAAAAAGTACACGATGGAGTCGTCCATTCTCGAGATGCGCGGCGAGTACGAGACGCACGTGGAAGAGCGCGAGCGCCAAAACAGTAAAAAGTTCCAGTCCAAAATGTTGCTGGCGTGCATTACCGGTCTGGAGTTTTTGAACAACAAGTTTGACCCGTTCGACCTGAAGTTGGACGGCTGGTCCGAACAAGTGAACGAAAACATTGACGAGTACGACGAAATCTTCGCGGAGCTGCATGAAAAGTACAAGTCCAAGGCGCAAATGGCGCCCGAACTCAAGCTGCTGTTCCAGCTGGGCGGCAGCGCAATCATGTTGCACATGACCAACACCATGTTCAAGTCGGCGCTGCCGGGTATGGACGACATCATGCGCCAGAACCCGGAGCTCATGCAGCAGTTCACGCAAGCCGCTGTAAATTCCATGTCGTCGTCCAACCAAGCGCAAGGTCTCCGTGGAACCCCTGGAGGTGGTGGCGGAGGTGGTCCAGGTTCCGGATTCGCCAGTTTCATGAGCGATATGATGGGTGGTGGCGGTGGTGGTGGTGGCGGCAGTGGCGGGCCAGGAATGTCTCGTCCACCTCCTCCACCGGTCGCCACCAAAAGCGTGAATGCTGCGCCACCACCTCCTCGTCCCGGCGCCCCCATTCCTATCATTAACCGCCCCGACATCAACATTGGTCGCGGTCAAATGAATACCGGAATAAGCTTGTCTGATGCAGATGATGACGGCAGCGGAGACATGTTCATGGGCCGCCTCAAATCGCAGTCGCAATCGCAGTCACAGCAGCAGTCGCAACAGCAGCAGCAGTCGCAACGCAGACCCGAAATGCGCGGTCCAAGTGCTGATACCGACATCGACAGCATTTTGTCAGGTCTTAAAACCAAAAGCATCAACATTCAGCAGTCCACCACTTCGGCCCCGTCAGCAGTTGAAGATATTGAAAGTACCGGTTCAAATGCGCCAATGAAGAGTAAACGCAAACCGCGGTCCGAGAAAAATACAATCAGTCTGAATATCTGAAGTTGAAATTATACATACATACATACATACATTTAAAATTTGATTGGACACACTTCAAAATTTAAATTTTTATTTTTGTTAGTTGTTTTTATTTTTGTTAGTTTTTATTTTTTATATTTATTGTTCGTTCAACATTTCGTGAGTTTCAATCAGGCTCTGCAACTTGGGAAAGAATGCCAATTCGTTCAAAATCTTTTCCTTGGCAGCACGAATGTACGGAATGCGCTCCGACCACAAGTCGTTTTTAATAGCGTCTTCCATGATGCGCAGCGACCCTTCTTTGTCCGCAACGTCCAGACGCACGTATGCGCGACTGTCAATGTAGTCGTCCAGGTTCGGGCAGCCCCAGTAAAAGCACAGCGTCTCGCAAAGAATGGGCTCCCATATTTTCTCAGTCGCATAGTTGTGTTCAGCATTGTTCTCGCACATGAAGTAGTACTTGTACGGCTTGATGCCGTAAAGCGGGTTATCTTCAGGCAGTTTTCCAATGTACGACCGGTAGTTGAAATAGTTGCTTTGACCAAACACGTTGAAAAACGACTGCAGGTCATTGGTGGACGCATTTGAAAAGGACGGAGACTCGCTGTCAATGTAACTTATCAAGTTGTTGCGCAGGATGTGCCCGTCGTCCGATATTTTGGCACTCAAAATGCACGAAATTCTGTCGAGCTTATTTTCCGGCCGAAAGTTGGTGGAAGAGTCGCGCAACTGTTTCAACGGGTACCGAAAAATCCATTGTACGCAGTTCAAATACCGGGCATGGGCATTTACGTGCATGAACACAGCCGGGTCGGGGTTCGCCCACTGCCCCCACGTTTTTGTACCCCAGCGCTTGGACGCGTCAAACACGGTGGGTTCCATTTGGTACACCAGCGTCCTTTCCGGCACGTAGCGCTCGTTTGCGTTCATCGGGAAGTTGATAATCACGTAGTAGTCAATCTCGTCGTGGTTGTCGGTCCACGTCATTTCAATGTTCTTCCACCGGAAGTTTCGCTCGCACATGTTGGACCATTCGTAACAGAGCTGCTGGCTGCTGCACCAGTTACAAATCATTTTTACGCGCAGGTTCGGCTTCAGCTGAGTGGTAGGAGTTTGAACTTCGTCCACTACTTCAGCCATTTCAGCCATTTCAGCCACTTCAGCCGCCGCATCAGCCACTTCAACCGCATCATCCACTGCTACACGTAATGGTGCTTGTTCTTGTTGCTGCTGCGGTTGTTGTTGTTTTTGCTGTGGCTGTTGTTGCTGTTGTTGCTGCTGCAATTTGGCGTAGTCGGTCAGAATGTAAATGCCGTGCTGTGTCCGGTTTCCGGAGTTGATGTACGGTGTTTCACACAACTGTGTCAAAAGCGCCGAACGTTTCAAAAAGCCGTATGTATTAAATGCGAGGCATCCATCGGTCGCATTCGCCTCTTTTATCCACGCATCCAAGTTAAAAGCGCCGTTGTTTCCAATGAACTTGATGTCGCCTTCTGGCGCGTCCAGTCCTGGGAAAAACGTGTACTCGTCATCCACCAAATCAAAATTTACGGAGTTATAATCAAATTGAATGTCGGTATCAATTTGTTTTCCAGCTTCATTCCAATCTGCAAGTGCCAAGTGCGGCTGCGTTTCATAACACTCCAGGCCATTGTTTGCAATTTTCATGAGGTAGTCAATGCCGTGCTTGATACCGTGAGCCTCAATGTATTCCACCAACAACTTGGCGCCGCGCTTGTTCACGCTGTAACAGTGGGTTGCACCAATGTATAAGTCTTTGTTCAACGGCTCAACCGCCAAGTCAAGGCCATCATAATTTTGACGTGGAATGTCGTCATCATCCGAATCAGGTGTTTTTGCTCCTGAATTCAAATTCAAGTCGCGGTTGTAAATGTGTTTTACGCCGGACCGTTTTCGTTCAAACATGTGGTAGCCCATAAAAATAACATCGCGGTTCACGAATTCATCGTACATGGCGTAGATAGCGCGTTTAAAGTGCGGGCACAGTTCGAAGTCGTCTTCCATGATGAGATAAAACTCTTGCGTGGAATCTGCAAGCAGTTGTTTCCACAAGCCATAGTGACTGAGCGCGCATCCGATGACCCCACGCCTTGAACCAAAGTCGTTTCCTTGGAACAACCGTTTGAGTTGCGGGTTGGGAACAATTTGTGCGCCGTCAACAGCATCCACAAACGTGTACGCTTCCTGAGAAATTCCAGCAGCCGCCAGTTTTGAAACGCTCTCTTCGCGCCTGTCTGGTCGGCGTTTCAAGTTCACAATTTTGATTGGAATGTCCAGTTTCTGGTCCGGTTCCCGTTCCAACTCTTCGTCTTGAACTTCTTGAATCACCAGACGCCTTCCTTTTTCTTGTGACTTTTCTTCGCAAACATCGGTTTTGCCATCATCTAATTCGCCTTCCACGTCCTCTAAGTCAATAGCAAGCGAGTTCTCAAGCAGTTTTTGCTTGGGGTCAACGTACACGTTCTGTGCCGAAACAGCCTCCGCAACCGCCTTGCCATTGCTATTACCATCGCCTCCTTTATCCACCTTTTGGAACTGACTCTCACTGTTGAGTTCGTACGCGTTGAGCAACTTCTTGTCGTGGCGTTCCGAAGTAAGGCGTCCAATGTGGCGATTCGTAATCCGGTTGAAAAAGGCGGACTTGAATCCGCGGTCAACCCATTTTCGAGCGTAATCCATTTCAAAAAACTGGTTCTCGGTATTGAAGTCGCCCACTTGAAATACGGCTTCCACATCAATGAGCGCCGGGCGAAAGCTGTAATGCGGCCAGTAATGACAGTTGCTGTACGGATACGACACACCCGGTTCGTCCCGGTAATCCTGCAGCACTACACCAATTTTAACGCCGCGGCCGCCGTCAATGTCGCGAAGTCGCTCGTTTGTTTGCACGTCAAGCTCGGTATAACTGGCAATTTTGTAGTCCTCAATGGTTTCGCCGTACCCGCGGTTGAACAGCACTTGGCGAACGCCGTGTGACTCTTTCAACGCCTCCAAGTACTTGATTGCGGGAGTAACGTAGTCCATGCGTGTGTGGAACAAAAAGTCGTCCTCCATGTGTATCCAGTACTTGGGACGAATGCGCTGCAGCATGGCGTAAATAATGTTCATGCTCTCCCGGTGCCCCTTTTGTTCGGGCCGTTTCATGTAGTACCGTATCCACCGGTAGTTTTTGCGCATGCGGTTTCTCTCTTCAATGCTGGAGTTGTCATCCACGCAGAACCAGTAATCCACATTTTCAATGTCGGTCCACTGGTTAATAATGGAGTTAATTGTTTGCTGGAACAGGTCGTACCGTTTGCACGTGGTGAACGTCAACATAACTTTTACATTCTTCGTGCGGCGGTTCTTGAAATTGTAGGAAGTGTACCGCGCCAGCTGTGAGCGGTTAAGGGAAAACAGCGCGTTCCACAAGTTGTACGCGCCCTTGGATATCGACGCCGAAGAACCAGAACGAGCCGTTTCCGAGATGTAATGTTCCAAATTTGTCATCATTCGGTGCGTGTAACGGTCCTTCATCAGCTGCTCCTTGTAGAACATCACGTTGTCAATGGTGGACGTGTAGTACCCAATTGGAACGCGGGTCGAAGTAAGAATCTGTTTGCAACACTCGTATCCACTAACCGCATCCCCCACGTAAAACGCCGAAATGGAGTTGTTGTACTCGATGCAGTATTCGTATTTACCCTGGCTCACAAACAGCTTGTCTACCTGGCTTCGAGAGTATCCCTTATACTTGTGGTATAACAGGTTCACCAGCGTGTTGAGCCCCTCGTTACGGTACTGCTCCATCACCGTCGCTACCCCCTCAATGCGTTCCGGGTCATAGTGAGAAGACATCAGCAAATACTTTTGACTCTTCATGAGTGTTTCGCGACTTTTGTCGGGATGGCTGTCGTACAGTTCCCCCAACATGAGGCAGCTGTAATACTTTTCTTGTGCCCAGTTGTTCAGTGTGAGCACGCGCTCGTACCATTGAATGGCGTCCTTAATGTGTGCTGCACCGCCGTCTTTATAACTTTGAGCGCAGTAAAATGCGTAGCGTTCGGCCATACTCCTATCACCGCCGGGTTTCATTTCCTCGTGAAACCCTCGTTCCAAAACGTGAGCATCGTTCAAGTATTTGTTGGCCACTTTGTTTCTGGCACCGCGTCTCCCCGACTCCACGTAATAGTTGCCTTGAATCGTTTCGCTTGGTCCGCTTTGTTCGGTGCATGTGATGAACTCGTGCAACACGCCTCTGAACTTCCAGCGCTGGCGGCTGTTCACCATGAGGATGCGCAAGTAGTTGAACCCGTTTCCAAACTTGAAATGATACGAGTCCGAGCGCAGCGGCTGGACGAGCTCAAACTCGCCCACGATTTTATCGTCCGCGTCAAAAATAAATGAGTAGTCGGCCTTGTTATACGCCGCATCCAGCGCCAATGACCGGTTGTGTCCAAAATCGCGCCACTCGTGGTCGTGAATTTCGCCGGGAACGCCGCGTTCCGCAAAAAAAGCGGCAACAATGTCTTTTGTGGCATCGGTCGACCCCGTGTCGCACACCACGTAGTAGTCGAATTTTACATACGACCATAAATTTTCCAGAGTTTCTGCAATGACGTGCGCCTCATTCTTGACAATCATGTTCAGGCAAATGGTTTTAGGATTCAAATTGTTGTGCATGTTTGGAAACGAGGTCGCTGACGAGCCTCTGTAAAGTCGTGAATCAAAACCACGTTTCACTACCGCCGAGCCTGAGCCAGAGGTTGACTTATTATTTCCAAGCAACTCGGTTTTGTGTTTTAAAGCATTCATGGCTTCTTTTATCAAAGCTTCTTTTTCTTGTTTTTCAACCACGAATTCCGCTGACGATGTTTCTTGACGAATGTCGCGAACATTTGTGGTCTTGCTTCTGTTTTCGTTTGCATTCGTAGATAAAGATGAGGACTTCATATTATAAAAAAGGTTGGTTGTTTCGGTTCAGGGCTAGCATTCTATGTTTTTTATTATTTAATATATTTTTTTAAAGGTTTATCTATATGTCTATATATGTCTATGTTCTTACATACCATTCCGGAGGAGACCTCGGCGACTTCCATGTGGCGATGCGTTGTTTTTCGGGCGACATGTAGTACGCTCGGTACGCTTGAACCGCGTCGTCATGTTTGTACTCGTCCGGCATTGCTTGTGCAAACGGCGTAACCCCACGGGACTCATCGACTGGAAACTTTTCATTGGCGGGAATGTGTGCTCGCAAGTGCTGGGCAACCGTGTACGACTTGTGGATTTTTGTTTCCGGGTGGCCGTACCGGTAGCGCCATTCCTCGTGCATAGCGTCAATCACGTTGAGCGTCCAAACAAAGTTTGCGCGAGAGGTGCGGCACCAAATGGTAACTGGGTGGTTCTTGTGTGCCAGTTTGTAAAGCATAGCGTCAGTTTCACTTTCTTCAGGGTCCAGAAGCCGTTTCGCAGTGCAAAGCATTTGAACGGCTTCCAATAATATTTTTGAAATGTGCTTGTCCATCATGGCTTTCGCGATTTCACGGGGAATCAATGATAGAATAAATAAATTCATGGTTGTTGTGTCGTTATTTCCGGTCAGTCATTTATAGCCACACGTTTACATAGGAAAATGATTTCAATTTTTTTTACTGATGCATGTCGCGAACCAGCTGGCGGGCCGGAACTCCACCGCGGACCCAACCGTCCACTGCGGCACCCTCCACAAAGTTGGCTGAGTTGTTCATGGTCGCCTCCAGCGCGGGAAGCAAGGGCGTGTTGGAATACGCCATGTAGCACTGCTCGCTTAACATGTTCACGCTGCGGCGGTTGGTAAAGTTGTCGCCCTGCATGAGCTGGGATTCCAGAACCGGGTTCACCTTTCCGCGACCCAGGAAGGGGACCGTTTTGTAAGGACGCTCGTTCAAACTGAGCTTGTCTTTATTGTACGTGTTTTCGCTACCGATTGTTAGTTTGGAATTGAGGTCAATATTGCACCCACCGATACCCACTTGGTGGGACCCGTTGTAAAAAACGTTGGGTTGCGAAGTTGCAAAGTCGATTGGACGAGACATGGTACAGTCGGACGCAAAAAAATTCAACAAGTTGTAGTTTGCTGAATTTAAATTTTGGACGTTTCGCTGGCTGATATCGATGCCGTCGTTTCCAATCCGGGCCAAGTTATCGAAAATGTATGACATAGTTTTATTTTTGTATTGTATGTACTTAATATATTTTTTTATTTTATTCGAGTTGATTTAATTTTTGTTTTATTCAAATTGGTTTATTTTTATTAACTTATTTTTATGAACTTATGTTTGATATATGAAATCACTAAAGTATTTGATAAAATCGAAAAAAATTGATTTGGTTTTCGTATCACCTATTAACCTACTGCAGCGTTTCAACAACAGAGAAAAAAAAGAATGTCTCAAGTCAAAACAAGAATCAATATTCGTATGCCGTCATCGTGCTTTTGCAAAGTATGCAAGGACGCTGGTCTACCTGAAAGCGACTACACGAGTCATTTCGTGAAAGACCGCCCGGGTCCCAACGGAAAAGTCGTGTGTCCAACCCTGTTGAACCAGTCCTGTCTTACATGTGGAAACAAAGGACATACATCATCGTATTGCAGTGAGAACCCCAACAACAAGACTCAAGTCCAAGTCCAAGCCCCATCGACTGTTCATGTTCCATATGCGCACCCACATGGTCCACGCATTCGCCTTCAACTTGATGGACCAGCTCTATCGGCGTTTGGCCGCTATTCATGTGTCGAAGGAGCTGAAATTGAAGCTCAAGTCAGCGGTCAAATGGTTTCACTCGTCCCACCAATCGACATTGATGTGCGTAAGGTCAACCTCATGCACGAACAGTTTTGGGGGGATGAACCGGTCGTGCACATGAACACCGGATTTCAAAAAATTGCCGAAGATGCGTTCATGAGAACGTTTGTAACCGACGAAGAATACAATTTCATCGTCGCCTGCGACGAAAACAACGAATACGGCCGTCCAATTTTCGAGTGCGGAGACTGAATCCTCAAAACCCAACCAAACCCAATCCTCAAAACCCAAAATCCAAAACCAAAAAACCAAAAAACCAAAAAAAAACAAAAAAAACAAAAAAAAAGTTGAAAAACAACCCATTTTTTTGTTTTTTTTGTTTACATACAGTAAAAATTAAAATTATTAACAGACAATCAATGCCAAAACCAAGACCAAAAAAATATTCAAAAAAATATTCAAAACAACAACGCACCACCAAAAAACGTGGAGGTGCGGCAGGTAGGTTTTCACGAGTGTCACGTGTAGCCGGTAAATTATTTAACGAAGTATTTGGTAAAACTGGACTGGAACGAATTGACAAAGCAAAAGACGTGGGTGAAGCAATTCTTAAAGAAATGAAAAAAGCCAAAGTACATGAACACCAATCCGATGATGATAATCAAAACAACCCTCGTATGTATAAAATACTTTCAAACAGTAATACAAATACAAACAGCAGTCCACTCCACGCTAAGGTTATAAACCATCATGGCACATTCACTGTTAAAACTCCAACAAATCGAGGTTCGCGTTCTGAACCAAAGTTACCAAAAAAATTGCGACATATGACTCGTTCAACGCGAGTCCCTACAGAGTATGCTCCAACATTAGGCAATATAGGTTCTAACCCAATAAAAAACCTGAAATCGGAATTCGATTTGAATACATAAAAATATAACGTGCGAACAAGTTCATGCGCCAACAAGTTTATGCGCCAACAAGTTTATGCGCCAACAAGTTTATGCGCCAACAAGTTTATGCGCCAACAACTTGTCCAATGCGCGTGTTGTTTCGGCTGCACGCAAATTCATCGCCTTCCTTGCATGATACCATGTCTCCGTAACAAAATTCAGCAAACGCACGCTGGTCGTTGTTAACTCGAGTGTTTGCAGTCGCATAAAAGTTACGCATGGACTGGTCAAACTCAAAATTGTCTCCTAAATTAGAAAACAATTTATTGTAAATGTCACGTGACTCTTCTTCTGAAACCGAGTCCGACCCCGGCCCGGTAACTATGTCGCGTTTACTTGCATCAAAGTTTGTGCTAATGTACTGTTTTGCGGTTTCATTAATGTTCGATTCAACCTCCGGTACAAACGCCGGCATGGCACCGCCCCTGTCTGGCGCGTCTTGTATTTCGGGCAATAAAACGTTCATAAGCGGGTTTGAAACGGTGGGTTGTGTAAAGTCGCCCTGAATGGGAACATTTCTTCTATCGTATCCGTAACTTTCTCTCGGTTTCGGGTTTTCAAAATCGACAAACCCTTCTTTTGCGTTACTAGCTGGTTCTTGTTTTTCGTTCGCGTTTGTGCCAATCTGGGCAGTTCCCGATTTCACAGTATAAAGTCCACCAACAACAGCTAAAGTAATGAATCCGATAATGAAAAAATTAACGTTCATCGTAAACAGATAACCTAAAATCGAGAGAACAATCACCATTCGAGTTCCGGCATTCAACTTTGTTTCAATACTGGTTCCATCCTTTGGCCACATTTCATGAATGTGGTTTTTATCCAGCAGAATAAACGGGTCTGACACCCACATTTTTTGCGAACTCATTTATGGATGTGGTAAATAACTAAAATTAAATAAATAAAAAATAGAATTATAACTAATTATAATTATACAATAAAATAATGATTTCGATATAAACGATTCAAACGATTCAAACGATTCAATCAATCTTCATCCTTATCATCTTTATCATCCTTATGTTTTCGTTTTTTCACGGCTTCTGAAGCCTTTTCCTTTTGTAACTGATGTTTGGCAGCTTGTTCATCATTCACAAATTCAATTTCTTTCTTTTTACCATTGCTACTGACCTTTAATTTTCCAATCGGGTCTTTTGCATGCGCGCTTTTAAACAGTTCGCCCGTTTCAACATCCAGTACATATGCAACACCATCAATTTGTTTCCTGACTTTACCTTTGTCTTTGTCTTTACCGTGGCCTTTACCTTGGCCTTTATCGTTATCTTTATCTTCCTTGTTAACCGGTTTTGACGACGCCGACGCCGTCTCAGTAAACGTTTGTTCCTTTATAACTGCATCCGCGACCATTCCATCATTCTTAATAAAAGCGTCCGAAACCACTTTCGCATCAACGTGCTGTATTTTTTTGAAGACAAAGTAGTTGTTCATAAATGACACCGCCTTCATCGCTTCGTTCGCCGTTTCAATTTCTCCCGCTTTTCCAAACAGTGCCGTAGCGACATTCATATAATTTTTTTGATATTTTTTCATTGGATGACCTTCCGGAAAAGCACGTTTGGAAAGAGAAACACTTGACTCTTCGGCATCTAAGTCTGCACCGCTACTAGGTACCATTCCTTTTACATAGTAGGTCATTATGTCAAACATGTCTCGAAACGAGCCCATGCTTTTTCCGTACCCGCGCGGAAGAAACAGGTCGCGCTTCGTTTCCGTTTCAGAAAGTAGTTCAAATCCGTAGTTTCGCATGATTCTCTCTAAATAGACCATATTCACCAAATACTCCGTGTGCATGGCGTTGATTGATTCCGTAAATACATCGATAGAATATCCCAAGCACGACTCGTCGTCCAAGTAGTCCGTTTTAGAGTACCGCTTTGTAATTGCTGCAATCATTCGATGTTCGGCGGTGGCGTCTTCAAATCGAAGCGTGCCGCCGTTGGACAACCCTTTGAGCCGATTAAACACTGCGCGCCCGTCATAACACGTTCCAATAAAGTGTCCGCCAACTTTGGTGCATTCGCTAACATTTCGCATAAATGTGTGCAGCGTTTTCACATCCTTCCAAAAGTAGTGCAGCGCAAACTGAATGGACGAAACGTCGAACCCCTCGCGGCCCACGCCAAAGTGTTTAGAAAGGGCTTTTCCAACCAGTTTAGCATCGTGCTGCCGTTCCCCAAACACGGTTTGTTTGATTGCGCGGTACACGTCTACTTCGCTCGTGTCTCGAACCCGCTCGTGCTCATGATGCGCATCCGGCGCTATCTCTCGAAGCGGTTTTGAACTGTCGGCTTTTGCAAACGCCATAAAGTTAGAGCTGGTATCGTCCGAGTGGAACTGAGCATAGTTCAAGTACCGAGCGTATGCGCCATCGTACTGGTTGGTAATGTTATCTTCTGAAATGTCCACTCCGAACACAAACTGCAGTTCGCAGTCTATCCATTTGGATATGTCTCCGCCTTTTCCGCATGCAAAGTCGATGAGCGTTTTACCGGCCGTTGCAACCGACGAAATGAGTACGCGTTTTACGAACTTGTTATGGAAGTCGCGAAGCGGTTTCGTGTGCGAAATGTCAATCAACCGTGATGAGCTGGATTGGCCTTGGTTTTTTTGGCTTTTTTGACCTTGACGTTGGTAGTAAATTCCAGTTTCATAGTCATCACATGACTCATTCGAATTTATGCTCGCGATTGCTCCGGTCTTCAGCATGCTCTCTTCCACCGGGTAATGCAACGAGTACCAGTTACTGTTTGCAACATGAAATGCGTTTCCCGATTCGCGCGCCAACGTTTTATCGTGGCGAACCTTGATTGGAATCCAGCGCATTCCGGGTTCGCCCGTTTTGTCGTACCTGAATTCCACAACGGATTTGTCCGTAAACACGTCGCCCAATTCGGTTCGCATTTGATACGTTCCGTTTACGTTATGCAAAACAATGTTGCAAATGTGCGCAGACGGGTCGTACGGCGCCGTTGGATAAAACGGTACGGCCGCTTGCACGGTATCTTCCGGCAATGCCATTCTCTTTTTTGCAGCGTGTTCAGAAATGCCGTCCAGAACCGCATGCAACGGGTTTGGAACGCCGTCATGCTCAACCGAATAGCCCACTCGCAGCGTGAGTGTTTTATATTTAATAACTGGAGAGTCTGTACACGTAACTCGGTTCGGTCGCTGAGAAATCACATCGGTTTGGTCTTCATTTTTATCGGTCGTAACCAAGAAATCAATCGTGTTATGACTTTCAGGTTTCCATTTAAACGATAGACCCCAGGTACACTTCCTCATTGCCGGAGTGCCGCCAATACGCGACATACCGACTCCAGTATCCGCCGGAGTAAATATAAGTCCGTCCGTGTTGTAAATAAACCCACCGTCGTTTATTTTGTTCAACACTTCTGCGCAACATGCGAAAATGTCGTTCGCATCACCTCGTTTAGCTACGCTGAACGCTTTCTTAGTAATGGTTAGACTAGGGCAGGTTTGACCCGGGCCCGATACAACGGACTGAAACGCGTTTCTAGCGTCCATCATAAATACGGACAAGTAGTACAACCGAAAATTGGTGGTGTTGGTGTTCGCTTCGTCCCCGTCTTGAAATGCAAATGCCAAATGTCGGATGTCTATTTTTCGAAGAAAGTAAATGTCGAATGCCGCGTACATGTTGATGTATTCGCCAGTTTTGCTGTGTAAAATGTGCTCGCCGTCAAGCAGCGACCAGTATAACTTTTCGTCACGACACACCATTCCCGTGAACTGCATGTTCATGGCGGTGTCAATGAGGTACATTCGTCCCACTCCGTTTACAAACAGCATTTTACGCTGGCCATCGGCTTTATCCGTTACGGTGTAGTTATGGCGTATGTTGGGAACGCTCGACTCGTGACTGTATACAGAGGGGTCGTATTTTCTAGCCACATTAACGCGTTGCAGCGTAACCGATGACGGGCCGATAAAGTCTTTTGATTTTAAATAAACATTGTTCTTTTTTTCCCGATTATGCTTATCGTCATCGTAGGACCCAGACCCAGACTCTGACTCAGAACCAGACCCAGACCCAGACCCAGAATCGTCCGAGGCATTTCTGTTTCCGCCATGGAGACGACGTTGCCGTTTGTCATGATTTCGAAAGAGTAAGTAGTGGTAGTCATTTGCCACGGTTTGAAGTTCAGGGTAAGGGACTGGAAAATTTGTGCCTTGAAGTCCGGACAGAACCACTTTTATTGCCCGGCGTAACAAGAATGCTAACGCCTTGGGCGTGTCTACAAACCGTCCGGGACCAACCCGTTGGTTATCAATCTCAATCTCAATCTCGTATTTTGGGGGTGATTCAATCACGCCGGCTTGGTCAAATGTGTACGTGGTTTCCATCATCCACGAATTGGGCGGCGGCAAGCGTTTCGATTCCTTTACAAGGCTGATGTCGAATCGAATAGGGGAATCGGCGCTTTCAAACGAGGTGCGCTTCATGTAGCGAAACGATTTTTTGGTTTGTGGCCAGTTGTGAATAACACGGGTTATTTCTGCCGATTCCAAGTTGACACGGGTTTCGCGTTGCAGCGACACTTTGAAATTGAAGTCATCGAACTTCACGGGACGAATTGGGGCGCCGTTTACAAATGCGTCCATTTTTCGGGTGCATTTTACCCGATTGGGCCCGTAAGACACGTCAGTATCCAGCTGATTCGTGGTGCAGTACTTTTGAATTTGCGACATGCCGTCAATTTCGAACCGGTTATTGGACATGATGCGATGTTGGTGTGTTTGTTGTTGTTCTTGTTGTTGTGAATTTTCGTAATGGATTCGAAGGTGGTAGTCCCCTGTTCCGACGGGGCGATATCCCGATGACAGGATGCGGTCAATTACATTGGAGTGGTCGTTGTGGGTAAGCGTTCGAAATCCAAGCGTTCCAAACCGAATTTCCAATTCGAGCTGTGACCCCGGCGATGAAATGTTTTCCATGTACAACTCAGCAAGTCTGTCCAATGAAGAAGCGGATATTGCTTCGGGGCCTGGTCTTGGACCGGAAACATCGCGTCTTGAACGGTGGCCTAAATTTGATGATGGATTAGGAACACGACGCATTTTTGAAGTTGGTTGGAGCGTATCTTGTATCTATATCTTGTATCTATTGTTCTATTGTATACCGTTATTTATAATTTATAATTTATAACTTATAATTTAAGCATTTTTGAATCAATAGTTTTGATTTTCGACTCAATTTTATAATTATTTTTTTTAATCAAACACCAATACCACAACTACCGAATATTTCAATAAATCAGAATAAAGATATATTTTTATAAGGTTAAGTATAAGAGTATATCGCTCACCCTCGCGTACCCCTATACCATTTAAATACCAATCATGAAGTATGCTAAGTTTCCGTTAACTTTGGCAAGTATATGCTTATTGTTGAGTACAACTTCTGCTTTAGCGGTTCCCGTTCAACTGGTTCCTGAAAATGCCAATCCAGTCGAATGCGACGGATGCAAGTGGTTGGTTGGAAAAGTCCAAACGTATTTGAAAGGGCATGAACAGCGACTTGACAATATAACCGAAACTGCGCTCGAGTCCAACATTTGCGCGCACATTCCCTCTAAAGACACGATGTTGTGCAACGGCCTGATTGAAAAGTATGTTCCAGTTGCGCTGGATTCACTTGTTGAAAAAATTGCAGACCCCACTTTTGTGTGCACAGAAGTAGTGCCGCTTTGTTCGGAGTCCTTTATTTTTAAAACAGTCGAAGGTCGGGTAAATACGCCTTCAACTATGAACTCGTGTTTGAAGTCGCTGAACATGCTACAAATTTACCTTTCTGCTGGAAAAGCGGAAACGGAGATTGCCGATAAAGTTTTTACCGACTGCAAGAAGGACCTCCCAGACAAAGTGCTTGAATGTGAAGTGGTTTCCAAACATGTTTCCAGTGCAGCAGTTGCGCTGCTATCGTCGACCGGCGATAAAAACAAAAACACCAGTATTTGCGAATCGCACGTGTTTGATACAGGTTCTGCGGATTCTGTACAGCGGCACTTGTTGGTTTCCAACTACGGATTTGATACGGACGAAGATGCTGATGCTGCTGAGCAAATTGATGATGCAGAGGACCTGGATGATGACGAGGAAGAGGCAGTTGCAGATGCAGATGATGAGACAGATGCACATGATGAGACAGATGCAGATGACGAGGCGTACGATGAGGCGAATGCAGATGATGAGGCGCAACAGTCAGGCAACCGGAGGCTTCTAAAATCGAAATCAGCACCAGCACCTAAAGCTGCACCAGCACCTAAAGCTGCACCAGCACCAGCACCTAAAGCTGCACCAGCACCAGCACCTAAAGCTGCACCAGCGCCAGCGCCAGCACCTAAAGCTGCACCTAAAGCT
>Ga0194118_10000056_pt1 | contig 194606 bp, 206 predicted proteins | sample TA2MahsurfametaG_2_FD_148662 | JGI IMG/M metagenome (GOLD analysis project Ga0194118, IMG submission 148662) | Freshwater microbial communities from Lake Tanganyika, Tanzania - TA2015013 Mahale N5 surface | ecosystem: Environmental > Aquatic > Freshwater > Lake | place: Tanzania: Lake... | reverse complement strand
TGCTCCTAGAAGAAAATTACATTTTAAGAGTTCAGAAGCTCATATACCAAATAAAATAACATTGGAACAAGCTATGAAAAAATTTGTTGGAAAAGAAAATCCTGATATACTTGTGCATGGTGGAAGAGGGAATGCTTTGAAACAAATGAAACTTGCCGCAAAAAATATAAAGCATTATGCGGCGACAAGAGATGAATTATCTAAGCCTACTTCACAGCTCTCGGCCTTCATCAAATTCGGGAATATTAGTATACGCGAAGTGTATTACGCTTTTAAATCGAACCAATCCTTTATTCGTCAGCTATATTGGCGTGAGTTTTATTGTGGCGTCCTGTATAATCACCCACAAGTATTAGGTCATAGTTTGAATAAAAAATATGATAAAATAAAGTGGCACAATAATCAACGACTTTTTGATGCGTGGTGTAAAGGTGTTACAGGCATACCCATTGTAGATGCAAGTCAGAGACAGCTTTTGCAGACAGCTTGGACACATAACAGAGGTCGTATGATTTCTTCTAGTATATTAATAAAAATATTACTTATTGATTGGAGAGAAGGCGAACGCTTTTATGCACAGCATTTAGTGGATTATGATGTAGCAAACAACAACGGTGGATGGAGCTGGAGCTCAGGCGGAGGCAGTGATTCTAATCCATATTTCCGCTACTTCAATCCATATACGCAGTCAAAAGAACACGACCCAAAGTGCGAATATATCAAAAGATGGATTCCAGAGCTCAAAGATATTCCAAACGAGGATATTCACAACTGGGATACTGCTTGGGAAAAGCATAAGGATTGTGGTTATCCAAAACCAATTGTAGATTATAAAGAGCAGAGAGAAAAATCTATTAAGATTTATAAAGATGCTTTATACTAAAATAATTTAAAATCAATATTATATACTATTATAATATGGATATAAATTTGATTTTAGAAGAAAATGAAAAATTAAAACAACGTGTAAGTGAATTAGAGGAACGATTAAAGAATTACACTAATCCTCCAGCTCACCAAGCATTTTATGAAAAAAATAAAGAAAAAATTATTAAAGAAAGCAGTGAACGTCTAAAAAAATTAGCACAAAGTAATCCTGAAAAAATTAAAGAATATAGGAGAACCGCATACTTAAAAAGAAAGGAAAAAATTAAAAATGAGAATATTAAGGAAAATTAAATAATTTAATTGTAAATTATTTAGAAATATTTTCTTTAGTAATTGTATAAATGGAAGAAAAAAATAAAAAATATAAAATTTGTGAACATGACAAGATGAAATCACGATGTTCGATATGTGGAGGAAGTGAATTGTGTTTACACTTTAAATTAAAAACTTTTTGTAGAGATTGTAATGGTGTTGCTTTTTGTCAACACGGCAAAAGAAAATATAGATGTATTATATGCTGTGGTAGTGGATTATGTAATCATAATAAATTAAAAGAATTTTGTAAACATTGTAAAGGAAGTCAAATTTGTCAACACAATATAAAAAAAAACAATTGTAAATCATGTCATGGTTCTTCTTACTGCATACATAATAAACTAAAACGAAGATGTATATCTTGTAATGGAAAAGATTTATGTAAAAATTGTGGTATAGTAAGACCTTTAAAAAAATACGACAATCATTGTCTAAACTGCTTCATACATTTATTTCCAGATCAACCAGTGTCAAGAAATTACAAAACAAAAGAATCATCCACCGCACAATTTATAACAACTAATTTCCCAAACTTTACTTGGAATTTAGATAAGAAGGTGGAAGACGGATGTTCCAGAAGGCGGCCTGATTTATTGTGTGATTTAGGTTATCAAGTAATTATTGTTGAAATAGATGAAAATCAACATACTGATTACGATTGTTCTTGTGAAAATAAACGCATTATGCAGTTGTCTCAAGATCTAAACCATCGGCCTATAGTTTTTATAAGATTTAATCCAGATGATTACATAAATAATAATAACGAAAAGATAACAAGTTGTTGGGGTCTTACACCTAAAACAGGGATTATGAAAATAAAAAGTAATAAAAACGATGAATGGAATGAACGATTAGCCACTTTACAAACTCAAATTGAATATTGGTCAAATGAAGAAAACAAAACAGAAAAAACAATAGAAATAGTCCAGCTGTATTATGACGGATTTAAGTAAATAAAATTAGTTATTTATTTTGATTTTATTTATTAATCTAAATAAATGACAGAGTTATATTCCAAAGAAGGATTTACATTTGTTAAAAATGAAAAAAATAATTACAGCTTGACTTTTCAAATGGAAAATAATAATATTATTTTGGCTAAAATCATCGATTTCAATTTAGTAAAACTTATTTATGATTTAAACTCAGACATTTATGAAAAAGTTAAATTAGAAATAATTAATGAAAATGAAGCTACTATAAATCTTTTAATGAAACATCTATTCGAAGAAATTGGATTACCTCAACGATTTTCTTATTTATCTATGAAAAAAACTGTTGGAGAGAATAATATTAAATTTATAGCACAAAGTATTAAATCTGAACGTCCAGAAGGAATGCCTGATGATGCTGAGTTAATGCCTCTTGAAAATATGATATGTAATTGTGTCATTATTACACCACATAAAATTAAATTCATGTGTAATATCTTATTTGAACCCATAATGAATATTCCTCAAGTCGCCGAAAAACTAGTCGGACTAATTTTATACAAAATATTTAATAGAGTAAAACAATTTATAGAGAACGTTAGAATGTAAATTATATGTTTACAAAGAACATTAAATCTATTATATTTTTATTGAATGCTGTATTCATTTTCTTAACAGAAGCAATGATATATGCTGTATTTCAAGATTATTCATTTTTTATTGATCGTTTATCTGTGCGTCTTGCATCTATTAATATATTGTATGTAAAAATTTTCCAAGCGTTAGCCTTAAATAACAGCTTAATTGATGATAAAATTAGTAATAAATTATTGCAATTTACAGATAATGCTCCTTGGAATTATTCTGATATTGATTTATATAAATTAATCGAAATGTCTGATAAATATGATATAAAATTACCATTTGGTTATGAAGTTCCTATTAATTCTGGCATGATTTCGTTGGTTTTTAAAGGCGTTGATAATAAATCAAATAAACAAGTTATAATTAAAATAAAACGTAAAAATATTCAAGAACGTCTAGATGATGCTATTGATAACTTATTATTTATAATGTATTTATTATCATTTATACAAATTTTCAATAAATATCAATTAGAGGAAGTTGTAAATAAAAATATAGAAATTATTAGACGTCAGACTAATTTCTTGGAAGAAATAGAAAATATGGAGCGAATTAGAGATAACTGTAAATATATTAAATATGTTAAAATACCTATAGCTAATAAAGAAGTAACGAAGGAATATCCAGATATAATTTTAATGGAATATATTCATGGAATGAAAATAAATAAAATTAAAGAAGAAGACTATGAACCGTTTGCAAAATTAGTTGTTAAATTCGGGATTGTTACGACTATAATTCATGGAGTCACCCATGGCGATCTTCACGGTGGCAATATCTTATTTATAAAAGATTACTCTGACAGCAAATATCGTCATAAATTGGGCATAATTGATTTCGGTATTATTTATGAAGTCGGCGCACAATATAAAGGCTTATTATTTGATATATTTACACAAATATTCGAAAAAACACCTCGCGAATCGGCTGAGAAATTACTGAATTCTGGACTAATTGACCCACCTGGAATCTTACAACAAATTCCGAAAAAGGATTATAATAATATCATCTCTTTTGCAGAGGAAATAATATCAGACACAATTAATTCATCCAAAAAAGCTAACCAAATACAGATTTATAAATTTGTCTCAAAATTGAAGGATTATTTGTCAAAAGATGAGTTAGCTAATATTGGAATAAGACCTAGTGATGACTTTGTTAAATCGCAACTTGTGTTAGCTATGGCTCATGGTGTAACATTAACACTTTGCAAAGACAATTTTGTCTCACTTATGGATAAAGCAATCAATGAATTATTTCATACTGAAATGTTGTTAAATTGATTGGCAATTCTAATTTGAGAGAAATTTACAGATAAACTTGCTAACAAAATTCCGAAAGCAATTATAATAACAAAACCATAAGAAAAACTTTTATAAATAGTAGCATCTGTTTCCTTTTTCTGGATACACTTTTTTTGTGCTTTCCTAAATTTGAACTTGTTGAATAAGACTTTCCACAAGAACAGACGTGAGAGCCCGTTTTTTTCGTTAAACTCGATTCCTCGATTCCATTTTGTTCCTTTTTGGCATTGAGCGAATGTTTGGCTGTGGTCAGGTGCCTCTCCCAATCGCACTTATAAGAGCATATATAGTGGCATGACTTACATATGAAACTATGACTCGTTTTTTCGATTCCAATATTCCACTCGATTCCATTTATATTCCTAAAAGAAAATACCTTTAAGTTTTTTATAAAAAAATTACAATCACAAAAATTTTTTTGCGGATTGATTTATGACGATAATTTTTCAATATCGTAAGCGTAAATTTTCGTCAGTAAGGACTTTTTTGGCATTCCCATTTTGGACATTTTTTTTGTCCATTTTTTGAAAGCCAAAATACTTTTCAATTTTTGAATTCCCTTTTTTTCTCTTCATGTGTAGGGAAGCTTTTTGGTCCCTTTTTTCGATAATTTAAAGAAATTCCCTTCATCATGTAGTGTATCTGTCTTTAAATACTTTTTAAAATATATTATTTCAAATTCATTTAAATATATATGGTGTAATATATATACCCTACATAATGCAAGTGACTATTGATAATGTTAATTACAAGTTTATTCCTTCTAGACTATCTTCATTAGATAGTATTAAAAAAAATGAATCTGTCCTGAAAAATGATATATATGAAAAATATAAAGCTACCGCAGAAATAGAAGGTGAACTTATTATTTGCAACGATATAAATCAAATGAAACGATTTGAAAAGAAAATAGTCAGAGAGACTTACCAAGATTATTTGAAATATATTAAATATAGAGACCCTAAAAAGGACCAATGGATATATAACATTATTGATGGAACTTCCGAACAAGAGTCAATTTTATATAGAGATGAATTATGTATTGTTATTCCTACTTACATGTGGGATGTCAAAAATACCGAAAAAATGCATATCTTGTGTTTACCAACTGATATATCACTGCGTTCAATTCGTTCATTAACATCTGTACATATACCGTTATTAGAACATATGAAACGTTTTACATTAAATGTTATTAAACAAAAATACAATATCGACGAATATCATGTTAAAATGTTTTTTCATTATGAGCCTTCTACATATCACTTGCATATACATTTTGTAAATGTAGCACATCATGACGCTAGGTCTTCTGTCGAATATTCACATGAACTTAATAATGTATTATTTAATCTTTCTATTTGTTCTGATTATTACCAACAGGCCGTTCTAAACAAAAGATGTTAATCGTAAATTAGACACAACATTTATTATTATTATTTAAAATTGAAATAAATTAAATACTAATTAATATAACTATAAATGGAAACTGACATATCAACAATGAACCCAACTTTTATATTTGTAGACGGAAGTTATTACTGCTTTTACCGCTATTTTGCTCTTCAACAATGGTGGAAAAATGCATACCCTGAAGAACCACTCGAAGACCCATATATTAATGAAAAATTTGTTGAGAAATTTCGAAAAACATTTGTTGATAACTTACAGCAAATTCCTAAAAAGTTAAAAATTCATAAAGAATCCATAAAACCAGTATTAATTGTTGGAAAAGACTGCAAACGAGAGGATATTTGGCGCAATGATATCTTTAAGGATTATAAGGCTAATCGTGCTAACGGACCTGAAGACGGATTTATGGGTGGACCCTTCTTTAAAATGGCTTATGAAGAGCAGCTTTTTCAAAAGGGTGGTGCTAAGGCTATTTTAAGTCATCCTCGTCTTGAAGCTGACGATTGTATTGCATTATCCGTTAAATACTTACTGAATAAATATCCACTATGCAAAATTTATATCATAACAAGTGATCGAGATTATTTACAATTAAATGCACATAATGTAGACTTATTTACATTGACATATAAAAACTTGGCAGACGGTAAAACTTCTACTGGGAATGCAGAAGACGATTTAAAAATCAAGATTCTTATGGGAGATACAAGCGACAATATTCCTTCAGTATTTCCAAAATGTGGTCTTAAAACCGCTCAAAAATGTATTGAAGACGAAGAGTTTTTGGGGAAAAAAATGGCAAACAATCCTGCATATTATGAGCAATATAAATTAAATGAACAATTAGTAAGCTTTGATAAAATACCCACAAATTATGTAAAAGAATTTATGGCTACAATTAAAAAGTAAACTAATCAATAAATAATATAAAAATTTTTTAATTATTATATTATGAACTCTGTAATTACTATACCTGATGACAATACTAATATTAATATTAGAACATGTATATTAGACCCATTATCAGTAATAGTTAAGCTGGCTATTTTAAGCAATAAACCAATTGGAACAAAATTATTAATCCAAAATAATATTATTTATTTCCATGAACCAGGACTTTTTCAACCAATAGCTAGAATGGTATACAAATCAAATAAAACTGATTTGCAGTATATTTATAACCCAATTAATATTGCCTGTTTACACTTTCTCTCGAAACCTTTTGTGGATAAAACACCAAGAATCAAAAATTTATTTACATGTGCCCAAAATGGGCTTAAAAAATTGATGGAAACATATAAAACTTGTTCTATAATAACAATAACATTGAATTATTATTATTCATTACTAACAAATCATATTAATCAAACATATAACGAATATATGTTTGTCAAAGATAATTTAACCTGTTATTATACTCAAGTTATTAATGAATCATTTAATAAGCAATGGTCAGATGAAAAAATAAAAGTTGTATTAGATTTAATAACGTTTTTAAATAAAAATGATAATCCTAACAATAATGTAAAATCACTTGAGACTATTATGGAAGATATAGATGCAAACACTCAAACTATTATTAATGAAATTTTTTAATATCTAATATTTTTATTTTTATTTATTCATATTTTACATTTATACCAAATTTGAAATATCTAAATTATCTTTTATAAAATACGCTTCACCATTGCGATTCCATTCAACAACCATAGTAATTATTTCAACTCCAGATTTAACAGCATTTTTAAATGCCTCTCTATATTCAGGATCAATTATCGATGGTTGAAATCTATTAACATCGGTTCGTTGTATTACATAACACATAATACAACGCGTTTTTGACATACGTTTTATTAATGCAAGTTCGTTGATGTGTTTTAATGCACGTGGACTAACTGTGTCAGTGTTTTTTTTTCGGTAACCGTCAGGAAAATATGCTACTTTAGAATTTATATCCCTATGATCGAAACACATTTTTTTGCGATCTTTGGCGGTTACGTCCTCATAATCAGCAAGTGGAACATTTTTGATTTCCATAATAAACGGAATACCATTTTCATCAATTCCAGAAAAGTCAAATCTTGAATCGACTAATCCAGGAACGTAAATTTTTGTTTCTTTTTTATATGTTTTTACATTAAGTAGTCTAGATAATAGATCATTCTTAAGCGCAGATTCCGCTAATTCTTCTGCTAATTTAGGATAAATTCCCACAATTATTTCTCGTTCTTTCTCTCTAATAATTGAAAGATAAACTCTATATTTACAATGAAGTTTATTATCATTTTTTGTTTTTGGAACCGGAGCCATTAAAATAGATGCGCCGACATCAGCTAAACCACAACAACCCAAAGAAGCAGTATGTCCTAATATCATATTACTTGTTGAACATATTTTAATGTCAGCAACATATGGTGTTTTTATGTGCTTTGAAGGTCGTTTAATAACCTCACCTTCAATTAAATTATTTAACTTGAGAATTAATGACATTGTTATTTGATATATTTTATTTAGTACGGTATTTTAAGTTTTCAATTTTATTTTTTAAATATAGTAATATATTAGTATGAGTACAGAAGTAAAAAAAGAAGACAAAATTGTTTATCCAGACCAATTAAATATAATAATACGAACTAGTATTCCGGGATATCAAAAAATAGAATATAAACCATCAATGACCATAAAAAATAGTGATGAAAAGGGTGTACGATTTAATCCATTAATTAAACTAAATAAATCTACTGTCAATAAAATTCCTGAAGAATATAGAATTAAAGAGTTCTTTAATAAGGGATTATTTCAATCACTATTAAATTATAATGGAGGAACTCCTGCAAAAAACTTAACACAAGCAACCCGTTATGGTTACGTCGACAATAATATAAGAGTGACATTAGACACCATATTTCCAGTAGGTTCTGTTATTTATATAGGAAAAAATCCATACGCAATTGGAGACATTCAATGGACAACTGGTGATTGGAAGATTGAAATTAAGCAAAAAAAGGAGGAAATAGATCCAAGTAAAATAACTGACCCTCAATTATATACACAGTTAGTGAGTGAAGAAATAATAAGTGGAGAAGAACAATTAAATCAGTTACCTCAAGCAATTTTAACTGGTGTAAATTATGCTGGTCCGCCTATTGCAAGAGGCATCACACGTCCTACTTCTGAACCATCAAGTGCTACGACATCAACTTCTATGGTGTCAACTTTTACGGCAACAAGTCCTCCAGCACTAGCAAGATCTCCAGCACCAGCAAGAACTCCTGTACCAACAAGAACTCCAGGACCAACAAGAACTCCTGCACCAGCATTATTACCACCAGCTTCTGCACCAGCATTATTGCCACCAGCTACAAAACCAGCATTATTGCCACCAGCTTCTGCACCAGCATTATTGCCTCCAACTCCACAATTAGATATAGAAGAGTTATCACCAGAAGAAGAAAAATTATTTGATACTTTTAAAAATGAATTACAGCCAAATATTAATGCTACCAAATTCTTTGTAAAATATTTTCAGAATACAGGTTATAGAAATATTGTTAAAATGGTATTTGATAAATTTCCGTTTCAATTAAAAAGCGAAATTAGAAAATTTTATTTTATTACAACCAATTATCAACCTATACAAAAAACTAATGCATTAAGCAACACATCATATGACAAACTTTGTGAGCAAGTCACTATTTTAAAAAGTCCAGCAAACGGAGACTGTTTTTTTAGAGCAGTTGCTGACGGCATAAATATATATAATTATGAAAATCAAGATTCAAAAATTATTTATGCTAATTATGGTAAAACTACCTTATTTACAGCTAGAATTTTGAGAGAACTTGTAGTACAATATATAATAGATTTAGGTGAGAATGTTGTAGACACCATGTTATCTGTTGCAGAAGAACAAGTTGAACCTTTAAACACAAAGTTTCAAGATACAATACAAAAATTAAAATTATCATTAAATGTTCCAGAAATTACACAACAACAATATTTAGATGAATTGACAAATGTATATAATTCTAATTCAAACTTTATGATTTATAAACCAAAGATAGTTCCAATAGATATATATGAGTATAATAATCCATTTAGAGTTGTTAAACAATTAGAAATACCTAACTATATAGAAAGCAGAGATTACTGGGCAAATGACGTTGCAATAGAAGCAATATGTGATAAATTAAAAATATGTGTTATACCAATCGAAAAATATTATGAAATCCAAACTTTTAATGTAAGAATTAAACGTGTAGACACATTAAAAGCTTTATTAACAGATAATGATTTAGTTAGAGACAAATGTTCAAAAAAAGTAATGTTTCTAATGTATAAAAACAATCATTATGAATTAATAAGATTTAAATACTTAGTTAAGCCGAGTGTTAAAATAACTGGAGAAGGATTAAGAAAAGAGACGATTTATTCTGGTAAATGGTATTCAATATTTAAATCTGATGGTTTAGCTCCGCCAATGCATATTTTAATGTTAATTTATGGTTCAATATATTCAACCCTCAATCCAATTTCAAGAAATAATTTTAGTATTTATCTTCCCATAATGAGATCAATAGAAGAAGCTTGTTTGCAAATTTTGGATGACAAATATAAAAAAGAATTTATAAATTTTTTTGATAGGTTTTTTCCAAACAAAGTGTCACTGGATAGAAGACTTAGTCTAGATAAAAAAAACTTGAAATTTATACCATTAATTAAGGGTTCTAATGATAATACTAATGAATTAGATGAGTATAATGAGGATGAACAACCGCCAGAAAACATGATTGGTGGACAAAATGGTTATAGATATCCACCTTATTATAGACAATACGGATATCCTAGACAAGGTTATATAACAAAAAAACCTGAAGAACGCGATTCGTCTAAAATAGCATATGCAATTACAATAGACATGGAACTACATCCAGGAACATCATTGACACCAGAGCAAATTAGCAAATCAAAATGTAATACAAAATATAATGCAATAAGAAAAGCCTTTGCTGAATTTACAGGAAGATCATATATTATACCACCTGTTTATAATAAAACAGTTAAAAATAAATCAGCATCTTACGTGCCAATCGAAACAAACGAAGATAAAAGATTTGATAATACAAGAAGAATTAGGGCGCCGCCGGCAGCATCGTTAGGAGGTAAAACAAGAAAACATAGATAATAATTTCTATATCTATCATATGACAGATACAGAAGAAAAATTAAAACTACCTGAACCATTAAAAGTAAAACCAAGTATAGCAAAATATTTAGATAAACTGGAAAATGATGGTAGATCAATTTGGGCATTTGAAGGTTCGGATATTATAGAGAATTTATTTTATTTACATTTAATGAATAAGTATAAATCCAAATGTATTCCAAAGGGAACAAAGAGGCATATTGGAATACACATCCCGTTAAAAGTAAAATATACAAAAGAGGAAGAAGGTGAATTAAATATACAATTTAATGAAATAGCAAAAATAATAGCAGATTGTGTAAAGCGAGGTGAAAAAATGATTTTGATTCCATTATCTTACATAAGAGGAATGGGAGGTCATTTTAATTTATTAGTATATAAAGTTGATAATAATGAAGTAGAGCATTTTGAGCCACATGGAGGAGAATTTAAAGGTAATTTAAAGCTGCAAGATTCTTCTAAAAAAGTAATATTATATTTTGTAAATATACTTAATAAGTATTTAAAAAAAGATGGATTACAACAAGCTAAATATGTGGAAGCATCTCAAGTTTGTCCATATATACAAGGCTTACAAGACATAGAAGGAATGAGTAAATTACCGAAAAAAACTAAACTAGAACCAGGTGGATATTGTGCTGCTTGGGGATTATTTTTTGCTGAATTAAATTTAAAGAATCCAAATTTAACAAGCACAGAAATATTAGACAATATTTATAATTATTTAACAACAAAAGAATCTGGTCCTAATTATTTAAAAAGTGTAATTAGAGGTTATGCTGGTTATATATATAAAAATGTGGATAGATATTTAGAAATATTTTTTAAGCCAAGAGTTCAACTAATTACTTTAATTGGAAGAGATGCATTTTATCGTAATTATAAGAGAATTGATATAGTAATAGATGTTATGAATGTATTAATTGATTTAGAAATGAAAATTGCAAGTGACCCAACATTTGACTATCATAAAGAATTAAAGAGTGTAATGAAGGCATATAAAAAGCAAACACAAGGTAAAACTAAAGAAGAACAACGAGAAATGCGAAAAAAAGACAAAGATTTAACTAATTTATATTATAAAAAACGTATTTTACAGAATTATGAAGAATATAAGAGGGATGGTCATATATCAGAACCTGTTTTCGATTCACCTCAAGATATAAGACGTGAAGATATAAAAAATTTAAGTATAATAGAAAAAGGTCATTTACATGAATTAGTAGCTGAAGAAAAACAAAAACGTAAAGAAGAGCTCGAAAAACAGGATTGGTATATTGAGAAACAAATACAAAAAAAAGAATGGCAAGAACAAAAGAAAAAATCAAAAAAAACTGTGGTTAAAAAAGGTTCACCTCAATCAAAAACAAAAAAAATACGTCCAACAAAAGCAGAGGCAAATTTGATAGAGGATATAATTAAACGCGAAAATATAGATATGAAAACAGAAGAAGGTCGTCAAAAATTATTAAAAATCTTACAAGATATGGCGAAGAAATAATATATATTAAATTTTGGACTTAAAGGTCTTTAAGTAGTTTTAATATATATTTAACAATTTAATTTATAATTATCACATTCTGCTTTATGACTTTTGTAACCATACCAAGCATTATATCCTTGTTGTTTCCATACTGTATAAGCACAATTAGCATTGCTTTGACAATTAAACAAACTGGAACAACTTGCACTACACCCATTATATTTTGATAAAGGATCACCAGAACACCACCAATAACTATTTATCTGCATTAATCCATAATCTGTTGAACCGTCTGTATTTTTATTTGTTGCATCACAATTAAATGAACTTTCATATTTACTAATACAAACCATAGTTGGTAAAGAAGATTGAGGAAAACCTGCGGCTTTTAAATAACTTGATACTTGACATTCTGACTTGTAATTTGCTTCTAAAGTAGTTTCAAAAACATAATCACATGTATCATCTTGAACAATAGTTTCATATTTAAAATCATTGTCTTCCAAAAAATCTTTTACTTCTTCATCATATTTACTATAAAATGTTTCTACATCTCTTGTTAGAACCCAGAGAGAAATTCCTGATGGGACTGATATAATGGCATATTGATATTGTTCATTAACTACTTCACCCAATTTTACAACCCAATAAGGCGACTCAGCTGGAACACCATCTAAGTGAACAGTTAACTTCCCAGGATCGCTAGAATTTGTGTAATAAGCATAACCTGATATTTGCTCCAATTTACCTTTTGAATTGATTTGAGAATTTAATACACTTACATCACCATTATCTAATAAACCATATTGTGCAGTAAGACATGTTCCATATCCTTGAAATATGACATTTGTAGGTGCGCCATATATTTGATACCAATTTCCTAAATATTGATTAACATCTAAATTGGAAACTGTATTAGGTGTCTTTGAACCACGAAGTAAATTTGAAATTATAGCTCCGCTAAATTGGAGTGATAGTAAAAAAACTATGTTTACTAAAAACATTATATAATATATATCACATAATATTTAATATTGTTTTTTATATTAATTTCCGTTTGTAAATCTCTCGAAATCAAATTTTGAATAAGCTTCCCTTTGAGCCTTTCTTTGTTTCTCTCTATTTGCCTTATCTAATACTGCTATCGCTGCTGCTAATTCTGGTTCAGTAACATTACCATCTTCATTAGTATCTAATAATTTATGCAAAACACGGTACTGAGGCGGAACTATACATAACGAACTCTCTTCGTTAAATAAATATTCTGATAGAATTGTAAATACAGCTGTTAAACCTAATGCTGTATAAATATCACGAGTACCCATCCATGCCATCGAAAATACTAATAATTGTTTACTTACTGAATATTTCATATATTCCTCTGTTGATTTGCTGAATTGAATCTGAATAAATTTTGAACCAACGTTAAGAAGAATCATTACTACACCTGCAAAAAATTTACTATTATTTAAATACATTACGTGTTGATTTATATACGAAATGCCGTTGAATAATGGTGTAAATATTGTTGTCTTACCGCCAGCTTTTATAATTGGAGGCATATTATTCGTAACTATTGGTTGAGGTGGCTGTGTTGTCGACATATATTAAAACACTATATTATTATATTTTTATATTATGCCAAATTTTCTAAAAAGATTTGAAATGCTTGTTGATGATTTATCATAAAATCCTTCTACACCCCTTCTAATATTTCTCTCTATTGGTCTGTAATTTTCTTTCACTATTTTTGGAATAAATGCTTCTTCTACTGTTTCTGAATAGAATGTACTGGTTATTGTTATTAATATTACTAAAATCATAAGAATATATCTTAACGAATTATACATAAAATTACTCATATATAATTCCAATAAATTAAAATGAAGCATATGAATTTGAAAATACAGATTTATCTGTTGGGTCTACTTCTTCATTTTGTTCTCTTGATTTATTAAAAACAGGAACTGCACTCGATTGTTTTCCTCTTAACATATTCAACTCTCTATCGGACATACAAAAACCTTCTCTAGCATTACTACTAGATGTTGTAGTGGCAGTTTGAATATTATCTTTTATAGTTTCCCTTTTTGTAGCTAAATCATCTTTCACAGATTGTGCTTTAGCTTTTTTGTCATCAACCGCATTTCCTGAAACATCAAATCCTTCATAAAAATTATAACTCTGAACAATACTCATATCACTTTGATTAAATGCAATAATAATAAATAAAACAGCCACTAAACCTAACATTTTATTAGTGTAGGCAATTAAAATGATTAACGCCAACATTGTCATTCTACCTAAAGGTGTTTCTGTTAGGAAATCAAAAAATCTAGATTGAGACAATAATATTACTAAAATGAGAGTCGCAACAATTCCCATATTATTTTTACTAACTAACTTAAGATCCATTATATAAATTATATGATATAATTTTTTAAAATATAATCTAAATTTTTAATAAGAGAATGTCTTTAGCAATGTTCGCTGCTTCAATTGATGATAATGCAAATATCACATTACCAAATAATTCAGATAATTCAGATAATATTCTTAATCAAAAACGTCATAAAAGGACACAACGAAAGTATCCTAAAATTGAAAGTTTTGACACTAATAAAGTTAGTTCTGTGTTAAAAGAAATTCATAATACTACCGAGGATGATGATGATAATGATAAGGATACATTTAATCCACCACCAAAACCTGAATCAATGGGTGTAATGAAAACTATCCCAGCTAAAGAAAGTTTTGTAACTCCTTTAGGTAGAATTGTTGGAAAAGCACCTACTCCTAATTATGAAGGAGGAGACAATTTAGATCTCAATGATTACAGCAATTATGGTGACAGTAAAACTATCGAAGAATATTATAAGTCTGTATTACCTGGTTATAGCGTTCAAAAAAATTCTCAGAAAAATTATGTTAATAGACCATATTATCCTGCACAAAACGCAGAAATAAGTTCTTATGAATCACAAGATGTTTTAATGCAAAAATTAAATTATGTCATCTCTTTATTAGAAGACCAACAAGACGTTAAAACTAATAACGTAACTGAAGAGGTTATTCTATATTCATTTTTAGGTATATTTATTATATTTATGGCAGACACATTTGTAAAAGCTGGAAAATATACTCGTTAATTACTTAATTAATTTATTTAAATAAACTATTTAAACCAATCTTTCTATATACATGTATCATAATGGTAAAATATCTTATAATTCATAATAAGCATGAAGGTTGTTATGACTTTCAATGTTATCAAGATGAAAAAGCAAGAATTAGACTAACATCTATTACGATTAATCCACCTAAAATTTTTATGTTTACTAATCGTGAAGAAGCTCAAGATTTTTTTGAGGAATATATTAATGATGTTGATTGCATTGATATTAGATGCAGGCGCGGAGATGAAGTAGAACATATTGACTATTGTACATGTGGTGTTATTGAATTAGATGAAAAAGGCGAACCTATTTTATTTTATAATAAAAAGAATCAAATCTTTTTAATGGAACATGGTCCAGAAACTTTCTTACCAAATCAAGAGCTTAAAAATGATGTTAGAAATTTAAATTTAACTAATCGTCTTATTAGAAAGTGTAAAAGTTTAGGTCGTGAGCAAAGAAAGAGATATATTGAATTAGGTAAATACTGTGAGGAATGTAATGCTGAGGAACCAAGTGATGATGAAGACGAAGATGAAAAAGATAAGGGTGAAGTCAATATTGTCATCAAAGAAAAAGCAGAACCAACTCCAGCTCCTGCTCCAGTATGTATTCCATGCGAACCACCAAAGGCTCCTGAACCAGCTCCTGCTCCTGAAAAGAAAAAGCGAGTAACTAAAAAGGCTCAAGAAAAGGAAACTAGTGATGGAAATGAAACTAAAACTGAAGAAAAGAAAAAGCGAGCACCAAGAAAGCCAAAGGAAGCAAAGTAAATTAATTAATTAATTATTAGTGCTTTTTCTGGTTTGAAAGTTGGGTAAGCAAAATTATAAAAAAAATAAGCAGTCGGACTAATTATTAATGGTTTTGTTTTTAGCATAATATTATTTATTATGATATTATTATGTGATATATTTTCTAATACAGCAAAACCAAAAAAATTTTCAGCTGCTATTTTCCAAAAACTTATTTTAAATCCTTGGATAAATATATCTTCTTCACAGTCGCAAATTGACGCAAAAAAACTTAATGCTTCTAATCCCTTTTCAATTTGAACACATGATTTTCTAAAAAAATAACAACTTATTATTTCTTCATCGCATAATATGGCATATGCATAAATATTTTTTGTTTTTATTAATTCTAATATATTCGCCATATCTGCTTTAATTATAATATCAAATCTATTACTGTTATTGCGTATAAAATCATATACAAATCTGTAGTTTGTACCATTTATTTCCAATAACTTATATTCACCTGACAATTCGGGTGGTTTAGTCCATTTATCAACTGGAAAACCATATGTTGAGTAAACACATAATGGAACTATTCCTGTTAATTCATCTTCTCTCTTAAAAAGTGAAACAACAATATTTTTATTAAGATGTCGTTGATTATAGTGATGCGTTTGTATTAGCTGTGGTGCAATTCCTTTTTTACGATTTAACACATCTACGCATAAGTAATCCACATAATATACTCGGAGTTTTGAGTTATTATTTTTGCTGTCGTTATTTATGACGACATTTAATGGCCGCGAAGTCATTGCCCCTATTATTTGCCGATCAGTTATCATAGTGCCTTTTTTTAAGTCCAGCATATGATTATCTTTATAAAAGAAAGATATAAACGATTTATCATTATGACCAATAAAATATGGAATTATGTTTTCTGATTGTGGAGAGAAAATATTATCTTTATTCTGCAAATAATTCGCTTTAATTAAATTTATAAAACGTGTTTTTTGAATTGATGAAAGTTCTGAAAAAATAATTGTGTCGATATCTTTGAAATTAGTGTATTTATTTTTTTCGGGGAGAGAATATTGAATAATACCTGGAGGATTAAACATATAGCCAAAATCGTATACATGAAAAACAGGCTGCATTACCCAAAAACCATATTTTAAACGAATGCAAATGTAAATTAAAAATATAATAAGTATTCCAAAACATAAAATATAAGATAAATATTCAAACATATTAATCTTATAAAACATAATTAAATAAATACTAAAACGAGACTTTAAATTTTTGCAAAGAAATCTGTTATTTTAGATTTTTGAACATTATTAAGTTTAAATCTCTCGAGTGAATCTTGATAAATCTGTAATGCCTCATCTTTATTATAAAAGCTACCTACTTCAACCTTCTTATTTTCCAAATCTTTATAATGTTCAAAGAAATATTTTACACGTGTTAAAACGATAGGATTAACATTTAGACTGGACACTCCACTAGTGTCTTTATATGATACTGGTGTATTATTAATATGTTCAATTAAATAATTTACATCTTGCGTATAATTCAAATTTACATTATTAATGCTCAATAAATCATCTATATTTTTCCACATAGGGTCTACTTTTGCTATAGGACATACAATGAGTTTTGGATCATTTCCTGCATCATCTTTAGTGTCAAGATAACCTAAAATTTTACATCTAATTATACATCCTGGAATAAGCTCATCATCCATTAAAACAACTACATCTAATGGATCTCCATCTTCGCTTAATGTATTTGGTATAAAACCATAATTAAATGGATATTTCATAAGTGTATGAAGAACTCTATCACAAACTAACATATTTCTCTCCTTGTCATATTCATATTTAATATGACCACCTTTAGCAATTTCAATAATAACGTCAACTTCTGTCATTTAATAATATGAAATTATTTTTTTATATTATTTTAATAATAGTTTAACTTGGTTTTACAAATACATATAAGTATTGGTATTCGTAAGCACATTTAACCATATCAATCTTCGCATGAATCAAGAACCCCGCATCTTGTGCCATATTTACAATAGTTGGCAAATCATCCATATATAATTTCTGTTCCTGCTTTCTGACTTTACCATCATTAAACTTAAATTTCTCATTGAAAGTTGCGATATCATTTTCATTTAATTTGAAGTTAGAATTGTAAACAAAATCATTAAATGTAATTTTTGTTTTGGTAATTCTCTCCTTGGCGTATTTTTGTGGAGAGACAATGTATAATGGATTTCCAGGTGGTAATATTGGGTCGAACTTATATTTATCGACTAAATGGACAATTAAATATCCACCTGGCATTAACCAATTCATACAGTTATAGAAGAATCGCATCTTATCTTTCATGTAATAGATTGTAAAATATAGACATAAAATATGGGTTAATGAATCGTCTTTAAATAAATGACTATTAAGACCATCTCCAACTCTAAATTGATGTGCAATATTTGGATTATTTTCCTTAGCTTGTTTAATCATAGAAGGTGAAATATCAACTCCTATAACTTCTAGATTTTTTGTAGATAAATTATTTACATGATGACCTGTTCCACAACCTATGTCAGCAATAACGCTTTTAGATGTAGGCGATGTATTGTTGATGATAATACCAACTTCATAATCATTTTTAATGGCATTAAACACTAAATAATCATATATACTCGCATAAAAATCATCATATACATCATTCCCCTCTTTGAATAAAAATTGCTTATTTTCAACAAATCCTTCTCTATTTGGATTAAATGCTTTAAAAAATACAACTACCACTAACAATAAAGCAATAAATAAGAGTATTTTACCAAAATTTGACATTTTATTATAACAATTAGTAAGGGATTTAACTATTTTCATCTATATGTATTGTTGTTATTTTTTTTGTATAAAAATTAATTATATGGAAGTTTCAGAAATAAATGATATTAGAGGAGAAAGAGATTTTAAGGGTTTTTCATTCTCAAAATTTAAAAAAGCAGAGGTGAAAAAGGAATTGCTAAATAGTTTAATACATTCGAAAATCGAACCAGCATGTTATTGGAGTGCCGAATTAATTTGTGCTGGTCATTATAGCGATTTATGGGAAATTATATTATTGTTCTTTAGCAAATTTGTTCATTTAGGTAATTCAAATATATCTATCTATCTTGACATGAGAATAAATGATTTTAAGGCTATTTTAAATAATGGATATAGCGACAATGTGTTGAGGCTAAGAAATAATGATAAGATAAGAAAACTTTTTTGTGAAATAATGTGTGTATTATGTGATGCTAAACGCCGTCATAGTTTTGATAATGTTAAAATAAAACCTGACGATATGAATATGATTACAATTAAAGATAAATTTAAGGCGCCGACTGCTTCTTATGGTGAGGAAGTTTTAATGGTTGAAGACCCGAAAGAGTTATTTCCGTTTGTAAATGAGTTGGCGTATAGTGTAACTATTTCAGGTAATAATCAAATGCACGCTTGTTATTGGATTGAATGGATAATCGAGTATGAAAATAGATGTAAAGTATTGAAGGAAAAAATATCGTGTGAGAGACGTAGTTTTGCAAAAGTCGATTCAAAATGTCAGAAGGATATCGTGTGGATTATTTGGGATGTATTTCTAAAAGAGGCTGCCAAGCGTTCTAAAATAATTCAGAAGCTAATGGATGCACTAATGTCTTTATTTTGTTTAAAATATACGACTGGTTGTCATAAGAAACGTAAAAATATAATGTATTTAGCTATTTCGATATTATGTGAAAAATTTACGTTAGAAAAAGAACTTATCAGACATTCCCAGCTAGGTTTGGTTAACACCATAAAACAAAAAATAGACTCAGTGTATACGCAAATAAAGAAAAACGAAGAGTCTACTGGAACAGATTATTTATTCCATGGAATGAAATCGTCAAATTTAGAAAGCACAATTAAAAAGCTAGATGCGATGAATTCGTTTGGAGAGAGTTTTGTGCCTCGTCTTTAAATAGTTTTTAAATATATATTTCTAACCTACTTAAAGACGGATGCACTACATAATGTAGGGAAATTTCGTGATTTTTGAAAAAAAGGTCGAAAAAACCTCCCTACACATGAAGGACCACGAAAACGATTCAAAAACACAAAAGTATTTTGACTTTTCAAAAATGGACAAAAAAAATGTCCAAAAATGGAAAGTGAAAAAGCTTCTTACTGACAAAAAATTTTGTCTCGATATTGAAAATTTATGGTCTCATTTTAAACCAGAAATTTTTATTTTGTGATTGTAAAATTTTATATTTTTTAAGAAAAAGGACTTAGGGATTTATTTTATTCTATTATATTAGAATACTTTAGAATGAAAAAATCCCAAGAAATCCCTAAAAAATATAGTTGCGAAATATGTGATTATAATACGTCTAATATAAAAGATTATAACAAACATTTACATACTAATAAACATTTAAATAGAACAAATTTGAACAATTTAGAACATAAAAATCCCAAAAAATCCCAAGAATTTAATTGTAAACATTGTTCTAAATCTTACAAAGCAAGAAATAGTTTATGGTATCATGAGCAAAAATGTTGTGAACATATTAATAAACAATACATCGAAGAAAAGGCAAAATCTATCACCGACAAAGATGAGCTCATCATGTTCCTAATTAAAGAATGCACTGATTATAAAAATATGCTTATGGAACAACAAGGTATGATGATGAAGGTGATTGAAAATGGTGCGGGAAATAATAGTCACAATAATAATAGCAATAATTATTCGAATAATAAAACATTTAATCTTCAGGTTTTCTTAAATGAGACATGTAAAGATGCCATGAATATCACAGATTTTGTTGATTCAATTAAACTTCAGTTGTCGGATCTCGAAAAATTCGCTGAAGTAGGTTATGTTGAAGGAATATCCAATATTATTACTACAAACTTGAAGGCAATGGATGTTACTCTTAGGCCAGTTCATTGTACAGATAAAAAAAGAGAAACTATGTATATAAAAGATGAAAATCAATGGGTTAAAGAAGATAACAATAAAAGCAAGCTAAGAAAAGCCATTAATAGAGTATCAAATAAAAATATTAGATTACTTCCTCAGTTTCGAGAGAAGTATCCAGAATATAGCAATTCATCTTCAAAAATATCAGATAAATATGACAAAATGGTTATTGAAGTTATGACAACTGATGAAGAAAAAGATAATAAAATAATACGAAATATATCAAACGCAACTACTATTGACAAAATGATTAAAGAAAAATAAATTCTTTATTTATATATATATAAATGTCGACAAAACATCATCGTTCAAGGAAAGGAGGCACACGTAGAAGAAAATTAACTAGCACTACTTTAGCTGCATTCCAAAAAGAAATTGCTGTTATATTTTTAGAAATGCTTATAATGGTTAAATTATTCCATTGGAAGACAACTAGTTACGCAACTCATAAAGCAACCGACGATTTATACACTAAATTAAACGCAAATATTGACTCATTTATTGAAATTCTTTTAGGAAAAAGTGGTTCACGTATTGATTTAATGAGTAATAAGCAAATAAAACTAGTAGATTTATCAAACCAAGAATCTTTAAAGAGGGAAGTAGAAGCATTTAAAGGTTATTTAGTCAGTTTAAATGATAATAAAGCTATGTTAACAATGAGCAATACAGATTTATTTAATATTCGTGATACAATTTTAGGTGATTTAAATCAATTCTTGTATTTATTAACCTTTAAATAATTTTATGCGAATTTATAGTAAAAATTAATATATTCTTTTTTATTATAAATGGATAGTGCAAATAATAATATATCTCAGACTATATTACAGTCTAGCGAAAGAGTTTTTCCGTCATCATCTCTTTCAACTTCTGATGACACTGGTTTTTTTGACAGTTTAAAAAATATTAACGCTACAACTTGGTTTATCATTATTTTAATTTTGGCATTTTTAGGATTTAATATTTTTGCTTATTTAGCAAAAGGAACACAAAGTGTCGCTGATATTTTCGCTCCATTAATGGAGAAGATTTTTGGTGCATCTGTTGCTGTTACCGGTCAAGCTGTTGATGTTTCTGCTGAAGGTGCTAAGGCTGTAGTCGGCACAACTGCTGATGTAGTTCAGGGCGGATTAACTGCTGTTCAAAACATTACGCCAAATCCAGCAGGAGCTCCTTCAAGTATAAAAGCTCAACCTGTTAACCAAAAACAAGACGACGTCATGCAACAATCAACCTTAAATAGAGCACTTAATACAGCACAAAATCAACAATCTCCACAACAAGATTACGAAGCTCATGATGCATCGAGTTCACTAAAATCAGGTTGGTGTTTTATTGGAGAAGATAGAGGATTTAGGAGCTGTGCACAAGTTGGAGTAAATGATACATGTATGTCTGGAGAGATTTTTCCAAATAACGAAATTTGTATGAATCCTAATTTGAGAACTTAATACAATTGACAATTGCTTAAATCAATCGCACTAACAAATCCTTTATAATTATTTGGCCATTTATCAGTGCTATTATTCATAAAATATCTTTGTCTGGGAAACCATGTTTGCACTTTATTATTCCAACATAAAATACAAGAACCAGGAACATTAGATGCAGAGGCTGGATTACAAATGGCGGCTGTTGTTTGTCCTTGTTTAACAATCACTCCAGAACAAGGATTCGCGTATGTTCCACAAACTAAAGTTCCTCCATCTTGTATAGCATTTCCAGAACAATCGTTAGGATTTGGAATACCATAAGCAAATGGTCCAGAAATATTATTTGGTACACCAACTATTTGATTTGGAAATGAATATGTAGTGAAATTTTGGCGTAATAATGAAGTTGTATTTGGATTTGTATATGTTTGTGATTGTGTAGCAAATACCTTTGTTCTATTTGGACCAGCACATCTAGCAAGCTGCGAATATCTTTGCGATTTAGTTAGTCTTGCACTATTTCTTTTGTATTGAAGAATATTTCCCTTATTGATCATTTGTGTTTCATAATTAGCTTGTGCTTGCGACACAGTTTGTCCCGTTAGAGGAATATATGCTGATAAATATTCATCATTTGGATTAATATATGTACATGGATTTTGAACTCTAGACCATACTCTAGGAGGTATTGGATTATATGACATCTATATATAGATTATTTATTAAATTAGATAAATAACCTATAAATTTAGCAATAATAATTTCATATAATTAGTAATTTCCGCCTGGTCCAGTTGGGTTATACGAATCTCCAGCACCATAGAAGAACCATCTTAAAGATAAATAATTATATATTTTATCAGATAATCCACTACCACCAATCATTTTAGTATTTGGTCCCTTATTTACTATATTTTGAATAGCTGAAGTTCCCAAAGCATAATTATAGTACCATAAATTCGAAATATAACCGTCAAATCCACCATTCATAGCTACATAAACATCACCATAATTTTGTTTTGGAACTCCAACCAAATTAATACTTCTAGCTATAGTTCCATTTATATACACATCCATAGTAGTATTTTGACATCTTATAATAACATTAACCCATTTATTAATAGGAATATCTGGTATGATAATTTCTTCATTTATAACATTAAATGTATTCATAACAACTACTAGTGCATTTGTATTAGGAGCAATATAGAGACCAGGAGCATTGTTTGGCTGTATCATACCATTTTCTGCTAAATTACTATTGCCTTTGCTAAATATATGTTTATATATTCCAGCGTTTGTTTGTAAACTTTCAATAAAAATCCAAGTTGACCAAGTAAATTCTACACCATCAGATGCATTAACAGAACGATAAATCGTAACAGAACCATTATTACTTGGATCCTGAGGAAAAATAATCATTTGCTTGGCATCTACCATACCATCGATTAAGTGTGGAGAATCATTTGGTTTAAAAAAATAAGATAACATAGATATACCTAATCTTAAAAGTATAACAAAAGAAAATATTACTAATAAAAGAAAAGCAAATTTAGCGACTAAACTATTTGATTCTAGAAATTCCTTTGTTCCAAAAGTTCCTTTAGTTGTTGAAAATGTATTAAATACTCCATTATCACTCATTATATATATTAAATAAATAAGAAAATTATAAATATATATTTATATTATTAAATAGTAACACTACTTTGTGTTGTCCCATTTTGAACTAAAGAGACTTGAACTTGATAAGCATTGAACATACTTGACCAATCAGAATAACCTCTAGAATAAATATTCCATACTTCTTGAGGATTGAGTGAATTTGGATAATATTGAAGTTTAGAAGTCCATCCATCAAATCCGCCGGCTGGAGTTACATAAATATTAGCGTTGTTATTGATACTTGCAACTCCAGGCAATAAGCAGGTTCTAACTAGTTTACCATCAATATATAAGTCCATAGTTCTACCATATACACTTAATACAAGATTAACCCATTTTTGAATAGGAACATTAGCGATATTACATGTGTGAACGACAGTATTTCCACCAGGAGTAGTTGGTTCTTGATCAACACCAGGATAACATCCGAGGGAAACTGAGATATTATTCTCAACTGCACCCAAAACAACAGCTGGACAAGGGTCTAAACCACTAATTCCAGGAACGGAACCTCCACCAGTTCCGGATTTAGCACCCATTCTACCGAAGATGACTTTAGGTTCGCCATATCTGTAGTTCCAGTCATTGACATAAAACCAGACAGAATATGCAAAATTGCTAGATGGAACGTCAGTCCCATTAGTTGCTAAACTAGACGCACTGATTGTAGAAGTTGTCTTACCATCTTGAATATTTTGCAATGTATATGGGTCAGTAAAAATATATCTCAATAACATTAAGATAAATACTACGACAACTATTGTTATAACAATACTTAAAGCACTCATTGTATAATATAGATTTAGAAATTTTCTACTTAATTTAGTAAAATAATTATAATTAAATAATTATAATTAAATTAACTTAATAATTATTTAACCATTTTCTGTTGAATTTACTATTTGATTTATATTTTTAATTATTATTGTTTGATTAGAGTCATTTAAGGTTGGAGTATTTTTATCCTTAACAGTATTATATAAAAAGAATATATTTTGAGAAGTTAATGCTCGTCTAAAGTAAACGACATTACATATTCCACCTTTTATTCCATCATTCTCTCCAATTGTTAAATTGTCAAATGTATAATAAGGTATTACTTCTATAGAAGATTTGACTAATTCGCCATTTAAGAATATGTCTAATGTTCCTCCATTGTAATTAATAATAATATTGTTCCATTTTTGTAGTAAGAAATTTTTGTTAACATATAAAATTCGGTTACCTTCGCTGTCAAAGTCAATTAATTTATTTTTAGTGATATCTTTTAAATCTTTTTGTTGCATTGTAACCATTAAAGTATGTGTCTTAGCATTATATAGAATATTTGGTTTATTACCAAAATTTAATAATGATTTAAAACCAGAACTGCTGTTAGGACCAATAGAATCTATATATATCCAGCACGATATCGCATATTGATAATCAAAATGATCACTTCCATTTAAATCTTGATAACTTCCAAGACTATATTCAGTGTCAGTGTATACAGGTTTATTAACTAATTGATTGCCGCCCTGAGTGTTGACAAAATTAAATAATGAAGGTGTTTTGAAATAGGCGACAATTAATGCAATAGCAATACCTAACATCATAAATGAGCCGGCATCTGTAGCGTTATATTGTCCTGCAGTCATTTTACCAGCCCAATCAAACACACCGCTTACCAAACATGGTATATATAATAAAGTATTAAATATTAAAGTAAAAAATGAGTTTTTCTTTGTGTTACCCGTTGGCAATTTCACATTGATAGTTTTATATATAAGACCTAATATCACAACAACAAGTAATAAATTTAAGATGAAACTAGTAATGCTTGATTGTCCAGATAAGCTTTCAATATTATAAGCAATCCAATATATAACTAACCCAGAAATGATGAGCCCGAATAATACTAGCAAACTATTTTTAAATAGTCCTATTTTATTAGCATCAGCGAGATTATCAGTACCATCTGGAAATAAATTAATGCCTAATAGAGTAGCCCATAAAATACATATTACTAATAACATAATAATAACTGCAGTGGATTTTTCTTTATTAGCAAAGAAACTATCTTTGTTGCTTGATATAAGAGCAGTAATTGTAATTAAAAATATAATAAATAAAATAGTTCCATAAGAACCGAATGATGAAAAATTAGTTAATAAGTTTTGCTGCATTTTTCCTTCACTATTTGGTAAAGTCATAAGAATAATAACATATAAGAATGCAAAAACAGAAATGATGATAGTTAGTAATAAAGAATAACCGAAATATTTAGAGGTAACTCCACTAGGATTAATGTTATAAAAAGTAATAACAATAGTGATAAGACAAAATAACAGTATTAAGGCTTTAATTCTCTCATAATTAATGTTAAATTTTTCAATATAATTGTCGGTTGTTCCTTTATAAAATGAGAAAGCACCTAAACCTAACATGGTTGGATTAATGATATATGAATAATCGTTCAAGATATCTTTAGACATCATAGTATAAAAAAGAATTGTAAAAATGGTGTATAAAATAACATAAGTGACACTGCCGATTTGTTCGAATAAAGCCTTGAATTCTTTAAGATTTGGTAAAAATAAAACACATATACCGACGACTAATAGAGAGAAAAATAATATAATAAATACGTCAGCTATCATTTGTTGATGAGATTTGGATGGTTTATTAAAAGATGGGCTAACATCGTAAAATATCATAAACATCATAACAATTAAAAAAAGAATTAAGAATGCAAATATATAAAATATTCCTGGAGTTTTTAATTTTGGTAATAAATTTTCGTTATTTGTTTCGTTATTCATATAATATTAAAATAGAATAATATTTGATTTTATAATTATTATGCTATAATATATTTGAAAACTACTTAAAGACCTTTAAATAGGAAATTTGTTAATTGCTTTTCTAATATCAGACTCGACATTTTTGATGTGAATTCTTTCCCAATAATGCGAGTCGTCCAATTTTGCATCACCCAATATCCATTTTGGATTCACGTCTAAAATTTTTTCTGCTATTTTATTAGCTCTATTATGATGAAATTCTGATGTAATTACATATACTTCATCATAATTCTTATTCTCTTTATTTATGAAATTTCTTGCCATTATAAAATTTTCTGCTGTATTTGTAGCCACTGTATCATAAATATAGTTCCAATTGTTTCCTCTAATATCGTCTGTATAATATTTCTCGAATTTAGAAATTTGTCTTGCCATCTTTTCAGCTTCTGTAACTGTATCTTCGTTTGGATTCTTAATTCCCCCACTTAAAAACCAATCGATATTGGTCTCATTAAATTTACCGACAAAATTTATAGCAGTATCAATCCTATTACTTAATAAATAGGAAATATTGCAACCAAGAAGGATTAGTAAAATGTTCATTTTGAATACTATTTAATGTAATACTTATTTGATATTTATTTTATCACATTAAATGATTTCAATTTTTTTATATTATTTCGTAAAATGATGGTTTTTCTTTTTCTTCATTCATACCGCGTATATTTACTTCTAATCTATATATTTCTTTTGGTATAATTATAGGTAATGTTATAGGATTAGCATACATAATTAAACCAAAAAGACCTTCTCCAAAACAATTGCTATAAAAATATATTGGTTTCTCATAATTATAATATTTTCTGTTTTCTTCTATTTCATATTCATCAGTTTTTTTTTTTAAATCATAATTATACAATTTTACACCTCTATAAAATCCTAATGCTAACCAAGGCGGAGTAATTACTTTTAACATTATTTATCTTTAGATGTATATGTTTAAGTTATTTATTTACATATTTTCACTGGCAGTCTTTTTACCATGACAATTTCGACATAATGCAATTAAATTTTGAACATCATTTCCGCCACCATATTCTAAACGCACTTTATGATCAATCTCGAAAGTATGATCTAGCTGGTCGTGACAGTGTCCACATTTCCAGTCTTGACTTGCGGCGACATATTTCTTCTTGGTTTCACTTACAGAACGCTTTGTAGCACCTCTTCCGGAACTTGTAATGCGTTGTTCTGAACAAAAACCGGGTGCTTGTGGCTCAATACCATTAAATGACTCCATAAAACTTCTCTCGGATGAACCAGTAAAATCGATTATTGGGCTTAGCATATCCATTGAATTTCTATCTATTGGTAAATATTTTATATAATTATTTGCATATAACAACATATCACGACCTCTATTAGGATTTCTTTTTAACATATAATATATTCCTATTCCTAAAAGAGCATAAAAAATCATCTTGTAATATTTTTTAAATGATGATAACATTTTTGTATATTTTCCATCAGTATAAGCATTATATACAAAAAATGCTGTTAAACCTAATATAAATATTTCCAATCTCATATTATATTATTAATTTATAATAAAATAATACTAATTATATTATGCTTATTTCTTCATTTTAGTCATGGCTTCTTGACCATAAGCACCTTGTAATCCAACCGATCTCATCATTTGTCTATGTTCATAAGTGACATGGTATATATTAAGCATTGCTAAAACCATGATGATATATGGCAAAAGAACTAAGAACCAAGAAATAGAACTATACCCTTTATCACATAACCATCCTAAAATAAATGTCCAGATAAATGCGAAAACAAGCTTCATAAATGCAAACATAAGTGTAGCACCGTTAAACAATGCGAGTATTGTTGCGATAACAGCAATGGCAAAGTAAATTTTTGCTGGAGTGCATAGCTTACTAAAATCCTTCATTTATACAAATAGTTTAGATTTTTATTTTAATGACAAGAAAAATGGCTTTTTAAATTTTTTCTTTAACATTTTTCTCTTAAATATTGACGAACTTGAAGATTTTCTAATTTTACGCGTTCTAATTCCGCTTGCTAAAGAACTGTCTGATGAGGTTGTCTTTCGCTTTCCATGTGTTACTATATGTATTAAGTTTCCCAATATTTTCAAATCATCAAATAATTCATCCATATTAAATGGAGCAGCATGAGGTGTATATAAATATTCATTATATATGTATTGCAATTGCTTAAATATTTTTAATTCATTTTCATTTAATGTAAAATAATTGTTACTAAACATTTCTAAAAATGGATAGTAAGCTGTAATAAACCCCCAAATATCTACAATTTTTATATAAACATTATTTAAATATTCCCTTAAATTGAGAGAACCGTCTGACTTAAATTTTGTATAATGAACTAACACTTCAACAATATAGTCAATAATATATGGCATTGTTATTTCTGTTTCAACAACACCTGGTTTACTAGCATCAGATATACTAGTTAATGAGCTGCTGTATAATAAGAACATGATTTCATTAATAAATTTATAATGTCCTGCGCCTCTTTCTTTTATCCAGTGATTTAAATAATCAATAACAAATGGTCTTAACGCATTTTCTTCAACTTCTCCACCATCTTTTAAATATTTTGTATATTTTTCATAAAATGAATCTGTAAATATAACAACTGAAAATGGAACATTGAATTGTAATGGTCTATTTCTCCAATTTTTAGGAAATGATTCTGTTGAATTAGGAGCATATTCAACTGTTAAACCCCAATCAATTAAACGCGCTTTTAATATCGAACTGTTGTCATCAATTAATATATTTGAATCTTTTATATCACTATGGTAAATATTTCTTTTATTCATTGGAATAATACCTTTTTTAAGCAGCTGAACTAATGCCATATGGGTCTTATATAATTTATCATATCCACCATTTGCATAAATAAAATCATCTACTGGTAAACCACCATTTGGAAGATTTAAAGCCATTACTTCGTTCAATTTAGAATTGATATTTGATTTATTTATATTATCTTTTGGTAAAGCAGTACATTTGTCATTGAAAGCTGTTAAATCTGATGATGTTAATTTACCTGGTCTACATAATGTAGTGTCATACACCAAAAAATAGTCTTCGTAATTTCTTATTGAATCCAACTTATTCTTAATTTTATTTATTTCTTCGTATTCTTGTGTAGCATGTTTATCAGTCATTAGTTTAGATATTTTGTTTGATTCACGTTTAGACGCACCTTCGCATTTTAAAGCTGGATCAAATACACAACCGTATCCACCAGACGCTATTACTTTACCACCTTTATTTTTATAATTCTTTCTAGTTTTAACCATCTATATATAAAATAGACATTTTATTTATTTATCATACAAATAATAAATAGCACTTAAAATTGATACTAAAATACCTCCATAAATTAATTTCTCTCTGAGTTTATAAAATTCTGCCAGCTTTTCATTTTGTGATTTATATTCATTGTAATATTGGACAAAAAAATCGTTCAAAGTTATTTGTGGCTTTTCTAGCTTTTCATTTATTTTGTTATGTATAAAATGCATCCACCTTACAAATGAATCTCTATTATCTAAATATGGTGTAATTGGATACACATCAATCATCTTTTCAAACTCTTTCGAAATTTCCTCAACTGGTATAAAAAGTGGTAAATTTTGAATAAATTCATAGTATTTCTTTTTTGTTACTGCGTTTGGATGGTGAGGATAAGTCATTGCTACAGTATGCAAAAAAAACCAATAATGAGGTCCCCAAATTTTCGGATCTAGATAAACTGTTGTTGACATTATTATTTCTTGTTAAAAAATTATTTTAAATTGAACTTGCATTTACTATATTAAATACAATAATTAATACGCCTAAAAGGCTCATTATATGTATTAAATAAATATATTTATATTATTTTGAAATATAAATAAATTTATATTATATTAATTATTATTTAAATAATAAGTCCGATATTATACAAGTTAATTATGAGCAAAAATACAAATATATGTAATAATTGTGGTAAGCATGGACATTTGTTTCATCAATGTAAATTACCTGTAACAAGTTATGGAATTATAACATTTAGAGACAGCCTAGATGGATTACAATTTCTTATGATAAGACGTAAAGATAGTTTCGGATATATTGATTTTATAAGGGGCAAATACTCACCATATAATTTAAAGCAACTATTAACTATAGTAGATGAAATGTCAGTTATAGAGAAAAAAAGAATTTTAGAACTACCATTTGATAAATTATGGATAGAAATGTGGGGTGAAATTAATACACAATTTAAGAATGAGGAAAATGTATCAAAAAAAAAATTTGAATCTTTAAAAGAAGGTATAACTATATCCGATAAAGTTTATACTTTAAATGACATTATTGAAATGAGTAAAACATCGTGGAAGGAAACTGAATGGGAATTTCCAAAGGGAAGACGTAATCAAAAAGAAAAAGATTTAGATTGCGCTTTAAGAGAATTTGAAGAAGAAACTGGGATTTCAAGAAGCAAATTAACTATAGTTGAAAATATATTACCTTTTGAAGAGATATTTATTGGTTCAAATCATAAATCGTATAAGCATAAATATTTTTTAGCATTAATGGATAATTTAGATTCAGTCAATTTAAATAATTTTCAGGCAACAGAGGTTAGCAAGTTGGAATGGAAGACAATCGATAAATGTTTAGAATCAATAAGACCATATAATTTAGAAAAAAAGGAATTAATAATAAATATTAATAAAGTATTACAAGAATATAGATTATATTCATAATATATAATATTATGACAGATAAAATAAAAAAGAAATTAATAATAGAATCATCATCCGATGAGGAATCAAGTATTCCAAGCGAACTCGATATTCCAGTTAAAAATGTTGAAGATTTAAATCATAAGCTAACTGGTAAAACAATAGATGATATATCATCAGTTCTCTCTTCTGATATATTACCACCATCAACTGGTAGTAAAACCTTAGATAGTTCTTCATCATCAACTGGTAGTAAATCCTCAGATAGTTCTTCATCATCAACTAGTAGTAAATCCTCAGATAGTTCTTCATCAGTACCATCAACTAGTGAAACTGACATAGATTTCGATCTTGAAGAAGAATATAGAGATATTAATTGTAATGATGAAAATTTTTTTACTCCAGAATGTAATAAATTTCAACTTAAGAAAGAACTTGCCGAGAGAAATTATTTATCCAAACATGAAAACGAAAACGAATATTTATATCCTAATTTAAATGATAAAGAATTTAACATTAAAATTGCATCAAAAAAAGAATTTAATGATACTAAATATGATGGCACTATTTATGACAATATTAAACAACAAGCAGATATTTTAGCAAAAGCTGATTTTGAACTTCAACCTCATCAAGCTTTCGTTAAAAATTTTATGTCTTTTCAAACACCTTATAGCAGTTTATTATTATATCATGGTCTCGGTTCCGGTAAAACTTGCAGTGCAATCGGAGTTTGTGAAGAAATGAGAGATTACATGAAACAAATGGGTATCACTAAGAGAATTATCATTGTTGCCTCAGAGAATGTACAAGACAACTTTAAACTTCAGTTATTCGATGAGAGAAAACTAAAAGAAGTAAATGGGGTATGGAGTATGAGAGGATGTGTTGGTAATAAGCTTTTAAAGGAAATTAATCCAATGAATATGCCTATGCCAAGAGAAAAAGTTATTAGTCAAATTAAAACTTTGATAAATACTTATTACATCTTTTTAGGTTATGTTCAATTTGCAAATTATATTATTAAGACAATGAATTATGAAGAAGAAATTAAAAAAAATAACGACAAACGAACTTTAAAGAAACCTGGAGAGAAAAGAGAAAAAACCAAGATTGAAATGTTGAAGGATATTAAAGTTGAATTAAATAGTCGTGTTATTCGTCGTCTTCGTAATGAATTTGATAATAGATTAATAGTTATTGATGAAGTTCACAACATTCGTAAAACAGATGATAATGAAAATAAAAAAGTTGCAATTAATTTAGAGTTTTTGGTTAAAGCTGCACAAAATATGAGATTTCTTCTTCTCTCGGCTACTCCAATGTATAATAATTATAAGGAAATTGTTTGGTTAATGAATCTCATGAATACAAATGATAGAAGAGGACGAATTGAAGTTAGGGATATATTCGATAAGAATGGAAATTTTAAAAAAGGTGGTGAGGAATTATTGATTAGAAAAGCTACTGGGTACATTTCATTTGTTCGCGGTGAAAATCCATATACTTTTCCTTATAGAATCTATCCAAATGAATTTGCTCCTCAAGACACATTTCCAGCAATTAAATATCCAGATTATCAAATGAATCTTAAAAAAATAGGTCATGAAGATAAAAAACGTATTTTAAGTTTATATTTGACAAAAATAGGTGGATGTGAAAATTGTGGAAAATGTCAATATTGTTGTTATAAATACATTATCTATAATCTTAGACACAAAAAATTTACAATTACTACCAAACAAGGTATAGTTAGAGATATGCCAAGCTTCGAAAATATGGAATCATTTGGTTATACATTATTACAAACGCCATTAGAATCTCTTATTATTTCTTATCCTGTCCCTGGTTTAAAAGAAGTATTGGATACTATGCCAAAAGAAAAATTATCTGAAGAAGTCTCTCAAAGTTTTAGTGAAACAACTTCTACAGAAGAAGAGGAGGAAGATGAAGAAGATGTTGAGCCTATCAAGCCTAAATCCAAACCTTTATTAATTGTTGAAAGTAGTTCATCCGAGAGAAAAAGTGCAGGTGAAGAGGAAGAGGAAGTTTCAGAACCTGAAGATATTGAAGAGGAAAGTGAAGAATATATATTACCACCTAAAAAGAAACCATTGATTATTGAAAGTACTTCTTCAAGTAAAGAAGAAACGCATGATAATGAGTTGTCAAGTTTAAAATCCGCATCATCTAAAAAAACTACTTCTTCTATTAAAAAACTATCCGATATATCAGATATCAGTTCGCATAGAGAAGAAATATTGCATACTAAACAGAATCAAAGTATTTCAAGCGAACAATCTATTACATCTGAAGATAATAGTGAATCTAAAGAAAAATCTTTAAGCGAGCAACATATATCATCTTATGTGCCAGATTTAGATATTAAACAACGTAGTCATCAAGGAATTGGAACATCTAGGGGAGGAAAAACTACATCATCATCAGATATAAGAATGATAGATCCTCATCAATTAACAGGTAAAATTGGTTTAGAGAGAATGATGACATTTTTAGACAGTAAATCGCCACCTATAAAAGGTGAATTTGAATATAGACCATCTACCCTAAAGAATTATGGTAAAATATTCTCTCAAAATGAGATTGGAAATTATAGTGCAAAAATAAAGTCAGTCTTGGACAAAATATTTAATCCTGAAACTAAGATGGTATCTGATGGTATTATTTTAATTTATTCTCAATATATTGATAGTGGTTTAGTTCCGATGGCACTAGCATTAGAAGAAATGGGATTTACTCGTTTTGGTCAGACGGGTATCAAACCATTATTTAAAAATAGGCCAACTGAAGTTGTAGATGTAAGAACTATGCAACCCCCAGAAGACAAAAAGAATTTTAAACCAGCCCGCTATGCTATGATTACTGGTGATCCAAGACTCTCACCAAATAATGATTTTGAGGTTAAAGGATTAACTGGCGAGGATAATAAAGATGGTACAAAAGTCAAGGTTGTTTTGATATCTAAAGCTGGTTCAGAAGGTATTGATTTGAAATTTATTAGACAAGTACATATATTAGACCCATGGTATAACATGAATCGTCCTGAACAAATCATTGGTCGTGCCGTTCGTAATTTTTCTCATAAAGATTTACCATTTGAAAAACGCAACGTTGAAATATTTATGTATGGCACCATACTTGATAAGAATATTGAAGAAGCTGCTGATTTATATGTATATCGTGTCGCGGAATATAAGGCTGTTCAAATTGGAAAGGTTACAAGAGTATTGAAGGAAACTGCAGTCGACTGTATAATCAATCATGACCAAACAAATTTTACTCAAGAAATTATGTCAGCTAGCTTAAAAGAACCAATTACACAGGAATTATCTACAGGAGAAGTGCTAAGAAATTTTAAAATCGGTGATGCACCATTCTCTCCATCTTGTGATTATATGGCGTCATGTAATTATAATTGCAGACCAGATGGTGATATAGATGAGTCAAAATTAAACGAAGATACATATGACCAAAATTTTATTATTATGAATTCAGAGAAAATTTTACAAAGAATTAGAATGCTTTTTAAAGAGGCGTTTTTTTATAAGAAGGATGTTTTAATGAGAGCTATACGCACCCCAAAAGAGTATCCATACGTTCAAATTTATTCAGCATTAACACAATTAATCGAAGATGAAAATGAATTTATTGTTGATAAATATGGAAGAAATGGAAGACTGATTAATATTGGCGATTATTATTTATTTCAACCAATAGAATTAAAAGATAAAAATATTTCTATTTTTGATAGATCAGTTCCATTAGATTTTAAACATGATATGGTTAATTTTGAATTAAAACAAAATATAGTTAAGCCTGTTATTGACAAGAGAAATTTAAATAAAATAATACTTGAAGAAGAGGAGATGGAATTTCCAGAGGGTAAACGCATTATGGATTTAATGAAGGTTAATTATGATATTAGTATTGAATTTTTAAAACAAAATAAAGTGCCAAGAGGAGATGATAATTGGTATAAACATTGTGGAATTGTAATGAAAAAGATAGCAAAAGAATATCCTGATTCAAAGAAATACTTACTTCAATTTTTAGTTGCACACATGATAGAGTTGTTATTATTCAATGAAAAAATGAATGTTATGAATTATTTGTATTCACTCGAAAGTATTGCACAAGAATCATTCGAGAGATATACAAAAAATTATTTTGAAAAGAATTCTATAACAACACGAAACTATACTGCATTTATTACTTATAACTTAAATAAACGCATGATAATGATATTAAATGAAAATAATAAATGGGTTGAAGCTTCTCCTGAAGAACAACGAGAAATAGCTGCATCAAAAGAAACAAAAGAATTTTTAGCATTTAGTAGTAATGACTATAATACAATTGTAGGATTTATTGGTTATGAAAAAGGAAATAAAGACCTCGCATTTAAAACAAAAAACATTACATCCAAACGTGATACTGGAGCAAGATGTGATCAAGCTGGCAAAAATAAAAATCTAGCTAAGTTAAATGAAATTCTAGGTGAAAACAAATATACAATTGAAAGCACAAAGGCTGTTAAAGATGAAGACGGAAATATAATTCAAGAAGCTATGGGTAACGATGAATTATGTGTTTTTGAAGAATTTATCCTTAGATATTTTAATGTAAATGAAAAAAATGGTAAAAAATGGTTCTTGACCCCTGAAATGGCAATTTATCATAAACTTTATACTGTTTTTGTTTAATTTAATTATATTTAAAATAAAATTGATATAAAATATAATTAAAAGATAATATGTATATACAATATAATGAAGGCTGTTTCTAAAACTACACAATTTAAAAAACGCCGAGATACATTAGAATCAATATATTCAAGGTGTCTTTTGACTAGAAAAATAAGTTTACCTATTATTGTAATTGGTAAGAACTTAGACGAAGTTATTGAAGAATATATTCAAAATAATTTCGAAGGAAAATGTGTTGTTGAGGGTTATGTCAAGCCAAATTCTTCAAAAATTATTCGTTATTCAAGTGGTATTATTGAGAGAGGAAATAATATTCTATTCGAAGTTGTATTTGAATGTGATGTTTGCTTTCCAGTTGAAGGTATGTTAATTCAATGCACCGTAAAAAATGTTGTGAAGGCAGGTGTTCGCGCAGAATCAGCTACAGATGTTCCATCTCCAGTTGTTGTATTTGTGGCAAAAGATCATCACTTCAGTAATCAACAATTTAACGAGATACAAGTTGGAGACAATATTAGGGTAAGAGTAATTGGACAACGTTTCGAACTTAATGATAAATATGTTTCTATTATTGGGGAATTAGTAAAGGAGAAGTCAGAATTTAATCAAAATCCAAAACAACCTGCTAAACAACGTCTTGTTATTGAAGACTAAATTAAAAATACATTAACAAAAATAATAAAATTATTTATTTTTTATACTAATATAAAAACATTTCTTATATAATATTATGGAAGCTATTGTATCCACAAATGATATCAATAATTATTCGATAAGTGAATTAAATTATTTGAGAGAATCTATTGAAAATATGAATAAATTTAATCAAGTTGGGGCTCTAAGAATTTTGCATAAATATAAAGATGTTATTTTGAATGAAAATAAGTATGGCACTCATGTAAATTTGTCTGAACTTAAAAAAGAAGTGTTGGATGAATTATCTATTTTTGTAAAATATGTAAATGCTCAAGAGTCTAATTTAAATATTATCGAACAGCAAAAAGATGATTATCGAAATACGTTTTTTAATAAAGATATTACATTTGCAAAAGATATTAAAGATACCACGAAAATCTAATATACCTTAAATGAAAGAACAATTATACAATTACGAATCTTATATTTTAAATGAAAATAATATGCAAAATTATTTAAAATATAAATTAAATATTGAAAAAGATATAGTTGTTAAACCTTTTGAGCAAAAACCCAAATCAATTCCAAATAAACTACCTTTATTTATTCCGAGAGAACAAGATTCTTTATTTTGGTGTTATTATATTATTTTAAATGGTGATTGTGATTATGAAATGTTAAATGTGAAAAATTCATTAATTGCAAAACAAATTAAAATAAACTATGTATCCAAAATTAGAATGAATAAACATGTTATTAAAACATATAAGTTTGATACTATTACAAGTATTGAAAGCAATTTAGCTAATGATAATAACATAAGTATTAAAACAGTTATGACGCTTTGTGCAATTGATAATATAAATTTAATTTTTGTTAGCAGAAAAACTTACTTTGAATTATTAATGAATGATACTAAACCAATTTATATCATTAGAGAAATTGAATCACAGTCAAAATATAGTAAAAAATATGGTTTTGAAATTGCGAATAATAATTCTCTCGAGAATATTAGAACAACTTTATATAAAATTGAAAAATTAGACAAGCCGATTAATGGTTTGTCATCTTACAAGGTTAAAGATTTGACCGATATTTGTGATAAATTAGCAATTCAAACTATAAATACAGAAACTGGTAAGAATAAGACAAAAAATGAATTATATGAATCAATTATAAAATATTTTTAAATTATTAAAAAATTGAACAATAATTTAAAAATATGTCTAAATATATATATAACAATGAGTTCTATTGAAAAATCAAATGTTTCTAATTTAGAAGATGAACACGATTTTGGAGATACTGAATTAAACAAAGTCTTCAAAGAACTCGACAATAAAACTCAAAAAGACATTTTATATTATCCAAAAAAAGAAATCCAAATTTCTATTTTAAGAGATATAAATAATCCTGAGTTAAAATCTTTATATAATTCATTATCAGAAAAACAAAAAGCTCAAGTCGATTCAGGCAAAATTCGTGACAAATATAGTATGTTAAAAACCTTATTAAAAACAAGAAAGGAAAAAGAAGTAAATATACCATCATCTGATAGCGCCAAGACACCTGAAGGACCGCCTCCACCGTTATCTAATATACCTGAAGACACTCCTCTTCAAAGTCAAAATAAAATTGCTATAATTGTACCATTTCGCGATTCCGACAAGATAAAACCTAGAAGTAAACAACTTAATCAATTTGTCGAATGGATGAACTCTTATTTAGCTGGAAATGAATATAAAATTTTTGTAATTGAACAAAGTGAAGACGGACGTAAATTTAATCGTGGTCAGCTTTTAAACATTGGTTTTGAAATGGCAAATTCCGAGGGCTATAACAATTTTATATTTCATGATGTGGATTTACTACCATCTCCAGAGTTAAAACAATATTATATTAATGCTCCTATAGATAAACCAGTTCATATTGCTGCTGTTTGGAATAGATATGGCAATAATCCTAGTTATTTTGGTGGAATTGTTTCATTTAACAGAGAAATGTTTCAAAAAATAAATGGTTTTCCAAATAATTTTTGGGGATGGGGGGGCGAAGACGATGAACTATTAAAACGAACTAAAAAATATTATAATATTTTAAAAGCTACAAAAGGTAAAATTACAGATCTTGAAAATTTAAATTTAAAACAAAAACTTGACTATTTGAGGGATAATGATTTGAAGTTTATGGAAAAAAGAGAGGCACTTGCCGAACATGAAGAAACCTGGAAAAAGAATGGGTTAAGTAATTTAGTTTATGTAGAAGTTGGAGATAGATCTTGTGGTTCTCATTGTGAAGTTCATATTGTTAGTTTGGATTCAGATGATGAATCTCCAAAATTAGAAGAGGGGACAGCATTAGCTGCACCAAAAGAAATTCAACAAGAATTATTTATACAAGAAGTCGAAGCAGAAATTAATGCTGAAGAAAATAAGAAAATTCCTCCACCTGAACAATTCAATAGATTAGTCAAATTATTTTATGATCAAGGATTATTCAGAACATCTTCAAATTTAGTTAACAATGAGTTAGAAGTAAGATTTGGAACTAAGGATATAAAGCGCTTGACCAAAAATGATTATGATAATGTCGTGAAAACATTAAAATCATTTGGTTTTGTTTCAGCTAATCCTGCCGGAATTCCTTCACTTCGTATAAAAAACGAATTCTTAGATAGTGTTACCGGAAGATTTAAGATGTCGGATATTAGAACACAGATTGACGGTATATTTGGTATTGAAAATTATTGTAAAAGTAATGATATCCGTTCGGTATATAAAGCTATTGGTGCGTCTGTTGAATTTCTTAATAAGAGACCATTTATTAATCCAACCGATAAAAAAATGACTAGACCAGTTGATATTAATGATTTTAATTTTAGAGTATCACTTCAATCAGAAGAAAAAGTTAAAAAAGGTGTTGAAACTCATATTATAGAAAATTGGAGAAAGTCTAAAAAGGAATTTAGATATTTGAATCGTGTTACATTTGAACATCCTGATTTACCAGTAAGAGTTGATTTAAGTATTGCTAAATCTGGAAATAAAGGAAAAGACAGGCGAGGTTTTAGTTATATCGTACCTGTTTACACTCTTGAAGAGTCTAATATATTTAATAATCCAGAATCATATGAGATTGAAATTGAAGTAAATAATAAATTAATTGGTCCAGGTACTAATTATCAAACACCAAGCCAGTTATTAGCTGCATTAAGAAAGGTGATTAAATATGTTTTATGTGGTATTCAAGGAACAATGTATCCTATTTCAGTAAATGAAATGAATGAGATTTCGAGAGATTATATGAAAATGATTTGGGGTGATGAATATGAGCCTGCTAGAAGAATTACATCGCAGAATTTTATCGGACCAAACTCGATAACATTGCAGCTTACAAATATTGCACCAATTGATGAAAATTCTGTTATACCAAATATAAGAAAGGATTTTATTGTCACCGACAAAGCAGACGGTGAAAGACACTTGATGTATATATCGAATACTGGTAAAATATATTTTATTAGTACAAATATGGATATCAAGTTTTCAGGAGCAAAAACATTAAACCAAGATTGTTTTAATACATTATTTGATGGTGAATTGATTTCACATGATAAAAATGGTGAATTTATCAACTTATATGCTGCATTTGATATCTATTTTCATAAAAATAAGGATATTAGACATTATACATTTATGCTAAAAGAAGATGAACAAGATGTTTATAAATGCAGATTTTATTTGCTAGAAAAGCTAGGGCAACTTGTTAATCCTATTTCAATTATGGATAATACAACTAAATCTAGTGAGAAACAACATCTAAAAGCAATGTCAGATAAATATACAACAAATGAAATATCACCAATTAGATTTATGATAAAGAAATTTTATCCAATGTCAACAAAGCAAACTATATTTGACGGATGTAAAGCAATTCTAGAAAAAGAAAAGCAAGGATTATTTGAATATGAAACTGATGGATTAATATTTACCCACATGTTTTATGGGGTAGGATCAGCTGTTATTGGAAAATCTGGACCAAAAACTAAAGTCACATGGGAATGGTCGTTTAAATGGAAGCCACCTCAGTATAATACAATTGATTTCTTAGTTACCACATTGAAAACACAAACTGGTGAAGATGTTGTGAAATCATTTTATGAAGAGGGGCTAACTATGACAAAAGATGACCAATATAACGAATATAAAGTTATTGAATTACGATGTGGTTTTAATGAGAAATATGATGGTTATATTAATCCTTGTCAAGATATAATTGATGATAATTTACCGGAATATAAACCGCGTTTTGAAGACAAACATACAAACGATTATGTGCCACAAAGATTTTATCCTACAGAACCTTATGATCCAAAAGCAGGTATTTGTAATATTATGTTAAGATTAGATGATTCTGGCGCTAAACAAATGTTCGCAAAAAGTGGTGAAGTAATTACTGATAATACAATTGTTGAATTTGCATACGACATTGATGAACATACAGATTGGAGATGGCAGCCATTGCGTGTAAGACATGATAAAACTGCCAAACTTAGAAGAGGTGAAAAGGAATATGGCAATTCTTATAAGGTTTGTAATGAAAACTGGAAATCAATTCATCCAACAGGTAGAGTTGATGAATATATGTTGATGACTGGATTAGGTATTCCAGAGATTACTGTAAGCGAAGATGTTTATTACAATACTCCATCCGGTAAAATGAAAACTGAAGGTCTAAAGAATTTCCATAATTTATATGTTAAAAAAATGCTTATTAGCGGAGCAGCTAAACAAGGTGATACATTAATTGACTTTGCTTGTGGTAAAGCTGGCGACTTGCCTAAATGGATCGCTGCCAAATTATCATTCGTATTTGGTGTAGATTTGTCTCCAGATAACTTAGAAAATCGTCTCGATGGTGCGTGTGCCAGATATCTTAAAGCCAGAAAAAACAATAAACATATACCTTATGCATTGTTTGCTAATGGTAACAGTGCATTTAATATCAGAGATGGTTCTGCTATGCGTAACGATAAAGCTAAACAAATTACAGCAGCAATATTTGGAAATGGTCCTAAAGAAGCCGACAAAATTGGAAGAGGCGTTGCTAGGCAATATGGTAAGGGAGATACCGGATTTAATGTTGCATCGTGCCAATTTGCAATCCACTATTTCTTTGAAAACCCTGATACCTTAAAAGGTTTCTTAAAAAATGTAGCACAATGTACAAAACTTAACGGTTATTTTATTGGCACATCATATGATGGCAAAATATTATTTAATAGACTTAAAAAAATTAAAACAGGTGATAGTATTCAGCTTGTAGATGAAGGCAAAAAAGTTTGGGAAGTTCAGAAAATTTATAAAGGCGACACTTTTGAAGACAATTCAAGTTCAATTAATTATAAAATAAGTGTTTATCAAGAGTCTATCAATCAATATATTCCTGAATATTTGGTTAATTATGATTATTTTGATAGATTAATGGATGCTTATGGATTTAAACTTATCAGCAGAGAAGAAGCTAATGAGATGGGATTACCTGAGGGATCCGGTTTATTTAGCGAGCTATTTATTAATATGTTGGATGAAATCAAGAAAAATAAATTTAAGGCATCCTTATTCGGAGAAGCACCTAATATGACTGCAATTGAAAAAGAAATTTCATTCCTTAATCGTTATTTTGTTTACAAAAAAGTTAGAGAAGTAAATATTGAAAAAATACAACTTGAATTAGGTGAATATGAAGATGCTATTGAACTAAGAGAAAAACAAGAGACCAAGAAAGCAGTCGTTGTCGCCAAAGAAGAAGAAGTTAAATTGCGTCCTAAAGTTAGAAAACTCAGTAAGAAATTATTACTGGTTGCGGCTACTGAAGCAGTCGATGAACCCGCTAAAGAAATTGAAGAAGCGATTGAGAAAAAACAATCTAAAAAGGAACCTAAGAAAGAAGTTAAAAAATCTAAAAAATTGTTGATTGTAGAAAGTAGTGATGAAGAAAATTAACTATAAATTTAATAATAGACTTAAATAAATTTTATAATATATAATAAGACTAATGAGTTATTACATATTGCCAAAAAATATAAATACTATTAATGTTAATCCACAGTATTCAAATGAATCGTATACTCCATATATTTCGTGTTCTTTATTAAGTTATTACAATGAAGTTAAATGTCAAATTGATGAAATGTTTATTGATGACCAAGATTTGTCTAACAATTGCATTGAAGATGCCCTAAAAATTATTAATCCATATGAATTTATTTTTTCCAAAGTACCTGGATCTAAATTTTCTGTAAGCAAATTGCGAACAAAAAGTAATACATTTTATGATTTACTAGAAATATATAGCAACTTAAGTTTATTAGATTTTTTTAAAGAAACATCGGTATTAAATACTCTTCATTCAACACCAAATTACGAAGAGGCTGTTGAATGTTTTGAAATATTTAGAGAATATCAATCTGATACACATATTAAAGCAAATAATATTGATATAGATAATGATTTAGGTAATTCAAAATTAGATTTTATATTTTATGAAACAAATCCAACCAATTATTTTATTTCACTACTTCAGGCAATAATAATTATACTTAGAAATCAAAAGCATAATGGTATATCTGTTATTAAAATTGATGGAGTTTTTTATAAACCAGTTGTAGATATTTTATATTTTTTATCTTCCCTCTACAACAAAGTTTATATAAGCAAACCTAGTACTAATAATATTACAACATTTGAAAGATACATAGTTTGTAAATCATTTATACATAATGAGAATGCTATATCATATTTAAAATTAAATTATTTGAAATTAATAATATTTATTAAGCGGCTCGAAGATAAATATATTTATTCAGTTTTAGATTTTGAAATTCCATACTATTTTAAGAATAAAATAGATGATTTAAACATCATTATAGGTCAGCAACAATTAGAAGCATTAGACCAGATTATTACCATATATAAGAATAAAAATAAAGATGATAGAATTGAAAGTATTAAAAAGAATAATATACAAAAATCGGTTTCTTGGTGCGAAAAATACAAAATTCCATGCAATAAATTTACAGAAAAAATAAATATTTTTTTACCAATAGTAAATGAAACATCATAAATTAAATAAATTAAATAATTTAAATATATTCAGATAAATTATTTAATAATGTTAAGTGAAATAGATTGTTTATTTGAAAATTTTGAACATGAGAATTTAACTATTTTTTGTCTTCTCTCTAATGGCAATCCTGGAGCTTGTATAGTATTAGCAAATTTATTAAATGATATTGATTCACCAATGCTAGTCCAATTCCTTAAAAAACTCTGGACTAAAAAAATTATTGGTGTGCGTTTGTGGTATATTTACAAAAATGAATGTAGTCAAGATATTCAACAATTTATAACAAAAGACTTAGAACCATTTGATGATGAATATTTTTACGAGAAATTTGAAAAATATGTTTAACTAAAGGCATCTTTGATTTAATATGCAGCACTTCCAGTTGTGGTATTATAAGTATTTGGTGATTGAGAATAACGATTGGTTCTAAAAACTGTTCCAGGATAATATCTGTATGTACTCGGCTGTGAAATAGGATTTTGATATTCAGGCAATCCTTTTTGAAAACGGCAAAATTTTTTATTTTCGAATTGTCCAGATTGAGAGAAGTTCAAAGGCCAAGGTGTGTTACATGTTGGGGCTTTATTCTTCAATAAGTTTTTAGTATTATTAGAATCTCCTGCATATAATTCATTTGCAGTGACTAAGAATTGACCAGTATTATTGTAGTTTTGGATAGATGCAGCATTTGTAGAAATAGTATCAACATTTAATTTCAATAAACGAGTGGAGCTGCATACGGCACCTTGTTTAGCAAACTGATAGTTATTTGGTTTATAAACGGTCAATTGACATCCTGCAGGATTAGTAGGACCTGATGGAGGCATACCTGAATAAGGATTATTTATGAAAACTTCAAAGATAACATTTGCTGATGTTTTTTGAGATTCTGGCAATCCTTGAATCCAATCAAAAAATCCAGGGATTGAATTAATACCAGTACTATTAAATTGGTCAACTTCAGTTTGTGTGATGACATTCTCGTTTAACATAATACCTAACATTTGATAAATAAATGCCAATTCAGTTCCTTCATATAATTGGGTATTTAATTGACAATTAGCTAAATAAGTATTAGCTAAAGCTAATGGTCCTCCTGGTTTAGGTCCATTATTTCCATCTACAGAATAGTAGTAGGGATTATTGTTATCATAAGGACCTATACCATTTGTTCTATAAGACAAGAAATTAAATGCTTTTTGGTCAAAAGTCTTACATCTATTTTGTAAGTATTGTTTAGTTGTAGTATAATAATTCTTCTTTAAATTAGTACTGGCATAAATAACCCGCTGTCTGGCATTCTTTTCTTGATTACAACATAACACACTATTAGATGTATTTGGTTCAGGATTCTCTAATAAATTAAAGTTATTTGGTTTATAAGTTGCAACAATACCAACGCCTTCACACGTTTTACAATCTTGGTTTAATTGAGCAGATCCATTCACTTCGTTAACAGGATTTAATTTAACTATATATCCACCTGGTTTATCTTGCATTTCGTTAAGTAAACCAGAACCACCAAAACCTCCACCGAGTGAAGTGCCTTTACTAGACTTAACAAATCTATTCATATTGTAATTGATTAAACCATTTTCGTCAATATTTAAGGTATTATCTCCGTTAGGGCTATTTACAATGATATTAGGAACCCCTTCGACAGGTGTTGGAGGTATAACTCTACCTTTTCTATAATGTTTAATTGGTCTAGCTAAACCAAAACCAGTTTGAAAAATATTACCAGGGTCATTATTTGTGAGAGGTCTAATATGTCCTGGTGCTGTTCCTACGGGAAAACTGTTTGGACCAGTGCCTTTCCAACTGGCATATTGTTTATTGTAATAAGTACTTTTATGATTGTATCCTGAGGCAGGCATTGAATTCATTCCTAGTGGATAAACTGCTGATGACATTTATATTATTATTAAAGAAAATAAAAAAGTAATATTATTATATAAATGTTAAGTTTGGTAAATATATTGATAGCATTTTTTGTATTTCTAATTATATATCAAATAATTTTAGCAAGTAATATTGTTGAGGGCTTAGAAACACAATATAAAGATTATGATACAAATAACCCAGCAAATGCTCTTATATTGGCACAACAAAATGCAGGAAATATAGAATACTTAAAGCAAAGGATTAATGCTGTCCAAGGTATGTATGATGAAGTGCAAGATTTAAGTGGAAATGTGTATAACTTACAGGAACAAGTGAACAGTTTAATGCAATCTCAACAAGATTACGCAAATCAAATGACAGGTGGATCAGCTCCAGAAATATCAGGTGCAGTGGCAGAAGAAGATTCTACAAGTAATTTAATTACAGAATAGTTAAAAAAATAAATATATATATATAAATTAGTATATGGCTAATTTATTTCAAGAAGTTTTAACAGATGCAAAAGGTGTTGAGGAGAGATTACTAGGACCTACTTACCCATATTATAAGAATATTAAGACACCATCAGAGATAGGAATGAGCGATAAAGGAACAATACAACAAATGGGTAAAAATATTGACGGTTTAATTGAATATGTAGAGTTGTTAGTAAGTGGAAATAGTAGAGCCTCAGCAACCGGAAAGCCTTTAGGGAACAAATTTTTTTTAAAGACTGGTGGTAAATGTGCAGCAATTGATAGTTGTTCTGATCCTAATGATGTATCTACATGTGAAAAAGTAGACAGATATATATATGTTGATAATGTTCCAGAGGGTAACATTCCATTTATTTCAAGTGGTTTAGGTGTTAATTTTTCAGAATTCAAGGGTTTAATTCCAGGTGCGATGGGTAATTTAAATGTCTTAAATCCTTTTGCGATTTTAAGAGCCTTTCTATCTGGTTCGAATCCACCATGTCAAACTATAACAATGCAAACAATAACAAGTGATAATGTAAGATCTTCAGAGTCACATTATATTACACTGACTGATATAACAAACATGGATCCTTGTATATTTCCCGATAAGAAAAATCCTGTTACTGGTCAAAAATGTAGAGAGACATTTCAAAATTTAAACCCAGAGATAGTTATGCCAGGAGACCCATTAGCTCAAGTATATTTTGCGAGTTTAGGAGTTGTTGGGTTATTCATTTTATATCGTTTAATGGAAAAATCACGTTAATTGAAAAAGTATTTAAATATATATTTTGAAACATAATATATGTCTAAAAATGTCAATATTTAGCTAGAAAGAGTGAGTCTATAGAATATTTGAATGCTACATATATTTCAGGCTGTAAAATTGGTTGTCCAAATCATTATACCTCATGTAAAGTATGTTTAAATTCAATGACAATCGGCAAAACTCGACGACTTCAACAACAATATCAATCTGAATTAAATAAATAAATTTAAAATTAATTATTTATAATATAAATGGATGCACGGCATTTAAATAAATACATTGGTTGGAAATGGTGTACCATCACAAAAAATACAATTGAGTCTGAATTTAGACCATATCTCGTAATAACATGTGATTTTAGCTATTATAATGCAGAAGTATATTTAGGAAATACTATAAGATGTTTACTGACTGATAATGTAATTACCCATATTAAATTAAATTAAATAATAACTTATTTTATAATGTCAAAAAATTTTAGACGATATAAAACTAAAAATCACAAACGTAAAATCCGTAAACAAACTCGTAGAAAGAAAATGAAAGCAGGTAATGGAGAGAATGTGAAATGTAGTATGTGTGAAAAAATGGTCAATTTGGAAAATACATTCACACCCAGAGAATGTCTTATGAAATATGGTAAGGGTGCACATAGAATATGCGATAAATGTTGGTGGGATTTGAAAGCAGGTTTTGCATTAGAGTCGTCGTCTCATTTGTGTCCGGGTTGCCAGAAAGGTTTACCGCTAACTCCGTACAAAAAAGAGCCGGCAATTTTTGTCGACCTTACGGAAGAATAATATATATTAATTTACCTACTTAAAGACACTGCACTACATGATGAAGGGGATTTCTTGGATTTTTGAAAAAAGGTTTAAAAAATACCCCCTACATATGAAGAGTTGTGTAGAAGACCCAAAAACTGAAAAGTATTTTGGCTTTTCAAAAATGGACAAAAAAAATGTCCAAAATTGGGTAGCCGAAAATCTTCTTACTGACGAAATTTTTTGTCTAGATAATGAAAAATTATCGTCAGAAATTAAACCAAAAAATTTTTTTTTGTTATGATATTTTTTTGAAAAAAAACTTAAAAATAAATTATCAGGCTTATTTATGGGGACATTAAGGGACAAAATGGGGACAAAAATAAGCCAAAAATCAGCTTCCAAATTTTATTGTAAAGATTGCGACTATGGAACGTGTAAAAAAAATAATTTTAACGTTCATATTTTAAGTGATAAACATTTTAGGATTACAAATGGTTATAAAAAGGGACAGCTTTCAGCCGAAAATCAGCCGACACCTAATTCCACAGAAGATGACAACTTTATCTGCTCTTGTGGTAAGCAATATAAACATAGACAAGGATTATGGCGACATAAAAAAATTTGCATAAATGAAAATAATAAAAAACTTAGTGAAATAGACAAAGATGAACTCATAATCACGCTTCTTAAACAGAACGCAGATTTAATTAAAGGTCAACAAGATATGATGATTAAACTTACTGAAAATGGTATAAATAATAATAGTCATAATACTACTCACATCAATTCTCATAACAAAGCATTCAATCTTAATTTCTTTTTAAATGAAACCTGCAAAAATGCTATGAATATTACTGACTTCGTAGATTCTATTAAATTACAACTAACAGATTTAATAGATGTTGGAGAGATTGGATTTGTAGAAGGTGTTTCAAAAATAATTGTTAAAAACTTAAATAACTTAGATGAAACTATAAGACCTATTCATTGCACAGATAAAAAAAGAGAAACAATGTATATAAAAGACGAAAATCAATGGATTAAAGAAGATGATAATAAAACTAAATTAAAGAAGGCTATCAACAGAGTTGCAAACAAAAATATAAGATTATTACCTCAGTTTCGAGAGAAATATCCAGAATACAGTAATTCATCTTCTAAAATATCAGACAAATATGATAAGATGGTTATTGAAGCAATGACAACTGATGACGATAAAAATGAAAAAATAATTAAAATAATATCTAAAGAGGTTTTAATTGATAAAAATACTAAATAGTCTAATCAAATGAAAGCAGATCAATAACATTATTTTCGGATTCCTTGCTCATTAATTGTTGTGTTAAATAATCTATGGTTTTTAATTTTGTATTTATTTCCTTCTCTTGTTTAGCTATTATTATTTGTTGCGATTTTACTATTTCTTTTAACTTTTCACATTCTGAATAAAAATTCATTTTATTTGTATTCAGATCACCTAACCATTTTTGATGTGTTTTAGTCTTAATATGCATTGAAAAACTAGACCTGCTATCAAATACATGATCTTTTCTCGCACCACAAGGACATCTTAATCCATTTGAAAACTTACTTGATGGAGGTAGATAATCTGAATAATTTCCATTATTATCTATATTAGGTTCATATATATCCGAATCTATTGTTAATTCCATTACTACATTATTGTAGTAATAGATTTTTAAATTCATTTTATAAATTATATTTAACGTCTTCTATGACTTTTTCTTCCCTTTCTTCCGCGTCTTCTAGTTCTTCCACCAATCCAATTATGAGGTTGAGCGGTTTCGCCGGAAAATGAAGCAGCATGAGCAGCTAATCCAGTTGTAGGAGTATTATCTTTGAAACCTCCTCTCATACGACGTCTTCTAGTTTTTCCACCATATGTTGATGATGTCATAGGTTGAGTAGGAATTGGTTGAGTAGAAGTTGGAGTATAAGACAGTGTTGAACCAGTTAATCCAGATGTAGCACTTGAAGTAGCTTGTTTGGTCTTTTCCCAAAAGCTACTCGCACCTTGAGTTAAAGATGAACCCCAATTAGATAATGTATCTAAGAATCCACCTTTCATTGTTTTTCTATGTCTTCTAGGCATTATATATTAGAAAAAGAAATAAATATAAATTTTTTTAAGCTTTATTAACAAATCTTTTATAAGCATAAAAAGCGGCTAAAGCACCTAAAATTTGAACAATAATGTATGGTAATACATCAGATTTGGATAATTTACCTGCGGCAAATAGTGAAATGGTAACAGCTGGGTTATATGCGCCGCCAGAGATGGCACCACCAAGTAAAACAGCAACTGCTAAAGCAGCACCAATTGCTAACCAATTTCCGGTTGCAAAAATAACAAACATTAAGAACATTGTTCCCAAAAATTCAACTAAATATTTGTTCATTATATAATAATAATTATAAAAAATTTTATAATTATTTTATAATTTAAATATAAGTCCAAGGGTTAACTCTTGGCATGTATTTTAAACCAAGCGCGTTAATCAAATATTGTTCATATTCTTGGCCTTGTCCACGTTGTTTGTAATAAGCATATATTCTACCTTGAGAACCTAGTTTGGTTCGAGGACTGCTAATTGTCATAGCAGGTCCTGTTCTTCCGTAGTTACCTAAGCCGTATGCTGGTGTCAATACTGGATATGGTATATTATAATAATACTAAATATTATTTTTTATTCAATTTTTTTAAAGTGGAGCAAAACTTTTTTATTTAATAATTTTAACGTAAAATTTGACTCTACCTTTTCTAAATGTAGATTAATAATTTTGACGAACGATTGAACCCCATGCGCAAATCTGACCATTTCTTAAACTAGTGTTTTCAATTGCACCCTTCTTTTTAGGTGATACACATCCACCAGAACGAGCACGTCTTATTGTTGAACGGGTTCCACTTGGATAATAACTTTTAGTTCCCGTTGATACAGAATTTGGTAGATTTACTTTATATGCTGTTTGACCTACAGCATTTGCCTTAACAATATTAACATACATAGACGATGAAATTGGTGGAATATAATTTGTATGTGTTGATATAGGAACTTGTCTTTGAGAAGAATTAATTACATATGCTTGTGGAACAGACATTTTTCCTAAAGCAACTTGATTAGCCTTTACTTGTTGAGAAATGGCTGTTCTTAAATATTGTTTTCTCATATTTGAGTTCATATCAGCATAAACGGGTTCTTGCATTGGATAAAATTGAGGTGGTGTTGGACGAATACCAGCTAAAATACCATAACTATGATAAGGTATTTGACAGGGTGTTTGACTTGTGCTTAATGGCCCAGTTATAGGAGCATTAACATAATTATTATAAGATACAGAACCTATATTAGTTGATACCGCGTATGGAGTAGTCATTATATATATCAAAATATATTATATTTAATAGCATAATATGTAAAATAACCAAATGTAGCACCTGAAAATAATAACGTTAGACCATTTAATACAAATAGTTTATTTGTATTATTTTCATTCATCAATACATTACGATTCGCAATGCTATTGTTTATTAAATATAATGAATTTGAAAATAAATAAACAGAACCTAAAATTGTGCCAGATAAAATTATTATTTTTGGAAGCATTTTATAAATTAATTATTTAGTTAGTTTTATACAGTTTTAATTTAATAATATTGAGCCTTATATGGGTTATAGTGTGAATTTGATCCATAACGTCTATAATAGTGTGGCTGTTCTTTAACTAGAACAGTTTTTGTGGTTGTAGTAGATGGCACTGTTCTACTGTGCATAAATCCTAAAAATATTAAAACAAGAAGAGCAATAATTAAGATATTAGCTTTATCCATTTATATATTTACTTTATATTTTTTATCGAAGTAATTTCTTTTTTTACTTGATTAGGAGTTCCACAAAATAAACATAATTGAACATTTACATTAGGTTCAACTATTAAACTATTATTTTTTTTACATTTACAACATTTAAATACGCCATTCAATTGGCATATTTTAGAGGTATTAAAGTCCGTTTTCTGATATAACATTTGAAGTCTATGATTATTCATATGTTATATAATATTCCTAAATTATTTTACTTAATATCTTCTAATTGCTCTAATAGCAGATTGACTTGATTTTGATTGATCACCTCCATAAGTTAAATCATTATAGTTCTTATTAACTGCCTTTTGCTTCAAATAAGTAACATAGTCAGAACTATCATACACAAACTTAACATTGCAAGCAGCTGCTGGAATATTATTAAGAAGTTGAAGATTATTATAAGCAGCAGATGGAACGCAAGTGCTTTGGACCGCACCGAATCTTTGTCTTAAACCTTTAAGTCCAGGTCTACTTTGCGGTGTTTGACAAGTTCCACCACAAGAATAATTTTCACGACTTAATAAATCTCCAGCATTATTAACCGCTCTAAATGGAGTAGTAATTGGTTGTTTTAAATTATCGCGCCTCAATTGACTTGGGTATGTTGTATTCCAAGCATTTTTTAAAGTAAAACGGATATGTTCAAATTCAGGATAACGTTTATCAACATTTTGAGTTGTTTGTGGCATATAACCTCTAATAGCACCACCTGAGTTTTTTGGATTAACTACAAATTCTTGAAACGCTACATTACTTCCATTAATTGGGCTTGAATATCCTACAGATGTCGACATTTATATAATACATTAGTAAAAAAGTTTTTTGAAAACTTTATCTAAACATAATAAAAATATTAAAATAATATATAATGTTTAACTTTATTTTATTAGTAAGTGCTATTGTTTTTATTTCGATTGACTTTGTTTACTTAAATGTTATGAAAAGTTATTTTGACAATCAAATCAAACTTGTTCAAGCTTCACCTATTAAAATGAATTATTTAGGAGCTGCGTTATGTTATATATTTTTAATTATAGGTATTAATTATTTTATTATTAAACCAAAAAGATCAGTAAGCGACGCATTTTTATTAGGTATAATCATTTATGGTGTTTATGAAACTACTAATCTAGCATTATTCAAAAATTGGTCTATATTAACTGTTATTATTGATACATTGTGGGGCGGTCTTCTTTTTGCTGCAACAACTTATATTGTTAATTTATTGCGTTAAATATAATTAATCATATATGGGACAAAATATAGTGAAAGAATTAATATAATTAAATTACTATTTAAAGAATATGTAGCAAAATGAGAGCTCAATAAACAAGCAATTATCATCATAAAACTATCACCTAATATAGCTCCAGCACCAACTTCTCTCGCGTAGTCTTTGAAGAAATCTAACATTGCATTATAATCATTTGGAACTGATTTAAAAAACCAATAAAAAAGAATATCATGAATGATTTGAATAGTTACTGCTAATCTAGTAAATTTCCAAATGCTAAATGAAGTAAAAAAATATCTATAAAAATATCTGGCTAAAATAATACCAATTACTAAAATTAATACATCAGCAATTACAGCACTTAATTGATATTTTTTGTACCAATTTCCAAGCAACTTTGATTTAAATATTCCATGATACACTAAGAAAATAATAATCAAATCAGCACTAATACAACCATTTAAAATTGGTAAATAATCATTTACATTTGTAAAGTTAGAAATATCCTTAAACATTATATATTATATTATAATATTTATTTTATTACTATGCTGTATATCTGAATTCTATAACATTCTCTCTAGATTTACCATATAAAATATCTTCATCTAACAACCAATGAAATAAAGCTGAACCTGCCGCGTATTCTTTACCAAAACAATTCATTTCAATAAAATATGGTTTGTTGTCAACGATAGCAAAATCATAACTATAGGATGATATCCAATTTATTTTTTGTATTATTTCTTTATGAAAATAATCTACAACTATTTGAAGATTTTCTGGTATTTTTTGAATACTTTCTTCATCATATAATTTTAAATATATGTTTTGCTGTGATATAGCAGTAATTTTATTATTGCAAACAAATACTCTAAATTCATTTACAGGTTTGATATTTACCCATGATAACAAATATATATCTACTTTTTTAACATCTGGATATATCGGTGTATGACCGTCTATACATGTTACTGAAGACTCAATAATATTCTGAATATTATTATAGGGTCCAATACCATGTGCTCCACATTTAAGACTAACATTATTTACTTTGACAAAATAATTAGTTCCATCAAAATGATGTTTAAACTCATTAAATAATGGTTCCATATCATCCATAAAAATATGAGGAATTTTTCCAGTTATTTTACCAACTTTATTAGCTAATTTTAATAAATATAAATAATCTGGATTATCTATTGTAATTTTTTTATAATCAGATTTAAATAAATCAATCCATTTTTCTGTATTTGATTGAGATAAAATATGTAAATAATCGTCTGGTCTTACAGAACTATGGTTATTTGAATTATATTTTGTGTCTCCATGTAATTTAATATCTTGTAATTCAATTGGAACAATTTTAAATGTAGCCATTTCTCTTATTATTATAAATATATAAAAAAAGTTTATATCAAATTTTTATATATTGTAATTAATTTTATCCTTCAGTCAACAAACGTGGCGCAATATTCATTGTATTCAATTCTTGGAATAATAACTTACAAGCATAAGGAATTTCTACATAAGCAAAGTCAGCTCTATTGCCACAAGTATGACATAAGTGAATATGCATTTTATCATTATATGACGCAATGAGACCACATTTTCTACAAACAAATACTGAATATTTATCAGAAGCATCATACATTCTTCCTCGTGTAAATCGAGATGCACCATGAGATACCATACAATCACGTTCCATTTCTCCGAACCTTAATCCACCATCGCGACTACGACCTTCGGCAGGTTGTCTAGTGAGATTAACCATAGGACCAATAGAACGACTGTGTGCCTTATCATTTACCATGTGCTTTAAGCGTTGGTAAAAGACAGGACCCATAAATACACTGCATTCAACTTGTTCACCAGTTAAACCATTATACAACAGCTCGTTTCCATGTGCTTCATATCCAGCATTCAATAATAAATCGCAAATATCTTTCAGTTCAAAATCACCAAATGCAGTTCCATCACCAAATAAACCAAGTTCAACTAGAACTTTACCTAGAACAGTTTCCTTTAATTGTCCAATAGTCATACGAGATGGGATTGCATGAGGATTAATAATAATATCAGGTCTTACACCATTTTCAGTGTATGGCATATCACATTCCGGAATAATATTACCGACAGTACCTTTCTGTCCATGTCTCGAGCTAAATTTATCACCAATCACTGGTTTTCTTACTACTCTAGTTCTTACCTTTGCAAAATTATATCCTTCGCCATTTCTATCAATATAATTTTTATCTACATAAGTCTCTTCAGCAGTTTTATAAATTTTACTCTGATCTTCATACTTGATAATTTTAGTATGGTCATTTTTATTTTCTTTGATAGGTGTTACCTTAGCAATAATAACATCACGATTTTCAATCAAAGTATTCTCAGGAATTACACCTTTAGAGTTAACCTTATTATAATTTCCCATCTTTAAACCTTTGGTTTTAGTTGGATCAGGTTTACATCTAATTTCTTCATCTCCATTAATTTTTTGTTTATCTTCGTCTTTTTCGGTATGATAAATAGTTGCTAATGCCATACCTCTATCAATAGAACCTTTATTCACTAATAATGAATCTTCTTGATTATATCCAGTGTGTGTCATAATTGCTACGATGAGCTGAGAACCTGATGGAATTTTATTCAAATGAATTAAGTTCATAATTCTTGTTTCGACAAGTGGCTTCATTGGATAATTGAGAACATATGCAGTTTTATCCATGCGATTTTCATAGTTAGTCGCATAAACGCCCATTGCTTGCTTACCTTGAGCACACTGATACGTATTGCGAGGCGATTGATTGTGTTCTGGAAAAGGAATACATGATGCTAATACACCAAACATAGTTGATGGATGAATTTCACAGTGTGTAAATCTGGACAAATTGTTAGCAGGATCAATGATATCTTTTGGATTTGTAGCAATCATAGACCAACTTTGTTCTTCTGGATCAATATATTCTAAAACGGCTTCATCAAGCTTTGAAGATGCTAACAAATGTTCCCAATTATATTCACCAGAATTAATTTTCTCAATAATTGAACTATTGATAAGAATATTTTTATTTTTAATACGTAATAATGGTCTGGTTAATCTTCCACTATCATTGCATACTCTAATTTCTTTTAATTTATAATCAAAGACAATTGATGTATAAATATTAATAATACCCTTATATTTTTTATCCTTTAAGGAATTATATAATTCAATTGCGTTCATTGTAATACCAACCCATGAACCATTAATGAAGACTTTAACTTTATCGTAAATAATTTCGGGTGTTAATGATGCATCATCAATTTTAATAATATTAGGCATAATGTATTCATATAATGGCAATGAGTTAGAATAAATAGTTAAGTGACTCATGTAAGCCAAATTTTTAACAACACCTACTGATTGTCCTTCTGGTGTGTTATGTGTTACTAAACCATCTTTTAAACAAAACCTTCCACGTTTATCGTGAAGTTGCCAGCCTACATATGGTCCAACACCTGCCTCCACCAATGTAAATTTTGAACACATAAAAGATTTGTTTCTAATTTCATCAGTTGTATTTTTTGCCTGAAATAATTTCTTACGTGGTAATAGAGTAGGAATTTCATCAATATTATAACCAGTAATTCGTAGTTCTTTATATGTGCTAATTTTTTTTTCATTAGTGACGGCATCTGTCCATTGGCTTTTTCCTTGTGTAATACTACAACAGAACCCTAAAGACATTGCTAGTTTATGCGCGTCTTCAATAATTCTATAATTATTAGGACCTTGACTAATTCGAATTTCACGTCCATTATTACGCACAGATCCATCTGTATCAATTAATCCTGCCAACACTTTTAATCGTGTTTCTCTGTCGTTTCTAAGATATTCATTTGGAATATGTTTATTCTTCACCAAATTATATTTTCGTAAATATTTTTTAAGAGGTGATTCTTCTACTCTATTACATTCACCATTTGAAGCTGCCTTACAATTTAGCTTTGAAACAACTGAGAAACTATACCTTTTACCTTTTTTGATTAATGCTCCATTGTTTACAGCCCAATTTTCCCAATAAGCCAATGTCTCATAATCAGTATTATAATTTAAAGCAAAACCACTTCCATCACTCAACCCATCACCCAACCACATTCCGAGCAAATATGGATCCATTTCTACATCTTGTTTAATCCAATTAATTCCTTCCACTTTAAACAGAACCAACTTATCTTTTGTTCTCTTATCTAATTTTAAATAATTTTCAATGGTAATATCTAATGTATCATCTTCTTCAATTTTACTAATATATTCTTCTGCATCCGATAATTCCTTAAAATATTTTTCTTTAAATCTCATATCGTTTTTATCAAGAAATTCAACCGCATATTTATAATTTCTATCTTTTCTGTTAATATTAACTAAATTTCTATGTCCACGAATTTTTAAAGTAAGAATATGGTTATCAGTTACTCTGTGTTTGATAAAGTTGTTTTTGTCTGGAATGACGTCATACATATTCTTAAATCCAGAACAAGTTGTTCTAACACTTGTAGGATTTCCATTATCGTCAACTAATAAATCACCTACTATAATTTCTTTGGCAAGTTTAATTGTTCCGTCCCACATTAGAATTTGTGTATCTGGGTCAAAACATTCAGCAGGACATAGAAATCCCCAAGTAGTATTATGCAATTTACGAGGTGGAATTAACTTGCCACTCTTATCAGTTGGTGTAGAAATTCTTCTTGCATGACTCAAGCTGGATACATAGTTGAGTCTATTATAAACTTGAGCAACACCGACTTTATTTGAATTGCTATGTTTAATACCAAAATCGCCAGTAGATAATGCTCTTTTAATACCATTTTCAATTGTAGCAGACTTGATAATTTTGTAAATATTTGTTAAATTGATAATATTTTCATAATCGTCTTTAGAACGCCATGAACCAGTATTTATTTCACGGATTACTTGTTTTTCCATATCTTTTACGAGCTTATTGAAATAATTTCTATATAAGTTATTAAGCAATGTTCCTGTTCCATCAACACGCTTGTTCAAGTAAGAATCTCTATCATCTTGCTTGATAATTTCGAAGTATGCTAATAGCAACTTGTTAGCCATATAACCCAAGAAATAAATTTTCTGTTCCATATTATGACAATGTGGAAACAAATCATTATTTAAAATGTCTAGTGTAAATTCATGCTTCTTCTTGGCACCTGTTTCTTTGTCCATATTAATTGGAGTATACATAGCAAAACTAGTAATATATTTTATGCATTCTTCTTGAGTTAAGAATTTATTAGCTTCAATAGTAGATGCTTGTAAAGCTTCTAGCAATTTCTTATTTTTCTCATCATTAATATCAAGTAGAATTTTCTCACAGATTTCTTTATCTGAAATTACGCCTAATGCTCTGAAGACAATGAATAATGGAATTGGTTGTTTAACTCTTGGAATTTCAAGAACAATTGGATATCCAAATCCATTATTTTTAGATGAAATAAGCATAGAAATTTGCTTTGGTGAAATGCACTTGAAATCAGGAACAGATTTAATTTCAGCCTTCCATAAATATTTAGTTTCATTTTTTTCAACATTAAAACAGTAGACACGATTTTCAGCTGCGCGTTCTTGTCCTAATACAGTTTTCTCAGATCCATTAATGATGAAATAACCACCTGCATCAAATTTGCATTCACCAGTTTTTTCATTATCAAAATGCTTATATTGATTCAATACACAAATATTAGACTTAAGCATGATAGGCAATTTGCCAATATGAACGCCTGGGATAGTCTTATGAAAGATTTGAACATTTTCAAGGTTGGGACCATTTCTTACGACATATTTAATATTAATATCAATAGTCGTAGCAGCAGAATAAGTGAAGTTTCTAAGGCGAGCTTCTTGTGGAAACATTAATTTAATTGCACCGTTATTCTCGTGAATTTGAGGTCTATAAATGTGAAAGTTATCGAATGTAATAAATATTTCTAATGCATATTTTTTAGAGGTTGGGTCGTAATCTTGTTCAGACGCAATATGAACTGGATTAAACATCTCAATAGTTTTGATAATTTGGTAAGAAACAAAATTATTATAAGATTCTAATTGATGTCTAACAAACCTTTCTAATTGTTGACCACGAAAATAGGATTCGATAATATTCCAAGGTGTTTCGATGTAAGGCTCATTCTCAATGTCAAATACTTCATTTAAATTAGTTGCACTCATTGTTGTATCGATAGTATTTGACATCATTTTTCAGTTATTTATTATTTCAATTTAATTTTAAATTGTTTTTAAATATATATTATAATAAGTTATAGTTATATTACATATATTTATATTTTAATTTAAAATTAATTACTTTTGGTTATGAAATTATTATCTAAATAAGGTTAAGTCTCGTTTTTATATACATTTTTATACCACTTATGTCCGTGCATTAATTTATAATAAGTTATTTCTGTTTTATTTTCTGGATTAGATCTTATGTCATTCCATAATTGCAAGTCATCATTAATCACATATAATTTACAAATAGTACGAAACATATTTTTTACTTCAACAACATTTGAACGTAATATATTAAATTTATCTTCAAACAATTCCCAATCTAAATCAGTTACTTCAAAAAACGACATATATATATATTTATATGAAGTATATAAACTTTAAATAGTTGTTGATTATATATATATTGAAATTAATTATTTAAAATTACATGCATATTAATAAATAATGTCTAATAAACGTAAAATAAATCAATTAGATCCTATGAGAATAAACAATTATAATAAATTTCTATCAACATTAGACAATACAAATAAAAAAGAAACTAAATTGGAAGAAATTAAAAAAACATTAAATACTGAAGAAAGTATTAAAAAGGAAATTGACAAAATAATTGAAAATATAAATAATAATTTCACTTTAAATGACATGTCTTCACCTAATTTTACGGGACAAACTAATAATGATATTTATGAACCAATTGATCCAAATAAGTATATAGATTTTTTAAATAAAGGGTTGAATATTAAAATCTATAAACTTACACCAAAAACTTCTCTAATTCAAAAAAAAGAAGAGATTTCTATTACAATTAGAGAGACAATAAATATTAATGCTGAGATAAATAATATTTCTGATATATTAAAATTAATTGATAAATATCAAAATGATCCTGCAATTAAATATAATATTGATATGAAAGCTTTGCATAATATTAAAGAACCTCTGGAAGAATTAAATAATATGATTGGAATGAAAGATTTGAAGAACAATATTGTAGACCAGATTTTGTATTTTGTTCAGCAATTACATAAAAATAAAAATTCCTCAGGTGATTTTTTACATACAGTTATTTATGGACCACCTGGAACTGGTAAGACCGAAATCGCAAAAATTATGGGAAAAATTTATAGTAAGGTTGGTATTCTCTCGCAAGGCACTTTCAAAAAAGTAACTAGAAGTGATTTAATTGCCGGATATTTAGGTCAAACTGCTTTAAAAACAAAAGATATTATCAAAGAAGCACTGGGTGGTGTGTTATTTATTGATGAAGCTTATGCTCTTGGTAATCCAGAAAAGCGTGATAGTTTTGCTAAGGAATGTATTGACACTTTATGTGAAGCTTTAAGTGATAATAAAGAAAATCTAATGGTGATTATTGCAGGATATGAAAAAGAATTAAAAGAAAGTTTTTTTGCTTTCAATCAAGGCCTAGATTCAAGATTTACATGGAGATTTAAAACAGACGAATATACAGGAGAAGATTTACATCAAATTTTTATTAAAATGGTAAAAGATATTGGTTGGGAAATTGGAGACGATTCAAAAATAACGGTTGAATGGTTTAAGAAAAACAAGGACTATTTTCAGTTTTTCGGACGAGATATAGAAACATTATTAGCAAAAACAAAAATAGCACATAGTAGAAGAGTTTTTTGTCTTCCAGAAACAGATAAGAAAAAAATCAACCAAAAAGATTTAGATAAAGGATTAGAAATTTTTCTAAGAAATGATGATATAAAAAATAGAAAGGATGAAAAAGAGATGAAACGATATCTGTATAATACTCTTTATAGTTAAAAATTATATTTAATTTTATTTAATATTATTAATATAATGTCAAATAAAACAATTTCAATTAATCCATCTTTATTTAGTGTAGGTAGTTCAAAAACTAAAAAAAATAGAGAAAAAAAAATAAAACCAACTTCGGTGCCATTAATTTCACCAAATGTCTTGAAAAATAAACTATTAAAAAGAATAAAAGAACATAAACAAAAAGAAACTCAAGATTTAGAAAATAATAAAAGAAAATTAAAAGATAAATTTGATATAGAACCAAGTAAAAAGTTTAAAGATGAAATGCATGAATTTACTGATGAATTTACTGATTCGATTAATTATTTGCAAACATTGTCAAAACAAAAGAAAATTGATGCTGAGAAAAAGAACTATGAAGATTTTAAACAAAAGAAGAAGGAAGAAATAGAGAGAAGAACAATAAGAAATTACCACGAGCTTAATATAAAACCAAGTGTTAATATTGATTTACCTGATGAATTAATTCATCAACCAATCATTTCTGAACCATATAAAATAAATTCACCTCAAAAACTACATGATGTTCCATATAGTATATTAAAAGGTGGAACTAAGCCTACATACAGAGAATGGGCAAAAACACAAAAAAATAATGTAGTAACAAACCCTAATGCGTCCCTTATTATTCAAGGAGGAATGAATTCACAACAGACAGCTCGAGAGAATAGATTAAATATGTTAAGACAAAAAATAAAAAGTAAAAACGATGAGTCGAAAATAGAAGGCATCTTAACAAAAAATTACATAAAAAAACCAGAATCAGTTTCACAATCATTATCACCACCTGTCTCACAAATAGTAATAACACCTACGTTGCCAACACTAATTAATAATCAAGAACATATTGATGGAAAATTAATAGCTACAAAACACATTACAAAAAAAACTATAAAACGAAAATATATACTTGGAAGATCTGATACAAAAAACACTATTGGAGTATTAATTAAAGACCGAGGAACAAGAAAACGAATTTTAACTGCTCAAAAGGATTTAAAACGTAAGAATATAAATGATATTAGATCATATTTAAGAGAACATAATCTTATTAAAACAGGTAGTAATGCGCCAAATGATGTTTTAAGAAAATTATATGAGTCGGCAATGCTTTCTGGTGAAATAACAAATAGTAATACAGAAACTTTACTTCATAATTTATCAAAAGAAGACAAAGAATTATAAATAAAATATATGTATAGTTTAATATGGAACAAATAGAAAAAAAATTAACAGATAAACAAAAAGAATTTTTTGAAAATCTCTCTATGTATATTGATCATCCTCTTTATTTTTATGGAAGTATTTGTAGGGAAGATTATTTACCTGGTAAAAGTGATATAGATGTAGATATATTTACTGACAATGAATCTAGCACAATCCAGTTATTATGTAATCATTTAAATATAAATAAAAGCGAATTTAGAAAATCATTTTATAAAATTAATACAACAATTGTTCGTGGTTATAAATGTAAATATAAAAATGAAAATAATAATATAGAAACCGAATTATCAGTTTATAATAATAAATATAAACAAATAGTCTTAGAAGAGCATGATAGATGTAAATCGCTTCCCTTTTATATATTATTTATACTTATAATTGTAAAATTTTTTTATTATAGATTAGGAATTATATCAAATGACATGTACAAATTTATAAAACTAAATCTAATGAATCCAGGTTCAGAATTTAAATTTATACTTGTTGATAGTTAATATAATAATATTAAAGATAACTTATAATATTATAATATGTCGCTAATTACAGAATATTTTGAATTAACAAAACGGTTTCAAGATGAATATGGAGAGAATACTATATTATTGATGCAAGTTGGAGCATTTTTTGAGGTATATGGTATATATGATAAGGAAACTGATATTATTACAGCAAGTAAGATTACAGATTTCTCTCAAATTTGCGAGCTAAATGTTGTCGATAAAAATACTTGCGTTGGAAAAAATAATGTTATGATGGCTGGTTTTAAAGATTTTATGATTGAAAAATATTTAAGAAAAATTCAAGATGCTGGCTTTACTGCAGTTGTTTATACACAGGATGAAAATATGAAAAATACATCAAGAAGTTTAGCAGGAATTTTCTCTCCAGGAACTTATTTTCAAACTGAAACACAAAATCTAACAAACTCTATCTCTTGTATTTGGGTGAATTTAATTGAGAACAAAGTTCTTTTGAAAGGAAAATATGTTGTCGTTGGAGTTGCAAATATAGATATTTATACAGGTAAGACAAGTATATTTCAATTTAAGGAAACTTATGTTAACAATCCAACAACTTATGATGAATTAGAGAGATTTATTTCAATTTATAATCCGAGCGAAGTAATTTTAATTTCAAATTTACCAGATGAACAAGAATTAGATTATGTTATAAGTTATGCAGGTATATCGTGCAGTTTAATTCATAAAATTCATATTAACGATACAATTAATAATATAAAAATGACAAGAGTTAAGAATTGTGAAAAACAGCCATATCAAAAAGAAATTCTCTCTAAATTCTATAAATTTGATAGCTTCGATGTTTTTGTACAAAATTTTTACGAAAATAATATAGCTACACAAGCCTTTTGTTATTTATTAGACTTTGTTTATCAACATAATCCTCAATTAGTAAATAAAATCTCTGAACCTATCTTTGAGAATTGTTCTACACGTTTAACATTAGCTAATCATTCACTCAAACAACTAAATATAATAGATGACGGTTCTGTAAAATCTTCCAAGTTGTCATGTGTTTCATCTCTTTTAAATAGTTGTTATACTCCTATGGGAAAGCGAAAGTTTAAATATAATATGTTAAATCCAATATGTGATGAAAATACATTGCGTCGCGAATATGACATAACAGAATATATTGTATCTAATTTTGACTCTAATATTTGTCATAATTTAAAAACAAAATTACCAAGTATTAAAGATTTGGCAAAATTTGAGAGACAAATATTTCTTAAAAAAATCTCTCCAAAATCAGTGTATACTTTGCATTCAAGTATAAAAACAATTAATTTGTTATTTGATTTGATTAAAGTTGATGAAACAATAATGAATTACTTGAAAGATTTTGATGAAAATATAAAAGAAATTGGAAATATATGCGAACAAGTAATATTATTTATAGAAAACAATATTGATTTAAATTTAGCAAAGGACATTGACCAATTGCAACAATTTGAAATAAATTTTATTAATAAAAATGTTGATGCAGAATTGGATAAAAAAACCGAGACCTTAAAAGATTCTGAATTAGGTCTAGAGGCAATAAGGGAATATTTAAGTAATTTAATAGAGAATAAGGAAAAGAAATCAGCAAAATCAAATGAATTCGTTAAAATACATGAGACCGAAAAAAATAATTATAGTTTGGTTTGCACAAGTAGAAGATGTAAGATATTGCAAGATGCTCTACCAAGTGTAGAAACTGAAATTACGTTAAATGCATCAACAAAACCTTTTACTTTTAATATTTCAAAAACCAAATTTTCATTCGAAAAGCAATCATCATCAAATAATTTTATAATCGATGCACAAATTCATAATTTTTGTAAGACAATTTCGTCAATTAAAATATCATTGAAGGATTTAATTACTCTTATTTATAATCATTTTATAGAAGGATTAAGTGTCTATCAAATTCAAATAGATAAAATTATAAATTTCATAACTTTAATTGATGTGATATATGCTAAGGCTTCTTTAGCAAAACAATTTAATTATTGTAAGCCAGAAATTGTTGAAGCAGAAAAGGCTTTTGTTGATGCAAAAGGTTTACGACATTGTTTAATCGAGAGATTTCAAATGAACGAGTTATATATTTCAAACGATATTTCACTCGGGGATAGAAAGTCAGATGGTATTTTATTATATGGAACAAATGCGGTGGGTAAAACAACATTGATTAGAGCATTAGGTATTTCTATTATATTGGCGCAAGCAGGCATTTATGTTCCTTGTTCTTCATTTAGATTCAAACCATATAAGCATATATTTACTCGCATTATAGGAAATGATAATATTTTTAAAGGACTGTCAACTTTTGAGGTCGAGATGTCAGAGTTGCGCACCATTTTACGACTAGTTGATGAAAATAGTTTAATATTGGGAGATGAGTTATGCTCTGGGACAGAAACTGTTAGTGCAACGAGTATTTTTGTGGCAGGTATTCAAAAACTACATGCGTGTAATAGTAGCTTTATATTCGCTACACATTTGCACGAAATAGTTGACTACGAAGAGATTACTTCTCTCCAAAGTGTTCACTTAAAACATATGGAAGTTAAATATGATAGAGAGAATGATGTCCTTGTATATGATCGCAAATTGAAAGATGGTCCTGGTAATAGTTTATACGGATTAGAAGTGTGTAAGTCTTTGAATTTACCACATGACTTCTTAGAAGCTGCGAATAATATTCGTCTTAAATATAATCCTGATGGTAGAAGTATTCTTTCTCTCAAACAATCTCGTTATAACTCCAATAAAATTGTCAGTACATGTGAAAAATGTGGTAAGAATATGGGAACAGAGATTCATCATCTACAACATCAGGCAGACGCTGATATAAATGGTATCATTAAATCTGAAGACGCAATTTTCCATAAAAATAATTTAGCAAATTTGATGACATTATGCGAGACATGTCATAATGAGCTACATAAGACAAATACTAAACAAAAACGGGTGAAAACCACAAAGGGAACTATTCTCTCCAAAGTATAATTTGAAATAATATAAATATATAAATATATAAATATATAAATAGAATTAGAATTAACTTTATGCAGTATAATAAATTTGGTTATATTATTGCATCACTTTATTCTATTGTATTAAGTGCTGAAATGACCATTGGCTATGCTGTAAAACACCACAATTGGTTTTTATCTTTTATTCATTTATTAATTACATTTTGCATAATATATATTTGCCTTATGACAAATTCATTAAAAACAGAACTTGATAAAATAAATGAAGCAAAAACAGATACAGAAAATAACCAAGCAAATTATAATCCTATTTTAGAAAATGATCTTTTGGAAGTTTAATATTTTATTTGGTTAATATAGAATGAATATTTCACACGTTAACCAACCAATTATTCCGTATTACAGTCCTATTTCTGCAAAAGGAGGAAAAAGACGTAAAAGTAGAAGACATCGTACCAGAAAATACAAAATAAGTAATAAATCAAGAACTAGAAGAAGATATTATTCTTAAATTATAAATCAAATATTTAAATCTATAATTTAAATCATTTAATGTCTTCTATGATGTCTGCGTCTAGTTCTGCGACCACCACTTAATTTACGACCACGAGAACGTCCGCGACTAATTGAACGACCACGAGAACGACTTCTTAAACTTTTACTAACATTTTTGACGCCTTTAACACCCAAATCTAAACCTGTTGCCATTGTTCCGTAAACAGCAGACACACCTTTCTCAACAATCGGTATTGATGCGCTTGCTACATCTTTAGCAGCAGTTCCTACAGTTTTTAATCCTTTATCAACAGCAGGTAAAGCTTGACTAGCTGTTTTATTGATAGATTTCATAACGCTACTTTTACGCGATTTTCCCATTATAAAATAAGTATATAAAATATTTATTTATATTAGATGGATTTCAAATATTTACTAAAGATTTTAATTGTATTTTTCCTAATTCTCTCTGTTATTATTTTTATAAACTCAATTGGCTTGACTCTAGATGAACCTGATATACAAAAAAAACTACTTTATGAAGGTCTTGATACTATATTGCCATCAAATCAAGCGTTTTGTGAGGCTAATAAAGGTTTTGAACTAGAAAAGTCATGTAATAATTTAACAAAACAAAATTGCGGTTTAACTTCGTGTTGCGTTTGGACAAGCGACCGAAAATGTAAAGCAGGAAATAAATCAGGACCAACATTTAATTCAAATTCAAAAGGTAAAACAAAACCTTTAGATTATTATTACTTTCAGAATAAATGTTATGGAGAGAAATGTAATTAATATGGAAAATATATAATTACTACCCCACTTGCTCCATTTCCGCCTAGAGAGTTGTTCGCAATATTATTAAATCCTCCTCCACCGCCACCGCTTCCATAAGTAGTAGCTGTTTGCCCAGTTGGAAAATAATCACCAGATGCAGTATAAAGAACAATTCCTCCGGCACCATTATTGCCAGCACCTCCGTATTGAAAAGTCGTATTAGGTCCTGGACCACCACCACCTGCTCCTCCGCCGGAATAAGCATTTGATACTATTGAAGTTATTTCAGTTGGTATTGAAAAATTATTGTTAAATGAAAAACTATTATCACCTGAACTATATTGTCCTCCTCCATTTCCACCGCTTCCACCAGCGCCACCTGTTCCTATTAACACAGTTCCACCTAATCCAATTGATGTATTGCCTGTATTAGATGTTCCGCCTCCACCTCCGCCACTACATTCAACAATTATATTGCTAGAATTTGATATATATGTATTTCCACCAGAACCTCCTGGAGGGGTTTGATACACACTTCCACTTCCTCCAATACCTACTTGAATATTATAGGTATCTGCAAATAATGTTTGATTAGTTAATTGATAATTTCCGCCACCTCCACCTCCATTTCCTATATAATTATTACTACCAAAAGCACTATAACCGCCTCCTCCACCACCTCCACCTCCAATGCATATAATAGAAGCATAATTTATTGTTGAATTTACTGTTATATACCCAGAATTATAAAAACTTATCACATAAAATCCATTTATATAATTTATTGTGCCATTTGTAGTAAAGGGAACTCGCTTATCAAATATATTATTTAAATCACCATAGCCTGACACTATAAAACCTGTTTCATTTGCTTTGTTTCCACCTGAATATGGAGCAAAAATTTCATTCAAATCTTGATTGCCAACTTTGTATCCTGTTGTGATAGCATTAGTAGTTCCAGTGTAAATGTAATTATTATATATTCCTGCTGCTAATTTTACTCCATTGCTTGAAGATGCAATAGTATTCCAATTTTGTGAACCAGCGCTTGTTTGTTGTGTCCAATTAATACCTGAATCTGTAGATGTATATATGTATCCACCTTGAACACATGCTGCTAATTTAGTTCCATCACTAGATGATGAGATTGAAATCCAATTTTGATCACCTGCGTTATTTTGTTGTGTCCAATTAACACCTGAATCTGTAGATGTATAGATGTAACCACCTTGAACACATCCTGCTAATTTAGTTCCATCACTAGACGATGAGATTGAAAACCAATTTCTAGAAGAATCAGTAGCTCTTGGTGTCCAAGTAATTCCTGAATCTGTAGATATATAAATATATCCATCTACTCCACCATAAATACATGCCGCTATTTGATTGCCATTACTCGACAATGATATGTATCCCCAATTTTCAGAAGGAGAATTACTTTGTGTCCAATTAACACCTGAATCTGTAGATGTATAAATATAACCAGGATATACACACGCGGCTAATTTAGTTCCATCACTTGAACACGCTATTGAACGCCAATTTCTACTACCAGAGTTTTGTTGTATCCAAGTAGCACCTGAATCTGTAGATGTATAAATATAACCAGGATTAACACAAGCTGCTAATTTACTTCCATCGCTTGAAGATGATATTCCGTACCAATATCTATTAGCATCTGTTGCAGTTGATGTCCAAGTAACACCAGAATCTGTCGATGTGTAAATATAACCATTAAAAACTACTGCTGCCAACTTAGTTCCATCGCTTGATGAGGAAATAGATTGCCAAGTTCTAGTACCAGAATTAGTTTGCGATACCCAAATTGTTCCAGTATATGGTTGAAATATATTAGACAAATCAACTCCTCCTACTGTAAAATATGTTGTTATATTACTCATTATTATATTTTAAAAATATAATAAAAAATTGATTTTAAATTTAAAATATATTAGAATAATATAACTACATAATATAAGAGATGATTATTCCTGTAAAATGTTTTACTTGTGGCAATGTTATTGCTAATAAATATCGCTATTATCAAGCAGAAGTTCGCAAAAGAAAATTAGCAAAAAATGTTGGAAAAGATACGACTGACATTGATAAAGTTCTTTATTTAACAAAAGAGTTTCATGAGAAGACGCCTGAAGGTGAGGTTCTTGATGAATTAAATATGAAAAAAATGTGTTGTAGAAGACATTTCTTAACTCATGTTGACATTGAATAATTTCTTAACATATTATATAAATGAAAAAAAGGACTTCTAGAAAGCAAAAAATTTATAAAATGAGAGGTTGTTCTAAAACTCGTAAAAATTATTTAGGTGGCAGCGCAAATGCTTCTTTAGCTTATACTGGTAAACCTATTTTTTCTGTACCAAATCCTCATTTAGCATATACTGGCAAGGGCGGATCTTCATGTGGTCTAAGTAATCCAACAACCGTTCCTGTTAATATAAATGCTACTAATTCAGCATATGCTAATACAGGACCTAATGTTGGTGTTAATACTATTTTTAATAATGCATCTTCTCAACTTGGAGGATGCGGATGTGCTGCTCCTTTAGTTGGCGGAGGAAGAAGACGTAGAAAAGGCGGTTCATGTTCTTCATGTGCTCCTGGATTTATGTTCGGTGGAACACAACATAGAAGTGGATGTAGATGTTCACAATGTAAAAAACAAGTTTTAATGAAAGGAGGCAATAAAGGAATTCCATATCCAGATGGATTAGTTGGTTCACCTTGGACACCAAGTGTAGGAGGATGGCCGGGTGTAAATGGTATTCCAGGTGATAGCAATTATTATCCTGTAAATACTTATAATAATGATATTTCAAGACAGATGGTAAATGTAGGAGCCAATCCACCATTTTTAAAAGGTGGAAAAACTGATTTTAAACGTGATTTAGAAATTGAATCGCAAAAAGCAGAAAAAGAAGCAGAGAAGACAAAATATTTTGAACAAAATGAACCAAACGTAGTTCCACAAGAAGAAATAAATGAAATATTTCATGGATATGGAGGAAATAAAGCAATAAAATTAAAAAAACGAATGGGTAAAAAACAAAGAGGCGGAACAGTATCAAATTTTATTGGACAAGATTTAATTAATTTAGGTAGACAATTTCAATTTGGCGTTGGAAGTGCTTATAATGCTTTAGCTGGATATGCGGCACCAGTAAATCCTATGCCATGGAAAGATCAATTTCCTACAAGAACATCATTCAATCCAGCAACTATATAATTTTTTTTCTAATATTATTCTATAATGTCTGCGTTCCCTAAAACTCTTAAAGAATTGTGCAAACCAGCTGCTTTATACTTTGTTATATCAATGTTTGGATTACTTATGGTTATATTTCAAAATTTAGGCAATACTAATAGTTATAATGTTGGTAATTTTTCATGTCGTGTTCCAAACACATTTTTAGTTTTCGTTATTAAGTTTATTTATATTGTATTCTGGACTTATATTCTTAACTTAATTTGCAAGGATGGACATGTTGGTATTTCTTGGCTTCTTGTTCTTCTTCCTTGGATTCTTTTATTTGTTATTATGGGCATGATTATGCTCAATATGTAAATTAAAATATAAATTTAATTATATAATATAATTAGTATATATATTATATATAATGTTAAATAAAGTTAAAAATGGAATATCATATGAGAAAAATGGATGGAAATATATTTCTATTCATGGAAAGCCGAGAGAAAGAGGCTATGCATATGGTTATTTGTGTGCTAATGAATTTAAGGAAATACAATCTATGTTAAAATTTTTAATGATGGAAGCTTATGGGCAAACTTGGGATTTTTTTATCGATAAAATTTCTGAGGGGTTTAAATCAATGACAGAAAAGGATTTTCCTGAACTTTATGAGGAAATGGTTGGAATAACTGAAGGTTTAAACGCGGCTAATTGCAAAACAACTGTAGATGAAATAATCGCTTGGAATTTTTATTGTTCAATACCATATTGGTATTCAATTATTTCAGATTCACGTGTTGGAAAAGAAGGTGGTGGTGCAGATGATAAGTGTAGTGCTTTTATAGCAGTCGGTGATTGGACTTCAGACGGTAAAATAGTTTGTGCCCACAATTCTTTTACAGAATTTATAGACGGACAATTTTCAAATATAGTATTAGATATTAAACCGGTTAAAGGTCACAGAATGATTATGCAAACTTCGCCTTGTTGGATTTGGAGCGGAACAGATTTTTTCATAACTTCCAAAGGTATTATCGGAACAGAAACTACCATTGGTGGATTTATTCCTTATGAAAAACGCTATCCAATTGGATATAGAATTAGAAAAGCTATGCAATATGGTAATACTTTAGACGAATATTGTGAAATACTTTTACACGAGAACTCGGGTGATTATGCTAACTCTTGGTTATTTGGCGACACCAATACAAATGAAATTTTACGCATTGAATTAGGTCTTAAATATCATAACATAGAGAGAACAAAGAATGGATACTTTATTGGATTCAATGCTCCTTATGATGAACGCATACGAAATTTAGAAGTAAATAATTCAGGATTTTACGACATTAGAAGACATCAAGGCGCAAGAATGGTTAGACTAGGTGATTTGATGGATAAACATAAAGGTAAAATTAATATTGATATTGCTAAACAAATAATTGGCGATCATTATGATGTCTATTTAGAGAAAGATAACAATCCATGCTCAAGAACAGTATGTTCACATTATGAGTTAGATGCTAGAGAATATATGTCGCAATCAGATAGACCAAAACCTTATGCTCCTCGTGGTGCAGTTGATGGTATAGTTTGCGACAGTAATCTAGCTAAGAAAATGACATTTATTGGTAAATTTGGTTCATCTTGTGACATAGGATTTAATAAAGATGAATTTTGCAAAAAGCATAGACAATATGAAAAATTTTGTCCTTATTTAAAAGATAGACCTTCTCAACCTTGGACAGAATTTACAATTTCTAAAATTAAGGGGAAATTCAGATTAACAAAGCGTAATAAGAGCAAAAATAACAAAACTAAGAAGCTAATTTAAATCCTTAATTTATTATTTCTAATTTCTATATATTTGCATACATTATTGTATCCTAAATGTCTTTTACCACATCTATAAGTGAGAGGTAATATTTATAATGTTTTATATATTATCTGATAAATTATTTAACATCACAAATCATAACAATAATTTATAGAAAAATTAAGTTATTTAATATGTAGTTTGTTACAATAAGAATAATAATAATATTATTATTTAAAAAATATGATTATTATAATATAAAATGGAGAAAGAAACTATATCTTGGAAATTGATTGATAAATATTTTAAAGATAATCCAAATTGTTTGGTATCACATCATTTAGAGTCGTTTAATGATTTTTTCAAAAGTGGTATAAAGCGAATTTTTTATGAGAATAATCCTATCAGATTTATTGAGAGAGAAGAAGAATCAAATCAAGGTAAAAGAAATGAATGCCTACTGTATTTAGGGGGTAAAGAAGGGAGCAGAATTTATTATGGTAAGCCAGTTATTTACGATGACAACAATTCACACTACATGTATCCAAACGAAGCCAGATTACGTAATATGACATATGGCATAACAATACATTATGACGTTGATGTTGATTTTATTTATTACATTGGTGATGAAAAAAAGACTCAGAGCATGACACTTAATAAAATTTATTTAGGTCGTTTTCCAATTATGCTTCAGTCTGATTTATGTATTTTGAATAAAATGACTAATGAAGTACGATTTAATGCTGGTGAATGTAGAAATGATTATGGTGGTTATTTTATTATTGATGGTAAGGAAAAAGTTGTAATTCCGCAAGAAAAATTTGCAGATAATATGCTTTATATAAGAGCATACGGTGAAGATGATGTATATAGTTATTCAGCAGAGATTCGTTCGGTATCAGAAGATTCATCAAAACCAATAAGAACATCGTCTGTTAAAATTGTAGCACCATCACCCAGCTTAAGTAATGGACAAATTGTTGTTGCGGTGCCAAATGTGAAGAAACCGATCCCTTTATTTATTTTAATGAGGGCATTAGGTGTCATTTCTGACAAAGATATTATTAGAACTTGTTTGCTTGATATTGATAAAAATGAATCTATGGTTGATTTATTTATACCATCTGTTCATGATGCTAACAAAGTTTTCACTCAACAAACAGCACTTGAATTCATAAAAGAATTAACAAAAAGAGGTACAGTATCAAGTGTTATCGAAATTCTTTCTGATTATTTTTTACCACATATTGGCGAATTGAACTTTTTAGATAAGGCATATTTTGTTGGTTATATGGTTTATCGTCTATTAAAAGTTTATACAAAAGAAGCAAAACCAACTGATCGTGATAATTTTAGATTTAAGAGAATTGAAATGTCTGGCACACTTATATATGATTTGTTCAGAGAGTATTATTTAATTCAAAAGAAGGATATTACTCGTAAAATTGATGAAGAATATTATTATCATAAAGGTTCTTATAAAGAAGATGATACTCTATCTCGTAAGGAAAAACAAGCTTTAAAGAAAAAGGTCCAAATGAAAGAGGCAACTGAAGATAATAAATATAAGAATAATTTTATTGGTCTTATTGAATCCAATGTAAAATCGTTTTTTAAAGATAGAATTGTAGAGCAAGGATTTAAAAAAGCATTTAAAGGAAATTGGGGTTCTGAAGCACATACAAAGCGTCTTGGTGCAGTTCAAGATTTAAATCGTTTAAGTTGGTATACATTTATTTCTCATTTACGTAAGATAAATTTACCATTAGATTCAAGCGCAAAAGTTGTCGGTCCTCGTTTATTAAATTCTTCGCAATGGGGTTTTATCGATCCAATTGATACACCCGATGGCGGTAATATCGGTCTACATAAGCATTTATCAATCAGCACTTATATTACAAGTGGGTCATCAGCATTTCCTTTAATTAGTTGGATTCGAGCTAATACACCATTGCGTTTAATACTCGAATGTCAGTCAGAACAACTAGCCAATTCTTCTAAGGTTTTTGTAAATGGGTCGTGGATTGGTGTAACAGATACTCCGTTTGAATTAGTTAATTTACTTAAATTATATAGACGCAATGGTATATTACCAGTATATACTAGTTTATCTTTCGATATAGAGCATAATGAAGTCAATGTTTATACTGATGCGGGTAGATTGAGTAGACCAATATATTATATTCAAAATCAAAAAGTAAGTTATCAAAGAGGTATAGTAAAAGAATTATTAGAAAAAGGAAATATAACATGGGAACAAATTATTTCAGGATTTATGAAGAAAAGCGACGAAGATTTTAACACAAAAAATAATAAACTTTACGATATTCGAAAATTATATCCTAATATAGGTGATTCTAAAGAAGAAGTATTTAGTAAACTTAAATTAAATGAATCACTTGTTGATTATGTAGATACCGCTGAGGAAGAAGCAGCATTGATAGCTATTTCACCTGATGACTTAAATAAAAACAAATATTATACACACATGGAGATAGACCCTTCCCTTATATTAGGTGTTATGACTAATCTTGCTATTTATCCTGAAAATAATCCTGTCGTTAGAAATTCTTTCTCATGTGGTCAGAGTAAACAAGCTGTTTCAGTTTATCACTCAAACTATCAAATGCGTATCGATAAAATGGGTGTCATATTAAATTATGGTCAAATTCCTTTGATTAAATCCAGATATCTTGAATATATAAATAAAGAAGAACAACCTTACGGTGTTAATGCAATTGTTGCAATTATGGCTTATACTGGATATAATGTAGAAGATGCTATTTTAATTAATGAAGGTTCTATTTTACGTGGAATGTTCAGAACAACATATTATTCAATGTATGAGGCGAGAGAAGAAAGTTCAAAAGTTACAGGAATGAACAATTCAAAATTTGCCAATGTCGAAAAGAATAATGTTATTGGAAAGAAAAAGGGGTATGACTATAGTTTTTTAGATGATCATGGGTTAATTAGAGAAAATACAGAGCTAAATGATAAGATGATTCTAATTGGTAAAATTAATTCTAACTTAGCTAACAAAGATGTCTGGATTGATGATTCTGTTAAACCTAAAAAAGGTCAACTTGGTTATGTAGACAAATCTTTTATTACTCTTGGTGAAGAAGGGTTCAATGTAGCAAAAGTGCGTTTGAGGGAAGAAAGAATACCAGCAATTGGAGATAAGATGGCAAGCCGCGCGGGACAAAAAGGCACGATAGGTCTCATTATTCCTGAAACTGACATGCCATATCTTGAAGACGGAACAAGACCAGACCTTATAATAAATCCACACGCTATACCATCACGTATGACTATCGGACAAATTGTAGAAAGCATGTTTGGCATTGCATGCACATATTATGGAGGATTTGGAGACTGTACTGCGTTTCAAGTTAAGGGATCAAATTATTCTACATATGGTCCAATGCTTACAAGAGCAGGTTTTAATCATACTGGAAATCATGTTATGTATAATGGTATGACTGGTGAACAAATTCAAGCTAATATTTACATGGGACCAACCTATTACATGCGTTTAAAACATATGGTTAAAGACAAAATTAACTTCCGTGCTCGTGGTCCAAATCAACAGCTCACTAGACAACCAGTTCAAGGTAGAGCAAATGATGGTGGTCTTCGTATTGGTGAGATGGAACGTGATGGTGTTTGTGCACACGGATTAGCTTACTTTTTGAACGAATCATTTTTAATAAGAGGTGACGAATATTATATGGCTGTTTGCAATAAAACTGGTTCAATTGCGATTTATAATGAAGAGAAAAAATTATTTATGAGCCCTTATGCCGACGGACCTATTAATTTCCATGCTAATCCAGACGGTTCAATGAATATTAAAAATCTTACCAAATTTGGTCGCTCATTTAGTTTATTAAGAATTCCTTATTCATTTAAGCTCCTTATTCAAGAATTACAGGTAATGAATATTCAAATGCGCATCATTACAGATGAAAATGTAGACCAATTACTCAGTATGTCTTACTCGAATAATATTAATAAATTATTAAACAAAGATGTTGAGAGAAGCACTGATAATATGGATAATTTAATAAAAGAATTTGCTAGAGAAATGGCTCAAAAACAATCAAAGCCTGTAGAATATATGTATAAGGAATCACCTGAATTACCAACGCCTCTTGAAGAAGGTGATCTTAAGACACCATCTGGAATGGTTTCTGATGTTTCATCTCAAGGATATATTCCTGGAGAACTTAATGCAGGTACACGAGTTAAAATTATTAATGGACCATATACTGGACAAACTGGAACAATAACAAGAATTCAAGGAGAAAATTGTGAAGTTAAATTGTCAAATTTTAAATATGTCATTGTTAAAAAGAGTGATATTGAAGAATTGCCTTATGAATCTAGTCCTGATTATGGTTTTTATGAGACAGGTTATACTCCTCCTTATGCGCCAGTATCACCACCTTATGCTCCCAGTTCAGACTCTGGTCAAGTATCACCTCCTTATGCGCCTGGTTCACCAAATGTTTATATTCCCACATCGCCAGCATATGTTCCTGGCTCTGACTCGCCAGTATGGAGACCAAATATGACACCTGAACAAATTTCTCCCGCTTCTACATCTGTTTTAGAAGTACCAAAAGAACCTGAAGAAAAGAAAGAAGAGAAAGTAGAAGAATCTTCATCAACTGATTCTGGAGAGAAAAAAGTAATTGAAGTTGAAAAAGATTCTAGTTCCGATGTAACTACTTCAAGTGGAATAAAAAAAATTACTATTTAATAAATATTTAATAAAATTGAAATAAAAATAATTCATAATGATAATATTATAATATAATATGGTAAATACAAACACAAGTGTTCTTATTTCTCAAATTTATCAGTCTAGAAAAATTGTTCTTGAGCTTATGGATAAGCAGGGATTTGATGTAACTGGTTATGCTAATTTTAGCGTAAGTGAAATTAATGCTATGAAACAAAATAATCAATTGGATATGCTTTTAGAGTCTAAACCTCAATCCAGTTCAACAAAATCCGCTGACGGAAATAAAATTTATATTAGGTATTATTTAGCAAAAACTATCAGACCTAATAATGTTGATGAGATGATCGAAGATTTATTTGTTCTTACCGAGACGCTCAAGAAAAATGATACTTTATATATTATTATCAAAGATCATGTTAATGAAACATTGATTAATCATCTCAAGCATATTTGGGAAAGGGATGGTATATTTATTATTATTGAGAGCATTAAATGTTTGCAATTTAATATTTTAAATCATATTCTAGTTCCTGAGCATAATGTTATGAAGGATCAAGAAGTTAAAGATACTATGAAGAAATATAATATTACAGATACTGTTCAATTCCCAGATATATCTAGATTTGATCCTGTAGCTAGAGCAATTGGTTTAAGACCAGGACAGGTTTGTCATATTATTAGACCAAGTGAGACTTCTATTACGACGGATTATTATAGAATTTGTATTTAAGTTTATATAAAAAATTAATAATGTTAATTATTTATATGGAATTTACTAACCCAAACATTAAAGGTTTTACTGTTTATAGTAAGAGCGGATGCCCTAACTGTACAATTGTTAAAAAATTAATAAAAGAAAAACATTTTTTTATTACTGAAATTAATTGTGATGAATATATATTGGAGGATAAAGAACAATTTTTAACATTTATAGAGGGACTAGCAGAGAGAAGTCATAAAACATTTCCGATGGTTTTTTATGAAAATAAATTTGTTGGTGGATTAACAGACACAATAGATTTTATTGATAAATTATTATTGTCATTTGAAGAAAATTTTTAATATGAATAAAATATATATTATGGAATTAGAAAATGAAAATATTGAATTAAATTTAAAAAATCCTGAAGAATATATTAATAAATTAGATGAATTAAATGGAGGTACAAGTCTTCTTTTAGATGAATTCAAAAAAATCTATATAATTGCAAAAATGCATCCCAATAATGAAGATATACAAGAAAGATATCAAGATATGATAACAAATATTAATCAATTACAAGCAAAACTATTTTCAGTATCAAATGATGTTCAAGTTAATATAAATGATATAAATCAGAAAATGTTGGAACTTGATGTTTTAATAAGAAGAGAGAGAGAAAAGAATAAAGAGCTCAGAAAAAAATTAGGAATGGTTGAACATAAAAATAATTCAGCTTCAGAAATGATTAGTGATTATAAAGAAATGTATGATATAAAATATTTGCGCAATTGGGCATTATTTTTAAGCACTTTTATTTGTATATTTGCTATTGGTAGTGTATATAAAAAACAAGTAGTTTAAATTTTAATTTTAATTTATTTTTAAAATTTAAATGTTTACGTGTTTAAAGCCTTTTAATAAAACTTTAAGTGATTATTGTAAACGAACGACAAACGAATCAATAAGAAAACTAACCGAGAAATATAGTTTAGAGAGAAAAAATCCAAAAATTAAAAATCCATTAGTAGATGAAGATGATAACAACAAATTTAATATTTATGGATTTATTACATTTCTCTCTATTTCAACAATAACATTCTTATTTTATAAGAGACTCAAGTAATATGTTTTCTTACTTTTATATATAAGATGAATTCTAGAGATAATCAAAAACAAAATAATAGTAATTCAATGACTATGGATTTAGAAAATTTACAACAAAAATATACTAACTTATTAACTCAATACAAATCAGCTGTTTATGAATATACAACTTTTTTGTCGGAATATTCTGGCGAACCTTGTTCAAAATATAATGCGGATAGTAAGAATATCGAACAATCATGTTATGATTATATATGGTCTAGGTCTGGATGCAAAACTACAGGAATGGTAAACTCTAATACTGATTGGGCAAAGTCTCAAACCTTGAACAGTCTTATTTATGATTCTTTTTTGTGGGCAACTATGACTGATTCACAGCATAGACAAGGTTGTTACGGTGATTCAACTGACTATAGCTCGGCAACAGAACCGGATTACAAAATTAATAAACCTAAAATGGTTTCAATTAAAGGACACGCATTTAATGGCACCGGATTAGCTGGTCAAACTGACGCATCAACTTTACAGGATTGCGAAGCAGCTTGTGCCAACTTATCAAGTTGTACAGGAGCAACTTTTGTTTCTAATAAATGTTTATTACGAGCTGGCGATTCTCCAATAGTTTCTTCAAATGAAGATTCATACGCAATTGTTCCAAAGGCTAAACAATTATTGTTAAATATGGAAGATATAAACCAACAATTAATTGCAACAAATAAAGAAATTGTAAGTAAAATTAATGTAATCAAGCCTGTATATAATAAAAATGTTAATGAAAGTGTAAATAAAAATCAAGAATTAATTGATAATTATAAAAATTTAATAGAAGAAAGAGAAAATATTTTGGAGCTACTAAGACAATATGAGACTTTAGATAGTGTTGAAAATCAAAACCAAATTAAAATAAATCAAAATTATTATTCATATATTTTATTATCAATATTAGCAATCGCAATTTTATTTTTATTATTAAAAATGTCTCTTCCGTCAAGTCTTACAATTTCACCTGCTGTTCAGTATGGCGGAGAATTAGGAACAAACACATATTATATAATATTCTCTCTAATATTACTTACTATTGGAATTCATTATTATTTTAAATATTTTCCATAATTATATATATAATGACTTCACAAATGGAAATACTAAGTAATAAGTTTAATAGTTTACTAGAACAATATAATAACACTTATGATGAATTTTTAAATACTGTTAATTCAAATGACAATTCGTTTAAAAGTGTAGTTGGTTCAGCTTTTATAGGTGCAAATAATATTGATACCATTCAAGGTAGTAGCGTAGATAATTGTATAACATCATGTACATCAAACCAAGCTTGCTCAGGAGCTACATTTGATAATTTACAGAAAACTTGTTTATTAAGTTCAGGTAATGGAAATGTAATTAAATCTCCAAATCAAACAGCAATTATCAAGCAGGCTTTATATTATAGTTATCAATTACAAAAAATTAATGATGAATTGACAAGTGTAAATACAAATATGATGACACTTACTAATTCAAGAGTTGGAGATTACCAACAAACTCAACAATTAAACGCAGAAAAGGCTGAAATTTTACAAAATAATTATAAAATATTAGAACAAGAGAGAATGCAAATAGAAGAACTAATAAGACAATATGAAACTTTAAATTCTGCATATGAAAATGGGTCTATTAATGTTAAATCTAATTATTATAATTACATCATGTATCTATTTGTAGCAATCTTTCTTGTATTTTTACTTTTTAAATACTCAATTACAAGTGAACAAGTAGGAGGTGGTTCAAAATTCTCTCCATTTATATTCGGGTTATTAGGATTTGTTATAATTGTAAATGCTATTTTGAAAAATTAATTATTAATATATTTTTAAATTCTACTAATATATTAATAGTATGATAAGTATTTCAAATATGTTTCCAAGTAAAGAATTAAAAGAAATAGTTAATAAAAATACGGTAGGTCCATCACCATCATTAAATCAAGGTAAAAAATTTAAGAAATATCAAAATAAGATTGAAAGAATTTTAGAAAAAAAAGATTCATCATTAAATGGAAAAGAAGGCTTTATAAATAACAATAGTTTAATATCAAAGACTAACAATGTAATTGATACAAATGATTATTCAAGACAGCAACAAACTATCGATACTTTAAGACAAGAATATCAAAATACTTTAAAAGAGTATGAAGATTTAACTGCAAAATTTTCAGGTGATGTTTCTGGATATGTTGACAGGGTTAGTCCAAATAATCCTTATTTAAATAAGACTATAAGGTTTACAACTGGTCAAATTTGTTATGTAACTAAACAAGGTGTAGTTAAATGGATTCCTTCAAGTGAAATTTTGAATTCTATTAATGTTCCAAAAACATATATAGATGTTAATATTCCTTGGAATGATTCATATTCTACACCTGGAACAAGTATACCTACAACTCCACCTTTAATATCTGGAACAAATGTAAAAATGGCTCAAAGTTTCGGAAATGAAGGTTCAAATGTGTTTGTGGATCAATTATTACCACCTATTTCAAATATAAAATATATGGGTTGTTTTGCTGCCAACGACAATAATGATAACATGTCATTTATTGGAAACAAACCTCCGATGCTTACAAATATTTCAATTGAAAATGGTAATTTTAATCAACCTATTATTGAAGAAAATACATATCAATATTTAACTGGATCAACTGTGCCTGGTTGGTATTTTTCAGGTGCAGCACTTTTAAATAATTCAAAAGCATGGGGTTATCCTACTCCATATCCAAATGGGAATCAATGTGTAAGTATTCAAAGAGAAAGTTATATTAATACTGTAGCAACATTAAATTCTGGCATTACATATACTTTAACATTTAAAGCGTGTGGTAGAAATTGTTGTATGAATCCAGTTGAAAGTAATCCAATTAATATTCAATTATATACTAATTTAAATGCCTTTATTTCTCAAATTGGTAATTTTACTGCTCCATTGAGTTCGTGGACATCATACACGTTTACATTTACAGTTCCATCAAGTCAAACTTATAAGATTTATTTTACTGGAACTAATCCAGGTGATGCTTCTACAGCATTACAAGGTATATCCTTAAGTGGTTCAGCATCAGAATCCGGCACATTTAGTTATGAAAGTTGTAAACAAGCTGCGATAACAAATGGATACAGATTTTTTGGCTTGCAAAATGCAAACGCATCATCTGGATTAGGATATTGTGCAGTAAGTAATAGTGAGCCATCAATATCGCAATATGGAAATGCACAAGTTCCTAGTAAAATGGTTGCATTATGGTCATCAAATACAGCTGGACAAACAGGTAATACTGCTATTCTCTCTAATACAGGTTCATTGCAAGTAGTAAACTCTAGTGGACAAGCTGTTTATGCTTCGCCTGCTGCAAATGTAAATCCAGATAATTTTTTAGGATGTTATCAAGATTGTTCTAAAGGACGTGGATTGCCTACAAAAATAGATGGTTGGAATGATTATTCATCATGTAGATCTGCTGCTGAATCTGGTGGTTGGTCTTATTTTGGTTTACAATATAATCAACCAGACGGGAAAAGTGAGTGTTGGGTTGGAAACGACAAATCACAAGCTTTATCAATGGGAACAGCTGGAAATTGTAAACAATTAGACAATGTAACAGTGGGAGGTTCTTGTTCAAACGCAATTTATTCTGTTAAACCAGAAGGCGAATATTATTTAATTTTACAAGAAGACGGTAATATGTGTATTTATAGAGGAACTAGTCCTAATAATAATCAAGGAGGAATATGGTGTACAATGACAAATGGACAACAGCAATCACCAAACCCAAATGTAGTAGCAACAAAAGGAAAATATGGTAAAAATTGGATTTCAAGTGGGTCGACATTAGCGCCTGGCGATTTTCTAGGGTCTGATGACGGTAAATTAGCACTAGTTATGCAGACTGACGGTAATCTAGTTTTATACACATATCAAATGGAAACAAATTGTCGAAAAATAGGTGATAAGATGGGTGGCGGAGAAGGAGCTAATGCGGTTTATGACATTGGAATGACTGCTATTAATTCAAATATGGGAAAATTAGCATTTATTGATTCTAATTCTGATTTATATACTTATCCAAATGAGAACCAAACTTTTAGTCAAAATTATAGAATAATTAAAGGAGTTGATACAATAGGAAATGATATACCTGGAGGAGCGTTTGCAAATGCAACAGTAGATTCATGTCGGACAGCATGTAGTAATAATCCAGAATGCGCCGGATTTGTAACAAATGGAGATGGGACTATGTGTTGGCCAAAAACAAACGCAATATTTCCATTTGGAGGTCCTAGTAGCATAAATGCTGACAGAAATATATATGTAAGAAGTAAACAACCTACATCTCCTCCAGTTGGGGTAACAACAAATACAGATAACATAGATACTATTACATATCAAAACTACTTAAATTCAGGTAAGAATGTTGGAAGTCAATATGGCTTAGCAAATGCAACCAGTGCTGAAAAACAACAATTAGAACAATTACAATCTAGAATGAATTTGATATCTAAACAATTAACAGATTTAACCAATAAATTTCAAATAGGTTCAAGTATGGCAGAACAACAATCCGAAAACAATGTATCTGGTATGTATAATTATCTAAAAGATTTAAAGAAAACCAATGTTAAAATGATTGGAGTAGCTCAAAATTCAGCGGAGGGTGTTCAAAACATCTTAAATGATAGTGACATTGTGGTTTTACAAAAAAACTATGATTATTTATTTTGGACTATTTTAGCAGCAGGAACTGTATTAGTTTCAATGAATATCATTAAAAAATAATAAAGTTGAAATAATTATCTTGTTATATTTTATATAACATGTCCGAATTACCAGATATTCAACAAAATAATGAGCAAATTCTTAATGATATTCAATCTTTGCAACAAATGGAACAAAAGATATTTAATAGTTTAGAAACAACTCCTAATCTCTCCACAGAAGAACAACAAAAAATGATAGAAAAAATGAACCAACTTTCAAATATGCGTATTAATTTATATCAAACATTAAGCGGAGTAAATAATTTTTACGAAAATGCAGTCAATACTTCTGTTGGAACGCTTAAAGAACAAGCTGTAGCTATTGAAATCGTTGAAAAAGAATTAAATAAAGCTAAAAAACGTCTTGAAATTTTAGAGCAAGAGAGAAACAATAAAATTCGTTTAGTAGAAATTAATACATATTTTGGAGATAAATATGCTGAGCATTCTCAGTTGATGAAAGTCATTATTTTCACATTGATTCCTGTTATTATATTGGCTTTCATAAATAACAAGGGATTTTTGCCTAATACTATTTATTACATTTTACTCGTAATTATATCTTTAATTGGTGCATATTTCTTCTGGAGACGTTTTACTTCTATTATTATGCGGGATAATATGAATTATCAAGAATACGCATGGTCTTTTAATCCAGATAGCGTTTCAACAGGTTCATCTACAACAACTGATCCATGGCAAAGTGACAATAACTATGGAACATGTGTTGGCGATTCATGTTGTTCAGATGGTTTAGTATACGATTCTAACTTAAATCAATGTGTTCCTGATACCAAAGAAAGTTTTGTCAATAGTGTACTAACTAAATTACAACCAGATAATTATAAAGTTTCTTATGATTTAAGAGAACCTAACCCATTTAATGAATAAATTAGTTTTTATTAATAATTCAATAAAAAATTAATAGTTATATAATATAGTACTATGACTAATAAATTCGATTTAAATAAATTTAATTCATTCTTAGATGCAGCTGCTGAAACTATAGCATGTGGACCTCAATGTCAACAACAAAAAAAGACAGACGAACTTAAGAATAAATTTTTGACGGCAGAGTCTAATTTAGCTTTAGCAGAACCTCAATATCAAATAGCAAAACAAAATTATTATATGTTTACAGCTGGACAATCTGGCTATGATGATATGATGGAAGCCGAATATGGAGAGAAAGCAGAAATTATTGCAACTAAATTTAAAGAATCTTACGATGAAGAGATTGCAAAAATTAAAACTCAATTGGATACTTATAAAGGTTTATTGGTAAATTTTAGAAATGTGGTAGATTTACATAAACAATATAAAAAAGAAAATATACAATTGTTCAAACAGTTAAAAGATGATATAAATGATGTTCTTACAAACGAGAGAAAAACATATTATGAAGACCAACAAATCGATTCATTAAATAGTTATTATCGTTATATTTTATGGGTAATTTATATTATTGTTGTTATTTGTTTTGCAATTTTCTCTCTAATTTATCCTTCTCAAATAAGCTTTATAGTAAGAATATTATTGTTAGGCGTATTTATAATACTTCCATTTATATCAACATGGATATTAGGAAAAATAATAGAAATTGTTTATTGGATTTTTGGATTCTTACCAAAAAATGTATATAAATAAAAAATAAAAAATAAAAATATTTGATTCAATCAGATTAAATATTTTTTAAATTTATTATAAATTTGCAATTATATCATCGTCGTCATCTTCTTCTCGAATAAATTCAAGACCAATCCATCCTTTAATTGAATGTGGAGAACCAAACTTTTTATTCATATATTCATATAATTCTTCACCCTTTGGCATTTTTCTAGTTCCTTGTTCTTGCTTGAACCAATCACTAAATTCTTGCAATAATGACTTCTTCTTGATAGATTGCTTTGGATCATTTGTCTTTCTAATTTTATCATATACGAATGCTGCAATATGGTCTTGTCCATTTCTATATTGTTTAGATGCTTCATTTACAGTATCACAATCTGCAACAATTCCATCAGTTTCAAATGCACGTCTAACTAACATAGAAGCAAATACTGGAGCGAATAAATGTAATTTTTCATTTAAAGATTTATCCTTCTTAAAAACGTGTTCAGTTTTATCTTCATAATGCTCTCCATCATCTACAAATTTAGATAGAAATGGTATTTTTCTAATTCTTCTCCATGTTCCATCGTCATTACTGTCAATATCAAATAAATTATTTGTACCAACTGCTAAATTGAATTGTGGAATAAATATTTCTGATTCAGAATATAGACCTCTTGCTTGAATAGGGTCACCACCAGTTAATTCCTTCATAATACCTTCATTTAGCTTGGCATTTTTAGAGGGTTCTTGCATAACAGCGTATCTAACACCCTTAAGCTTTAACACTTCATCAGATGTTCCACCAATTTTACCTCTTACATCAGTAACAAGTGTAATTGGAACAGTTCCCTTATAATCACCCAAAGCAGCTGACATTAAATCAACCAAAAGGGATTTACCATTTGAACCACTACCATGATAAACATGAAAAGTTTGATTTTTATTAGTTCCAATTAAACAGGACGCAAGATGGTCCCACATATATCTATTCAAATCAGGAATAGGAAATAATGTAGACATAAATTTAGTAAGTTCTTCTGCTGTTTTAACCCAAGCAGAACTGCTTTCATCGCATGGAAAATAGTCAATTCTAGTTGTCTTTGTAATATAATCTTCTGGATAACCTTCTCTAAAAACTTTAGCAGCAAAATCAACCACACCATTGTTAAAACATAATAAATATTTATTTGTATCCATATTTTTAACGAAAGTTTCATCGAAGAAGATTTCAGCAGCTTCTCGCATAATATGGTCTTTAAATGTGGTTTTTTTTAAATTAATTTTAATTCCGTGAATTAAGGTACATCTTTTCTTCAAGAATTCTCTACGTGCGTCTTCTTCAGCATATTCAATCATTTCTAATTCATAATCCTGTGCCTTTTTACCAAATAAATTATACATATCTTTAGAAATTTTTTCTCTTAAACTAATGCCTCTATCTTGACTCCATCTGTGTCCTTTAAATTTATACCAAATTCCACGTTTGTCATAACTAACGCAAACATAAGTATCCTTATACATATGTCTCAAAATAACAGCATAATCATATTCGGCATTAGTTTCCATTGCTTGTTCAACATAGTAATCAATCGTATTATTTTTAATTCTTTCATATTCAGTAGAATTTTCTTTTAAAACCCAATACATAATTGAACGCTTAGTAATTGTTTTACCTTCAGTATTAGATTTATGAAATTTTTTCCATTGATTGTATAAATCAGGAATTGTATTATAGTCAAAATCGCTTGCTTTACTTCTTAGCTTAATCCAGGACAAGAATAATCTGTCGTCAGTATGTTTCAATGCAAAAGCAACTAGTCTATTTTTAATATGAGAACCAGGCTCATAATAAGATGCTGGAAGCGCTTGAGTAAACTCGTGTGTTTCTTTAATTTCATATTCATCTGGTCGTAATTTTTTAAGCATAATTTCAATAGCTTTATTCAGAACAGTTTCGTCTTTGATATCGTTGAGCGAAATATAGTCTTCGTCTTCATTATTATCATCTTCATCGACAATTAAATTCATTTTAGTTTTACTGGATGGTTTCTTGATCTTAACATTTTTAGTTTCACAACGCTTATTATATGCGTCGATAATTTTTGGATTCATTTCAAATCTTGGATGAGCGTTATATTGCACAGATAATCTGGCAAAATCTTTCTTCAAATTGAAATCTGTAACCTTACGTTCATCCATCATAAAATTTCCATCTGCAGCATCATATGTAATGATATAATGATGAGTAAATTCATATGCTTCATTGCCAGGTTTACGAGAGCCGAATAGCTGCCAATTAGTATGACCTTTGCTAATTCCTTCGTCTAATACAGACTCCCAATTATTGATTAACGGGAGATCACAATATTCAGGCAAAGTTGTAATCATTTTCTCACGAATCATGGTCTGAATCACGTGGTCAACTTGAATGCCGATTATCATATGAATACCATCTTTTGTTAAAGATCCATCGGCTAACCTATTTACGTTAGGTTTTTCGAAGATATATACAGAAAATGGCTTAGCTTCTTCAAAAACAAAATATTCCTTAAGTTCATCCAAATAGACACAAATCATATCTCTAACATGATCTCTTGAATGCTGTCTTTCAATAACACTGTGATCATATCTGAAGTCAAAATCTACAGCCATTGGTCCTCCAGTTTCCAACTGTTTTTCAGTCAAATATTCCTTGTATTTTTTTTCAAAAATATGATTATAATATAAACCATAAAATGTATCTAGCTCTTCTCTAGGGATAATATAAGAACCTGGATAAATATTCAACTCCTTATCAGGTATTCTTGTATGCGTACTATTTACAGTTCCTGTATTGATGGTAATATTCTTAGCACTATGCTTTGCCAAAAATTCATTTAAATCTTTAAATTGAGACGATGATGTCATTGTATAGTTCATTGTTGATATAATATAATAAGATTTTTCTATTTCATTTTTTTTAAAATTCATTTTTTTAATTAATCATATTTTAACTTAAAGAAAAAATATGAATTTTATATTTAAAAAATAGATATAAAACTAATTTAACAACTCTATCATATGACAACTTTTATATCAAAAGAAACAATTAATAGACTATTAAAAGACGTAAAACATATTATTAAAAATCCACTTATTGACCAAGGCATATATTATACACATGATGATTCTGATATATTAAAAGGATATGCAATGATTGTTGGACCATCTGATACACCATATTTCGGTGGATTTTATTTTTTTGAAATTACTTATCCATATGATTATCCTCATAGTCCACCAAAAGTTAAGTATTGCACTAATGGTAATGGTATTCGTTTTAATCCTAATTTATATACATGCGGAAAAGTATGTATTTCCCTCCTCAATACTTGGAGGGGTGATCAATGGACATCTTGTCAAACAATTTCTACTGTTTTATTGACATTATGTACTTTATTATGCAAAGACCCGCTCTTGAATGAACCTGGTGTAAATAAATGTCACAATGACATGAATAATTATACAGAAATCATTGAGTATTCAAATCTTAATATAGCTGTTTGTGATATAGTAAGAAAGAAAACAGGTGTGTATCAACCATTCTTTGACTATTTTTATCCATTTGTTAAAGAAAACTTTAACAAAAACTATGATAAATTACTTGAATTTGCACAAAAAAAATTTGCAGATCCAGAAGTCAATAATAAATATTTCAGAACTGGATTTTATAACATGAATGTATTAATCAATTATGAAAGTATTTTAAATACATTAAATGAATCTAAAGAAATGGCTGCAGTTTTATCCCCTTAAGGGATTTTATAAATAATAAAAAATTGAAATAATTATATAAATATAAATTGTAATTATAGTATATAAAATGCATTTCTGCTCTAACTGTTCTAATATGTATTATATCCGTATTAATGCGGATGACCCCAATAAGCTCGTATATTATTGTCGAAAATGTGGCAATGAAGATACATCCTTAGCCGCTGAAAATGTTTGTGTATCCAAAACACAAATTAAAAAAACGGAACAATCATTCAATCATATCATCAATAAATATACAAAATATGATCCTACGTTACCTCGTATAAATAATATATTATGTCCAAATGCGGATTGTCCTACTAATAAAGATGGAAAAGAAAGAGAAATTATTTATATTAGATATGATGATTTAAATATGAAATATGTTTATCTATGTTCTGATTGCGATACTATTTGGCAAATTAAAGAGACCGCTTAAATATAACTTATTATTTAAAAAATTTTATTATTTTTTATTTAAAAGAAAATTGAAATAATTATATTAAAAGTATCTTTAGTTAATATAGTAACAATGAGCGATACTGAAAGTGATTATTATTCTGATGCTACCGAAAGCGATGAGGAGTCAGTTAAGGTGATTCCTAAAAAAAATCCGATTGTTAATGCTGTAAAAAAATTTGGCAATTATATTGAAGACGAATCTGAAGTTGATGATTCCGAGCCTGATGATGCAGATCAGGATGATGATGAACAAGAAGAAGAAGACGAACAAATTGGAGGTGTTGAAGACAATCAAGATGAAGATGACGATATTAAAGCAGATGAACCAGAAGAAGATGATGCTGAACCAGAAGAAGATGATGCTGAACCTGAAGAAGCAGATGACGACGATGATATAGAAATTAATGAAGAAGGACTTGTTATTGAAAAAAAACAAATAAGACCTAAAAAAACTACCCAACTAATTATTGCGGACGATGACGATGATGACGACGATGAATATGAAGAAAATTATTTACAAAAATTTGACTATGAACTTAATAAAAATTATGTATCCGAATTTCATCCTGAATGTTTAAATCATAATAGCGATGAAGTTGCAAAATTAGCTAGAGTTATTCGCGACGAAAATAATATCATCATTGACCCATTACATAAAACATTGCCATATTTAACAAAATATGAGAAGGCAAGAGTGCTTGGACAAAGAGCAAAACAAATTGAAACTGGAGCTAAACCACTTGTTAAAGTTTCTGAAAATATTATTGATGGTTATATTATTGCAGAATTAGAGCTTAGAGAGAAAAAAATCCCTTTTATTATTAAACGTCCAATTCCAGGAGGTGCGTTTGAATATTGGCATTTAAGAGATTTAGAAAATATCAACTTTTAAATTTAAAATAATTAAATAAAATAAAATAAAACGTATAATATTTTGAGGTAAAAAGTTTTTATTTTTTATCTTTAATTTTATGGCGAAATATAAGACCAATATCAAATAGTTAGATATCATTTAAATTATTTAAAACTTGTTGTTTTGACAAAATATATTTAAAAATTGAAATAGATAATATTATATTAAAGGTATTCATATATATAATATTTAAACCAAAAGATGACTCATACAATTTCTCCTTCATCTGCTAGAAGAACTCCTGAATTAGTGTCTCCTTATATCCAAATTCCGGATAATATTGATTCATTTGACTTTGATAGTTATATTATTGATGAATGTTTTGTTTTAAAAAACATCGCCGGTCATATCTTTAAACAAGCTATATCCAACATCGATTTTGAATTAGATGAAGTTTGCTTGACAAAATTTATTGGTTTTGTTTGCGAGAACTACAATAGAAATCATTTTCATAACTTTCAACATGCAGTAAATGTTCTTCAAATGACATATGTACTTCTGAAAGAAAGTGGAATTATGTATAAATTGAACCCTCATATTGTTATTTCAACATTAATTGCTGCTTTAGCTCATGATGTTGATCATCCAGGAAATACAAATTCTTATGAAATTAACTCAATGAGTAAACGTGCTAGATTATATAATGATATTAGTGTTTTGGAAAATCATCACTGCACATTAACATTTGAGTTAATGGATCATACTGGTTTATTAAAATCTTTTAAAGATATTCATTTTAAAGAAATTAGAAAAAATATTATTACATGTATTCTTGGAACCGATATGTCAAAACATAATGAATATCTTGCTAAATTTGAACAAATTAATTTTACAAAAGAAAAATTTACAATTGAGGAACAAATATTTATTGCAAGTAGTTTTGTTCATTTTGCTGATCTATCAAATCCTATTAAAAACTTTGATATTTGTTTTGAGTGGTCCAGAAGAATTTCACTTGAATTTTATGAACAAACTTTGAAAGAAGAATTAGAAGGATTACCCAGTCTATCATTCATGAAAGTTCATGATTCCATTTCTATGTGTATAAATGAAATTAATTTTATCACTAACATTTCAATTCCAACATGGAATTTATTTGTTAAAAAATTTAAGAATATGGAATTTATCATAAAAAATATTAATGATACACTTTCCAGATGGAAAGAGATAGAAAAGAAATATGTAAAAGATAATGATATTAACTCATTAACATATTAAATTATTATATAAATATTTATATAAATATTTATATAAAAATTTAATTTCTTTTTTTTGTATATCTTCTAGTTATTTTTCTACGAAGTTTTTTAGAACCACCTGTAGTTTTCTTTTTGTCTACAGGTAAATATTGAAGTAAATTATCAATTTTTCTTTTTAATTCTGTATCTTCTGGCTGTGGAGGATTTTCTAAATAATCAATTACTTCATCTATTGTCCCTTCTAAAGCAGCAGGAGTTAATGATGTTATAGACCCAACTTTATGATTATGATTAGGAATTATATGCATGTCTTTAATTTGTTTAATAAGTATACCATATGGGTTTTTTGGTGGAAAATCATCTAATGAACTTCCTTCTTCATTGTCTATATATAGTTTAATTGATTTTACCATTCCCAACAATTTTTGATAGTCTCCTCTTAGTGAACAAATTTTAGACTTAGGAAACCCTCTATCTGCCCCGGCCGTTATATTAACGACTTTTTGTTTTTTCCCTGCATTGTCTAGCTCAGAATAACCTGGTTTAGAATTAAAATCTATCAACATTGGTAAATTATCTCTATCAGAAAAACAATCTATACCTTTACTGTCATCAGAAAACATCGTTTGATCATATGTAAACCCAAATTTTTCATACATACATAATCCACCAGGATTTGCATATGCACTAGCTAATTCAAGAACTGCTATTTGTTGAACTGGTATTAGAGGTTCACTTGACCCAAAAGTGCAATTTTCAAAAATTTTACCATCACTTTGTTTTTTGCTCGTTACTTTTAAATATCCTTTTCCTTTTGGAAAATTTATTTTTTTTATTGGATTTAAATTGTTCGGATGAGATAATATTGTATATAAAAAAGCCCCCATAAGAATAGAACCTGTTCCCGAAATAGCTTTTTCAGTATTTGTACAAATTAAGTTAATAGAATATGATGTTGGATATTTTTTACACTCTCCTAATTCAACAATTACAAATGCTACAACACCTTCTAGTCTTCTCTCTATAGGTAATGAAACGTCTTCAATAATTCTTGTTGATGCTACTAAAATGTCAAAATTTACTTCATTTTTTGTTAAATCGATTGCTCTTTCAACGGCTGATTTAGCATAATATGGTTTTATATCAGAACACACACGTTTGCTTAAAAATGTTATAAATTGTTTCATATTTTTTATTGAGCTAGCCTGATAACCTAAAGTTTTTTCAATATTTCTAGAACCAATTATATCTGGTCTATAAGTTGTATTGTTTAATATATCATCTTTATTGTATAAATTATATGTTGATAATGGAAAATTAGCTAATTTATCAACTGAAATTTTATTAATTACATCTCGTTGAAATTCTTTAATAATGTCTTTTCTAAAAAAATAACTTGAATAAACACATGGAACCTCTTGGTTTTTTATATTACTTTTATTCATAAATTTTTCTAGAATTGATGCCTTTTCCATAGGCATTTCTCTCGAGAGAATTTGTAAAATATCTGTTTTTGATAATGGTATAACTTCTTCTAATTCTTCAATTGCAACTTTGAAAGGAACAGCAGTTGGCATTTTTTGTATTTCTTGTATAGGTTCAGACGATGGTTTTACTCTTTTTTGATTACGCATAAATAATGATGAAGGTTCTACAGCTAATGGTCTTTTTACATTTCTTAAATTTAATTCACTAAATTCAGGTGGTAATCCTGCTAATCTTCTAGACATATATATATATATATATATATATATGTATAGAAATAATATTAAACAATTATTTTTTTACCATTAATAATTTTAACACATCCGGAATATTGTGTTTTTTCAATATTTTTTACTTCAGTAAAAATTACTTCAATATCATTTGCACATTTTAATTTATTTGTATATTTTTTACATAATATAGCTCCTGCTTTAATAATATATCGTTTATCATTTTTTGATATATCACTTGGTATATTGGCGACAACATGACATGATGATACTTCATTTGCGTGAAACCATAAGTCATCTGGTTTGCCCTTATCAATTACATCAAAATTTTCATTTTTATGTTGACCAATATAGAAGGTAATATCTCTATTCAGACCTTGAAGAAATAAGATTTCGGTCTTCATTTAATTATTCTCTTAAATAAATTCTATAATTTGCATTCAATTTTAAAAAAATTGAATTTAAAATAATATATTAAATAAATCTTACAAATAACTACAATGTCTGATTCAAATTTAATTGAAAAGCTTTCAGAAACAATAACAAATACCTTAAAAAAAACAGAAGTATTTGAAAAAATAGGTAAAATAGAATTTTATATTGGTTCATTTGTCATCCTTTCATCTATTATTGGGTTAACAAATATTTATATGAATTATCATACTACAAATAAAATTAAACAATTAGAAGAAAAACTCGAAGGAAGTGAAAATGTATTGAAATATAATATTGAAATAAATAGAAAACAACTTGCAATATGTTATAATAAAATTATTGAACAACTTAAAAATGAAACATCTGCTTCGATTGATACTCAACAAAAAATTACAGAAAAATTAATGGAAATTAAAGTTTTAATGCAAAATTCTAAAAAAGATGTTATATCTGCAAGTACATCAGTAACATCTTTCTCTCCAATTAAATCAGTAAATTCTATGGATGATTGGAAACATAATATTATTGAACAAGAAGAATTTAAAAAATGTGAAGATGATGAGTTGATTAATGAATGTTACGATTCAATACCTCTCAATAATTTAAAAAAAAATACGGGTTTAAGTTGGTTATTTAAATAATATAAAGAATAAATGTATATATTAGTATTATGTTTTGGATTCAAGATATATACAAGTATTTAAAATCTTTTTTTGATTTTTTATCTTTTAGATCTAAACCAGACTATGAAGATATTGAACAAAATTATGATGAATACGAATTTATAATATTAAATGAAAAGATGACAAGATAACTATGTGAGTTTATATTAATATAAAAAATTTGTTATATTAATATTAAATGAAGATTGCATTATGTTTTATAATTAGTTATGAACATATTTTAAATAAAGAAGATATATGGAAAAAATGGATTGAACCAAATAAGGATATAATTAATGTCTATTTCTTTTATAAAGATTTTAAAAAAATCAAATCACAATGGATTAAAGAACATTCAATACCTCCAAATTATATAAGAGAAACCAGTTATTATCATGTTATACCCGCATATTTATCTATATTAAGTTTTGCATGTAAACATGATGAACAAAATAAATGGTTTTGTATGCTAACTGACTCTTGTTGTCCAATTATCTCTCCAACACGATTCAGATATTTATTTTATCAGAATTATAATCAGAGCATATTCTCTTGGAAACAAGCTTGGTGGAATCCTGATTTTCATAAGAGAGCTAATTTGGCTAAATTACCTAAGGAATTACGATTAGCAAACGACCCTTGGTTTGTCCTTACCAAAGAAAATGTTAAACATATATTTCATTTCGTTTCAACTCAACAAACTATAACAAAAACAATTTGTGATGGTGGTTTAGCTAACGAATCATTATTTGCCATTATATTTAAATTTTATGGCGAGCTAGATGTTAATTCTCGTATTAATTGCTCTGTCTCACACTTAACAGACTGGGCGAGAAGAAGCAGTGCAACAAGTCCACATGTTTTCAAAGATGCTGACGAAAAAGATATTCATTTTATAGATAAAGAATTAAAAAATAATTTTTATGCAATGTTTATAAGAAAAGTTGCGCCGGAATTTCCCGATGAAATACTAAATCATTATATTTATGAAGAAAATAGGTGTGCTGATGAAAAATTAACTCTTATAGAACCAACAGAAATGTTTTTTAGTAGACAAAAGTTTATGATTAAAAAAAATATTTATTACGTAGTATGTATTACTTTTGTTTTTATTTTATATATAATGTTATTCTAAAATAATATAAATATTTTTGTTATATTATATTAATGAGCACAGAAGAATTGCTTTTGGAAATTCAAATGTTGAGAGAAGAAAACGAAAAGCTTAAAAAGCAATTAGAAAATTACAATAATTCAAGAAAAAATTATTATGAAAAAAATAAAGATTATGTTAAAGAAAAAGCAAAGGAAGGACTTAAAAAATTAGCAGAACAAAATCCGGAAAAATTAAAAGAATATAGAAGAAATGCCTATTTAAAACAAAAAGAAAAAAAGAAACAAAAACAAAATGAAGACATTTCGGAATTTAAATAATTAGAAATAACTATTTAAATATAATCTTTAGTAATAATATATAATGGCTAGACTCAAATATGACTACGATATGTTGAAAAGCATTTGTGTTGAAGGTGGTGTAACATTATTAGAAGACTATAGTGATAAATACATTACTCGTGATACTAGAATAATTGCGAAATGTATTATGTGTGAAAATAGTTTTAACAAAAGCTTAAATAAATTGCATAAACAACGAAATTTTGGTTGTGAGATTTGTGCTAAAAAAATGAAGTTTGATAGGATTAAAAATACTATGGTAGAAAAATATGGCTTTGAATATGCGGCACAATCTGAAATATTTAAAGATAAAATGAAGAGTTCGAATTTACTGAAATATGGCGTAGAATATGCTAACCAAAATGAAGATATAAAAGACAAAATAAAAAACACAAATCTTGAAAAATATGGTTGTGAATATTTTTTACAAACTGAACAAGCAAAAGAAAAGAAAAAACAAACTTACCTCAAAAATTATGGTGTAGAAAATCCCTTACAATGTGAAGAAATTAAACAAAAATATAGAAAAACGTGTTTAGAGAAATATGGTGTTGAACATGCTATGCAATCTCCTGAAATAATGGAAAATAATATTAAAAAATCTTATTACTTGAAACAATATGTACTTCCATCTGGAAATATTATTAAAATTCAAGGTTATGAAAATTATGCATTAGACGAACTAATCAAACAAAATATTGATGAAAAAGACCTTATTACTGGCTCAAAAAATGTTCCTGAAATATGGTATATAGATAATACTGACAAAAAACGAAGACATTTTGTAGATATTTTTATTCCATCACAAAATAAATGTATTGAAGTTAAATCAACATGGACATTTAAAAAACAAAAAGATATTGTTTTATTAAAACAACTACATGCTAAATATATTGGATATTTATACGAAATTTGGATTTATGATAATAAAGGAAATAAAGTAGAACTTTATAATTAACATTTCCAACGATTCCCACAGCAAATACATTGGCAAAACGTAGTCATGGGTTCATCTGCTGACCTTGTTTGCATTTGGTAATATGTACATTGGTTATTTTTACATTTACGACAAGTAAAAGTATCGGTTGCAGCTGCTACATTAGTTTCAAATTTATTCTTATCACGTTTCGATTTAGCTTCAATAAGTTCAGCCCATTTATCATGATCTAATTCTTGATGTGTCATAAATGCCAATTTATGAGATTGAACTTCGCCGTTAACAATTGTCTCAATCCATTTATCATTTAAATTATTTAAAATACTTCTTAAATGATTTAGATATATTTGAACGAAGAATTTATTATCCCATTTTTTAACAATTTTGCGGTTATCTGCTTCCTTCAACGTATAATTAAAAATGCCTTTTTCCAAATTCAAACTGGCTTTTTCATCATTTAATTTTTTAAATATTTGCTTTCTAACATTAACTCTAAAAGTATCTGGGTTTTCAATTGTTCGAAGCGACATTTTTATTGATTTATATATCCATTTTATATTTAAATCAATATCAATTTTATTTTAAATAATAAAATTAAAATGATATATTTTATTTACCAACATTATCATCATCATAATCATATGATTCTTCTGATAATTCTGAACCAACATCTTCTATTTCCAATTCATCTTCATCTTCAACTTCTTCAGATTCATCATCGTCTTCATCTTCATCTCCATTATAATCTTCTGATTCGGAAACGGAATTTTCTTCAGTGTCACTACTATCTACAACAAACCCATCTTTTAAATAACCCTGTTTAGTTTTCTTTTCTTTTGGAATATTTGCCAATTCATCTTCCTCTTCTTCATCTTCTTTTGCAGTAGTAGCTAAATCTTCAAATCCACCAAATAATTTTTCATAAATTTTATTCCATAATGTTAAACTTAAGTTTGTATAGACCTTACTACCATCATCTTTTCTAATTTGTCCAACAATCGCACAGCTTCCATAAAATAACTTAGTATCAATTGGAGGTGGAAAATCATATTTATTTTCTGAATTAGCTCTACCTTCAGTCTTTGCGTATACATGTATAAAATACTTTTTTCCATCATATTTTACAGACCATTCAGTTTGTTTATTAAAATCTTCAGCCTTCTTAAAGCCACATTTTTTATATAGGTCTTCCAACTTAAAATCTTTAATTGAAAGCATTTTTAATGAACCTAATCTCTCTACAATTATAATATCTAAGGGTTGCGACATTACTTATTATATTATCCAAAATAGGTTTAAATAGTTTCTATAATATAAAATAAATGAAAATATTTATCAATAATTTTAATTTGGAAATATTAAATGATATCTCAGATATATTTAAAGAACATTTGATAAATACTGAAACATATATTAAATTATATACAAATGAAGGCATTTATCGTATAGAAGATAAAAAAATATATTTATTGGATACATGCGATAAGGATATTAAAATGATTGATAATTATCATAAGAATTTTCAGGTAATAGTTGATCCATCTTTTTACTATAAGCATTTAGTTTCTGCTGTTCACGGTGAAAATCATTTATCATTTCAAATTGTTAAAAAAACATATAAATTAAACCCTTCTTCTGAAGTTGAACTGGCGATCAAATATATTTCAGACAACGGAATATTTGTTCCAAACGATATATATTTTGAATTTAATAAAGATGTTGATATTAATGATTTATTTATTAAGAAAGAAATAATTGAGTTTTTATCGGTGTTAAACTAATATAATAATATATTATGTTATTCTGGATAGTTCAAATTACAATAATATCAATCGTTTTAATTTTTCTTGTGCATCATTTGATTAATTTTTTCAAATTTACGCTTACTGTTCCCAAAATAAAAGATTTAGTAAATACTCCAACACAAAAATACGAAAATATGTACAATATAATTAATCAAAATAAATTAGAAACTAATTCTGACTCAAGTAATGATTATACATTAATAGATTTATTGCCAAAAAAAGATGAACCTAATATGAAAAGTGAACTGAAGAATTTTCTTAAATCGCAACTTCATAGTTCACAAGGAACAGATATTATGGCTTTAGAATCATCAAACAATTCTTATTCCAATTATTAAATGATATAAAGATTATCCACTTATATATATAAATGTTAACTCAAGAAGAAAAGGAAGATATTTTACAAGAATTTCCGAATATAAAACTTTCTTATGAAACGATAACCCATAAGAAGGTTTATAAGTATAATTTATTATTAGCTATTCCTGAAGGGAAAAAATGTTTTGCTTGGTTTACTTCGTATAAAGACAAAATGTCATGTTTTATTATTGAACTTGATACTAAAAATAGAAAACAAATAAGAAATATTAAATTTGTTAATAGTTGTTTTTCTACTTCTTTATGTTATGGAACTATATTTTATGGTACATTATTTTATCATTTGAATTCCCCATTTTTTTCCATTGAGGATATTTTTATGTACAAAGGCAGAAATATTTCAAATTTAGATATAAACGAAAAAATAAATAAAATTTGCAATATTCTTAAAAACGATATTAAACAAATAGCATACAATAATTATTTTCTTGTTTTTGGATTGCCATTAATCGCAAAATCAAATAATGATCTCGAGATATCTCTTAAAAATATTAAATATAAGCTAGCTGCAATGAAATATTATGTTTCAAACAAATCTAATGCATGTTATATTTTACCTTTTGAAGAATACACAAATGATTTTCAAGAGAAAAAGGTTTTAGAAGATAAAAAGACAGAGAGAAAATATGAAAAACAAACATACGGAAAAATCTTCGTTTGTAAACCAGATATCCAAAATGATATTTATCACTTATATACATCAGAAAATGAATATGTTGGGTTAGCAGCAATACCTGACTATAAAACGAGTATAATGATGAATAAATTATTTAGAATTATAAAAGAAAATGATGATTTAGATGCGTTAGAATATAGCGACGATGAGGACGAATTTGAAAATGCAAATGTGGATAAATTTGTATATCTAGATAAATCATATAAAATAGTTTGTAATTTTAATAATAAATTTAAGAAATGGGTTCCAATTAAAATAACAGAATAATATATAGTATGTCAGGTTCAGGAGCATCTAATTTAGGTTATGGAAATATAAATCCTTATAATATGAGTTCATATGTAAATGGAACTAGTTCTAATTATTCTGGATCATTTAGCAGCAATGAAATACCAGGATTGCCCGGTTTAGCAGGGTCAAAATCAAATGTTGATGCTGCGGCAGGAATAGTACCTGGAATTTGTATGAAAGGTGGGGCTAAAAAACTTAAAAGAAAAATAAAAAATATCACTAAACATTATAAGAGAATGAAAGCAGGAAGTAGAAAAATCAAGAGTATTAAGAGAAGACTCAGAAGTAGAGCTGCATCAAGAAGATTTGGTAGAGCATTAATGGGTGGTAAAAGAACTCGTAGAAGACATCGTAGACAACGCGGAGGTTATGCTCAGTATCAAAATAATTGGCCATCAACTGGTGTTTACTCAACTGGTAATGTTGCTTTATCAGCTAGCGAATCAGCCCTTGCTAATCCTCCACCAATTACTAAGCTTAGCAACTGCGTAAATTGCATAGATAATTTTGACAAATATTCTATGACTGGTTTTCCAAGCAAAGGTCATTAAATAATATAAAATTATTAATTTAATTTATATTATTTTAAATTACTTAAATTTTAGAAAGCATATTTCATCATCAATTTTACTAGCTTTTTTTGATGCTGGTTCCGGTTCTTCATTTTCATCTTCCGATTCAGAATCATTAGCAATACTTTTTTCCGATGAACTGTTGCTCTTGATTGATATAGCTTTCTTTTTTCTTGGTTTACATTCTCTCGAACCTTTTGAAGTAGGAACATAAATTAAAGTCCATTTAGACAAATCTGTTGTGTAATCTGTACTAACAGTATAAATAATTTTATAATTCTCTTTTTTATAAAATGTTTTACGCTTTCTCCATTGGTTTTTAAATAAATCATGACTATCTACTATATCTACCACAATTGGGCTACTATGTTTCTCTCTAAGAATACGACCTACACTCTGTTCTATATCTGTTTTTGGAGTCGCCATAATCAGTGTCGTCAGCGTTTTTATGTCAAGTGCTTCCGCAGCCATAGCATAAGTAGCTATCACAACCTTTTTTGATTCTGTTTCTTTGAGAGCAGATTCTTTCATACCACCAACATAATAACCAACTGTAGCCATATTTCTATGAGCGATAGCATCATGCAAATATTTCAGTAAATTTTTGTTATGTGCCAGAATCATAACTTGTTGATTTGGGTTTTCTTTCAACATATCCGAGAGAACTTTTAAAATAAATTCGCTGCGACGATTATATTCACATAATTTGCTAATCATGCTACTATATGCGGGTTTTCCTCTAAAATCTAATTTTACTTCATTAAAATCATCATCATCTACATAATATTCAATAGCACGAACTGTAACAGCTCTTTCTTCATCTCTCTTTCCCTTAAAAATAATATCACCTAAAAACATTTTAAAAACTGAAGTGGTGCCGTCTTTACGATTCATTGTTGCAGATAATCCTAACATATATTTTGTCACCAATTTAAAGAGTGAATTGGAAAATACTTCACTAGAAATATGATGCACTTCATCGATAATAGTTAGACCAAAACTTTCAAATACAGATGCTGGATATTCTTTCATTGATAAACTCTGTAACATTCCTATAACAATATCCTTATCATCAATATCAATAATCGGACCTTGTATTTTTCCAACTCTAGCGGCAGGTAAAAATTGTTGAATTCTCTCTATCCATTGATTCATTAAGAATTCTTTATGAACGATAATGAAAGTCTTTTTCTTAAGTCGAGAGATAATATTTAATGAAAGCACCGTTTTGCCATATGCACATGGAAGTTCAAGTAAACCTCCACCAAAACCAACTTTGGCAACATGATTTAAATATGTATTAACAACTATTTCTTGATTCTCTCTAAGTTTTCCATTAAAGTCTAAATTAACATCGATACCTTCAGTTATCTTATATTGTTTAGGAGGACCAAATTTTTCTATACCGTAATAATGCGGAACATAAAATTTACCAGGTGATTCTCTGTAAGCTGGAAACGATTTTGAATCATTTAATGGTGCACCCATTGTAAAAGGCACAATAGTTAAATCATTTCTTATTTGCACTTGTTGTCCAATACTTAATTCATTTTTAGGTATTGTATATCCTTTTTGTCCAAGATAGGTATTCATACTTATATTATTTAGAATATTGCTTTTATGTTGTTTTCTCTCTTTTAAAAAGGTAAAAAATAAAATCTATAAATATGATATATGGATAGCTTTACAGAACTTTTAAAAAAAGAGCATATGGGTGAATTTATTTTAGTCGTTTTGATGATAATTTATTTGGTTATGGGATTTAAAACTCCAGATTTAATCGCAAATATGGTTGACAATATTGTTGGTAAGGTCGTTGTAATATTAGTTGTTATCTATTTATTTTTGCACGCAAATCCTATTTTAGCAGTAGTTGCTGCTCTCGTTGCTTTTGATTTAATGCGTAGATCTAATGATGCAACAGGTTTAGGACCTCTTTCTGCTTATGCACCATCTGAAAAGAAGAAAATGTCTCAATTTACAGCTTTTAATCAATTCCCTTATACTTTAGAACAAGAAGTAGTTGCAAAGATGGCACCAATTGTTCATTCAGGAACATCTATTACTCCTCCTTCTTATAAACCATTGCTTGACAATTTACATGATGCAACATCTTTACACCCTTGAAGATTTAGAATGGCGCGCTTAATATAATTTTTATCTATTTATTATTTATATGAAAGGAGGAAGGGCTAGACCATATAATTATAATATAGATGAAGATATGATGGATGAAGATAATGAGAGAATAATGTATCCACGTTTAATTGCTTTAGGTTTTGATGATGCTGAATTAGAAGCATTATTTGTGGCAGAACGCGAACTAACTGAAGACATAATTATTAATACTTATTTAGAAGTTGCACGAAGTAGACCTTATTGCCAAAATTGGCAAACAGAATCTGATGCTGCTGCTGCTGCTGATAATATTAATGTTGAACGTTATCCTGGTCGTAATTATGAAAAAAGAGATATAGCAAGATATGTATATGGATTAATATCCGATAGAGAAAGACCTGTCCTAGAACCATGTGGAGGTGTTCAGGGAGGTTACAAACGAAAAAATAGAAGAACAAGAAAAAATAAAAAAACAAGAACAAACAAAAGAAGAGGTAGTAATAAAAGAAGAAGGCGCAACAAATATCTACAAGATTGCTTATAATGCGATAAATAATAAAGAAAGATCAAATTATTTATCAAGAAGCAAGAATTTATCAGGTAGTTTAGACGAACTACCAAAAACAAAATGTATACGCTCTGTGAAGGACAACCCTTGTTAATTTTAGTTGGATTTGTCCCATTTTAAATCTTCAAGTGTATAAACAGTTCTAATTAAATAATTTTTAATACTTATTGAATAAAATTATTTAAGTGAAATTAGGAATGCTTGGAAATTTTGGAGCATCTGATGATAAATAATTGTAAAATGCACTTATTCCGTAAAAAATTATTATGAACAGTAAACATCCTACTATAATCATTATAAATAATTTAAACGAGGGACTATCTAATATATTAGAAAAATCAACGCTTGTTGATGAAGTGGTTTTATCATACTCAACCGCAGTTTCTTCATCAGACGAACCAGTTGGTTGACATGAAATATATATACCATCTCCCAATTGTAATCCTGAAGTTGGTCCATTTGAATTATAAAATAATTCAGTAGCTGGTATCATCGTCGGATATGGTTTTACAATTTGTTGTAATGTTTCAATTGTATCAGAACTTAGAGGTATTGCGTCTAACGCACCAAACACAATCCAATCTGAGGTTCCTTGTGTATAAGAAAAAAAAGGTTTTCTTGGAACTATGTTTTGGAGATTAAAATTAATATTTAAATTTGTTGAGTCTCCTTGACTAGGGGCATTTGTTGCAATTTTTTTAATGACATCTGTTATCATTTGAGACGCATTTGATGATTCGATTGAAGGTTTAAAAGGAATGCATACTTCTAATAGATTACCACCTTTTACTGGAGTATGTGTTATTATTATTTCGCCTGGTAATTGTGTATCATTAAAAAAATGTATAGACGGAGATATTATCATTATTTTTTCTACAGTATATTTTTGTTGATTGTACACTACTGGTGGAAGACTAGTTGAATCATATGACAAGCTCAACATTATTCCATCATTTTTAGCAGTTGAATTACTTTCTGAATATTTAAATGCATATGAACATTTCAAATCACATTTTCCTGCAATATTTTTAGATGATATATTTAATTTTTGATTACTCATTAATATAAGTATATAAATAAAAATATTAATTTATTTATATAGAATGAAATTAACTAAAGGCAAAATAACAAAATTATACAATAAAAAGAGACAATCATTAAAAAAACATAAAAATAGAAAGTCATCATATAAGAGAAAAACATTTAGAAATAAGAGACGAGTTAATTTAGCTAGAAGTTCATTAAAAAGATTTAATTATAAAAAATCTAGAGGTGGAGCTGAAGATGTGCCTAAAGATGAAATAACTAGTCCATATATTTCATCAATTGAACAGTCTATTCAAGATGAAACAGAAAAACCTACTTTAGCTAATACAGAACAATCTGTAGTTGATACAACTTTAAATGAACCGCCAATTGATAACACACCATTTATTGAACCACAAGTCGATGAAATACAAGTCGATGAACCACCATTTATTGAACCACCAGTTGATGAAACACCAATTGATAAAACACCATTTATTGAACCACCAGTTGATGAAAAACCAGTTGATGAAACACCAGTTGATGAAATGCCAATCGATGAAACACCAGTTGATGAAATGCCAATCGATGAAACACCAGTCGATGAAACACCAGTCGATGAAACACCAGTCGATGAAACACCAGTCGATGAAACACAAGTCAATGAAACACCAGTCGATGAAACACAAGTCAATGAAACACCAGTCGATGAAACACCAGTCGATACATCCAGTAGCGAAATGATTACGGAAGAAAATAAACCATCAGAAATTGTTACCGAAGAAGTAAAAGAAGATATGCCAAATAATGAAGTATTAAGCTCATTATCAACGATGGCTAATTATTTTGCTGACATAATTGCAGATAAAGTTTCACAAAATATGTCTGCGTCAAAATATGGAGAGAAACCTCAAGATGGGTTTGATTCAGTTAATCAAGCTGTAGAGACTATGACAACATCAGGAGGTAAAAGATTTAAAAAAACTAGACGTTTTAGGCTTATAAATACTAAAACCAGAAATAATCATTAAATTTTATAATATAAAATAATATATATTATGAAAATAAATCATAAGCGCATTTTTTTACATTCACTCAGAAGTGCTTTACTATTTGCTGCTGGTTTTATAATATATGACATTTTAGTTCGTTTAGAAAAAATATGGAATATACAAAATCCTGAAAATGAAATGACAAATTTCTTTACGCGCAAAGTTTTAAAGTTTTTTCTAATATTAGTTATGGATTTATTAATTCTTTATGCTATATCTATTTTATTTGGTATAGAATTTTAGATAAAAGGAAGATATTTAATAGTATCGTTATCATACATAGTTATTCTATAAGGCTCGTTAATTCCTTCAACATAAACAGTATCGCCGTTATATAATTTATCACATCCATATTCATTAGTACAACTTCTACCACTTCGAGAGACCGGTAATTTCATACTGTTATTTTGGTCACTCATTGTATAATATTGCCATTTATCTCTATTTGTAAAAAGTGGACGTCCCATTAATGGTATAATTTTTCCTTTTGAATTTGTTGCAGTCATAATACCTAATTGTCTATATTGTGTATCAACAGCACCAATATTAGTGGAAATATTGATGGGAACTGATCCAGGTGGTAGAGCTCTCGAAGGAAACCCTGGGATAAAATATCTCTCATCTCGTAGTGGAGGAGCATACGGATTTAATAACGGATCGCTTGGTAAATTGGTGTAAGGCCAACTTGGGATCCATGAATTCCACAAACCATTATTCTCTCTAACCGTGTCCTTAATGACTATTTTTTCAGACGGTGAATTATTGACGACGATATTTTGTTTAAAGACCGTTGTATAAACAATATAAATCAAAACTATAATGCATATAACAATAAAAAACATTGAATAATTTTCAATACATATTACACCAGGAGGGCATTTTTTCATATTATATAAATATAATATTAAAATACTTTTTAGAAAATTATTTATGTAGATTGGTTAGTCATTTTTTTTGCTAAATCCATAACCCCAGCCATACCCCCGTTTGAATCACTCATCATACCTTTTAATTGCTGGACCATAGGTTGAATATTTTCAACGAGTTTACCCATACCTTTCATGGATTCAGCTAATTGCATTTGTTGCTTCATTAAATTTTGTGTATCAGAAGTTAATCGTTGAATGCCATCACTTCCTAATATATTATTTAATTCGTCATAAGCATCCTCAACAGTAGTAGCATAATCAATATTATATCCTCTATTTTTACGACGTCCAGGTTCGAATCCTTGTTGTTCACCACCTGTGCTTTGAGCGGCATTATTGTCTTTTGGTTCGCTGCTTGCTACTGTACTCATAACTAATCCTTGGCTAGATACAGCGTCTGGTTTAGCATCCGGTTTTGCGGTAGATTTTACATCAGGTTTAGTAACTGGATTATTTTTTTCTTTATCGTCTGATTTACTATTATTCTCCATGCCTTCCATCATATGTCCATTAAGAGACATTAAATTAACAATAAGTAATGGAACACCTAAAACAATTGTCATATTTTTACTAAAGTATCTAACTAATACGGCAAATATAATAAAATATAATACTGTGTTTAAATTACCGATAACAACATAACCTATTACATTAAATATTGCCAAAAAAGCTACTACATTTAAAACCCATTTATTGGTTAAAAATTTTGAGATGGCTGAATTAAGCTTCATTATATATATAATATTTAAAAAAAAATTGATTTAATGTGTTATTACTAAAATAATATTAACGTATTATGTCTATATATAATGAAACTGATAGCGAATCAAACGGTTCGTGGGATGAAACTGATGATGAAACTGAAATAAACGACCCTATATACGATCCAGAAGAAACTAGTTTAACAAAATATAATATTGTATTATGTGAACACTATGATAAAAACAAACATGGTGTAGTTAATGGAGAGATTAATAACCATTTACTTACAATAGTTAGATTAAAAGAATTAGATATGGATTATATAAATTTTATATCTTTATATACCCCTGGATATCTAGAAATTGCAGAATGTATTTATTTGACATCTAATCATTGCGTTTCAATAATAAAAACGCATTGGTTAAAAATAATTCAACGTGTCTGGAAAAAAATTCATAAATTAAGAAAACTTATTATCACTATGCGTTCACAACCTAACTCATTAAAATATAGAGAAATTTATGGAAAGTGGCCAGATAAATGTTCTAATTATCCAAATTTAAAAGGTATGTTGTCAAATTTATCTAGAGCTTCTACGTGAACTGTTTTTAGAAGTTATTTTTGAGGTTAGTCTTCTTCTTTTTGAACTAGAATTGTATATAAATCCTCCTTTTTGTTTTTTGTTTTTTTTTGTAGATCTACGCTTACCACCAATATTTCTAGGAGCATTTACCTTAATTTGATTAGCCATTAAAACACGTTTAATTGAATTTATTGCATCATTATTACCGAGTTCAGCAGCATTTATATTTGTGTTAATTTCATTTTGAATTTGTCCAGAAGGGATATTTCTAATAAACGCTAAATATTGTCTTTTATCTTGTAAACTATGTAATACCATTAAGTTATTAAAATTTATCTCGACATCATATTGTCCTGCAGCTATTGGCTGTCCTTGTGCCGCACGACCAATATTTTGTATTGATTGTTCTATTTGTTGATTAATATCATTTAATAATATTTCAATCTCTTGTTTAGTTTGAGCATTTGGAACATCTGCCATAAGAGTTTCCAAGTCATCTCCTGCTTGATTAATAGCTTCAGTTGCTGCAATTAATCGTCTAATTAAATTTTCGTTTTCTTGTTTAAGATTATCTATTTGTTCTTGTAAACCTTGTGCAGCAGTTTGAGTTTGTCCAACTGCCTCATCTAATTCTTTCTGTTTTTGTTCTAATAAAGAATCTTTATCTCTAATTTGTTGTTCAAATCCAGCGATTTTACCTTCACAATCATTAATTTTTTTCATTAATTCTTGTTTTTCTTTTTCAAATTGTTGTTGTGATTGTTCTGTTAATTGTCTTAATTTATCTTCGCATGCATCAACTTCAGCTTGTTTGTCAGAAATCATCCCTTTTAATTCATTTTCTTGTTGGGTTATTTTTGCTGTAAGATTATCTCTTTCAGATGTTAATGCTGCAACTTGATCTCGCAACTTTTGAAGTTCACTTTCTTTATCATTAATGGACGTATTATTAGTGTTAATTTGTGTTTCTAAATTAGTCGATTTAGTTTTTAACTCATTAATTAAACCAGACAACTGTTGGATACGATTTTTGATTTCTCCAAGTCTTGTCTTTAATTGCGCCGCAAATTGATCTTTTGTTTGTATACTATTTTGAATATTACCTCTTATGTTATTGAGTCTATTCATTTTTTCTGTAAATTGTTTCAAAAATTCTGGTTCTGCTGCCATATATATTAAAAGGATATAATATTTAATATAGATATTAAAGTGTAAATTATTTGTTATGACTTGAAAGTTTTTCAGTATTATCAATAACTATATCTAAACTATTTTTGATTGACTTAACCTCTCTTAATATTTTGGATTGTTCTTCTTTTGCATCTTCGATATTATGTTTGGTCAATTTACCAGATAGAGTTAAATCACGTATATAATCGTCTAAAACTTCAAGTGCGCGAATTTGGTCTTGTTTTTGCTGTTCAATATATCCATAATATTTTTGATAATCATTTTTTACAGCTTCTAAAAATCTATTTTGCTTTGTTATAAAACGGAGTTTTTTTTGTTTATCAACTAACATTTGTTTTTTTGCGTCAATAAGTTGTTGTAATTGAATAAATTGGTCATCTCTCTCTTTTATAGGGACAACTATGCGTGCTTGATAAGGTATTATTTGGTCCATTCTTAAAATAAACAATTATTTTATTATTAATTAAACAAATTTAAAATCTTTGTAATATATTATTTAGGATGTCAAAAACTTCACAAGAACTATTACTAGCGCCTGACGATAATCGTTTCGTAATGTTTCCGATTAAATATGATGACATATGGAAAATGTATAAAAAACAAATGGATTGTTTTTGGAGGGCTGAAGAACTTGATTTATCAAAGGATATTACACATTGGGAAAGCTTAAATGATGATGAACGTCATTTTATATCTATGATTTTGGCGTTCTTTGCTGCTAGCGATGGTATAGTTTTGGAAAATTTAGCATCACGATTTATGAACGATGTTCAGATTTCAGAGGCTAGAGCATTTTATGGTTTTCAAATAATGATGGAAAATGTGCATAATGAAAGTTATTCGTTATTAATTGATACATATATCAAGGATAAGGAGGAGAAATCTAAACTCTTTAATGCTATTAGTAATTATCCTTGCATTAAAAAGAAATCTGATTGGGCTCAAAAATGGATTCATGATAACAGAAGTAGTTTCGCAACAAGATTAGTTGCTTTCGCTTGTGTAGAGGGAATTTTCTTCAGTGGTGCGTTTTGCAGCATTTTTTGGTTGAAGAAACGCGGTCTAATGCCAGGATTGACATTTAGCAATGAATTAATCTCAAGAGATGAAGCTCTACATTGCGAATTTGCTGTTCTTTTATATTCCAAGTTGCAGAAGAAAATTGATAAGGCTCGTATTCATGAAATTATTAAGGAAGCTGTCGAAATTGAATCCGAATTTATTTGCGAGGCTTTACCATGTAAAATTATAGGCATGAATGCTGAATTAATGACACAATATATCAAATTTGTTGCTGATAGATTAGTTGTTCAGTTGGGATATAAAAAAATTTATAATGTTGCAAATCCGTTTCCATGGATGGAGTTAATTAGTCTAGAATCAAAAACAAATTTTTTCGAAAAACGTGTTAGCGAATATGCTTTGGCAACTAAAGATATGACAGAAGATATTTTTGACTTAAAAGAAGATTTTTAATTTATTTAATTATTGTCGCCTTTGAAATATTTTTTATTATTTTTTCTTTCTTATCATCGTCTGTTTCCATAACTTCTATCACTAGCTTATCATGAACGTCTGATTGTTTTGAAGAAGAATTTCCATAGTCTGGATATTTCTCTCGAAACTTTGGAAGCAATCTTATATTTTTGTCAGCGATTCTGTTGATTGCTTTCTTCAACTTGGATTTCTTTTCATCTTCTTTAGCCCATTCTCCTTGGTCTTTTACATACATCGTTTCTCTTTTCTTATCTGTGCAATGTATTGGTCTTTCTGTCTCATCTAAATTATTTAAGTTTTTCACAATTATTTTTGAAATACCTTCTACATATCCTAATTCACCTACTTCCATCAAATCACTAAGTTGTAATTTAATGGAATCAACAAAATCTGTTATATTCATTGCATTTTTACAAGTCTCATTTAAAAAGAAATTCAAGTTAAAAGCTTTGTTATGAGAATTGGTATGAGTGGTATTATTTGAATTAGTATTATTAGTACTATTAATCCCATTTTTAACAATTTCTAAAATCATTTCTTTAATTTCCTTATTTTCTTTCATCAGGTATTCAACTAATATATCATTTTTACTAGTCATATTAATATCGGATTTTTCTTCATTCGCTTTATTGAAATTACACACCTTTTTATGTCGCCATAACCCAGAGTTTTCTTTATATATTTTACCACATAAACATTGATATGGGTTTTTTTGGGGATTTTCCATTGAAAAACATTGAGAATGATTGATTATGTGTTTTTTCGTAATAATATGTCTAGTATAGTCTTTTTTATTAAACGTTTTAAAATCACACTTTTCACAAATAAAATATCTGGGTTTTTTTGGGAGAAAATCATTGATTTCCATTGATATATTATCAATAGAAAAAACCCCTAAATATTTTTTTTTAAATATATAAAAAAAAATACAATCTCAAAATAAAAATATTTGCTTTAAATCTTGACGATAAAATTAAAATATCGTCACAGAAAAATCTGTGAGTAAGGACTTTTTTGGCTATCCGATTTTGGACATTTTTTTTGTCCATTTTTGAAAAGCCAAAATACTTTTCATTTTTCAGATTTAGTTGTTTTATGTAATATTGTCAAATTATATGTCTTAAATATGATACATATTTTCAAAAATTTATTGCTAAATATTGATCTACTTAATAGTAGTAACCTTAGAAATATTATGAATGATTTTTTCTTTCTTTTCATCGTCTGTTTCCATAACTTCTATTACTAGTTTATCGTGTATATCTGATTGTTTTGAATAAGCATTTCCATAATCTGGATATTTCTCTCGAAACTTTGGTAGCAATCTTATATTTTTGTCAGCTATTTTATTAATTACTTTCTTTAACTTTGTTTTCTTTTCATCTTCTTTACTCCATTCACCTTGGTCTTTTACGTACATTGTTTCTCGTTTCTTGTCTGTGCAATGTATTGGTCTTTCCGTCTCATCTAAATTATTTAAGTTTTTCACAATTATTTTTGAAATACCCTCTACATAACCAAGCTCACCTAATTCCATCAAATCACTCAGCTGTAATTTTATGGAATCAACAAAATCTGTTATATTCATTGCATTTTTACAGGTCTCATTTAAAAAGAAATTCAAGTTAAAAGCTTTGTTGTGAGAATTGGTGTTATTATGTGAATTATTCATAGTGCCATTTTTGACTATTTCTAAAATTAATTCTTTAATATCAGTTTGTTCTTTTCTTAAATCAGAGTTTTCCTTAAGTATTTCGGAATTTTGTTTAAGTATCATTAAAATTAATTCATCTTTATTGATAAAATCAATTTTTTCTTTACTCTCATCTAAATCTTCCGCAGTAGTTATATTATTTTTTTTGGAAACACAATTTTTATTATGTCTCCATAATCCAGCTCTATCATTAAATACTTTGTTACAGTTTATGCATTCATATTTTTTTTTATTTAGGATATTTGCGTTGTCATGTATGTTGTTAACGTTGTTGATATGTTTTTTGGTAAGAGTATGTTTTTTATAATCTTTTGTATATGATGTAGAATAGTTACATACTTCACAATAAAATAAAGAAGGATTTTTATAGGATAAATTTGTTGTCATTGTCCCTTAATATTAACAACGAAAAAATCCTAAATCCTTTTTATTAAAAATTTATAAAAAAAAATACAATCACATATTTATTTTTATGGTTTGATTTGACACGATAAAAAACAAATCATAAACTGAAAAAATATGTCATTAAGGACTTTTTTGGCTTTCTGATTTTGGACATTTTTTTTGTCCATTTTTGAAAAGCCAAAATACTTTTGTGTTTTTGAGGCTTTTTGACAATGCTTCATATGTAGGGAAGAAAAAACAGCATTTTTTCAAAATTAGCGATTTTTCCCTTCATCATGTAGTGCACCGGCTTTAAGTAGCCTTTACAATTTATTATTTATTCTTCTTAGGTCTGCCTCTTGGTTTCTTCTCTTCCAAGACCTTTTCAGCATTCGCCTTTTTAGTTTCTTTTTTGGTGTCAGTCTTGACAAGAGTTTTTTCGGTTTTTGGATTTTTGCTGAAGAATTTAACATCTTCATACTTTACTTTTTCCCTTCTATTTTTATACATTGTTGAAACTCTTCCTAAATATTGTGGAAATTTTATCATCGTTTTTTTATTACATTTTGAAGCTGCATTTATTATACTTAAACCTACATAAGGTTCAAATTCCCAATTTGCCATATTAACATGCGTTTCAAATATGTCAGCATCCGATAATGCATCAGCCGAATAAGCTAAATTATCTATCCGTTTTACTTGATCATTTATACCCATAATATTATTTATATAGTTCTCTTGAACCATCAATGGATGCAAATCATTTGATAACCAATATGCTTCAAATTTACTGTCTATTGTCTCATCTATTGAAAGCAATTTGCCTGTTGTATCGAAAATATTTGAACTCTGTATATTTTTCTTACCTTTGCGCATACCAAATTGTAATGTATTTATAATAAAACGAATATCACCATTTGATTGCTCATATAATTCTTTTAGCTCTGATTCTTTTATTTTAATTTTTTCTGACACTATAATATTGTAGAGCAATCTATACACATCTTGATAACTAGGTTTTGATAACTTAATATCAAAACAATAATTTAATATTGGCTTGATTGATTGATCATATCTATTGTTACACATGCAAACAATAGGAATCTTTGTTTCTTTAATACAATCCGTCAAACTTGATATGAAACCATAATCACCTCCCGCATCGATTTCGCTTACAACCAATATGTTTTCCTGACTATCGAATGTTTTCTTTGTCTTCAATAATGGTCTAATAACATTATTCATGAAATCTTTATCGCGCTCATCGTCTAACGATAAATTTATAATATTGTAATCATGCTTTTTAAGAATTAATTCTACTAATAATGATTTACCTACTCCAGTTAATCCAGATACAAGTGCACATTTATTCTTTTTATTTGCTGGATCCCATTCTAATAACCACTGAATAAATGGCTGAATGACATTTTTGTTTCCAATAAAATCTTCAATCTTTTTTGGTCTGTAAACAGTTGTGAACATTGTTATATTATTTGACTTTTAATTTTTAATTCTTTTTAAATTCAATTTTATATATATATATATATATATATATATGAAAGAACAAATTGAATATTATGGAAGAATAAGAGATGATCCGGACTTTAATCAAAATTTGTTAAATATGAATCCAGAACAAACCATTAGATTTATCAAAGATCTTGACTCAAGTAAAAAACCAGAAGAACCTGAAACATTTGAACAACAAATAGCTCGTGCAAAACAAAGAAAATTTAGAGAGAGTTATTTACCAAGAACATTAAAAAAAGAAGAAATAATTCAAGCGTCAGAAAGAGCTAGAACATTGAAAGCTGGAAGAAGAAAATCAAGAAAATATAAAAAATCTAGAAAAACAAGAAAACATAAAAAAAGATATTATAAACGTTAAAATAATATTAAAAATATTTTTGAAATTACTATATGAATACTTATCATGAATCTTGGAAACTTTTGTTTGAGAAATATGACTTCGAAGACATTGATAACTTTTATTCGGTAAATTCAGATATTTATCCTAAAAAGGAACTTCTCTTTAGGGTCTTTGAAATGGATGTTGGAGAGATTAAATTATTATTATTAGGACAAGATCCATATCATGGACCAGGACAAGCTCACGGATTAAGTTTCTCCGTTCCTACCGGATTACCTATTCCGCCTTCATTGCGAAATATTTATAAAGAATTACAAACAGAGTTTCCCGAGAGAAATTATAAATTTAATTCAGGTAATCTTGAAAACTGGTTTTATAGGGAAAAGATATTTTTATTAAATTCATCCCTCTCTGTTATTAAGGGAAAACCAGGTAGCATGATGAATATTTGGGAAGAATTTACAAATGATGTTATTAAATTTGTAAGCGAACAAAACAAAAAATGTATATTTCTCCTTCTTGGTAATTTTGCCAAAGCAAAAGAGTCTTTTATTCTGAATAAGGAGAGAATTATTAAAGGTGTTCATCCCTCACCTATGGCTGCATCACATGGATTCTTTGGTTCAAATATATTCAAACAAGTCGAAGAAAAATTAGGCGAAAAAATCAATTGGGCTATTTAAATATTTAAATACAAATTATATAAATATTTATAATTATGATTACTTGTAATTTAATGGGTGGTTTAGGCAACCAATTATTTCAAATATTTGCTACAATTTCATATGCGATGAAGAGCAGAAGTCAATTCAAATTTTTAAATGTAGACAAACTCGGTGGCGGAGGTTCAACAACTTTACGATATACATATTGGAATTCATTTTTGAGTAGATTAAAACCTTTCTTATTAGATAGTTTACCACAAAATATTCATATTATTAGAGAGAAAAACTTTACATTTAATGAGCTACCAATATATGAAATGACAAAATCAGATTGTCTACTTTTTGGATATTTTCAAAGCTATAAATATTTTAATGAAAATTTTGACATAATATCTCGCGTTATTGGATTAGACTCTCAAAAAAAAATACTTATGCAGAAATTAAATATGAATAAAGAATATTTAAATAATTGTATTAGTATGCATTTTCGAATAGGCGATTATAAAGATTTACAACAATATCATCCATTATTGCCATACAATTACTATAAAAAATCACTTTATTTTATACAAAATATAACCGACAAACACTATACTATAATATATTTCTGTGAAGATGCTGATATAGATGATGTGTTAGCAAATATCTATAACCTTGAAAAAGATTTTCCCAATTATAAATTTGTACGTGGAGAGAATAAATTGGAAGATTGGGAACAAATGCTATTTATGAGCTGCTGTCATCACAATATAATTGCTAATAGCTCATTTAGTTGGTGGGGTGCTTATTGTAATGATTGGACAGATAAAATAGTTTGCTACCCGTCATTATGGTTTGGGGTCTCAGCAAATCACAATACATCAGATTTATGTCCTCTTGAATGGAATAAAATATCTATATAATATATTACAAAATAAAAATAATGTTTAATATATTATTTATTCAAATTTTTGCGAATGTAAAAAGCATCTCCCCATTTACAAGCAGTCCAACTAGTTTCAACACGAACTAAATCATAATTGGCTAAATATTCATCTAGTTCAGATATTAAAGCACAATCCTTATAGACATAATCACTATTTACTTCTGTATATAAATAATCAGCCTTATGTAAATAAGATTCCATACCTTTTAAAGCTTTCAATTCAGCACCCTGTATGTCAAAATTTAAGAAATTATAATTTATATTATATTTTGGTAAAATGTCATGTAATAAAGTAGTTTTACCTTCAAACTCAGTAATATAATGAACCTGAGGATGATATTTAGAATGTAAACCGAAATCTAAAATAGACGAAGACTGTCCATTGTTGGATACTTTAAATACGACATTTTCAATCTTATCAGAAACAATCGCATTTTCAATATTAATACCTGGATATCTATTTTTAGAAATTTGTACTTTTTCAGGCAAAGCTTCGACCCACAATATATTATCCCTTGAAATATATTGCTCATAATCATTCAATTCTTCACATTCATGCGCTCCAACGTGAAGAATACCTTTAAAAATAATATTATATTTTTTAACTAATTGGTGTAACGGAATAAGCATAGTAATATATTAATATATTCTTTATATATTAATTTATGTAATACATTATATTAAATTATAAAATCTTTCATGAACCATATTATTAAATATTCTATGTTGATGATGTGTAGTTAAATATACACTTCCATTATGAACGACATGTTCATATTCTAAATTAGGTACAACATGTAAATTTAGATCTAGTTGTTCGAATAATAATGTATTAAAATATATAACATCACACGCTGATGACTGTCTAATATTATCTATCTCATTATCTATATTTAAATTATCAATTAAGTATTTATTTATAATATAATTTCCAGTATTCATTAATGTTGTACTTGCAAATTGTATATGTTTGTTTTCCTTAAAATATCCATTTTTAAAAACAATTCCTGAAAACTGTGAATAATTAAAATTTGGTTTAGCAAAAGAGGGTGCTAATATAATATTTTTTTGATTATTTATATTATCATCGATATATTTCTTCGCAATTAAAAAGTAATTTTTGTCTGCGAAGTTGTCTGAATCTATTAAAGCAATCCATTCATTATTAGCAAGTTTACATGCTTTAACTTTATTAAGAAATGGTCCTAATTTATGTTCATTTTTAACCAAAATTAATTTTGGATTGTCAGGATACCGTTGTCTGATTTTTTCAATATCATTACCATTTTCATCTGTTATAATAATTTCATTAATTAAATCGTTGTAAATGTAATATTCTAGATATTTTTTAAGAAATAATTCATATCTATCTATTGTTGGTATACATAAACTAAACATATAATATAATATAAAATAACTTTATATTATAAAAAAATTAACTATTTATTTTGCGCCATCTATCATTATTAATTGAAAATATATCTCCATGCCATAAATTATTTTTATCAATATGTCTATAATATATGTTTGAATAAAATCCTAAATAGCCTATCATGGCTGAAAAAGTTCCATGCGATAATATAATATTTTTACATGTGCTTCCAAATTGTATCGTTTCAACTTCATTGTAATTAATAATTATAATAGAAGAAAAATCTAATTTTAATTGGTTAATAATTTCATGAGTATTATCATCTGTAGCAATATATATATTATTATAATTTAGTGTATTAATAATATTTGCAAAATATTTATGATCTGGACAATGTTGCGCAGCATCAGTTAATCTTATATGAATAAAACAGTCATTATTATTATTATATCTATAATTAAAAGGATTTTTATGGATTATATTAGTCATAACATTTTCAGAATTTAAATAATTAAATAAAAAATTTGTAATTTTATACGTTTGAAAATAATTTAAATTAGGGTCTAAATTATATAATAAACATTTCGAGTTTAATATATCAAAATAATTATCATCATTTAATATAATAGTTTCTTTATATGTTTTTTCTCCAATAAATAATTCTATGCCAATAGATGTAATATTATCGTATTCTGAATACTGAACAAATAAATTATGTTTTTTAGCTATTAAACTAACACATAAATTTCTTATAATTTGGTTACATAATCTTCCTCTCGTTGCAGTTGTTACAGTATACATATTGAGTTTAATTATTCAAATTAAATATCTTTATATTTAAATATGGATAATATACATTATTATTTAATACATGGTTTAGACAAAAAAAGAGGTAAAATAATGATGAATGAATTTAATAAATGGAATTTTGAATTAAATAAAATTACATGGATAAATTATCCAAATAAAGATGAAATAACTGATGAACTATTAGATAGCTTAATCATAAAAGAACCGTCATATTCAGCAAATATATTTATACCACCTGAAAGAACAAGAAATTTAAAGGGTTTAGTTTGTTGCACATATAAGCATTATTTAGCATTGAAAGATATTGTTGAAAACAATTATGATTATGGTGTAATTATAGAAGATAATATATGTTTTAAAGGAAAAATTCCAGAATTAATTAACTTATATATTAAGCAGCTAAATGAAAATTATGATGAATGGGATATATTATTTGATGGGTCATGGACTTCATATAAAGAAGGACCCATTAAACCTGAATTATTAGTATATCCAAAAACTAATGAAATAACATCTCAGTGTCACGGAGGTACAAAAGCTGCAACATTTTATTTAATTAAAAAAGAATGTGCGAAAAAATTATTAGAACATTATATACCATTTAACAATTCGCCTGATTGGTGGATGAATGATTTGTTTAGAAAGTTAAATATAAAAAGTTTTTGGGTTGAACCATCGTTTGTATATGTCCACCCAAATCATATTTCAACAACAGTATAAATAATTTTATTATAAGTTTATTATAAATTTATAATATATACCCCAATGAATAATTTACATCCAATTACTTTTTCTATCCCAGAAGAAAAAATTGTAAATGATATTCCAAAAAAAAGTAAATTTATTGCTACGATTAATCCTCATGGAGTTGGTAAATATACATATATATATAATAATGAAACAGACTATTATGATGATTATAAGAATTCATTGTTTGCAATAACAAGAAAAAAAGGGGGATGGGATTGCATGAGACATTATGAAATATTAGCATGTGGATGTATACCTGTATTTGAGAATTTAGAACTATGTCCAAAAAATACAATGTTTAATTTTCCAAAAGAAATCATTATAGAAACAAATTTGTTTTATTCATATTTATTAAATAAATACGGAACTCATAATTTATACTCAAATAATATTAGTATAATTGAAAAAGATGATTTAGATAAATATAATAATTTTGTTATAAGCTTATTAAAATATACAAGAAATAATTTGACAACTACTAAATTAGTTGAATATATACTAAAAAATACATGCGAAACAGCAAAAAACATATTATATATATCAAATCCGGTTGACGGTGATTATCTAAGATGTTTGACATTACATGGTTTTAAAAAAATATTTAAAAAGGATTGTAATGATTATCCTTTTTTAGGCCATATATATAATTACTGTTCAGAAAACTCTTGGATTCAAAAGGAAGTTTTACATGGAAGAGGATTTACATATACAAATTTAATAGACAAAGATGAATATCATGATTTTGATGAAGAAATTAATACAATTGAAAAAATAAAAAATAAAAAATATGATTTAATAATTTATTCAAGCTTACATAAGGATAAACCTCTATTCGATATAATTAGTGAAAATTATGAAAACAATAAAGTTGTATTTTTGTGCGGCGAAGATTCGCATAATTGTATTTATAAAAATTATTGTGATAAAGGTTATAAAGTTTTTTTAAGAGAAATGTAAATCTGAGTCAAACAAAATTTAATTAACTTAATTTGAATTAATTAAAAATTATATTAAGTCTACATCAATATGAGATGTAAAATGAGTAAAGTGATTTAATTTCATAAAATTATGTATGTATAACTGTTTTAAATTATGAGGCAATGAATCAAAATTTGGATATAAAATTTTTTTCCAAAAAAACCATATTCTATTAAATCTTTCATCTAGCCAAAAAATTAAATTATTATCGATTAAAAAACTTGATATTATAGATTGATCATCTTGGTGATATCTCATATAATTATTTATATTATTTTCATATAATTCTTTAAACATCTTCGCATGGTGTTTTGGTTGGTAAATTACAAAACCACCATTAATATGATCGTTGTAATCTTTATGTTCACCTGATAAAGCATACCATTCTTTACCTGTTCTTTCCCAGCCACAACTAATTTGAACAGATTCTCTCCATTCGTAATTTCCAAAATATTTTCTTTCATTTACTGCTGCTACTTTACCTTCAGGTATTTGTTCAAAAGGAATAGGTGGCGAATTTGGATTAACATAAATATCAGAATCCATAGAAACAATATAATCATAATCAATAAATTTATCTGGTATTAGCATTCTTTGCCAATAGAATTTTTTTCTATCCATACCAGGTTCGGTCTTAATATGCTCGTTTAATATAATTAAATCATATTTATATTTATTACAATATTGTGTTAAAGTGTGTCTAAATTTATTATTAAATTTTGAAACATAATTGTCTCCAATTAAAAATATAACAATTCCGATTTTCATTATATACACAATAAAGAAAGTATTTTAAATTAAATTTAACATTTTTAAATAATTGTATAACTCTAATTTATTTAGTGGGTTAATTTTACTATTGTAGTCCATTAACATTGTTTCGTTAATTTCTTTATTAAATTTAAAAATAGATTTAATATGAATATAATCTCCGTTTTTTTCTATTCTTGCGGATTGTGTATGATTTATTAGAGATTCTAATAATTTTTCACCAGGTTTAATACCTATTATTTTAATTGGTTTCTTATAAATGTCCGAAAATATTTCAATCAAATCTTTTACATTCATAGAAATTAATTTTGGTACAATAGTATCTCCTGATTCTCCATTTAAAATAGCATATTCTATTAAATCAACGCTATTTTCTAAAGTCATAACAAATCGTGTCATTTTATCATTAGTAATGGTAAAATTTGTTTTATTATTATCTTTTCCAATAGTATGTAATAAAGGTATAATACTTCCTCTAGAATTTAAAACATTTCCATATCGAATATTGATAAATTTAAAATCTTTAATGTAATGAGATTTTTCAATAATTAATGATTCAGATAAAGCTTTACACATTCCATATACATTAACTGGACTACATGCTTTATCACTGCTAACAAATAATATTGTTTCTAAATTTCCATTTAATTGATTTTTATATAACTCTATTATGTCTAAAATATTTTTTATGCCGAGTAAATTAGTATTTAAACACTGTTCAATGTTATATTCACATTGATCAATATGTTTCATCGCAGAAGCAATAATAATAATATTGGGCATAATTCTTAAAATTGTTTCTTCAACTTTTGGTTTATTTATTACATCACCAATTATAAATTTTAAATTAGAATTATTATTAAAATCCAACTTCATTTGCCAATGTTTATTTTCGTCTCTAGAATAATTATATATCGAATTGTTATTAATATATTGTTTTACTATTTCATATCCTAAAGAACCTGTTCCACCAAATAATAAGATTTTTTTATTATTTATCATTTTATAATTATATTATATATATTTAAATATAAATAACATAATAATTATATATGAAAATAATTTTGTTTGGTTCGTCAGGTATGTTGGGTACTTATGTTTTTAATAACCTAAAAGAGAATTATGATGTAGTATGTATTAATAGAGATGAATTTAATATTGAAGAAAATGACTGGGGAAAACTTTATAAAATAATAACTAATATTGTTAATAGTGGTGATATTATAGTAAATTGTGCAGGTATTATACCACAAAAAAATAATTTAGATTTAAGAAAATTTATTTGTGTAAATACATTATTTCCACATAAATTAGATGAAATATCAAAATTGTTAAATTTAAAATTAATTCATATCACAACAGATTGTGTTTATAATGGTTTAAAAGGTGATTATAATATTGACGACAAACATGACTCGCAAACATTTTATGGTATATCAAAATCATTAGGTGAACCAATTGATTCTACAGTAATTAGAACATCCATTATTGGTGAAGAGATAAATGGTAAAAAATCATTATTAGAATGGATTAAAAGTAATAAGGATTGTGAAATTAAAGGATACCAAAATCACCTTTGGAATGGTGTAACATGTTTAACATTAGCAAATATAATAACAACAATAATTGATGAAAAATTATTTTGGAAAGGTATAAAACATATATGTTCACCGAATATTGTAAGTAAATATGATTTATGTTGTTATATTAATGAAATATATAATTTGAATATAACTATACATAAAATTCATGACGAAGAAACAAAAAATATGACATTAATTGAAACACCTTTAAATTATAATTTTAAAATAAAAAATATTTATGAACAGATAAATGATTTATTTAATTATAAATTTAAAAACATTTTTAGTAATTAAATTATGATAAATAGTAATTTATTTTATTGTAAAAATAGAGATATATATCCACCTTTTAAAAATGGTCTATATTTAGAAGAATATTTTTTGAATAAACTATTAAATGAAGATATAAAAACTAAAAGAAAATATATTCCAGTATTATGGACCAATTTTCAGATTGAAAATTGGTTTCATTCAAGGAAATATGAAATGCAAAATATATTGGATGAATGGATTAAAAATAATCCATCAGAACATGGTTATTTTACAGTAGTTCAGTATGATGATGGACCATTGTTAAATATGCCTGCTGATACAATTGTATATGGAGCATGTAGCAGCAATATTCCAATTCCTTTAATTTACGAAGATAAAAATAATACATTAGAGAAAATACCAAAAAAAAGTTTTAATGAAAAACAAATATTGTGTTCATTTGTTGGTAATATAACATCTAATAATGTATATCCAAATGTAAGACAAGAAATGTTTAACATTTTACAAAATAATCCACATTTTAAATTAATAAATTCAGGTGGATGGACGTCCTCTGTTAACCAGAATTTACAAAATGTATTTATTGAAACAACTATTAATTCAAAATTTGCCTTAGCTCCAAGAGGTTATGGAAGGGCATCTTTTAGATTTTTTGAATGTTTTCAATTAGGAACAATTCCAATATATATATGGAATGATATTAATTGGTTACCTTTTCAAAATAAGATTGATTATAATAAACTATGTATAGTTATTCATGTATCTGAATTGAAAGATTTATATTCAAAATTAATATCTATTAATGAAGATAAATATAATAAAATGTTTAGATATCATGAAGAAATAAAATATTTATTTACATTGGAAGGAATGTCAAATCAAATTATTGAAGAAATTAATAGTTAAAATATAATAAAAATATTAATTGTATTTATTATATGATTGAGCAGGAATATATTATGCTTATTATGAATTGCAAGAAATATTCCAAAAAAGCAGCATTTCAAAAAATGACTTGGCTTAAATATATTCCACCATATTTATTATATTTTCACGTTATTGGTGAACCTGAATTAGATGCTAAATATAAATTCGATAATGAAAATAACATTTTATGGGTTAAGGTAGAAGATGATTATAACTCATTGCCAAAAAAAGTTATACGTGCTTACGAAGCTATTTTCGAAACATTTGATTTTAAATATATATTTAAAACTGATGACGACCAAATATTATTAGATGTTAATTTTTTTAACAAACTTGAAAAAATATTAATAAAAAGACATTATGGAGGATTTATTGTCGATGTTAAAAAAGACCATATATCACAATATTATAAAATACATCCAGAATTACCAACAAATTTATTAATTAAAAAAACTCAATATTGCAGTGGTCGTTTTTATTTTCTCTCTAAACAAGCAGTCGATTTTTTGGTTAACAGAAAAAATATGATTGAACAAGAATACTTCGAAGATTATGCAATTGGTTACAATTTAGCACCTTATTTTAAGCAAAATATGGTGAATATCCCAACAAATAATTTTTTTAATGATATAGATGTAAGCGATTATTCAACCTGGACTGAACAATGTGAGTTGTAAGACATTTGACATTTATAACTACTCAAAGTTATAACAAATATTATCAAATGAAGCAAAAGAAATCTCACATTTTTTCTTTGTATGTGAGTAAAAGAATAAAAAAATTTTTATTTCTTATATAAAGTTTTTCTCATTTTTTCGTTTCGGATAATGTAATGTAAAAAAATATGTTTAATGTCATTAGTGTTGTTTTTCATGCTAATAATATAATATCATTTTAATTATTTATAAACTATTTGTAAAATAATTTATAAAATATTTATAATAAATTAATTAATCAAATTATTAATTAAATCTGTTCTAACTTTATTCCAGTAATCACGCCCCTCCGTTCCTCCATTGTTTGTAACTTGGTTTTCATGTATTCTATAATATACCAATGGTTCTTTAAAGTTATATATAAAGTTGTATTCTTTTAACAATCTTAATGTTATCTCAAAATCTTCAGTCATTCTTGATTTATTTTTATCGTAATTTCCAACTAGCAATATTGCAGATTTTCTGTAACATAATGTTGGATGATTAGTAATCCAATGTGATTTTATTTTAGTGTATTCTTCCCATGTTATACTAGGATGATTAGTTGAATACATTGAATTCTTTATATTGTCTTTAAAAAACGTAACCTGTGCTCCACAAACTTTTACATCTGGATTGTTTTCCATAAATTCAAATTGTTTAGCTATTCTATTGTTAAACATTATATCATCGCTATCCATTTTGACGACTAATTCATTTGAACATAATGTAATCCCTAAATTGAGTGAGTAACCAATGCCCATATTTGTTTTATTTTCATAGTAAACAACTTTTGTGAAACGAGTCGTCTTGTTAAAATTATCCAAACATTTTTTTAATAACATTGTACTCAATTTATTAGAACCATCATTAATCCATACTAGCTCAATGTTAATAAGTCCTTCTTGATTTTTAATGGAATTGAGACATTCTTGTATAAAAATAATCTTTGTATTGTAACTTGAAACTAATATACTAACGTGATTTGTTGGTGTATTAAATTGTGATGGTAATTCCAATGAATTCATGTTGTCATAACTTTGTTTGGTTGATCCCCATGCTTGGTAAGCATAAATTTTCCCATGACCTTTGTATTCAATACCTGTTAAATGAATTGGCAGAAAAGTGTAACTAGGAAAAATATGCAAATCATTAAATTTACCAGAATTATACATTCTTGTTAAAAGCCCTGGTCCAACTGATTGCCAAGCCATAAAACCTTCTTTTTGTGTAACAGGATTGTTTTTAATCCAATGAATCGCACCTTTAACAAGTGGATGCTTGACCGGAAACCCCATTGTTCCTGTAGCTATTAAACCAGCACGAACTTCTTCTTGTTCCCAACCCGCAAAACATGGTTTATTCATTATTTCTTCGTCAAAAGATTCAATGCAAATAGAATCCGCATCTAAAAATACACCTCCATATTTATAAAGTATTTCCCATCTCATTATATCTGCTTTGCCATTAATTTCTTCTATATCGTCGATTTGTTTTTGACATTCAAACTTCATTTTACGATTTTCAAATTCTTTTTCATTCCAAAAAATGTATTCAAAATCGGGATGTTTTTCTTTCCAGGTGTTCATTAATTTAATTGGTGCTGGTTTTGGTCCTATCCATATTTGATGTATTATTTTAGGGATATTCATAATACTATTTTAAATTTAATATCTTTAATATTTAAATTTATTATTAAATATTTATTTTATTAAAAATATAAACATAATTAAATATTAATAAATTATGTTAATTACAGATATACCGACTATTTATATAAATTTAGAACATAGAAAAGATAGATATCAATCTGTATTAAATGAACTTAATAAAATAAATATATCTAATCCGCAAAGATTGAATGCTATTCAAAAAGAAAATGGTGCGATTGGTTGTAGTTTGAGTCATATTAAATGCTTAGAAATAGCAATTAAAAATAATTATGAATATGTATTAATATGTGAAGATGATATAGAAATATTGAATCCATCACTATTTGTAGAAAATGCAAATAAGTTTTTAAACTCTAATATTGAATGGGATGTTATTTTAATTGCTGGAAATAATATGATTCCATATAATTTTGTAACTGATTATTGTATAAAAATATATAATTGTTTAACTACTACAGGTTATATAGTTAAAAATGCTTATTTTGAAACACTTTTAAAAAATTATAAAGAAAGTGTAATAAATTTGATGAAAAATCCAGAAAATTCAAATTATAAAATAGATAAATATTGGCAAATATTACAGAAGAAAGATAATTGGTATATGCTAATACCTCCTACAATTGTCCAAAAAGAAGACTATAGTGACATTGAAAAAAAAGTGACAAATTTTAAAAATTATATGTTAAATTTTAATAAAGCAATAAGAAAATAAATTAAACATCTGGCAGAACATTGAATTCATAATCGCGTCCATCATCATAAATATCCATAGTTGCGGCAACTTTCCATGAAGCATATTTTTTCTCATTTTTTGCAGAATTAAAACTGGGAATAATATATTCTAAATAATCTCTTAAATCAAATATACTTTTAATGTTATGTTTATCGCCAGTCATATCTTCTGGCGTGCCATATTTTGCGTTATATGTAAATGATTTCATATGTGGGTTTGTCAATAATGAATCTTTAATATAACTGGCGAATCGTAAATCATGTGATAAGTTTGGTTGTGTTGGATCAATCCAATAAAAATTAAAACTAGGGTTATTCATTGAACCTTTTATTATAGAATAACCTACACTATCGCCGCAATTTACCACACATTCAGACATTTTACATATATTTTTAATTATTTGGGTGGTAGAAATTTTACCATTGTAAAAATAATTTCTTCCATAATCAATAAGTTTAACTATATATTCACTTTTAAATTCAAATACTTTATTATTTCGGTGATATCTTAATAATATACACATATTGCCATCGAATGGCTTATATAAAAATACATTTTCATTATGTAAATCGTAATGAGTATAATTTGATCCTAATAAACATAATCCATAATAAACTTGATATAATATATTGTATAAATCATATTTAATATTATCATAATTTATATTCCATTCATGTTCAAATGAATAAAATTTATCAAAATGTTGAATTAAAATACATAGTAGTTTATTTTTAATACATGAATAATTGAATAAATTATATTGTTTTTCAGATGTATTTATTCTGTGTATATTTGATTTAAAATCTATATCAGACAGTGTATCATTGTTAGCTTTGTATTTTATGTTAATATATGACGTATTAGAATTAAATTCATATAAATCATATGTCTCAACAAAACATGGTATTTTTTTTAAATAAGTATTAATAAAATATTTTCCAACATAATATTCATAAAATAAATTATCTGATACTGGTCTAGATGAACATTTTAAAATAGTGTACGCAGTATAATTTAGTTTTTTGAAAGGCAATTCTATAATAAAACCATTTGCTGATGGATTACCTATTCGTTTAACATTTGAATTATCAATATAGTTTAAATTTCTAAAATTGTCAAAGAAATATTTAATACTATCATCATATTTGCCTAATGCTAAGCAACTATCAGGATTTTTACAAGAAACTTGTAACATTTTGCCAAAATTAATATCTCTATTTTCAATATTTTGACTAACAATTTGTTTAACAGAACTATCTAATTCTCCACCTCTTAATTTAAAACTCTTCAAATTTCTTTTTTTAGTTTGTCTTTTTTTAGTTTGTATATGTTTTTTCATTATACCTTTTTTTCTTTTAGAATATTTCATAATATATATATATAATAAAATATCTCAATACATAATAAATGATTAAAGAGTCTTTTTCTAAAGATGAGAAGATATTAATCGCAAAACATATAAAAGACATTAAGATTGCAGATATAGAAGAAGATATGAATAAATTAATAAAAATTGGAGAGAAGGCAAGTATGATATCAGAAAGGTCTAATATAGGAAATAATATAGTAGATTATTTTACATTTGTAGCTCGACTAGAAACAAAAGGTAAGTATGATGCAAATTATTTTGATTTTCTAGTTAATTTAGAGACATTTCGAGAGAAAAAATTTATCCAGACGATGTTAAAATATTACGAAGATGTAAAGAATAAAAATAAGACAAAGCATGAATACAAAGTTTTAAAGGAAGTATATAATATATGTATAAGTGCAATAAATATAATGAGACCATTAAATTGTATGGAAATTTATACACGGTTTAATGCTAAACGAGTGTTAAATTTTTGCGCAGGTTGGGGAGGTTCAACAGTGGCTGCTGCTGCGTTAAATTTGGAAGCTTGGTATGGTGTCGAAATAAATTCAGATTTAAAACAACCTTACGAAAATATGCTAACATATTTACGCACAAAATCAAACACCGAATTTAGCATCCATTTTGGCGATGGTGCAGAATTTGACTATGCGAAGCTCAACTATGACACGGTATTTTCGTCTCCACCTTATTATTTTATAGAAAAATATGCCAACAACATTGGCTACAAATCTAAAAAAGATATGGACGATAAATTTTACAAGCCTGTTTTTACTAAGAGCTATAATGGCCTGAAAAAAGGTGGACATTTTATAATTAACGTTTGTAAAGAAGTTTATAATAACGTCCTTAAAAACTTATTTGGAGAAGCTCACATCTTTTTTCCTCTTAAAAAATCCAAGCGACAAAATAATTATACAGAAATGGTTTATGTGTGGATTAAGACTTAAAATACACCACCTAATCTAACCTTAGCACTTGCTTGAGCTCTTGGCTTTGCACCAATATATGCTGCATATTGTGGAGAGAATTTATTTGGTGGAGGTTGTGAAACTTTTCTCTGCACATGAACAGGAAATTTTGATATGTGTCTATTTTGAATATGATGTTGATATAGAGGTGGCGGGCTTTGATTCATCATTTGTTCTTTCATTTGATGATAATTATGAAAACCAATTATATTATTTGTTGGTGCTTCTTCCTCTTTATCTTCACTTTGATTGTCATTTAATTTATTAAATACATCTTCTTCTATTTCTTTTCTCTTATCTTCTTGAATTTGTCTTAAAAGTTCCGCGGGTATTTGCTTTCCCATTTTTGCCAAATATTTTGCGACATTCTCGCGCTTCTCTCTATTTGTCGGATAATGAGGAATATTTGACCAATCTGTAGTTGTTATTACTGATTTTTTTGTCTCTTTAATTTTATCTGGATTTATTATTTTTCTTTTTGGTTCTCTCAAATCATAATTGTAATATTCTTCTGAACCAAATGGAATATGTGTTAAAAATGTTTTTATGTTTACTACTTTAATATTTGAATTATGCACAACAAATATATTATCATTTGGATTTTCTGATTTATCATCAATAGAATATTTTAACTGAGTTATTGTTCTTAGACCATCATTGCCATCATCATATTCTCCTCTCCAAGGATCTTTTTTTGAAATAATTCTTGATATTCCATCAAATAGCTGCAATATTTCTGGACTACCGATATTATAAAACACACTTCTATCAATCTTTATTCCAAATCTATCACATCTCTTTTGCAAAACATTGTCTTCCATTCCCCATCCCCAAAAACATGGAAAACCATTTGTTCGCTCAAAATCAGAACCCTTCATAACAACAATTCCACCTAATGCATATTTAAATCCGTAATAGTGCTTTACGACACCATGAGTAGTATCATAATCAAATATTTTATTAAATGGGATTGTATCAACATCATTAAATATAAATGTTATATCTTTATAATGTTCTGGATACTTATTTCTTGCTGCGATAAAACCAATATTTTTAACAGCACCTCTATTAAATGTTCTTGCGTCGCATTGATGTGCAAAAAATATTTCATAGTCATCTTTATCCTCTAATATAAAGCTCATATACTTACAGAAAAAAAATTTATGTTGAACGCGATTTCTATAAGGAACGATAAATATACGCTTTGGAATTTTAACTTCTTCAGTCATTATAGTTAACATTAAGTTTTTATTTTTATATTTAAAACTAAATAAATATAAAAGTTTCTTTTTATACAGAGTATTTTTATATTGATTCTAAATTATATTTTTTCATGATTGCGGCAGGAATTAAATTGCCGTCATTCGCTATTTTTTCCAATTTTTTATAACACTTATTAATTGTTACTTCACTTGTTTCACTTACATTTTTTACATCTTTTTTACTTATATTTAATTTACATAATTGAGCAATAAAATAAACTACACCAGCAGCAATAGATGGAGGTGTATTTTCAGGCATAACATCCATCTTCTCAATTTTCATTGAAATAAATTGACACAACTTAGTTAGCTCATTATTTATATTTAATTTGCTACAATATCTTTCGATAAATGCTTCTGGCTTTGTTTTTCCAAAATTTGTTTTCTCTTTATTATCCATACTCTTCTCTAAATCATTAATAATTGCCAATGCATTTTTACATCCTTTAGTTGCACTAGTAGCATCTAAATGAAATATTTGCGCAATTTCTTTTGCTGTTCTTGGATAATTATTTATTCTACATGCGATGTAGATAGAAGCTGCGATAATACCATCACGATTATCCCCTCTAAATCTAGAATCAGACTCTGATATTTTTTTGTGGTAAACTATAGCGTCGTCAATAATTAACTTTGGAATCCCTGCATGCTGAGCCATTGTCGTAATAACTTGGAAATCATCGTATTGTGATTTTTCCTTGTATGGCATTGATTGCCATTCAGTATAACGTCTTATCTTTCTCATCTCATAACTCATAGGACCACAACATAATACTTTACATCCATATGATGATTCTTCTAAGAGTGGATTAATTGGCATACCGCATCTAGTAGGGTCTGAGTTCTGATTATCGTCAGCTCCATAATATCTCCATTCAGCACTCTGATCTACTAAATCTTTATAGATAATACCACATTTATTATTCATACATGTTAAAAAGCCTTCTTCTGAAAACGCTAAATTACTCTCACAACGCTCACAAAATTCTCTATTGCCTGAACCATATATACATTCCAAAGGAACTTTGACTTTTTCAGGATTTTCGATCTCCGAATCAAATATGTTCCACAGTTCAGACTTATTTATATTTGTTTTTTTTCGTTTTTGGCTTTTATCTTGTCGCAGAGTTAGTGAGGTAAGTCGTGGTGGTAGAGGCAGTAAAGATGCTGGTGGAGGTGGAGGTGTATTCATCATGGAGCATATATCACTAAGGTTGCTTTTATTTTTATTCATCATTCTATATTATCATTAATTAGATATTAAATTTTTAATTCAATTTTATTTATATTTTTTTATATATTTTTTAAGATTGTATATTATATGGGAAATAGCACATCATCTACTAAAAAAGCAGAATCAGAATTTGAAAACTTTTATGATATAATTGATTATATTGCTACATATTATATTTTAACAATGGATTTTCAGAGCTTAAGCAAACTTTCTGAAAAAGCTTATTGTGATAAATTGGTTATTTTGACATCTGATATTGTTGATAGATACTTTAACGATATGGAAGTCACATTTTTAGCACAAAGAATTAAAGATGGACTTGAAGTAAATGATTTAAAGAAAGAGAATATAAGATATATTAATAAAGACAATCTTGAAAGTTTAGATGTCTCAAATGATGCTCAAAAAAGCATTCGAAAAAAACGTACATGTATTGGTATTGCTAAATTTTATGTAAAAATTGCACATATTTTTGCAGCAATTGTTATGACGATTAATCCTGTCTACACCTATAAAGATGCAAGTGGCGAAACTGTAAAAACAACACTTCTTGAAAAAGATAAAATTCCTAAAAATGTTAATAGAAAATTATATAAGTTAAATATTTGTGACAACAGAATAAGAGCACTTAAAAAAGGAGAACATTTGGATGAACAAACAGGCAATGTTACTATTCAACCCAGAGTTTGTGATATAAATAATGGCAAAGATGGTTTACCTAAAACTCTCGAAAATGAACCTGGAATTCCTGAACTTTTGCGTCTATATCTCGACGATAAATATGACTATTCAAATGGTTCATTTGTAGGTATGACTGAAGACACTGAAAAACAATTCCAGAAAGACCTTAAAACATTTTACACTGCATTTACAGGTAATAAAGACATGCCTAATACAATAAAAAAATTCAGCGATATTAGACTTAGAGATTACAGCAAAAAACCCGGATGTCAACCACCTACTTCCGTGTTAAAAGGCAAATATACCTTAAATAAAAAAGACGAATTATTTGTTAAATATGCTGATAATATTAAGTCTATGATTCAAAATGCGGCCGATAATCAATTTAAATTACTTGAAGTTATTAATGATTTATTCACATACGTTAATGATCCATACACTGGTAAACGTGTTATTAGAATTAATCCTAAATTAACAGATGAATTACTCCAAAAAGCAGTCGAAAAAACTAGAAAACTTATTGTAAACTTATATGTTAAATGTGAATCCGATTATGTTAATGGAGTTCAAATATTCGAAGCTATTGTTGAATCCAAAATTGTAGAAACTACACAAAAACAAATTGAAAGTCTTAAGAAGGAAGCTACTAAAATAATTCAGGAAACCAAAAGAGCTTCAGAACCAGTTAAAACAATTCCACCAGTTGTCATAGTTGACAATAATACAAAAAAATCATCAATTACACCAGATCCATTATTGTTTAGCAGCAATACAAACAAACCATCATATAATCTATCTACGGAAATAGATACATCTATTCAAAACAATCTATCCACTTCATCAACTCCGATAACTAGTATGTCTACAACTTCTTCTTCATTATCAACACAATCAGGTCAATTAAAATGAAACCTGTAAAATACATAAATTGTTAATCCTACTAAAACAATTGGATTGCTAATAATATAGAATATAATATCATAAAAGTTTGATATTAGATTTGCAATTTTATTAATCAATTTTTCAATCCATTCGCATATAGTCATTATTAAAAATATTAAAATTAAATGAATACTTGGAAAAAATAATAAAAACAAAGATGTTAATAATAAAAATAATTCTGTGCTTATTTGCATTTTACAACTATATAATATAGGATTATGACTTTATATAGTTTCAATAGATTAATTTAGATAGTTCCAACTGAGCCAAATAGTTTTCTAGCATTAGATAGAGCTTGTTTTCTAAGACTTTCCCTCGCAGCGCTATAAGATCCTGTTTTATGCAAAGTCTTTTGTGCAGCTTCGATGGCAGTAGTCCATTTTTTTCCAGGTTTTGAATGTTTGTATGTCATTTTTCTAGCTCTTCTTCTTAAACTCCTATTACGTCTTGTTTTCATATATATTAATTAAATATTTAATTGCTTTTATTAAATATTTAAATTAAAATCCGCTAAACGCTTATTGACGGGAACGAGCGGCAGAAGCGGCACGAGAGGCAGCAGCGGAGGCAGCACGGGCAGCAGCAGAGGCAGCGGCGGCTTGACGAGCAGCACTACGGGAAGCAGAAGCAGCACGGGAAGCAGAAGCACTACGAGCAGCAGAAGCAGCACGGGAAGCAGCAGCTGAAGCTTGACGAGCAGCCGAAGCAGTACGGGAAGCAGCAGCGGAAGCACTACGAGCAGCAGAGCGAGCGCGGCCACGGGCCATTGATCTAGATCTTGAGCGATGAGCATGACGACGACGATGAGTTCTTGCCATTATATAAACTATCAAGAAAATATTTTTCCGAACGCTTAAATTTAAAAAATTTCTAAATAAACAATTAATCTGTCCAAACATTATTTGTTGAAGCCCACCACATTTTATTTCCCTTTTTAATATCATAAATTGCCCTAAATATTCTAGATCTCGATAATGGAATATTACAACGATATTTATCTAAAGGATGTGGATTCGTTTTTAATTGCGCTAAAATTGACTTCTTGGATATTTTTTGCCTAGATTGTAAGGCAAAATAAACAAAAAACCCGGTAAATGATAACGATTGTATTGGTAAAATATCTTGATTTTTTAATTGAAAATCTCTTAAATATTCTTGACATATAGCAAATCCGGCAATGTCTGCCAAATCCTCTCCTATACTTGGCCATGCATCAAAGTCAATATCATCTCGTTTTGCATAAATTTCATATTGTTTTACAATATTTGCCTGAATTTTCTCAAACACTTTTTTATCCTTTTCTGTCCACCAATCATGTAATCTCCCATCCTTATCATATTTACTTCCTAAATCATCTAAAGCATGAGACATTTCATGAGCAATTGTAAATCCTATATGAGCTAAATTATATTCGATACCTCGTTCATCTAAATCCACAAATGGCTTTTGAATATATCCTAAAGGAATATAAATAGTATTTTCAGTTGGAGTATACATCGCATTCACTACATAAGCCTGTGTACTAGTAAATTTCGGAGGTATATCTGACCAATCCATCACAGGTATATCAATGACAGGTTTACCAACCAATTCTAACGCTTGTTCATGTCTCCAATATGCGATCTTAAGTAAATTCCCCCACGGATCATCTGCTTTATAATCCAATAAAGGATCTTCTCTCAAAATTTCTGGAGAACCAACGATTAGTTTTATTGCATCTAATTTTTCTAAAGCAATCTGTTTTGTTTTTGGTTGCATCCATGTATTTCTACTTATAATTCTTTTAAATACAATTTTCAAATCTTCTGCCATTGATTTAACATATTTGATCGTCTGTTCATTTTTATAGTGTGAAATATATTGATTTGTCAAGAAGGTATTAAATCCAAATCCTATTCCAAAAATTGGACGTATATATGGGTCAACTGGTCTTGCTTGACCTCTTAAAAATTCACCAGCAAATTCATAAAATACATTCCATCCATCTCTATCCCATCTCGTTTGCTGTCTTATATATAAATAAATCCAGTACGTTCTCCATTTTGAAGAATTCCATTTTTCCTTATATAATTTTGTTCCACATAATAGATAATTAACATTTGACGTGACAAAGTTTTCGGGAATATTTTTAAATCCTAGTTGTTTGCAAAATTCCTCCCAATCAAAACCAAAATTTTCTAAAGCTTCCTTTTTTGAAATTAAATTATATCCATCTTCATCTTCTTCTTTTATTAAATTGCATCCCATAGCATTTAAGATTTCTATTTCGCAATCATAAATATCTTTTACATTAAAACCATGATCTTTTCCAAATGCAACAGTAAATATATTATTTAAATATTTAAAAAATACTTTCCTATATTTCTTCTTATATTTTTTGTCATCTAAACTATCAGATGGATCGTCAAAATATAAATCAATATCTAATAACGATAATTGAGGCGGTTCTAAATAACATTTATAAGTTTTTGGATTTTTATCATCTGGATTTATTGACCATACAAACGGCGAACCCCAAGATATAATCTCATTTTTATTTGCTTTTGCTAATTTATACCATAAATTTTCGGGATTTGCAATCTGTTCATCTACATATTCAACAACTAATTTTGACAAACATCTTGTCTGTTCTTTTGTATTATATATTTTAAATGATTCATATGCATTTTTTAAACATTTACTTAATTTTGTATAATTCGTTTTAATATAATCTTCAATAATATCTATTAATTGTCTATAGACTTTATCTTGAATTAATCTAAAATCGTCTATTTGAGTAATATATTGTTGATAAGCTTCTATATCTAAATCTTTTAACCATCTTTCATTAACATATGAATAATAATCATTTTGTGGTGTAATTTTTGACTGACTCATTGCCTTTTTAAGATCCTTAACCACTTCACGCTCTAGATTATAACTACCAGATAAAACATCTATTTTATTTTTTTTTAATGCTTCGTCAATATTATTTTCAAAAGAGTAATACATATTTGGTGAATTATTGCATATTATTTGTCTTTGTTCATTTGATAATTCATCTATACTTCTCAATATTTTATCTTGTTTTCTTTTTGTTTTATTTCTTACTGTATTTATTTTTTTAAATGTCTTATTCATAAAGTAATATGAGATTTTATTTAAATAAACTTATCCTCTATTTTATTCAATAAATCATCATCATATACTAGATTACCTGATGGTTTATATGATTTAATTGGAGTATATTCTTTCTTTTGTGGTTTCATACGTTGATTATCATTTTGTTTCAATAAATATTCATTAGGTTCTGATGAACTATTTGTTATAGTTTTTTGTCCATCTTCATCTCCATCTTCTTCTTCGATTCTTTGACCATATTCGTTTACTTTTATACCAGTTTTCTTTTTAATTTCTGTTCTTACATAGGAAGGAACCCAATGCATCCATGAAATAAATAATAAGTTTGGATGAATATAACGCACATTAAAACCACTTGTTTTCAATTTATCCATTAAATATGCAATACATGCTCCTTGATCATATTTTGGAACACCTAAAATTGTTTCTGGAACTAAAAACCAACAGAATTGTTCGTCTACTTTTTGTCTAGAAACTGTTCGAATTCTTACATGAACCCGGTTTAATAATTTATTAAATAAAGCTAATTTGTTTAAGTCTTGTTGTCTTTTCTTTTCATATAGCTCATCAATATTAATTTTTTCCGAAAAATCTTCAAGATTATCAATAGTGAATATGCTTGACATTTTTAATCTTATATAATATTAAAAAATATAAAATTAAATGAATTATTTTAATAGTTTGGATAAATACTTAATATTACATCTTCTTTTTCTTGATTTGAAAAATCATGATAATCCTTTAATATCACTCTAACTAGTAATTTTTTTGAATCAATTGAATCAAAATCTGCATCAAAATCGTCTCTTCTTAAAATTGCATCAACTAATTTTAATATAGCCTTTTTAAATTTAACTAGTAAACGGTCGCATTCTTCAATTGTTAAAGTTACGTAATCCTGCTCCATAATCGGTTCGTTTCTCTTAATCATATTTTGGTATTTTAAATATTTTGAATAATAGAATATCTTTTCAGCTAACATATCGTCTATGGTTGGTGTGATGAATAGTGAAATTTTTTCAAAATGATCGACATAAAATGGGAAAAATAAATAATTGTCAAAATATTTTTTAACATCTTCATTAATCTCTCCAAAACCAATATCTGAAACAGCTTTAAATAATTTATTATCATTATATAAAAGTTTTGTTATGTCTTTATTTGTATTTTTTGGATTTGAAGGTAAACTTACAAAGACATTTATTTCTTCAGGTATAATCCATTTTACCAAATATGCAATGTGTTCTGATAAATTTTGCATTTTTTCCAAATCATAAACACTGTCTATAAATTTATTTGGTACAATTAAAATATCAGTATCTTCGCTACCGTGTTGTCCTATATCAGGAATACCAACTAAACTTAATTGTAGAGCACGACCGCCTTTAAATATAAATATATAATCTTGTTTTGTATCATATAATTTATATAAAATAAATCCATAAAGTAATGTTATAAAACAATTTAATATATTTACGTTCACAAGTGTTTTAATAGTTTCACCAAAAGATAAAGACGTTTTTGTCATGTAGCCAGGGAATATTGATTCTAATAACTGACATATTTTAAAGTTTTTTTTAACATCACTTCCATATCTATCATGCTGATATAATGTCATTCTATCATGCTCATATAATGTCATAAAACTTTCTCTTATTTGTAATAATTCATCTCCATTTTCAAATACTGGTTGCCAAAACTCAGGAACAACTCCTCTATCATATCCAACTGTATTATCTGTTGGTAATGGGTATGGTAATGAAAGTCTGACATCTATTTCTGGTATAGGTTCGGGTTCAGGAGCAGATGCTGGCAAAGGTTCTTCTAAAGGCATAGGTTCTACATCTTGTGTAATTATTTGTTGTTCATTTGGGATTAACTGTGCTAATTTTATTTTAGTAGCTTCATCTAATCCATCTTCTATTATGTGAAACGAATTCTCCTGATTCAATAACATTCTTATATTAGGTATACGTTGTTTATCTACTTCATGTTTAAAAGGTGATTCTTTAAATCGACTACTTAAATTATTGAAATTTCCACTATTGATAAAATATGTATTCAATATTCTCACTATATCTTTATCTGAAATTGAAGCGTTTCCAACAAAACTATCTAACATAAATGTAATTGGAGAGATAAAATCAACAATTTTTATATTACTAGTATCTTTGTCTACATATTTACCATGCATTGAAACAGGTATTAATGTATTTATCAAATGGTTGTCTTTAAAAAAATTAATAAGTAAATTAATACCTTCTTTTACTTTATTTCTACTTGCATTTCGATTAATAATTTGACTTACAATATTATTTAAAGTTCTTCGAAATTTTGTCTTTTCATTATATTCTTCTGATGGTTCTCCTCCTCGTTTATTCTTTTTTGTTATTCTTACTTTTTTATTTTTTTTGGTACGTTTTATAACATTTTTTCTTTTTGTTAAATGTTTTTTAATTATACGTTTTGTCATAATATATAATGATAAATTATTTAAAAGGATTTAAAAATTATATTAAAATATCTCTAATGACAATAAAACACTTGGTAATATCTGGTGGAGGACCAATAATGATCCAAATATTGTCAGCAGTTCAAGAGTTAGAGAAAAAGGAATATTTAAATATGAAAAATATAGAATCAATATACGGAACATCAGCTGGTGCAATTATTGGTGTAATGCTTTCTCTCGGGTTTGATTGGGAAACATTAAATAATTATATTATCAAAAGACCTTGGCAAGAGGTTTTTCCTATTAAAATTCAAAACATTTTAGATTCTTACACCAAAAAAGGCATTTTTGACATTAAAACCGTTGAAAAATGCTTTAAACCACTTTTTGACGCAAAAGATATTCCAATTAATATAAATATGACTGACTTTTATGAGTTGACAAAAAAAGACCTACATATTTTTTCGTTTGAAGTTAATGAATATAAAATTGTCGATATTTCATATAAAACATATCCTAAACTCGAAGTTATTCAAGCAATTCAGATGACATGCGCGTTGCCTGTATTGGTAACTCCTGTATGTATAGATGATAAATGTTTTATGGACGGTGGCATTGGATGCAATTATCCGTTGAGTTTTTGTATAGATTCGGGTAAAGAACCTGATGAAATTCTTGGATTCAAAAATAAGTATTCAGACGAGAAATCAAATATAAATGCCAATTCTACATTGTTAGATTATATTTTAAGTTTTCTATTTAAAGCAGTATTTAATGTTCATAATAATTATGTTCAACCAATTATTAAAAACGAAGTTATTTTTGACACAAGCTATTTAACAATAGATATATTAAAATCCGCATTAAGCAAAATTGAAGTTCGGAGAGAATTATTCGAAAAAGGAAGAGTAGCAGCGTCAAATTTCTTACAAGACAGTATTCAAAAACTTAGTTAACGTTTCCCTCGATGGTTTGGCATCATATTCGATAACTTGTCCATCTTTAACCAATTTAATAGTCGGATATCCTTCAACACTATATTGGTTCATTAATTTTTCAACTTCAGAGGTCTCTTCAGAACAATCTACATCAGTAAAGACTACTCTATAACCATTAATTGTTTTATTTTCATATTCTGACTTTAAGTCATTCCAAATAGGTTTAGCAGCCTTACAATGAGGACACCAATCAGCATAAAAAAATAATAGTTCTGCGTTTTTTCCACTAGAACCATCTAAAGGGACTTGTTCACTATTTGGATGATATTTTGGCTTCATGGATGGGGCAACATAATATAAATAATAAAAAATAGCAATTACAGCAAAAAGTAAAACTCCACCAATTAAAATCATAGTATTAGTACTCAAATTACTTCCGGCACTCATAACTCGAGTGAAAATACTAGTTGATTCTGTATTTAAATGAGGTAATGAATTTGCGTTAAAATTAATATACTTAGCCATTTATATATATATTCTAAAAGAAATTAAGATTGTCTTTAAACGAATACTATATAAAGACAATTATGTAAATAAATTAATGTTATTCAGGACTGCTAACGGAAAATTAGTTGAAATTAAAAAGAATTCATTTATTAATGATAAATTATATTTTGAAAAATTAATTGAAATACATAAACCTCTTCCTAAATTAGAAAAAGCTTTTCAAAACAAATATAATAAGTAATCCAATAAATAAAGTAAAAACATAACTGCAAACAATGTTAATATTTAATTGAGAACTTACTTCCTTTGACAAATTTAACTGGCTTGCATTCCTTAAATAGTTTGTTTGTTGATTATTTAAGTATACTGTATAAAAAAGTAATAATATTGTAATTATTTTCATAAAAACTGATGTTAAGAAGAAACTACTTAATGGACTAATAATAAATAAAACAATCAAAAAAATAGATATAGCAGAGCAAGTACATACTCTTTTGGTTGTATCTGTAAAAGTTGTTAAACTGAAATGTTCGTTAGAATTCATATATATATATAATAAATTTAAAAATAATTTGTTATTTTACATTAATGAACATTGAAGAAGTTATTATGGAAAATAAAAATTTGAGAGAAGAAATTGAACAATTAAAATTAGAATTAACTGAAGTTAAAGAACATCTTAAAAAATATACAGCACCAGCATGCAAAAAAATTTATTATGAAAAAAATAAAGAAATAATAAAACAAAAACATAAAGAATATAAACCAACAAATGAGCAAAAAAAACAATGGGCAAGAACAGCTTATTTAAAAAAAAAGGAAAAAAAGGAAAAGGAAAAGATGGAAAATATTTAGCAAATATATATTTTCTGAGAAACTATATAAATATTTTCTGTGATATATTTATAAATGGAAAATGAAGAATGGAAAACAATAACTGACTTTCCAAAATATGAAGTAAGTAATACGGGAAATGTCAGAGTAAAGGAAAGTAAATATATTATGAAACCTTTCAGAAATGAAGCAGGTTATTTAAGAATAAGTATATCAAATGATACAATTAAGGGAAAGAAATTTTATATTCAGCGCCTTGTGGCAATAGAATTTTTGCCTAATTTAGAAAATAAGCCAACTGTAAATCACAAAAATAATATACGACATGATAATAGATTATGTAATTTAGAATGGTCAACTATGACTGAACAAATTATTCATAAACACAAAACAAATAATAAATTTGAAAAAAGAAGAAATATAAAAGCTATATGGAGAGTGGATTGTAATACATTAGAAAAACTTGAAAAATATAATACTACTACAGAAGCTGTTAAATGGATAAAACAAAATAATTTAACAGATTCAACAAATGAATTAAATTTGAGAAAATCATTAATAAATGTATCAAATGGTAAAACAAAATCAGCATATGGTTATAAATGGCTATATGAAGAAACTGAAACTGACTATTTTGAAGATGAAATATGGAAAGAAATTGAATTTGAAATGTTCTGCGTTAATAATTATTTCGTATCAAATTATGGTAGAATTAAAAATAATAAGGGAGAAATATATAGATTAAACACCAATCCACATGGATATATCAAAATAAGTATAAATAAAAAATCATATAGTGTTCATAGACTTGTAGCATCAACATTTATACCAAATGCTGAAAATAAAGAATTTGTAAATCATATTGATGGTAATAAAACAAACAATAATTTAAATAATTTAGAATGGGCTACCTGTCTTGAAAATAATATACATAAAATAAATAGCGGTTTAAGCAATACAACAAAAAAAGTAATACAATACGACATTAATATGCATAAATTAAATGAGTTCATATCTATAACAGATGCTTCTAAAAAATTAAATTTATCAACTCATACAATAACAAATTCTTGTAACAATAAAATAAAATATACCAAAAAAGATAGGTTTATTTTTAGATTTGGCTAACTTTATTTTATTTAAGTAATATATAATGAACAAAACACGCAAAAATAGAAATACACGTAATAAAACAAAAAAGAATTATACATTTACAAAAAAAGATTATAAATCAGGTGATGGTATGATGGTATCAGTCTGGGGAGCTCCGATGTGGCATTTCATACATACAATGAGTTTCAATTATCCTGTTAATCCAACAATAGAAGATAAAAAACATTATAAAGATTTTGTTTATAATTTAAGAAATGTATTACCATGTAAGTATTGCAGAATTAATTTAACAAACAATCTTAAGAAAAAACCTTTATTAATGTGTCATATGAAAAGCAGAGCAACTTTCTCTCGATATATTTATGAATTACATGAGCTAATAAATAAAATGCTCGGGAAAAAGTCGCATCTATCATATTGTGATGTCAGAGAGAGATATGAACATTTTAGATCGAGATGTACTGAGGAAAAACCTAAAATTTTTACATTTAAACGCACTCAAACACGAAAGAAAAAAGAGAAAGGCTGCACTGAACCTCTATATGGTAAAAAATCTAAATGTGTTATTAATATTGTACCTCAAGAAGATAAAATAGCTACATTTCAAATGGATAAAAAATGTATTAAAACAAGAGAATAGTAATATTTAACATATATAATAATATTTAAATATTATTATATATTATTAATAATATGTCAAGAATAAGTAAACTGTCTAGAATAAGTAAACAAATAGATACATCCCAACAAGAAATTACTATTCCAAATCAGGATTTATTTAAAAGAAAAAGAATGGAACAACCTGTTACCATTACTATAGAACCTTCTGAAATAATAAAAAAACCATATCCATATTTTTACCATACATGGAATAAAGAATTATTTTGTGATATTGATGATACGACTAAAATATATAATATTAAAAATACTATAGACGAACAAAATATCTATATATATAACAATAATTTACCTAGTGAGGAATGCAGTAATTTTAAATTGCAGCATGATAAATATGCGAACAGTCTACAAAATTATTATTATATCGTAGATAAAACAGAACCATTACCTGATGATTGGAATACAATTGAAGAAATTCCTATACAAAAAATAACACCTATATATCTTCAAAAATGCGACAGTATAATGTCAACACTTTTATTTATGCCGTTAGACCAATGTCACGATTTTCGTGGAGGTAGAACTAAGGGTGCAACTTCTTTGGCTACTGAATTAGATAAGGGTATATTAAACACAACAATAAACAATAATGAGAATAACTTAATTAATAATAATGGTGTAATTACTGGAAATATTTATGCAAACAGATTTATAAATAATTTGGTTAACACTAGTTTTTCTGGTGAAAAAAATATAGTTGGATTGTTAGTTATAGGAGATGATAGTCTTAAAATATTAAAAGGTTCTAAGTTCATGAAATTAGAACAAGAAGATACATATGTTTTAGATATTCAGGAAATAATGGATAATTTTGATAAACAAAGTTTATTTGTAGATGTTCATAGTGAAATTCATATGTATTGTCTAGATACAGGTAATAAACAAGAAATAGTTATTAACGACAAAAAATCACATATAACATTTCTTGGTTTTTCAGCTGATGGTTGGGATAAAGGAATGCACTCTGTTTGGACAATGAACGAAGTAAAACATATTTACTATGTATCTATTGATAGTATAGAAAAACGTAGCGATGAAATAAGAGTCAGTTATTCTGGAGATAAAATAACAACACTTGAAAATATAGTTCCTTCTTTTGAGATTCTTTTTAGCACTACTAAACAAATAGATAATTTTATGGATACATTTATGGAAAATTATAAAGATAATATAAATAAAATTTTTGAAGAAGAAAATTTCAATCTGTTGTATGAAAGCTTTATTAAAGAATTATACAGAGATAAAAAAGATGATATTAGTATCGAAGATGATGAAGATGATGACGATACAGAACAAAGTGGCGGAATAAATGAAAGAATGAATATTGATACAAATGAAGGAACGAATATTCCTGAAAATATAAATAATGAAGAAATTTTAAAAATATTTAGAGGAGTTAATTATAAAATTTATGGTGTAAGACCAATATCTGAAAAAAAACTAATCGACGTTAAAATAAAAAAAAAGATTAAATTTTATTCTGATGTATTTATTGAAATACTTAAAAAAATGTCTAAATCAATTTCACCAGAAATTCATCCTGATTTTCAGTACTCAAAAAGTTCACTATATGATGAAAATACTTCTATCAATGATAGAATTAAAAATGTTAATGAATTATTCAAACAGTCTGAACTTAATATTTTAAAAATACTTAATCAAGATATTTCGCAGGTCGAAAATGTAAATAATTATTGCAACGGTATTATAGAAGACAATTATATCATAAAACAGTTTGGTAATGTTAATGACATGAGCATTTTACCAAATATTGATGATGTAATGAATAGTTTAAATTGTTCTGATAATTGTAATATAATTAGAGATTCCGGTTTAAAGAATGAATCTGATGATACAAGTGATAATATAATTGATGACACAAATAATGAGTTAGGCGATGATACTAACGATAATGAAAATGTAAAACAACCATGTCAACAAAGAATAGACAAATATATGAAAGATATTAACAAATATTATCCTTATAAGTTTCAAATTGTATCCGGTGTAGTAGATAGCTCTCCGTTAGGTGGAGAGAATATGCCTGAATTTTTTCCACCAGAAATTGATATATTTATGACAATTTTTGGTAAAGATGGTAATTTAACAGGTGCTATAGTAAGAATGACATTTTTAAAACAAGTCTTAAAAAATATTTTAAATAAAAAAAATGGAGCATCTGTTTATTCACATTTTATTTATGTTGACTTTGATGAAATAGATATGAAGGCATCAATGCCTGATGGATGGAAAAAAAATTCAGATACATATCCACTAGCACTCAAAAATTTACTTAATTATGTAGTTGATAACACTGTATTTTTGCCAAGTTTAACAGATGATTTTTTAAGCAATTTTGAATTAATATTAAAAGATAATACAACTAATCATTTACAAAAGAAAGAATTTGCTGATATGCCAAACAATCTTAATAACACTACATCTGAACCGCGAAAGAGATGGTTTTTCTATTTATCTGATAACTCGGGACCTTCCGTTGCAAAAGGAATCAATGATTATTGTAATGAAACAAAATTAGGGAAATTAAATGATATCAAAGACGATACCTCAATTATTAGTGAAACTATTATAAGAATAGCTCAAAAAATATATAGAGATCCACTTAATACTAAATTAAGAGATATTTTTATCCAAGAAAGTGCAAATGTAGATAGAAGTTACATTTTTGAAAGTATTTTTTTATATAGAATTAAATATGTTGGTGATAAAAGTAGATGCACAGATTCGTTATTTTTAAATAGAAATAAATTTGCCGAATGTTTGCAAATAACAGGAGATGAAAATGCTCATTTCACAGCATTAATGAATGGAGCTTCATCTATATACTCTCCACCAAGCAAATTTTGCTTATATTTAACACCATATTTTACTTATGGAAATGTAAATAATAATGAAACATCTAATTTAAATGGTAAATTTTTAATAAATTTACCTATTTATAAAAAATTATTATTAAAAGGTGAAAGTCCAACTGATAAAGGTGCTAATTCTAAAACTAAAGAAACTAACACTATCTCTGAAGAAAATGTTCAATATTATCATAAATTGTTTACAGGTAGGTATAATCCTTTAGATAAAATTAATGGTTACAAATCTTCGCCATTATATAAAAATCTTAAAAATGCGTTAGTATCAGCAATGAAACAAGGTATTTTATATGACAAAACTGACCCTAATGATACTGAAAAACAAAAAAATGCAGTTAAAAACGCAGCTAATTCTATTGAACATTACTTTTCAATTTATCGAGAGTTTGATAAAATTATTTCCGAAATTTTTAAACATACCAATAATTTTTTCAATACGGATGTAACACGTGAATTGAATGGCATCAAAAAAATATTTAATGAAATAATTTCACAACCTGATTATGATAAAATATTAAATGACATAAAGAATAATTTTTCAAAAATAATAGCAGGGGATAATAAAACTCTAATTAATCCATTAAATGAAAATGTTACTAAAATTAAGAATTTTTTTATAAACCAAACTAATCTGTCGCCAGAAATATTAGGTAAACTTAATAAAGTGAGCAATATTAATGAATTGTATACTATTTTAGCTCAAAATAATAACAGTTTACAAAATGATAAAACTCTAAAACAATCTGTAAAACAATCTGCCAACGCAGTAATATTTTTAAGTGAAATAAATAATTTATTAAATACATTAAACGTGATAAAACAAGAACAAGTAAAAGAAAACACAAAATTTAATGATTATAATGAATATTTTAATAGAATAATAGATATTAATAAAGTATTAAATCCAAGTAAAAAAGGAAAAAGAAAATCTGACAGTATAACACCATCAACAACAGCTGAAAGTATAACACCGCCTGAAAGTATAACACCGCCTGAAAGTATAACACCGCCTGAAAGTATAACACCAACAACAACAACAGCTGAAAGTATAACACCAACAACAACAGCTGAAAGTATAACACCAACAACAACAGCTGAAAGTATAACACCAACAACAACAGCTGAAAGTATAACACCATCAACAACAGCTGAAAGTATAACACCGCCTGAAAGACCTACAGAAGATATTTTTATACCAAGTAAATCAAAAAGACTAAAATATGGAAAACAATCTGCAGGCGGTTTAGAAGTTTATAAGGAATTTTATAAACAAAACCAAATATACATTTTAAAATCATTTGAAAAATTAATTACTGAAAATAATGACATCAACATTAAATATATTAATCAAGATAAAACCAATTTTAATTATCAAACTATAACTGACATTAATTCATATTGTGTAGCAATATTAATGCTTCAAATATATAAATCATTTACAGGTTATACACCAAAAATAAATTCAATTAATGATATAACCAATCAAATTAAACAATTAAATAAAACTAGTAGATTACAGGATGCTATTAATATTAGAAATTACTATTCACCAATCATTGATACATTTGTAGAAATGGAATATATGCAAATAAGTGTTATAGCTTATGTTTTGGGTTTATATGGAATAGAAGTTTCTGACAATGAGACTATATTATATAATCTAAAATATTGGTGCGATTCAAGTTATTATGTTATGTTGTATATAATTGACAATATTAATTCATTAAATTCACCAGCCCAAAAATTTTTAAACCAAATAGACATGACAAATTTTTATGCAATAACCCAAATTTATAATTTATTGGAAAATATAGATATAGATGAATTAAACATGTATTATAGTTTGCGTAATTATAAAAACGACTTACCATTTTTACTTGAAGATGACAAAGTAGATATTGATAGATATTTAGATATAATTGATAGTTATGAACGATTGTCTTTATTTTTAATTAAATTTTGTAATACTCTTCTCTCTACAATAACAAATAATCAGCTTACATATTCGTCAAATGGATTAATTGTTGATTTTAAACCTATAATAGATCAATTAGAATCTGAAGGATTAACACAACTGGTAGATTTTTTTAATAATATTCAAATAAACATTAATAATGGAGCGATGCTTTCATCTAAAATCGAAGAAATAAATGATATGCGTGAAACAAATGATTTTAACTACTTAATTAATACAGCAAATTTAATAACATCAAGCACAGAATCGAAATTATTGACACAACCAATTAAGAAGAGTGATATAAGACCAATAGATATAATGCAATTTAAACCAATGGATCAAAGTTTATTAAGTACTTCTTCTGCAGCTGGAGGTAGCAGTTTAAAGAATAAAAGAAAAAACACAAAAAAAACAAAAAACAATAAAATGAAAAATAATTGTTTAACAAGAAAAAAGAAATTGAAAGTTAAAAGAAATACAAGACGTCATTAAATTATTTACTGAATAATTGATTAAATAATTTAATTTACATACCAAATGTTGAAAAATCATTCAATACAGGAGCTGGTAAATAATCATTATTTATGGCATTATAATTAGGAACTTTTTTACATTCAAACGCTGGTTCAGGACATCTTGCACAAGCAGGACATGCAGGACATGGTTCTTGTCTTGGAACTACGCTGCTAGCAGGACATGCTGGACAAACAGGAGGTACAATTTGTGATTTTAAGATATATAGGTCTTCTTGACCAGGAGGGATTTGACTTCTTGGGATTCCTGCGGGTAAAGTGTCGTAATAATTTTGCGAAGTATTTCCAGCGACAGTGTTACCTTGTGGTCCTTGAGCATAATATGCTGTATTACCTTGTGGTCCAGTTATAGAACCAGCTGAACCTCCGTAAGGCCCATAATATTGGCTAGAAGAATAGTCATAATCATTATTTGTGGTACCTGCGACAGTGTTACCTTGTGGTCCTTGAGCATAATATGCTGTATTACCTTGTGGTCCAGTAACTGATCCAGCTGTTCCACCATAAGGTCCTTGGTAAGACATTGAATAAGGGGCTTGTTGAATTGAATAACCTGTACTTCCGTAATATTGTGTTGAAGTATCTGTAGTGATTTGTGAACCAGAAGTATTGTAATAATAAGTTCCAGATGAGGTGTTTACTTTAATAGCTTGCTGACCATTATCAGCATTTACTACAGTTGCAGTTGCACCATCAGGTCCATAATAAGTTGTAGCTGTTCCATTCATTCCATAATAATTAGTATAACTTTCTACACTAGATGAAGAAGCGTCTGTTGCATTAAAAGTTACTGGTGTAGAAGAGTTAGGTAATGTTATTTGCAATGATTGAGACCCATCGCTATTTGATACGACAGTTGCGGTTCTACCATTTTGTCCATAAAATGTTGAACCAGGAGACAATTGAGTTGATGAACCAGTATAATGATTATAGTTATCGTATTGATTTCTAGAAGCAGTGGATGCTCCAGATGATGATTGTAAACCATTTCCATTTCCATTTACATCAAATGTTCCGGAAAATTTACCTGAAAATCCTTCTCTGCCGCAATTACCTCCTAAAAAGGAACATAAGACAAGGCCTAACAATAAAATTAGGAATAGAAATAATGCTTCAGTATTCATTGTATAATTTATATAGTGAAAAAATTTAATTTTAAATAAAATTGAATTTAATATATAAGAATATACTAATATTATATAATCATAATGAAAACTGATTACGAAGTAGCTGAAATAATTGACGATTCTTCAGATGAAGAAGAATATATTCTACAACCAAAGGTAACTTCGCTACAAAAGCCAAAAAAAATGAAGGTGATTAAAGAAAAACCCAAAAATATATTAAAAAGTTGTCATAATGAAGATGAAAAAGTTTATGAAATTGGCGTTGATGAAGCTGGAAGGGGTCCGTTATTTGGAAGAGTATATACTGCAGCAGTTATTTTACCTAAAGATGATTCGTTTGATTTCACAAAAGTAAAAGACAGCAAAAAATTCCATTCAAAAAAGAAGATTGAAGAAGCAGCAGAGTATGTTAAGCAAAATGCCTTAGCATGGCATGTAAGTTTTGAAGACGAGAAAAAAATAGATGAAATAAATATATTGCAAGCGACCCAAATGTCAATGCATACTTCAATTGATGAAGTGAGAAAAAAATACAATAAATGTATGAAAGAAAAGGGAAAAAAAGAGAAAAATGATTATAATTATAGTTTATTGATTGATGGTAATTATTTTAATCCAATTACATATTTAAATAAAGAGACAAATAAAATCGAAATAGTTCCCTACATGACTGTAGAGGGAGGTGACAACAAATATGCTTCTATTGCGGCGGCATCTATTTTGGCTAAAGTTGAACGCGACCGTTATATCGATCAGTTGTGCGAAGAGAATCCTGAATTAGCTGAGTATTATGGTATTGATTCTAATAAAGGATATGGTGCAAAACGTCATATAGATGGAATAAAACAACATGGTATAACAATTTGGCATCGTAGAAGCTTTGCACCTTGTAAAAATTATGTTTAATTACTTGTCTTTAATAGATGCGACTTTTAATATGTTTTTAATTATTTTTTCTTTTTTATTATCGTCTGTTTCCATAACTTCTATTACAAGCTTATCGTGAATGTCAGATTGTTTCGAAGAAGAATTATTATATTCTGGATATTTCTCTCGAAACTGAGGAAGTAATCTTATATTTTTATCTGCTATTTTATTGATTGCTCTCTTCAATTTGCTTTTCTTTTCATCTTCCTTACTCCATTCGCCTTGATCTTTGATATACATTGTTTCTCTTTTCTTGTCTGTGCAATGTATAGGTCTCTCTGTTTCATCTAGGTCATTTAAGTTTTTCACAATTATTTTCGAAATACCTTCCACATATCCTAATTCACCTACATCCATCAAATCGCTTAGTTGTAATTTAATGGAATCTACAAAGTCAGTAATATTCATAGCATTTTTACAAGTCTCATTTAAAAAAAATTGTAAATTGAATGATTTGTTATGAGAATTTGTTGTATTGTGTGAATTGGTATAAGTTCCATTTTCAAGAATCATCATTAATTTAGCATTTTGTTCGATAAGTGTCTTGATGAGTTCATCTTTATCAATTTCACCTTTTTTTTCTTTATTATCATTTGAGTTAACACAATATTTATTATGTCTCCATAATCCAGTTCTATCGTTATATTCTTTTCCACAATTATTGCAGCAAAATATTTTATTTGCCCCTTTTTGCCCTTTTTTTGTTGCTAAAAAGTTGCTATTTGTTGCCTTCAAATGTTTAGATGTTAAAATATGACGTTCCCAACTATATTTTTTACAGCATTTATAATGACAAACTATACATTCATAACATATTTGCCCTTTATTTGCCCTTTTTGCCCCTAAATCGTTGCTTAATGTTGCCATTTATCTCTATTGAGAAAATATTTTTAAGTTTTTTTTTAAAAATATCATAACAAAAAAAAATTTTTTGGTTTAATTTCTGACGATAATTTTTCAATATCAAGACAATTTTTTTTCTCAGTAAGAAGCTTTTTGCCTACCCATTTTTGGACATTTTTTTTGTCCATTTTTGAAAAGCCAAAATACTTTTGTGTTTTTGAGTCGTTTTCGCGATACTTCATGTGTAGGGAGGTTTTTCGTCCGAAAATCCGAATATTTAAAGAATTCCCCTTCATGATGTAGTGCATTCGTCTTTAAATAGGTTAAATAAATATATTAATTTAAAATTGAAAAATTAATACATCAAATAAATTACTTATAAACAAAGACTTAAACGCTTAGTAAATTAATAAATAAATGAGATTTTTAGTATTTGACACAGAAACTACCGGTTTACCACAAACCAAATTTATCAGTCCATATACACTGCATCAATGGCCTCATATTGTTCAATTCAGCTATGTAATTTATGATGCCTCATTAAATAACATCGTTGAATCAAAAGATTATATTGTGAAAATTCCTGAAAGCATTTCAATTTCAGAAGAATCAACTAAAATTCATGGTATTACAAATGAAATGTCTATAACCAAAGGCGTTCCTATAAATGAAGTATTAAATGAATTCTTTTACTACTTAAGAGGGGTTGATAAATTAATTGGTCATAATATAGAATTTGATGTAAATATGATCAAAGTAGCATTATTGAGACTTATTAACAATAATTCTCTTACCAAGGAACAACTTAAAATCTATAAATATGATTTTCATTATCTAACAAATTATCAGCATATCTCATGCACATTGAAAGACTCAATTCAATTTTGTAATATTCAACTAATCGATAAAAATGGTAAACCATATTTAAAATATCCTAAGCTAATTGAATTGCATGAAAAATTATTTAATAAAACACCTACAAATTTACATAATTCATTTAATGATATATTAGTGACTTTAAGATGTTTTATGAAGCTAAAACATGATGTCGATTTATACAATGAATGCTCTTCATTTAAAAAATATTCAAATTTAATAGGATTAACTTAAATTATTTATTTTGAATTTATTATTGTATAAATATTATATATGACATCAATATATAATAGTTCTGACTTGTTTTCTTTTTTGTCAAGTTACGATAACGTATGTTATATAGAAAATAGTATAGATATAACACAAAATATGCGTTCTCAAAATTCAAATAAAAAAATGTTAAGCAATGCTTCAAGAAAAATTAATATTAAAAAATAGATGCTCCAGATGAAATTATTATGGATTTTGATATTAGCAAAGATATGTCATACATTATCTATACAAATAGATATGATCCATATTCTAGGCAAAATACATTATTTCCAAATTTAGCAGATTTTATTGATGAAAATATTGTGGCAGGTGATAAACAAGAAAATGACCGTCTCATTGCATGCAAATGGAGTGATCTAGATGACGACGTGTTTGACCAATGGGGTTTTTTTTTCTTATATGATGTATTATCTGGAAAATATTATTTTCCATTGTTATCTCCATTAAATCAAGACGATGGAGTTCTAACTACTCAAACGTTTACAGCATTTGGAAGAACATTTACTATTATTCATGGATGGGCAACATATGGAGTATTTAAAATGAAAATAACTGTAAATGACTCACTACCATTTAGATTTGGTGCATACGGAGATATGGGTTCTGATGGAGATGAAGTAGTAGAAGATTTAACTCATCCATATACCAAAAATGGAAATAATTTAACATTATATTATCGCAAAGATGCTGAAGACGATAGTGATTATGAAATATTATATTCTTATTTAATACCTACAAAACTAATTGAAAATACTGAGAAAAAATATGATGTATATTACGATTCAGATGATATGTCTTTAATATCCAAACCTGTTACAGAAGGTTTATATGTATATTTTGCAAAAACAAATAATGCAAAGAATTTTGTCATTAACGATTTAGTTTTGTAATATATAATAAATATATAATTACTTTTTATATATTTATTTTAATTTTTTTAAGCTGAACACATTTCACAAATTTCATCATCTTGTTCTTCTGTTTGATTTTGTTGTTCAGGTTCAATTGTAAACTGCTGAGCTTGATGTTTTGCTTTTCTTCTTAGATAATAAATACCTGTCTTTAATCCCTTCTTCCAAGAGTAGAAATGCATTGATGTTAAGGTGTTATATGTAGGGTCTTCAACCCATAAGTTCAAACTTTGACTTTGACAGATGTAAGCACCTCTATCCGCTGCCATATCAATAACATGTTTCATTGGAATTTCCCAAACAATTTTATATTTGTTTCTGATGTGTTCAGATAATATTGTTAGCTGCTGAATAGAACCCTTATTCGCAATAATATTATTTTTAATTTGTTCGTTCCAATAACCTAACTCAATAAGCTCTTTCATTAAATATTTATTTACGACAACAAATTCACCAGCTAAAGTGCGACGACTATATAAGTTGCTTGTGAACGGTTCAAAACATTCATTGAAACCTAAAATTTGTGATGTAGAAGCAGTTGGCATAGGAGCAACTAATAGAGAATTGCGTAGTCCATGAGTTTTAATTGATTCTTTTAGAGAAGCCCAATCATAACGGTCAGAAGGTGTTGTAGACCACATATCAAATTGAAGAATTCCTTGTGAAGCTGGTGAACCTTCGAAAGAACTATATGTACCCATTAAATTCTTAGATTTACGTATAAGTGGATATTCATCTTCACCAATAAAATCAAGTAGATTAAACCTACCAGAAGATGATAACTTATTGATTATATCACATCTTTCAATTGATATTTCATTACTTCTCTCTAAAGCTGCATGATAAATAGTCTCAAATATTAGTTTATTTACTTCTTTCGCTTCTTCTGAATGAAATGGAATGTCCATAAGAACAAATGTATCTGCTAATCCTTGAACACCAATACCAATTGGCCTATGTTTCATATTACTTCTTTTTGTCTTTTCAGTAGGATAGAAATTGATATCAATAACCTTATTCAGATTATTAGTGACAACTTTAGTTACTTCATGAAGCTTAACGTAATCAAATTTCTTGGTAGATTGGTCGACGAATGTTGGCAGTGCAATTGATGCGAGATTACAAACAGCAGTCTCATTTTCGTCTGAGTATTCGATAATTTCGGTACAAAGATTTGACGACTTAATAGTGCCGAGGTTTTGTTGGTTTGATTTCGTGTTAGCAGAATCTTTGTAAAGCAAATATGGTGTCCCTGTTTCCATCTGAGCATCCAAAATCTTAAACCATAAATCACGAGCATTAACTGACTTTCTAATTTTTCCTTCAGATTCATATTTTTCATAAAGCTCAATAAACTTTGCACCATAAACATCACTTAATCCAGGACATTCGTGAGGACACATAAGAGACCATTTGACATTATTCTTTACTCTCTCCATGAATAAATCTGAGATCCATAATGCATAAAAAAGATCGCGAGCTTTTATTTCTTCGTCTCCATGATTTTTTTTCATCTCTAAAAATTCTTCGATATCAGCATGCCAAGGTTCTAAATAAATAGCAAATGATCCATTACGCTTATTTCCACCCTGGTCAACATATCTTGCTGTATTATTAAATACACGTAACATAGGAACTAATCCATTAGATGTCCCATTTGTACCTTGAATATGTGTTCCCTTTGCACGGATATTATGAATATGTAGTCCAACTCCACCAGCCCATTTTGAAATATGTGCACAATCTTTTAATGTATTAAAAATTCCATCAATGCTATCATCTTCCATAGCGACTAAATAACATGAACTCATTTGAGGTCTAGGAGTTCCAGCATTAAATAATGTTGGCGTAGCATGTGTAAAAAACTTCTGTGACATTAGGTCATAAGTTTCTTTTACAAGATTTATCGAATTAGGATTTTCAATATCTCCATGAATTCCGATAGCAACTCTCATCCACATATGTTGTGGTCTTTCTACAACCTTATTACCTACTCTAAATAAATATGCTCTCTCTAAAGTTTTAAAACCAAAATAATCTATAAGATAATCTCTATCATAATTAATGATTTCATTTATTGTATCTCTATATTGTTGTGTAAAATCCCAAAATTCTTCTGATATTAATGGTCTACTTTCTCCATGAACATCTTTGAACTCATATAATTCTTCCATGACAGATGTGAATGTTTGACAAGTATTTTTCTGATGATTTGAAACAACAATTCTTCCGGCTAAAACTGCATAATCTGGATGATTGGTTGACATAACTGCGCATTGCTCAGCCGCTAATTCATCTATCTTTGAAGTGGGAATTTTATCGAATAATTGGTCAATTACTTTCATGACGAGCGATTGATAATTAATATGAATACCTGCTTCTTGACCTAATTTTCTAATTCTATTTAAAATCTTGTCAAAAGTCAAATCTTCTAGCTGTCCATTTCGCTTAATCACACGCATCTCCGTTGTATTGTCCATAGTTATTATATACTATCATACAATAGTTTTAAACTGATTTTCTATTAATTTAAAAAAATGATATAATTAATTAATATAAATATAAAAGTATAATTATTAAATGTCGCTAAGTGTATCACACGTTAACGTTCCAGAAGGTTTCGAATTTTCAGTTAAGATGCGAACAGATGATTCTTTATTAGGAGCAATCAGCAAATATTATAATCCAAAACGACTTATACTAATCAGTAACAATACTTATGCTATTCCTGATACAGGAATTTACACTTGGGATACTATTGATTGTTGGGTTTATAATCAAGAAAAACAAGGATATATGGTATTATATTTTAAGTCAATTGAAGAATATAATATCTTAGTAGAAATGATTAATTTAAAAGGAAAAAGAGCCTTGGAAAAAATTCAGAATAAATTATTTAGATATGATCCTCGTAATGGATGGGTTAATACAGAAACTTATACTACATTCGATGAAAGCAACTTGATTGGGTATGAACATTATTTTAAGACAATTGAAGCAGAAATTGCTAGTCATAAAAAGAATCAAATGTTACTTAAGTCTATTGGAGAGTTTAAGAGCTTAAGCTATTTGTTATATGGTATTCCTGGCACCGGAAAAACCACTCTAATTAAGGCGTTATCATCTAAATATAATATGGATGTTTACGTTGTAAACTCTATTCATGCTAAGAGTTCAAATATCGGAAATCTATTAAATCCTGTAAAAAATGGTTCGAAATCAGTACTCTTACTGTTTGAAGATTTCGACAGATTCATTGTAAGAGATGATAATAAAGAATTGATGGGATTAATTTTGAATGCAATGGATGGGTTTGATGATTCTGGTAATACTATTAGATTCTTTACGGGAAACGACTGCGAGGTAATCTTCCAAGAAAAAGCATTAATTAATAGAATTAGTGGAAAATATAAATTTGATTATCCAACTTTTGAAATGTTTAGAGCAAAGTTATTAAAGCTTGCTGCTATTGCTCCACAACCATTTGATGTAGAAAAAGTTAACCAATTTGTTTTAATGATTGTTGATAAAAATCTTACATTAAGACCATTTACAAGTTATTGTTTGAGATATTTATTTAATAAAAATAATTTAGATGATATGATTGAAAATGTAAATAGTTTAATTGAAGGAGTATAAATATATATAAATTAAAAAATATAAATTATATATATGAATCAACTAATTTTTTTACTTTTATTAATAATATTAGCTCTTGGATTGCCATTAGTATTTAACATTTCAAATATAGTTGAAAAATTTACGAATTATTCTTTAGACCAAGCTTCCGGTAATTTTCCAGATGCACAAACTCAATTATTACTCCAAGATACTTTTCCTCCAATAGGTAAGAATCAAATATCAAACGATGATTCTAGCAAAATTTGGTGGCATTATCCAACTTTCGAGTTAGGTTCATATGATCAAATAACAAATAATATAAGATATCCAAATAATCCAGATGTCGGAAGATGTACACCTGCTTCAATGTGTGGTGCATTATATCATGATAAAATTATAGGTGATAATTATGTAAAACCATTACCTCCTGTTCTATCTGATTCAGGAACGCGAGTTGGTTATTTTACTACTGATGAACAACTGATAACTAGTTTACCATATAGAACTGATATGCAAAATATTTTATATTAAGTATATATGAACAACAATTCTCCCGCAAATTCATCATCTGATTCTTTTTATGATATTAGCATAGAAAGCAATTCGATAGAAGAGAATTTTACAAATAGAATTGCACAAATAAGACGCGAAAATTCAAGAACATTTATAATATGTAAATTTAAATCATTTGTTATTTTTATATTATTATTTTGTTTAATATCTTACATTATTTATAATTATTACTACAAAATAGCAAATGGTTTAAATAAGGCTATTTTATAGCTTAACAACCTTTAAAAAACAGGTTTCTTCACTAACATATGGTTTAAAATTTTGTGGTTCTTTTTTTGCCTTTTTATTGGGTGCTCTATGTTCATAGCCAGTGACGCGTTCTTCTTCAATAATTTTCCAAACCTTTTCCAATTGACAAACATTATTTTTAAACCATTCTTTATTCCTCAAAACAAGAACACAGCTTAATTTCTCAAGTTTCCAATAAATAAACTTTAGAAATATATAATTATATGGTTCAGATTCATATTTTTTAACGATTGATTCTTCCCAACCACTTATATCATATGGTGTCCATAATTTTAATGGCATGTATTCATAATGTGGTATACCTTCGCTAGTATGAAAATGAACAATAATTCCTTTATAACTTCCGTCTTTTGTCGTAACATAACTATTAAACTCTTCGCCGTTAAATGATGCTAAAGCTGAATCATTGCGATAACTTTGATAATCTGGGTATTCTGTGAATTTTGTCTCCAAAAAGTCACACTCATCAAGATCACAAACTTCCATCTGTAATTGCATTTGAACCCAGTATTCCTTCTTTGGTATTCCATTAATCTCTCTATTAACAATATTCTTGATTTCAAGCATACGTCCAAAACGACCGGTATTCGATTGAATAATGATTCCATCTGGTGATGCACCGATAAATTTATAAACTGGATGTTGAATACAACCAAAATCTTCCACTTTCGAACTATACATGTGCTCATAAATCATAACAGATAAGGGTTCATATTTCTGTCCCCAATGCAAAGTAGTATTCGTATTTACCATCTTAACTTCATCGTCAATAGGTTCTGATGTGAAATCTTTTAAGGGTTGACATTTTTCATAAATAAGTTGGTTTATTGTATTTTGACTTTCAAAAGCTTTCCAAGCATTACTTGCTGTTATTAAATTCCATCTAAATTGATACCATTCAGGAGTTCTTTGAACTGGTTGGGGAATTTCTCTTAAATGTTGGATTTTTTGCTCTATTATATTTATTTCTTTTTCATCTGCTTCAGATGCTTCATCGTCTTCATTATTTTCTAACGAACGTTCCGGATGAAAAGTAGTAATGTAAATGTTGAATGCGTCTTCAAGTAGATCATTCATGTCATGTTCAATATATTCACTATCCAAAATATGTTCTTCCATTTGAACATAAAATATTTCTTTAATTTCTTCTAATAAAATGTCATGAAAATTTGGCTCGGAAATTGCTGTAGGGTTTTCATTCATAAATTCTTCCATAAGATGAAAAGCAGTTTCAACAAGCTCGATAGCATAAACCTCTGTAAAAACAGACGGCTCATCCTCAAATTCTAATGTATCCATTATATCCTCTAATGTCTCTAAATCTGAAATAAAAGTTGTCATACTATATATCTTGTTTATATCTTTTTAATATAATATTTTGTTATATTAAAATTAGCCTAATTTTTGTACCATATTTGCAGTATTGAGCACTCCTTTACCAGACGCAACATCGAAGTCATTTGTTGCAAGAAATCCACCACTTGATCCTTGTATCACGTCAAAAAAACAGTCTGTATTATTAGAATCATACAATAATGGTTGAATAGAATTATATCTATTTGCAAGTGATGTATAAGTATGTCTTCTATTATTTAATCTGTGCTGTGTTAATATAGACATCATTCCTGCATATATTGGTGCAGCCAAAGAGGTTCCACCTGTTGTATATGCTCTATTATTTATAATTATATAACAAGGTGTATTTGGGTCTGCTACACACCCAAAATCAGGAGATATTCTTTTATTATTAGTTGTTATAGTAGGTTGATAAGGAGGTTTGTTGAATGATTTTGAATAACCACATCCAGCATTTGACCAAACTACCTCTGATACTCTATTAAAAGAACTATTTAAACTTAAACTCGTTCCTCCAATCGACAAAACATTTGTGCAACATGAAGGAACTGATACTCTACTATTATTTCCACTTGATGCTACATAAATAGTATTTGGATTGTTAAAAAAATTATCATATGCACCTAAATTACCAATATCTTCTGCTCCCCATGACATACTCATTACATCTGTGTCGATTGCTGGTCTAAAATTGTTTCGATTATTTGCAAAACTAACAGCATTTAACATATCTCTAGTTGAATTTGACGCAGCTAAAACAATTCTTATTTGTGCGTAAGGATTAACAGCATATATCCATTGAGCATTTAATGTTACTTCAACAGCCCAATTTGCGACGAAACGTCTTGAAAAATTATGTATTGTATAATTACATGGTGGCAATTTAAACACTCTTCCAAATGATGCTATATCACGAGCTAAATAAGGATTATTAAATGCTGCAATAATAGTAACTATAGGTCTTCTAATATTTCGAATAGGAATTATATTATTTATTGAATATGCTGCTCTAATTTGATTTGGTGTAAATGGTCCATACGAAATGGATTTTAATCCAATATCATCTTCTGTTGGATACTCATCAACAATGTCTTCAATCAGTATTTCATCAGGATTAAGTATATGATAATTTTCAAATGTAGTTATATTTATCGGACTATTGAATACACATTTTAAAGTAATATTTAAATCTTTAGAATTAACATTACAATATTTAAACTTACGAGATATTGAGCCTAGTGTATTTTGCATTTTACCTAATGAAACAGATGATGTAGTTCTACCGCTAGTTTGATTACTTCTATTTGTGTTAAAACCTAATTTCATACAATATATAAATATTTAATTATCATCTTCCTCTTCAGAATCTGAATCAGCTATTTTAGCAATATCCTTTTTTCTTAATGTTCCTTGGCTTGTTTTTTTTGGTGCTAAAGATTTAAGTGTTGATACGCGTTTTTCAATATTTTTCAATGTAAAATGCTTACTTGGTTTACTATAATATAATGCTGGTATATCTTTTATTTTACCATTATCTTTATCATAAATAACATCTTTAACACGTTGTAATTTTTTGCGATCAATGCAATCTTTTAAAAATGTAAGTAAGGTTTCCCCTTCATCATCAGACAACTCATTCACTTCTTTATAAGTTGCAACATATTCTTGTAATTTTTTCATTTTAATAGTTTTATTAAGCTTACACCATGGTTCATTTACATTATTATTCTTTTCATTCTCTAAGAATTTATCTAAATTAGATAGATCATTTGATGATTTTGTTTCATGCAAAGATACACCATTTAAGAGCATAGTTTTATATTTAATATTTTTAAGTTCTTGGCATACATTAGTTGTGGATAAATCTTCCATATTACTATAATATAATATATTGTATTAAGTTTAACTCAGTTTTGTAAAATATATATTTATTGATGTATATTTATATCAATTTCATTAAATATACATTTAAATATATTATAAGTATTTAATATATGGAATTGAAAAGCATTATGTTTACGAAATCTGTTAAAAAACAATTGGTAGAAGACCATAAAAAACATAAAGAACGAAAAAGAGTTATAGCTGAGAATTGGAAATTTACAGCAGAAGATTATACTTATGTAAATCAATTTGAAACACTTAAATCTATAAAAACAAATAATTACAACCACATAGATGATAAATCAAAAATAATTTTGCAACAAATCAATAAAAAAATATATGGATATAAACAACAAGATATCATTAAAAAACTTTTAAATCTTGAAAAATTTATTGACTTAGAATCTGTAATAAATAAATTGATAGAATGTGAGTTAAAATGTTATTATTGTCAATGTGAAATGAATGTTCTATATGATATTTCGAGAGAAATGAAACAATGGACAGTTGATAGAATAGATAATGATCTAGGTCATAATGCAGACAATTTTTATGTAGCTTGTTTGGAATGTAATTTAAAAAGAAGAAGAAGGAGTGATGATAAGTTTTTTTTCACAAAACAAATGAAATTAGTAAAAGTTCCTGAAGATAATACTTCGTTAGTTTAATAATATTAAATAATCATATAATATTATTAAATAATGGAATGCAGAAAATGTTTAGAAGAAAACAGATCGTCAATTGAAAATAATGGATATAGTTATGGATATATTGGTGTAGAAAATAATTGCCAACGACACAATAGGATAAGTAATGAACAACATAACTCGAGTCATCTATTGAAATGGACAGATGGACTTCCTTATGAAAGGTCAAGAAGGATGAAGCATCAAATTCAGATGGAAAATGAAGAGTTTAGTAAAACTATGGAAACCACTGCATATACGTCATCGCTACATCACGATGAAAATACATGGGATATTTTAAATCACTCTCTTTCTGGAGTAGGTTTCAAAGTTTCAAATAAGAGGGAAGAATTGGGCGACAAACTTGCTAACCGAGAAATGATTCAACAAATCGGATTTAATCCTTTTTTAGGTCAGACAAATTATGTTGATGATATTTCAATAAGAGATCAATTTTTAAAACCTGTTAATACAACTCAGGGAGAGAAGTCTATTTAAGCTAATGATTTTGTACACATAGAGTAAAGTAATCTATTAACAAAATAAGCAATAAAGATGTTAAATAAGACTAATACTCCATTAGTAATCATTCTAAAATTGAGAGATTTAAAATGTTGTATAATGAATAATAATTCGCTACCTAATACTAAAATAAGTGTTACAAAAAATATAACAGAAATAATTAAAAAATAAACACATGCACTTTTATCCAAAGGACCAAAATAATTAGTCATAAATTCTGCCATTATATATTATATAAAGTTTTAAAAATATAATAATATTTGTTATAAACTACTTAAATAAGTTTTTAATAATTTACATAAATGACAACTGTAAACTATACTACACAAAATGAATTACTATTAAATAATTTATTGGTTTTTTATAATAAGGATGACAATTTGGCAAAAATGTTAAAAATTATTACAGGCGAGTCTAAAATTTCGCTTAGAATAGTAGACTGGTTTACGACTAATTATGCTAAAAAACATTTTACACTTTATAACTTAACAAATTCATTAAATGAAGTAGTAAGATTTAAGGTTTATTTCGATTATAAGTTGAAATTAAAAGCATATAGTAAAGCTAGATTTGATCCTTTTTGTAGATGGGAGAGAATAAGTATTCCATATAAAGATGACACATCAATTGAAACAACAATTGGTCAACTAAATTTTTTTAAATGGGCTCTTGAAAATAAAGTTATTGATTATATTGATGAACATTATGATATAATTGAAAAGGATATGAATAATCGAAATAGCACTTCAAAAAGAAAAGAAATATTGAACGATAATTCGAAGACACGAAAAAAAAGAGAAGAACTATCTGTTTCCGCTACAAAAAGTATAAAGAAAGAGGAGGTTGAAATTGTTGTTAAATTTAATTAGTAGATGCTTTCGTTTTTAGTTTATAAATTATTATTTTTAAAACTTAAAATAATAACTTACATAATAATTAATGGGAAATTCACAATCATCGTCAATAAAAATAAATTATGAAGATGTACAATTTATAATAAAAAATCCAGAAGGTCATTTATTAATAAATACTCTCTCTAATGCAGAACAACATTGTTTAATAGTAAATACAATAAATATAAATAACGAAGAAAATATCATAAATAGTTGCATTAAAAAGGGAGCAAAAGGAATAAAAATAATAATATATGGAAAGAATTGTAATGACGAAAAATTATATAACAAATATAATCAGCTAACTTCTCTCGGATTTCATAATGTTTATATATATACAGGTGGTCTATTTGAATGGTTAATGTTGCAGGATATTTATGGAGAGAAAGAGTTTCCAACAACAAAAAAAGATTTAGACATATTAAAATATAAACCAAATAAAGTATTAAATGTGCCCCTTTTGGAATATTGATTAGTTTCTTTAAGTAGTTAAAATAATATATTTAAAATACCTACTTAAAGCCGTTGCACTACATGATGAAGGGAAAATTATGATTTTTTGAAAAAAAGGTTCAAAAAACCTCCCTACACATGAAGTATTGCGAAAACGATTCAAAAACACAAAAGTATTTTGGCTTTTCAAAAATGGACAAAAAAAATGTCCAAAATCGGATAGCCGAAAACACTCTTACTGACCGAAAATTTCGTCTAGATAAAGAAATAATATGGTCTCCTTTTAGACCATAAATTTTTTATTTTATGATGATAATTTTTAATATTTTTTGAGAAAAGTATTTAGGCATTTTTTTTATTTTCCATATAGTATATAAATGGAAATGCCGAAAATGCCAAAAAATGCCGAGTTTTATTGTAATCTTTGTGATTTTAAATGCTATAAAAAAAGCAACTACGAGATTCACTGTAAAACGAAAAAACATTACAATCGTGTTAATGGAAAAGATATGGAAAATGCGGAAATTAAAAAAAATGCAGTCTATGAATGTAAATGTGGTAAAATATATAACAATGCTTCTGGTTTGTGGAAACATAAACAAAAATGTAATCAAAAAAAAGAACCAGAAAAGGAAAGGGAAAAGAAAAAGGATGAACCAACAGATAAAGAACTCATTATGATGTTAATTAAGGAAAATTCTGAATTAAAAAATTTGGTTATAAAAGTTTTAGAAAATAACACAAATACTAATTCATATAATACTACTAATTCACATAATCACACCAATTCTCATAACAAAGCTTTCAATTTGAATTTCTTTTTAAATGAAACATGTAAAAATGCTATGAATATTACGGATTTTGTAGACTCTATAAAATTACAGCTGAGTGATTTGATGGAAGTAGGTGAGCTAGGATACGTAGAGGGTATATCAAAAATAATAGTGAAAAACTTAAATAATTTAGATGAGACAGAACGACCTATACACTGCACAGATAAGAAACGAGAAACCATGTATGTAAAAGACCAAGGAGAATGGCAGAAAGAAGATGAAAAGAGAAGCAGGTTGAAGAAAGCAATCAACAAAATCGCTGACAAAAATATAAGATTACTTCCAAAGTTTCGAGAGAAATATCCAGACTACGGAAATGCTTATTCAAAGCAATCAGATGTTCATGATAAACTAGTGATAGAAGTAATGGAAACAGATGATGAAAAGAAAGAAAAAATAATTCATAATATATCAAAAGTGACAACTATAAAATGAAAGTGTTGCACCAGTGTAATGGGCTTATACTTAAGTCAAGTCAAGATTGATTGTATAAATTGATTTAAGACATAGAATTTGACAATATTACATAAAACAACTAAATCTGAAAAATGAAAAGTATTTTGACTTTTCAAAAATGGACAAAAAAAATGTCCAAAATCGGAAAGCCAAAAAAAGTCCTTACTGACCGAAATTTTCTGTGACGATGTTGAAAATTTATGGTCAGAAATTGCATTAACATAAAAATAATTGTTATTGTATTTTTTTTGAAAAAAACTTAAAAATATTTTCTCAATGGAAATAAATGGAAATTTTAGGAAACAAAACCGCCGACAAATCGACAAATATATTTTATTGTGAATTATGTGATTATAACACGTCTCATAAAGGACATTATAAAGAACATCTAAATAGCTTGAGACACTGTAAACGGAAACAAGACGGAAACATTGGAAACAAAATCGACGACAAAATCGACGATATTGAAAAATTATCATGTAAAAATTGTAATAAATTATTTAAATCGCGAGCTGGATTATGGAAACACTCTAAAAAATGTTATCAAAAAGAAAAAACTGGCGAAGAATCATCATATAAAAATGATAAAATAATTGAATACCTTATGCAAGAAAATAAGGAAATTAAAGAAATGATTTTGGAAATTGTCAAAAATGGTACAATGAGCCATAGTCATAATACTACTCACACTAATTCTCATAACAAAGCTTTCAACTTGAATCTCTTTTTAAATGAAACGTGTAAAAATGCGATGAATATAACTGATTTTGTGGATTCCATAAAATTACAGCTGAGTGATTTGATGGAAGTAGGTGAGTTAGGATATGTAGAAGGGATTTCAAAAATAATTGTGAAAAACTTAAATAATTTAGATGAGACAGAAAGACCGATACATTGCACAGATAAGAAACGAGAAACAATGTATGTAAAAGACCAAGGAGAATGGCAGAAAGAAGATGAAAAGAAAAGCAGGTTGAAGAAAGCAATCAACAGAATTGCTGATAAAAACATAAGACTACTTCCAAAGTTTCGAGAGAAATATCCAGACTACGGAAATGCTTATTCAAAGCAATCAGATGTTCATGATAAACTAGTGATAGAAGTAATGGAAACAGACGATGAAAAGAAAGAAAAAATCATCCATAATATATCAAAAGTAACTAGTATAAAAAAAATTGAATAATTTATGTTGATTGAATAATTTATGTTGATTTAACAAGATAATTATCGATTGCCATATTTGACAATTCATCAGCTCGTTTATTTTTATTTCTTAATACATGACAATACTCAATATTTTCAAAATACTTTTCTAATTCTTTTGCTTGATCATAAAGCAAAATCAAATTTTCTGAACGACATTTATATAAGCCTTTCATTTGATTAATAACAAGCAAACTGTCGCCTTCTACTTTTAAATGTTTGATATTAAAAGCTTTTGCTTGCTGTAATCCTAAAATTAATCCAGCATATTCTGCATGATTATTTGTAGCATTCTCTCCAACAAAGAAACGTTCAGACCATATTTCTTTATCAAAATGATAAATAACAGCACCTGAACCAGATAATCCAGGATTTCCTCTACTACCACCATCAAAGTTCATTTTGAAATCATATTCGGGATATATTTTTGCAGGTTTTTTCGATTCCTCTGATTGTTTAAAATATGTGTCAATTTTTGGCAGCATTTTTCGTGTTCTTTAATAATATAAATGTAATATTTGTATTATTTTCAATTTTATATTAAAAATATACTTAAATATATTTATATTAAGTAATATAAAGAATGATGAATTTATTGTTACTTTTCTCGTTATTTGCAACAATGGTTTATGCTGATACTGAATGTCCAATTGTTTCGTCTATTGGAGACAGACGAACCGATAAAAATAAACTAAGAATTGTTCAATATAACGTTGAGTGGTTATTTATGGACTATTATAGCCCTATGGATTGCCCAGGAAGTGGTTGCACATGGGTAAATCAATCTGAAGCAAATACACACATGGATTATGTTGCCAAAACTGTCAAATATTTAAACCCAGATGTGATAAATTTTTGTGAAATTGAAGGTTGTGATGAGCTTAATATATTAAAAGATAGATTAGATGATAATTCATATAACCCTTACTTAAAAAAGGGAACTGATACTAGCACTGGACAAAATGTGGGTATGCTTACTCGTGTAGACCCTGCTATTAATTTATATAGAACTGAAATTAAATATAATTATCCTCTACCTGGTTCTAAATGTGGATATACAGGTTCAGTTAGTTCAACTGGTGTAAGCAAGCATTACATTACTGAATTTAAATTTATTGGTTATGACATCGCATTTATTGCTGCACATTTAATAGCAATTCCAACAGATTCTTCAAGATGTGCACAGAGAGAAGCTCAAGCATCTATTTTACAATCCGTTATTTATGATTATATAAATGATGGATATGAAGTAATTATGCTCGGCGATTTTAATGATTATGATGCTGAAATTATGGATATCAACAATAACAAACCTACATCGAATGTGTTAGATATTTTAAAAGGATATAAAGGTGATGCTGCAGGTCGCTATCAATTATATAGTGTTGCTGAAGAAATTGTTCAGAATCAACGATATAGTGATTGGTGGGACTCTGACAGCAATTGCAATACATCCTCACAAAAAGATTTTTCCATGATTGACCATATATTGGTTACTGAAGCTATACGAAAAAATATTGCAAATGTATTTGTTTATCACGGATACGATGAATATTGCGGTAAATACAATTCAGACCATTATCCAGTGGTAGTTGATTTATTCACATAAAATTATATATAATCACAAATTTCAGTGTCGAACTTACCATTAATGCTTATAACACGAAATGGTTTACCACATCCATATATTTTATTTTCTCTAACATAATAATAACAGAGGTCTTTATTAGCATGAGGATCTATTTGTTTTCCGGTTTTCTTCAACATTCCATGTCTAAATATTCCACAATTGATTTTTCTTATAATTATATAATCTTTGCAATGAGGACATGACAAAACGGGTTCTTCTTTTATATCTTTTTCGTCTCCGGACATTAATAATATAATATAATATAATAATATACTATATTATTAATCTTTAAATCAATTTTATTTTCTTCTAGAGTATCTACGCTCATATATATTAATTATATATAAATTTCTCAATTGAACTAATCCATTCTTTAAGTATATTTTGATTTTCATATATATCATTATTTCCGTCTAAAATTAATTGCTCTTCGCAAACGCATTCACTCGATGTTTTATCTAACATATCATCATGATATTTATTACATGATTTTAAATAATCAATTGGAATATGTTCTTCTCCGTCTCTATGTCTAGTAGCGATTCTTTGATGGCAAATTTCAGGGTTAGTTTTAACATAAATAATTTTATTGATTGGAAATTCTTCTGCAAATGTATTAAACCAATTTAAATAAATTTGATAGTTAATATATTCAATTTTATCTGAATCATATAACATTTTTGCAAATACCATTTTATCAGTGAATAGACTTCTCTCTGTAATAACAATATATTTTGGGAATTCATAATAATTTTCCTGTTCATCATAATTTATCATCATATTTTGTAGTCTGGCTTCAACTAATTTGGTATGTGCAGTTTTAAGTTCAGATATGGTATCTTTCAATAATTTTAATCTTGAAATATATGCCATCATCTGAAATGAAAACGAATACCTATCTTGGTCTGCATAAAATTTCTCTAGGATTGTAGTGCCGTTTTCATCCTTAATTTTACTCCATTCATCAACTGGTTCTTTTAAGAAGATGATATTTGCATTATCATTGAAATAGTTTTTAAGATTGGCTAGCAACGTAGACTTGCCAGAACCAATATTTCCTTCAATAGAAATTATTTGAATTGGATAATTCATTATATGTATTATTTATAAATTATATTTATACCCTTTTATTTTATCTCAATTTTATTAAATAAAAAAATTGATATAATAAATAAACATAAAGAGAATAGTATATTATTAAGTAATTAAACCAGCAAAATGGATTTGAGACAACGTAAGCTTAACAAGTCTGAATGGGATTCTATTGAAAGACCAGTTTCTGATTCAGAACTAGCTATTTTGAATCTTATTATGAAAGGATTTCATGATGTAAACATTAGAATTAATAATAATAATTCTATCTTTACATTTTTAAAGATAGAATTTTCAGAGAAAATGGAAGATTATATTTATAATCGTTATTTGCGTAAGCGAGCTGATGGAGTTGAGAATAATTTACTTCAAATTGACGCCAGTTATAAACCAATGAAAATCGATGCAAATATAAAACCAAATTCTGGCGACAGAGTTCGTTTGGAGCGTTTTGACGACGAGACCATCAAAAATAACGATATTTATGAAAATATTTTATTAGATTATTTAGAAAAATTACTTATTTGTAAAAAAACAAATAAGACAAAATTGTTTTACCATTGCTATTATACGCTTTATAAACTTATTAGAAATAATGTAGCACGTGTCAATAGACATCTTAAAAATTTGACAAAAATCATTTTAGATAAATTTGCAGATGAAATTGATAAATTAATTATTATTGAAAATGCAGTAGATTTAATTGAAAAAAATGAAAGTCTATTGAAGTATAGTGACTTGGTGCTTTATGAGCATCAGAAAGAAATCTTTGCAACTATTAGAACTTCAACACCTAAATTGGTGTTATATATGGCTCCTACAGGAACGGGAAAGACATTGACACCAATTGCGCTCTCAGAACAGAAAAAGATTATATTTGTTTGTGCGGCAAGACATGTAGGATTAGCTTTGGCAAGAGCAGCTATTTCGGTGAATAAAAAAATCGCATTTGCGTTCGGTTGTTCAAGTGCTGACGATATTAGATTACATTATTTCGCAGCGAAAGAATTTACAAAAAACAAGCGAACAGGCGGTATTAAAAAAGTCGACAATTCTGTTGGTGAAAATGTTCAGATCATTATCTGTGATATTAGATCTTACTTGCCTGCTATGTATTATATGTTAGCGTTCTTTCCAGCAAACGATATTGTTACTTATTGGGATGAGCCTACTATTACGATGGACTATGATGAACACGAATTTCATAAGACTATTAGAAAAAATTGGAAGGAAAATGTAATTCCAACAGTAGTTTTATCTTCAGCTACTCTACCAAAGGAAACCGAACTTACAGAGACGATTCCTGATTTCTTAAATAAATTTCCTGGTGCTGAGATTTGCAATATTGTTAGCCACGATTGTAAAAAATCGATTCCTATTGTTAATAAAGACGGTTATGTGGTTTTACCTCATTATTTGTCTGATAATTATAATGAGATGATGCAGATTGCTAATCATTGCAGAGATTATTTAACTTTATTGAGATATTTTGATTTGAAAGAAGTTGTTGAATTTATAACATTTGTCAATAGAAATAATTATGCTAATAATAGAATGTTAATTGATAGACATTTTGAAGATTTGGATTCAATCAATATGAAAAATATTAAAATCTACTATGTCGATATGTTGAGAAATATTAATGCAGCAAATTGGCAAGTAATTTATAGAAATTTCGAACAGAATCGCAGACCAAGAATTTTGGAAAATACAGCAGTAGATACAAAAGGTAATAAAATACAAAAGATTCGAAGTTTAGGTCCAGGAGTGTCAGCTATATCAAGTTCTAGTTCATTAACAGGAGCACCTCTTTCAAGACTCGCATCTGAACAAATTATTAGAACTGAACCTGTACCACAAGGAACATCAGGGGTTTATGTTACTACTAAAGATGCATATACTTTAACTGATGGACCAACAATATTTATTTCAAATGATATTGAGAAAATTGCGAAATTTTGTGTTCAACAAGCAAATATTCCTAATGCTGTTATGGAGGATTTGATGAAAAAGATTGAATACAATAATATCATTAACAAGCAAATTGACGAGATCGAAACTGAATTAGATGTTATTAAAGAAGGTATTGAAGCAAAAGTTAAAAATTCTGTTAATAGTTTTCATGGTGGTCAAAAGGTCACAGGAAGAGCTAAGTCGAATAAAGATCCAAAAAAATTAAGCAAAGACATTCCTGAAGAATTACAAAATAAGGGTGCTCTTAATAAAATGACAGAAAGAGTAAATGCATTACGAGCAATGATTAAACGTGCATCATTAAATGATACTTTTGTTCCAAACAAGAGAAATCATCTGGAAAAATGGGCTCCCGACACAAATATTTCAAATGCATTTACTAGTACAATTGACGAACAAGTTGTTTGCCATATTATGGCACTAAATAAAGTTGATAATTTGTGGAAGGTATTATTGATGATGGGAATTGGTGTCTTCATTAATCATGATAATATTGCTTATACTGAAATTATGAAAAAATTAGCCGATGAACAAAAGCTTTATATGATTATTGCATCAAGCGATTATATCTATGGAACAAATTATCAGTTCTGTCATGGTTTCTTAAGTAAAGATTTGGAGTTGACACAAGAAAAAGTTATTCAAGCTATGGGTCGTATTGGTAGAAATAATATTCAGCAAACATATACAGTAAGATTTAGAGACGATTCGCAAATTGCAAAGCTCTTCACATCGGAAACTGAAAAACCAGAAGTTACAAATATGAATAAATTGTTTAATACACGTAAGGTTATTTATAATAATGGTGAATATATTGAAGTTCCAGATGAAGACAATGCTGAAGAAGAGGATGAAGTTGTAGAGGAAGAATTTGATCCATATGAAAATGAAGAAGTTAAAGCGAATGCTGAAGACATTGAAGAAGATGCTTAAATATTAAAAAAAATAAAAAAATTGAATTTTTTTTATAAAAAATTATTTAAAATATATATAAGACGATGATACCATATTCTATTCAACATGCGCAACCAACACACGACGTAAGAGATAATAATATCGTTGCAATATATGACAGTAGCGAGAGGCGTAATATGAATGAACAAATAATACGTTATATAATAAATGTGATGTATGAATTTTGCTGTGAGGAATATGGTCATGGCATAAAGATAACTTCATATGACGATTTTTGTGATAAATATTGGAAAATAAACGAAATTAGAATTCGTGGATGGAATAATATATTTAATATTCATTATTTTGAAAAAAAATGGATTGAATGGAATGTTGAAGATTATAAAGAAGATATTTATAATGAATATGTAAAAAACTATACAAAAAATTGAATAGAAAAATCAACAATTATATTTTTTCATTAATAATAGTAATGCAAGAAGATAACGAAATAATTTATTATGAGACGGTTGGTTCTAAAGTTCATTGGAGATATAAATCATTATTAGAAGATGATTTTAAAATAATTAAGTTGGAAGATGTCTGGAGTGAAGAAAGTTATTGTTATGGAGTGGAACAATATATAAAAGTTTTTGTGGAAGGTATAAAAGAAAAAGTAATCAGATATTTACCTAATTTGAATGAAGTTGATATTAGTTTTGGAATCTTTGACAATAATAATTTGTTTCATAGACTTGCCATTTCGGTTGTTGAATTGACGGTAAAAATGTTAAAGAGAAAAATGATAGACATAAATTTCTATACAACGATATTTATAGTAATTAGATATAAGGACAGATGTGCTTTTATTGGTTCATTAGATCTAGAAGGATTAATATAAAATTAGTTAGCATTAGTAATTGTAAAACCCTGCCCCCTATTAGTATTCTAATAGGGTGCGGGGCGCTTCAGTAATTCTTATATAAAATGATGTGGTTTTCCATGTAGTTCCATAAATTTTTTCTAGAGTATCATTTCCATTATACATTGTATCTATTTTGTCTGCTAATTCGGGGGCAAAACCATTAGAATTATTATAATGGTTGGCTTCGACGATATCAAATTTTTTATTTAAACATATGCTTTCAAGATGGTCGTAAATAAGTATTTTTACGTTTTCGACAAAGTCTGATATAGTGCTATTTGAATCCGCAAAAATACATAATGTTTGTTGGGTATTGATTTCTTTAAAAGTAAATGTATACTTCATTGTTTATTATATGATTCATATTTTATATATTTATGTAATCAATTTTTTATATAAATAATTTAGCTCCTAATTCTTTATAATAGTAGTTATTATATGGAATGTTATTTAATAATGATTTGGTTAGTGTCTTGTCACTCATTTTAAGCTCGCGAATGCAATCGTATTTACAAGAAAATTCTCTAACCAGCACAAAATTCGCATCATATTGTCCGATTCCATTTTTATATAATAGTGGTTGGCCGTTTTTTTCTTCGAATATGTTAATAAGTTCTTTATCACAATTGTCATACAACATATAATAATGATTGTTTGTGATGGTGTTGTTTTTAACTGGATTGTCTAATGCGGATAGACTATGATAACCATTTAATTTAGCTGCGGTTTTTCTGTCTAAATAAACATTTAATATTTCAGATTTATCTGCGTTTAATTTGGCGATATATCCAACATTCTGTGATTGGGTTTGTTTTGTTGGCTGAATTTCATGAATAATGTTTGGGTCTAGATTTCTCTCTACTAATAGCCAGCGAAACCCGCAGTAAATAGTATTTTCTTCGACTGCTTTTGCGATACTAGGACGTTTGATATTCTTGTCTTCATTCATAGCTTCTGTTACAGATTCATATACTTTGACTAATTGCAGTGTTTCTGGATTGATTTTTTGAAGCCGAGGTCCTAAGTGCGGCATTTGTTGATTAAAACCTGTTACCACCTTAGTTTCTTGTGCGTTTAGTTTGTTTAAAATTAGTTGATTGGTTTTTTTAAGTTCAATTAATTCAGACGATAAATTTTGTATTAGTTCTTTTAATTCAATTATTTCATTACTAGAAGTTGATTGAGTTATTGTTTGATTAGAATTTATTTTTTCTTTTAATAATTTATTTTCTAATAAGAGTTCATTAATCTTATATTTATAATTATCAATATTATCTTCAATAATTTTTAATAACATTTTATACGTTAGATTAGTCCCAATTAAAATTAATTCTTTTTCTGTTTCGTGACCTTGTAAATTAAATACTCTATTTTGATTTATATCTTTATGACCTAATAAAAATCTTTCAAAATTTCTAGATTTATCAACTTGAAAACAATCTAATAATAAAATATTTTTATGTTTTGACTTGCATTCGTTATAACGTCCTGTTATTCCATCTCTGCTTTCGCCAAGTTTAATAATATATGTTCCGTCTTCATTTGTCTTAACTTTGATGATATATATAATGGAACCTATATTATGATATTGAGACAATAGTATTTTTTCTTTTTCAAGTTCTTTTTGTTTTATTAATTTCTCTTCAGTTTCTTTGTTTTTAGTGTCTTCTATTTTCTGTAATTGTTGTTTTAATTCATCACATTCTTCTTTTGTTATTTCAAACATTATATTCTCTAATTTAATAAAATAATCATGTATTTCATCAGCTTTTTTTGTTCCTGCTTTTAAACAGAATTTTTTAAATGTTTCAATATTTAACATAATTATTTCTTTGTTATGACCTCCTCTTGCATTTTTTTTTGCTCCCGAAGATTCGGAAGCAAAAAATTTATAATCATTGTTAATAATAAATTGTTTTTCTAATAAATATTTAGCATGATATTTTTGTTGAAAACCTAACCATTTCCATACATTATCTAAGTCAATAACAAAATCATTCTTAGAATCATACTTTAAATAGCAGTAAAAACTGGACAAAAATAGTTGTTGCTCGTAATTTGTGAAATTATTTTTCACTTTTTCAACTAATTTGCTCTGGTAATCACCTGAAAACTTGGTGATAGGATTGCTTTCGATGAGATTTACAATATCCACACTCATTTTATAATTATATAATTGCTATATCTTTATATTGTTTTTTGCTTTAATAATTAAAAAGGAATTATTAATTATTAAAATATATAAATAAAAACAACACGATATAAGGTGCTTAGTTTGAATAAGCTAATCCACCCATACCACTCATAATACGGAGAACATTGTAGTTTGTAGCATAAACACGGACCTTAGCAGTCTTAGTTCCTTCAACAGTAGCGTTAGACAAGACCAATTGAAGTGTGGCGTTATCAATTCTGGAGAAATTGCATGTGCCGCTTGGTTGGTGTTCTTCTGGTCTCAAAGCGAATGAGTAAACATTGATACCTTCATCAGGGTTGCGGGTATGGGCTTGGTATGGTTGAACCCAAGAGAAGTAAGTTCCTTCACGTTCAGAGAAGCGATCTTGGCCGTTAAGTTGAAGCTTAGCGGTGACGACTGGATTTTGACCCCAGCAGTGCATGTCCAAAGAGGTTTCAGACAAGACGAAGGTGCCGGCATCAGAGACACCAGAGTTTTCAAGGTGAGAACCAGATTCAGCAAGAGCAGCAGCGACATCAGCTGGAAGACCAGTTGTGTTCAAAGGAACTTGGACACCACCTAAGTTTGCTTCATTGTAAGGGTTGGAAGGACCGTGCCAGTATCCAGTGAAACCAGCATCAAATTGAGTTGGCATATAGTCAAGAGCACCTGCATCTTGGAACAATCCACGAGCATCGATGTAAGCACGAGAATCAGCAGCGATAGAAGTTGGACCGCCGAAAGCATGGATAGCGTTTGGCAATGCATCAATAGCATCGGTGTAGTTGAATGGTTGAGCACCCAAGACCTTGAATAAAAGGGCATCACAAGTCAAAGATGAACAGTAATCAACGTTTTGGTCAGGTTGAACAACCCAGATCAATTCCTTAACAGGATGATTGAAGTTCAACTTAATCTTGTTGGATGAGGAACCGACAGATTCATCACCAGTGAATTGAAGTTGAGTGATCAAGTATTCGTGTGGGTTTTGGGCCATTCTACGGCGTTCATCAGTGTCCAAAAAGACATAGTCAACGTACAAAGAAGCAGCAACTAAAGATTGGTTGTAAGCAATAGTAGCTGGGACAGGGCGACCAACTGTGTATTGGGTAGAAGGGTTGGATGGCTCAGAATTGCAGTTCAAAGTAGTAACAGCCCACAAGCATTCATCAATTGGACGAATATCAAGGTTAATCTTGACTTCGTGATATTGAAGAGCAATCAATGGCAAAGCTAAACCAGGGTTGGTACAGAACCAGAATTGAAGAGGAACGTACAATGTAGTTTCTGGAAGAGCATTTCTTGGAGCACAAACTTGACGAGGAGCCAAGGAGTCACAAGGGGATTCGACATCAGAGAAAGAAGGATCAGTTATGAAGGTAAGTTGAGTGGTGTTACCAATCATCTTGAAGTATCCACGTTGTTGTTCAGAGGTCATGGTCAATTGGTTCCAGATGTGCATCCAGTCACCATATTGACGATCGATTCTTTGACCACCGATTTCGACTTCAACTTGGGCGATCAATTGTTCGCCAGGGAAATCTAGCCAACGGGCATAAACACCAGTATTTTGTCCACTGGAGTAGTTTCCGAGACCCATAAGTTGGTTAATCTCAGGAAGAGTAACTTGTAAGTAAGTGCGGTAAGCCAAATCTCCGTTTCTGGAGATTACACATTGGACACGACGTCCGAAATCAGCTTGACCGTTGAAAGTTTGTTCGATTGATTCGATGGCAAAGTTAGTATATCTACGATAAGTAACTTTCCAGAAAGTAATTTGAGGATTACCTGTACATTTCCTCTACCTTATTTTTCAATAAGGATTAGACTATATCTTATGAAGAATTTAAATTTATTTTATCTATTTGATTTGTTAATAAAAATTCTTCCGAAAACCATTTAGTCGTTGAACCTTCTTCTTTAAAATTTTCTAGTTTTTTAACAATATAATTAATTTGATTGATATCAATATTTTTTTTTGATGAATTATAATTTATTGTAACAGGCATCATATTAGACCAATTCCAACACTTGAATTTTTCATCTTCTAATGTCAAATCATATTTACATACTGGTATAATATGATCTATTGACCAATAGGTTCCATAATTTTCCCAATTCATGCTTTCAGTGAAATTAAATTCCAACCATTCTCTAAAATATTGAATATTGCACCCAATATAATTCATAGTTGTTGCTTTTTTATTTAAAACATTTCTCAGACGAGCAGCTAATGATTTTTTGATTCTATAATTCATATTAGTATTTCTTGCGTTTTTACACCATTCTGTTTTTTGCTCTGTTAAAAATAATGGATAACAAATTAAACAAATTTTTCTTTTATAGAATTTTTTGAGTTTTGCAAAATCTTTTAAAGGTTTGCATTCGTTGCATTTTTCACATTTAAAAAATAAAGTTTCTGCTTTTTTTTTTCTTAAATTTTGTTTTCTTATTTTATCCATTTCATTCGAACAATTTTTGCATGTAATAGAATAATTATTATTTTCATTATATTTTCTGAAGTCGTGCAAATGCTTAACAATTTCACATTTTGAACATTTTTTGGTTTTAATTTCTGGATTCATTGCTAATAATTATGTTTTATATTTATATTGTTTAAACTAGATTTTAATAAAGCTTGGATGCTCATTGCCCATTTCAATTAAGTTTGACACTTAATATCATCTTATTCATTGTTACTATACCCAAGTTTTTTCTCTTGGCCACACCTATCTCTCAATAGTTGTTTAGTAGAATAAGTTTTAGGGGTTTCAAGCAGTTTGATTTTCTCACTAGGGTTATTCTAATTAAGTATTACTTAATTTCCCTAATTAATGTCAGTGGTTCTAAAGAATCCACAAAGGGGTTTTTGAATATCTTATTGTTTCGATATTCCCCGACATTTTTCTACCCTACAGGTTTTTAAGGTATACGTCTTGAGCACCGTAAGCGACGAGTTGCATTAATCCACCTCCCATTTTATAATATGGCTAAAGAAAAAAATTTTGGAAAATTAAATTAATTAAAATAATTTATTTAATTAATTTAGAAATAGTTTTTTAATATTTATCTAAGAAAAAAATTTATTTAAATCTAAATTGGTCTTCATAAATTGCATTAAATATGCGTCTTCTAGTACTTCTTTTTTCCCTTCGTGATTTTTTGAGAATACATATGATTCACCTCGTTTTTTAACAGACCAACCTTGCTCTATTGAATTAAAAAGTAAAAGCATTTTTTGAAATTTTATTGCGTCTACTTTTAAATCTTCATTTTCTAAATCTTTCAAGGAGTCTAAATTAATTTTAAATTCCATTAAAATAGTTTTACAAAAGTTTAATTATCTTTAAACTTATAATGCTTTTGTTTTTATTTTAATATCTAGTTATTTATTGCATTTTTACTTTCTAAAGTTTTAATAAGTTTATTATTCTCAGTAATTTCTTGTGTCATATAACTAAGTCTTGTGCTTAATGTTGATATTTCTCCTTTTAAATATTTAATTTCCTCTCGAGTTTTATCATGTTTATTACTAAAAGAAATATAATCATAAATATTAGTGATCCAAGACGTAACAGCCATAATTGTTAAAAAGGACAATGGTTCCATTAGTTTAATTAATTGTTTATATTTAATACAATTTTTTAATTCAATTTTAAATTTAAATTTATCTCAAATACAAATAAATAATTTCTCTATATTATAAATTAAATAAATATCCATTTTAATATTAAAAGAGTTATGCCATCTTTTAAACCGAAATCAAGTAAAAAGATAAAATTCAACAAGAAATCCGCAATTACTCTTGACACAAAGCATAAGGAGTTCTTGAACGAATTCTCAAAAGATGAAAATACAGTATTGGACTATAAATTTCAAATAGCAGAACTTAAAAAAAGACTTTCAGAAAAATCAGATGAATTAGCAATTGAAGAAAAGTTGGAAATGAATGATCGTATATGTGAATTGAAAGAAATTATAAAAGAAACAAAGCTTAAAAAAAAAGAGTATTTGCTTGATAATTCAAAATACATATTTGAATATTTTGAAAATAAAAAAAATATCTCTACTGGTGCTAAATCGCAAACAGTTACAAATAAATCAAAACTTGTTAATAATTTTTTCAAAATAAAAGATGAAATTGATAGTGAAGTAAATTTGATTCAGAAAGACAATAATAATATTGTATTGAAATATTTAAGTAATGTAAGCGATGATTTTTTAGATATTAATAATTTTGTATATCAAACTGATATATGTCAAGTTTGTCATAAAGGAGAATTAATACCTCTTGAAGAGGATGGAATAATGATTTGTAATATGTGTTCTAGAAGTATTCCTTATCTTATTGAAAATGAAAAGCCGTCTTATAAAGAACCTCCAAAAGAAGTTTGTTTTTATGCATATAAACGCATTAATCACTTCAAAGAAATTCTTGCTCAATTTCAAGGCAAAGAAACTACACAAATACCTCCAGATGTCCTTGAAAATATTAAATTTCAAATTAAAAAGGAGAGAATAACTATAACTCAAATTACAAACGAAAAAACAAAGGAAATTTTAAAGAAATTGGGATATAATAAATATTATGAACATATACCATTTATAAAAGATAAACTTGGAATAAAGCCGCCAATTATGACACCTGAGCTTGAAGAAACACTTTGTAATTTATTTATTGAATTGCAATCACCATATTCAAAATTTTGTCCAGATGATAGAGTTAATTTCCTAAATTATTATTATACAGCATATAAGCTTTGTGAACTTTTAGGAGAAGAACGATATTTAGAACATTTTCCAATGTTGAAAGATCCAGAAAAACGTATGGAACAAGACATTATATGGAAAAAAATATGTATTGAATTGGATTGGGAATTTATTCCTACTTTTTAAGTTCAATTTACAAATACCCAATCTAATTCTTGACATATTTGTTCCCATTTTTCATCATATATTTCTCTGTTATATTCATTTAGTTTAAGTAAATGCATTTTTTTATATTTAATATATTCAGCAAGTCGATATAATATATATTGGTATGGTAAAAAACTTTCATTATGATATAAAATACTATATGTATTTGAAACCTCTTCGAAAAGTTCACATAAAACATCCTCTTCTTCTTTTGTAAATTCAACTATTTCAATATCTAATTTTTTCAGAATAGCAGGAATATATTCATAATAAATTTTTAATTTTCTTTTTTTTAACACATTTTTAATGTGATAATGTGTTATTTCTTTATTTTTTAAATTAATTTTAATGTCATTTATAAAGTTCTCTCCAAAATAAATAGGCGTTTTCCCTTGTACATCTTCTAGTATATTTTTAAAATGACCAATTCTCGTATAATTAATTAATCTTGATGTCATTATTTAAAAATAAACATTTACCTTTAAATAACTGATAAATTATATAAATTAAGCTTTATATGGAAAAATTTTAAGCATGTTAGTATTATATATTGAAAAGTTTGGGTCATTACTATTTGCACCAACACCATTACCAAAACACATTCCTCCTTTATGGTTTAGTTTACGTTTATTTTTACGGGTTTTTCTTCCTTTTTTTGTTTGTTTTTTTCTAGATAATCTTCGCTTTCTTCTTTTTCCGCCAAATTCATCAAATGAAGTATCTTCGCTAGTTGTATAACCGGCGTCAGAAATTCCACTATTATTTAATTCATTTAAATCCATTGTACCTTGTGTATCAAACGAATTATCCATACTCATATCTAAATCATGGATATCGTCCTCTGCTTGAGGAATAGCGTCAGCTTGATTATTTGGATTTTCGAAAATATGTTCATTAAGTAGTTCTACCATAACTTGTTCTGCCATATCATCAGAATTACCATGAAAACCATCAGGACCTTCATTCATAATTGTATTAACTTTTTGCATAACTTCATTTAATGATACACCTAAGTCGTCAAGTCTTTCAATTTGATAATCATTAAATCCTTGAGCTTGCAATTGTTGCAACTCTTGCTGAGTAAACGCACCACCTTTCATAGTTCTACGACGATATCGTTTTTGTCTTCTATGTCTAGTATGTCTTTTTGCCATTATATATTATTATTAGATTTAAATATATTTGTCTAAAAGGTCGCCTTCTTTATTCAAAATCCAAATTTCATATTTTAAGCCTAAATCTTTTGCTGCTTTTTGTTTTTCAAAAACATTGTTTTTCTCTTGATTGGTAAATGTGGATTTTACTTCAACACATCTATTTTGTGATTTAATGTAAAAATCTACATAATGTCGTCGTTTTTTACCATTCTTGTCATTATACCAAATTTCAGGAACTTCATTTCTTTTTGTGAATATATCATCTTCATCAATGTTTTCAATCATTAATAAATGATCCAACATAAATGGTTCATAACCTTGCAAATATAATGTATTTCCTGAAGGCAATATATATTCTTTTTTATTGTATGAATTTTTCAGAATCAACTCAGCTACTTCTGAATTTTGTGAATGATGCGGCACACCATATCTTTCTAAATTTGTTTGAATTACTTTTTGTTTTATTATGTTATTGCCTGTTGGTGATTTGTTTCCATATTTTATTAAATTTGTCTGCATAGTTTTTTCTTTAATTTCCTTATTTTGTTGTGGATTTTTTACACCATATTTTTTTAAATTAGTTTCTATACTTTTTTCTTTTATTACTGATGATTGTAATACATATGGCACACCATATTTATGCATAGACTTTTCTCTAATTTGTTGTTGTATTTTTTCTAATTTTAGAATATGTTCAACTCCGTACTTATTTAAAATCGATTGTTTTAATTTATTTTTTATATTTTCATTTTGCATTGGATTTGTTACTCCAAATTTAATTAAATTTGTTTTAACAATTTTTTGTTTTCCATTTTCTTTGCTGCAATCAATACAATAACCTCCTATCTTTAATAATTCTCTTAATGGTTTTTTAAATAATTTATCACAATTATCATTTTTACATAAGCCTTCAATAAATGTATCTCTATTTACATATTCATTTGAATAATCAAAATTTAAAATTATATTACTTTTGTTACAATATTCAATTAATACATTTGAATCATATTTTACCTTAGATAGTTTAATTTTATTATTTCCAATATTCTTCATACAACTTTTGCAATATCCTCCAGTTTTTACTAGCTGTCTAAAAGTTTTATTAAATACTCCAATACAATTTTCAACTATACATTTTCCTTCAATGTAATAATTCCTATTAATATTTACATTATTGTAATTATTTAACAATACTAAACTATTCTGCCTACAATAATCAATAAGGGCATTATTGTTATATATCATACTATAAATTATGTTTAGAATTTAACTTTAAGTGTTTTTTATATAAAAACAATTAATTACTGTCAATATCAACTTTTTCTTTTGCAAGTTTCAATTTTCTTTTTAAATATGCACGTTTATTTCTTTCTTTAATTACTTCTTTTGAAACTTTATAATTTGTTTTTTCTTTGTATTCTTTTACTTTTTGTTTGATTTCTTCTTTATGATTTTCATAATATTTTTTCATATTAGATGGTGATGTATATTTTTTTAAATGTTCTTTAGTTAAATTCAATTCATTTTTTAATTTTTCGTTTTCTTCCCTCAATAATGAATTTTCTTTAATGAGTGATTCGTTATTCATTAAGGTGATACAATAAATTATTTTTATATATTTTTCATTATATATAAAAATAGACACTTTAAAATGTTAATCGAATTATATTATTACCATTTATGGTCTTAAAAACCACCAGGGAAACGAACTAGGTTCAAACCTATACCTGCGCCAGCTCCTGAGCGTGCGGATGCCCCCATAGATGGAACATAAGTATCAAGGATACTGAATGTAGCAGCGGCAGTCAAAGCAATCAAAACAATTTCCTCAATATTTAATGAGCGTTTAGGGATAGCATAAGCAGCAATAGCAACCATTAAACCTTCAACAAGATACTTGATAACTCTCTTAACAAGTTCACTAACGTTAATTAAACCGTTCATTATATTAAATGTCAAGAAAAAATAATTTGTGCGCTAAATAACTTAAAAATAAATAATTTAATTAATTAAAATGGATCGATCTAAAAATAAGCAATCTAAAAAAGGCGGATTTGAGAGAAAAATGACAAATGGAAAGCCAAATTCCAAATATGTTGATTTATTAGAGGAAGATAAACCAATTGCTGGTCAAAAATTCGTTTGTATGTCTTTTGTTTCTCCTGAAAAAGTTCTTAAGGAAAAAGAGATTTTCTTTTTTGAAGAATTCCTAAAGAACTGGGAATTCAATAAATCAATGGAAAAATTTTTGCAATTTATTAATTTTATTTCTTTCAAGTATAATGTCTCATTTGAAGAACTAAATAAAGATTTTAAAGATTTTGTTCAAGAAGAGAAGGCTAATTTAGCTAAATCTAATTTATCCGATGATTACAAAACTTATCTTGACAACCATGAAGAAGATTTACAAAAGAAGTTTGATGTTGCTCACAATTTTCAAACAAGTACAAGAGGTTTAAAGGTCAGAGGTGTTTATCCAACTGAAGAAGAAGCAGAATTAAGATGTAAGATGTTGAGAGAAATTGACCCAAATCATGATATTATGGTTGGACCAGTTGGTATGTGGATGCCATGGGATCCTGAGGCTTATAAGACTGGTCGTGTCGAATATATGGAAGAAGAGCTTAACCAATTAATGCATGAGAAGCAAAAGAACGAAGCTAACGCTAAACAGGCGTTTGAACAACGTGTTAAGGAAACTAAACAAAAGGCTATTGAAGAGAACATTAAGAATGCAGAAAAGAGTGGTAATACTTTATCTCAAACCATCGATGAAAATGGTAACTTAATTGGTGTTAATAATGCAAGCACTCAAGAATTCGCTTTAGGCGAACAAGAGAATATTTCAACAGCTGATATCTGTGCAGAATTATTTGAAGGAGAGAATATTGTTGTTGGCAAATCTGATTATGGTCAAAGTCAATTGAAGTCAGGACCATTTGCCAAAAAGTAAATAAGTTAAATAATTTAATATAATTCAAAAATATTATATTAAAAATATGAGCAATAATAATAACAATGAGTGACATATATAAAATATTTTGTTTATCTTATAATAATCCCGAGAGAAAATTATCGATGCAAACAAAATTTGAACAGTTAGGAATAGACTTTCTCTTCTATGATGGTGTGGAATTAAATGACGAAAGAATCCATCCAGAATCATATAAAAAATGTTGGTCGTGTATGTATGGACATCTTGATATGATCAACATATTTTATAATGATGCAGCAACAGATTATGGAATATTTTGCGAAGACGACATTTATATTCATAAAGATTTTAAGCAATTTATGCCACAAATAATAAACGATTTTAAATATTTAAATTTAGATGTATTATTATTAGGATATTTAGTTCCATTCCAAATTAAATCATATTATAATGGTTATCATCTTAAAGATAAAGATTTAAGATCAGATCGCTTGAAATATCATAATTTTACAGATGATACTTGGGGAACACAAATGTATATGTTATCGAAAGAAAATGCCGGAAAAATTTTGAAAAAATATGGAGACGCAAGTAATTATGCAGTTAATACTTTAGATGACAACACATTAACTCCGTTCAGTGCTGATTGGACAATCACAAAAGACGGAAATAGAGCACTTATAACACCATGCCTTGCGGTTGAAGATGGTAAAGGCTTACTAACACATTATGATAACTCATATGAACAATTTATTTTTCATAAAAGATGTCATGAAGCACATTATAATTCAAAATTATTTATTTAAAATTATATAATTTAATTATTTAATTAATTCTACCAATTAGTCGTCTTTTTAACACTAATTCTAGGTCCTCCTCCTCTTTTTTTAGTCTTAGAAGGGTCATACTGTTCTTCTTGATCTTCGTCAGGCAACCCCTTAGATAATTCCCAGAATTCTTTTGATCCTAATCTAAAGTCATTATGGTTATCAGCTTTATAATAAAAAACTTGATCGTTTAGTTTATTAGATTTCGAATTATTATTAATAACTAAACATTCATAATTTTCTGTGCACTGGTCCATCACTTGACAAAATGCTTCAAATGTTGGAAACATACCAGCATAATTTTCATAAATACGCTTTCTATTTGCAATATAATTCTCTCTCAAAATAAATACATAATCTATGTTGGTTCTCAGTGTCGGAGGAATACCCAAAGGATATTGCATTGTGATAACTAACATTACTTTCCAATGTCTCAAAAATACCGTTTTCATTTAGACATTTCCTTCTAAAATCATAAAACCTATACTTTTTAAATGGGTATAGCATTCTCTCGAATGGGGTTAGACTATATCTTAAGATATCATTGAAGTTGGTTAAACTTCTCAATCCCACGGGCATTTAGTCGTTGAACAATCACCATATCCTTACCATAACAGAGTTAGGTGACTTGCTGCGGGTTGTCTCTATTTTATACCTTTTTACTATACCTTATGTGATTAGCATAAGCCACCATTGCATTTCTACAATAGTTTAGTAGTATAAACCTTCAAAGAACTAAGTTCTAAATCAAGATTTTTCCGCAATTTGGACGTGTCGCATATTGAATTATCAATACACTAGCCATTTTTTTGAAATGACTATGGCAAACATTTACCATTCATGAAAAGTAGTCGCATAAGCTTATCACGAGACCATGTATTGTCATATAAACAATCGTCAAGAATAACAAATGCTCTTGGATCAATTGATGAGCGTTTATAGGTTTCCATCTCCTTTTTAACTTGTTTCAATACGGTTCTCTGACGCTTTAAGATGTTCTCAATGATGGCAGAATTGTACTCATTGTGAATAAATAATCTTGGTACCATTTTTCCATAAAATCCGTTACCTTCTTCTGTTCCAGATATGACTGTTCCAATCGGAATATCTTGTTGATACCATAATAAATCTCTGACTAAAAAGGACTTACCTGTATCACGCTTACCAATTAAAACAACAACCGGACCCTTATTTTCATTTGGTTTAAATTGAATGCTTTTCATGTCGAATTTTCTAAGTTCTAAAGTCATTCTATAATATTTAAAAAAGAAAATTATATTAGATTTAAACGCTAATAAAAATTTCTAAATAAAACAAATTAAACGAGTAAATTTTACATTAAGACACTTTAGAAATATCATTAAAGAATATATTCAAATAATTAGTTAAAAACACATTAAATTTATATTGTAATTCACTAAAGATGATAACAATCAATTATCAGAAAAGGAAAAATACTGAGTTGTTTAAACGATTTGAGGAGCCTTCTTCACTTTTTCTCTCCAAAACACAAAACTATATTCCTATTTATACACGCTTTTTTAATTTGAATGACACAAATTACAATAATATTAATCTTAACAATAAATGGTTTATATCAAATGTTATAGAACAAATAGAAGATAATGATAACCTTTTTATGTGCAGAATTAAAAATGTTGAAAATAACAAGGTAAAAGATCGAGAAGTTTTTTTTAAACTGGCTCCTTTATTAGATCCATATAAGTATATGATTGGTAAATATGACATAACAAATCCTAAGCTTTTTCATTTACCAAAATTAAATTCAACATCTAGCGATTGTAATACTAAATTTATTGATGTAAATAATGCAGCTTATGTTGACGGTTTTTTTTTATTTTTATCTAGTCAATTAAGACATACTTTTAAATTTATTCATGGAGTAGATTATTATGGATCATTTTTAGCAATTAAAAATGATTTTAAAATAAATGTTTTTGATGATATAGATTATCTTAATAACTCTGATTTTTTTAATAAAAATAAGAATGTCCTATTTAAAATAGATGAATATGATCATTTATTCCAACAAGAACAAACTAAATTAAAACCATTAACAATTGGAAAAGATATTAGCTTAAAATCATTTGCTTCTGTTGACAATGAAATTTTTGAAAATGTGTTTGAAGATGAAAATACAATCGATTTAAGTGGGGCTACTTTAACTTTAAATGACTTAAAAGATATGTCACTTGACTTGGTTGATATAACAAATTCAAATATGCAAAGTGAGCATCAAGTAACGCTTAAAACAAATTCAACTTGTTCTTCTAGATCATCTTATACAAACGATGAGGATTTAGATGATTGTGAAAATTGCGATGAAGTATTTGATTCAAGCTCAGAAAAATTTGAAGATAAAAATAGTGATGGTAGTGATGAAAAAAATGAAAATGCTGAAGATGAAGATGAACATGAAGAAGATGATGATGATGATTGGGACGATGAAGAAGAGAGAATAAATGTCACCATACCAAAATTCCCTGTTCAAGTTATTGGAATGGAATATTGTGAAAATACATTTGATGATTTAATTTTAAATAGTGAGTTAACTGAAAATGAATGGTTATCTGCTTTTATGCAAATAATTATGATATTAATTACATACCAAAAAGCATTTAATTTTACACATAATGATTTACATACCAATAATGTAATGTATAATGAAACTGACAAGAAATATTTGTATTATTGTTATAAGAAAAAATATTATAAGGTGCCAACATTTGGTCGAATTTTTAAAATAATTGATTTTGGTCGAAGTATTTTTAAATTTGATGGGAAAGTTTTTTGCAGTGATAGTTTTCAAACAGGCGGCGATGCGGCTACGCAGTATAATACTGAACCTTATTTCAATGATAAAAAACCAAGATTAGAACCAAATTATAGTTTTGATTTATGTAGATTAGCATGTTCTATTTTTGATTATATAATTGATGACTTTGAAGAGATAAAAGATTTAAGTAAAATAAAAGACCCAATTAAACGTTTAATTTTTGAGTGGTGTTTAGATGATAAAGGTATTAATATGCTTTATAAAACAAATGGAGTCGAGAGATATCCTGAATTTAAATTGTATAAAATGATTGCAAGATGTGTACATTATCATACACCTCAAGCACAATTAGAACGTATAGAATTTGAAAACTTTCTGTTTACTGGAGAGATTAAGAATATGGATGAAGTTATTAATATAGATTTAATCCCATCACATGTTTAGATTTTTTTGTAAAATCCATAATACATTTTATTTACATATATTATGGATAAATTTGGATTTATAATAACAAGACATGTTAATTCTGAAAAAACAAATAAATATTGGAATCATAATGTTAAATTATTAAGAACATTATATCCTTTAAGAAAAATTGTGATCATTGATGATAATAGCAATTATAATTTCGTAAAACCAGATTTTCCTTATACAAACTTACATGTTATTCAATCAGAATTTCCAGGTCGTGGTGAGCTACTTCCTTATTATTATTTTTTGAAATATAAATTTTTTGAGAATGCAATGATAATACATGATAGCGTATTTTTGCATAAAAGAATTAGTTTTGAAAAATTAAATGGAATAAATGTAATGCCATTATGGTTTTTTTATTCAGACAAAGAAAATATTGAAAATACAAAGCGTATATCATCATATTTAAAAAATAATATTATCATCAACAATAAAGTGTCAAAAGATATTAATATATTAGGAATGACAACTGATAAATGGTTTGGATGTTTTGGTGTTCAATCATATATAAATTTACGTTTTTTAGAAGGTATACAAGAGAAATACAATATAACAAATTTAATACATGCTGTAAAATGTAGAGCTGATAGATGTTGTTTGGAGAGAATATTTGGTACCATTTTTTTTACAGAATCGCCTAATTTATTTTCAAAAAAGTCTCTATTGGGTGACATTATGACGTATCAGCGTTGGGGGTACTCATTTGACCAATATATGACTGACTTAAAAAAAGGCACTATTCCTCGCACTATTGTCAAGATTTGGACTGGGCGTTAGTTAGTAAATGTTTTACTTGTTGATGTACATGTTCCGCCCATGTATCGAACATCATATTTAACATTTGTTGGTTTTGTTTTGGTATTTGATGAATAAGTGAAAGTCCATGATAATTCTGCATAATTTACGCCTTTTGTGGTAATACATGTATAAATTACATCTTCATATTGAGCATAAGAACCACGATTAACACTCAAATCATGTGGGAAAATATTAATTGGTTGATTTCCTGGACCGCCTAAATGGTTTGCTAAAATATGACCGGCGTCGCAATCTTGAACACCATCGTCATCTAATGAACGCGCGTAATTCTGTGTGCATGTTGTGGTGTCAGTGCCTTTGTTCATATTACTTAATGAAACTCTGACATTCGCTGATGATATTAGTGGAATATTATTATGTAATGTATAATAATATGTTGCTGATGTTCCACCTCCAATTGTTAGCACATTTTTACCTTCAATTGGACAAGGAACAGTTGTGCAATAACACGATGAAGATGAATTATGCGCATTTATTAATTTACAAATAGAGAGAAAAAATATAAAATATTTCATTTTATATTATATTATAAATAAAATCACACAAATTTTCATTATTAGAATCATCTAATACAAAATTTTTATAATCTCTCAATTTCCAATATGGTATATTAATAGCTAATTCTAAATCTATTTTTACTTCATGATATGATAATGGTAAATATGATAATGGTAAAGCTAATCCAGGGTTAGAATTAAACCAAAAATTTAATGGAACATATAATGAAGATTCCTCCATTACAATTTACTACTTAGTTTTATTTATATATTTTTTTATATAAATAAAATATTTTAGAAGGCTGGATTGTCTGTGAAAACAGGTGTAACTTTTTTACCTCCACCAGTAGTCATTATTGGATTTATTTGATCCATTATAAAATTTGCGACTATTACACTAAAATATACTAAAAGAGTATCCCTTATTAAAAGCTTTAATGGTTTGCTCTCTTTTTCAATATATCTCATTTCTAAAAACTTAGCAATCAAAAATGTTATTGATATTATTGCAGCTATTAAAAAGATACTAGTCATTATTAATTTATTGAAGAACAATCTTATTATTTATTTTACGCAAATTATTCTAAAACTTCTATTTCATCTATTAATAAATCTGGTAATAAATCCAATTTTGGCTCTTCTATATTATGAATATCTAAACTATCTAAATTAAAATCTTGATCAGAAATACTTAGCTTGATATTATCGTCATCATTATCAGCTTCATATTTTCTTTGCTCATTTCTCATGGTACTTATTTCTTCTAATCTATCGATATTTTTTGGTGCATTAATTTGTGCAACACCATCATCAGATTTAATATAATCTATATCATTAAAGCTTACACCACTACTCTTTACAGGCATATTTGATGATGCAGCTGACACATTTGATGCAGGTTCTATAATTGGCTCATGAGTAATTTCTTCTTTAACTTCTTCAATAACATCCTCTTCAACAGATTCATCCATATAAGCTTTTAAAATTGCTTCAACTGGAATACTTTCTCTTAATGTATTTAAAATACACTCTTGAACAATTATTTCAAGTTCTCTATAATTTTTTTGGATTTGAAGTGGCTCGATTCCAACTTGAAATAAATATACATTTTTATATACTTTTCTAGCCACATTAATGTAAACCTTATGAATAAAATCATCCAATTTTGGTATATTAATATCGATCTTTTTTTGTTTTTGTCCAACTCTCATAGCAGTTAAAACTTTCAATTGAATAATATGAACGCATGTTACTAAATCTTCTAAATAATTACAACCTGATTTCTCACATATTCTTTTTCTCTCATTCTCAACTATTTGTTGATTCCACTTAGGAATTCGAGATATCAAATTTTGAAATGTCATTAAATATTTATCCATTTCATTATTATCCTTGCATAATTTTATAGATTCTTCAAGGATTGATTTATAACCATCGATAACAAGAGGAGTCATTAGCGTGACTAATCTAGCTCCCCATTCATTTTTAGATTCGTGAAGCGCACTAACATTAAAATCATCCATTTACATAAAACTTATATTTTCTAAATTTAATTCTGAACTTAAAAAAATAAAATTTAATATAAATAAAATTAACAATTTTTCATTCCTAAATTCTCTCCTTACTCGGTTAAAACAAATTAATAATTCATATCTTTTATCAATTGAAATTACATTTTCAAGAGATTTTGGATTTTCTAATAATGATAAAATGTCTAAAGCACTATAACCTTTTTCGTATAATTTTATGCAAAATAACAACAAATCATCAAGTGTTATTTTTTTATTAATTTTTTCTAATTCTTTTGAAAGAGCGTATATTTTTTGTATTTTTATATCTTTCATTTTAAAAACTTCATTTAAATTATATTTATATAAGTTAATTACCTGACCATTTATAACTGGTTCTGCAACATATATTTCGCAAAATCTAGATATTATTGGCTTCATTAAACTATATTTATCTTCAGCAACAATGAAAAAACGGGTATTATGACTAAATAACTCAATACATCTTCGAAGTGCTGACTGTGCATCCATTGTTAATTTATCTGCATTTAATAGCACTATACTTTTGAAATTATTTCCTCCATTACAATTAATATGAGTCTTAGCAAAAAATTTTAACTCTTCTCTTATAAACTTAATTCCTTTTCCGTGTGAACAATTTACATACATAACAAATGATTTAATCTTCTCTCTATCATTATCGTAAATTTTATGAATAAATTCACTGACAATTGAACGCTTACCACTACCAGTCGGTCCATGAAAAATAATGTTTGGTATTTTATGAATTTCATGAAAGTAATTCAATTTTTCTTTTATAGGTTGATGAATATTTAACAACATACTGTTTACTATATTTAAAGTGAATTTTTTATATTTAAATAGAATGTATTAATTTATTTAATTAAGTAATTTGTCAAAAATTTATAATATTGTTCGTAACTCATATTTGGTGCCATTTTATTTTTATCCATTGTAACTGAACAGCCTCCTGATTTTAAATATGAAACATCAAATTCTTCTATTCCATAATCTAATGCAGTATGAACAATTTTTTCTACCTCATTTTCTCTCTCTGGTTTGATATGAAGATGTAATGCAAATTTATTTATATCAACATGAATTTCACAAAGTTTACCAATTATATCATGAAAATCATCATAGGTTAAAGTTCCACAAGTATCAGACAAACATATCTTATCAAACTTCTTACCACTTAAATAATATAATTCACTTACTATACGATCATTTGATATTTTTCCTTCAATTGGACATTCGTTAATACATGATACATATAGTCTACTATTAAAGTTAGGAAATTCTTGCATAACATCTCCATTTTCTATATCGATTTCAAAAATTGCATAATTATCTAACAAATTTAACATGTTATTCAAATTAATTTCATTTTCTTTTATAGTCAATTTTGTATTTTTAAGTTGAAAACTATTAGAAAGAGATGTTATAAAAGAAAATTTTCTAGCTCCAAATTTAATAGCATTTATTAAGTGTTCTTCATTCGGAACCAAAATATATTTATTTTTATTGTCTTGAATATCTTTAAATAATTCTTCAGTGTCTTTAAAAATAGGAAATATTTTTGTATTTACACAAGAACCTATTTCTAAATTTCTTGGATTGTATTTTTCAATAATTTTTTTGTAAATTTCTTTTTTTAATTTGGTTGTATATTTTGATTGTTCATCAGTTGTCAAAGCTTGTAAGCCATCCCTTAATGTAACATCAAATGGTCTTACCCTAAGCAATTTATGAACATAATTATTTGTTAGACTTTTATTGCTTTGATAAAATTCCAAAAAAGTACGAGCACATTTAGGATAAGAATTTGGTTTCAACATTATATAATTTTTATAATGATAACTTTAAGCATTTTTTATAAATGAATTTCTATTAATTTATAAAATATTATACAGCATCTGTTAATGAGTGGGTATATGGATTATTTTTGAACGCGCTTAATATATCAGGATTAATGCGTTCACAACCAGCACATTCATTATAATATTGAGGAGAATGAATAGCACCGTAAGTTTGAACGGATGGTGGTAAAGAACTTAAACGAGAGAATGCCGGATTGACTCTACCATCTAATCTATCACAATCACTCTTATTGCAATTAACGTGCATTTGTTGATTAAAAATTTGTGTGCCACCTTGGTTAGGTCTATTCATAATAGTTTGTGATTTTATATCGTTATTATGTTGTCTATACGCGGCATCATAATTCATATCACCATAACCAGTAGCATATCCACCAGCAGCAGTATAATATTCACAACTTGTAGTGTCTCTTTGTGTTAAATCTGGAGATGTATAATTGTTAACATAAACACCTTCTTTTTGGTTGTTAATATTAAATGTTGGAGCATAAAGGGTTGTTTCTTTAATAGTTGTTGGTGTAGAATCATATGGATTATAAACTGGACCTTTAGATATAGATGTAGCTCCTTCTCCATAAATTCTGACATTATTAATGGTTTCATCTTTTCTAGTTGGTTTAAGGAAATCCATTAGAGGAGCAATAACCGCACCAATCGCACCGCTAAATCCGCTTCTTATAGTGTCAGGTTGTCTAACTGTTGAACGATGATTTTCATAGTTAGTGTGGCTTCGTAAGAAAGTTTCTTTATCTGTATGATCGCCTCTACCAGCTGCTGTTGAATGATTTACACCACCAGTTAATGCTTCATGACGTTTAGCAGGTTCATAATTTTGCGGAGCTGTTGCTGCTTTAACATCAATTGCACCAGCTGGACCCATATAATCAATAGGAATATCATTTCTTCTGACGATACCCATCTCTTGAATTGGTCGCAAAGTTTCGCCTTTAGATGCGCCAGTAGTTGTTAGCCAACGATCTTGTGTGTTAATGAAAAATGTATCCGGTCTTTGTTTTTCAACACGACCTAACATCTGAGTTGTTGCGGCATTTTTAATAAATGAATCTGCTGGTCCTTCATGTCCTAGCAATTCATACTCTAATTTTGGATTAGTATCTACACGTAATTCGTCTACAGTTTTTGGCAACCATTTATCTCTTGCTTCCATACCTGAGTTATAACCATTTGAACCATTAATTCCATAACCTTTGTCTAACCCAGGACCTACCATTATGCTGTCAAATGGTTTGACATTATTATTACGCATTCCTGGATTAACTCGTGATTGATAAAAATCACTTTGATTTGGCATACCATATGCCCACTGCATATTTTCCTCTGGTTTGAATAAAGGAGCTTGTTCAATTTTCTTTATAGTTTGAGAACCGGAACCAATCATATTGTCTAAAACAGATTCAGTAATATTGACATCGTATGTGCGACCTTTAATTTTACCTCCATTAAATGGTATCATATTATTATGCTTAAATTGTTCAGAACTTAAATAATTACCGGTTAGAGAGAATATTTCTTGTGGATTTTGTCCAACTGAAATACCCTTTCTCTCCTTTTCTTGATATAAATTTTGATTAAAATATTTATCGGTCGCTGTATTTGGATTTGGATAATTTTGGACATTATCAACCAATTGATTTATATTTGTTACGGGAAAATTTTGAGGATGAATATTTGTATTTGGTAAATAGTTGCCATGTATTTCACTTTGTCTTGTAGCTAGATTGGTTCTAGTTCCCATATTTACAAAGTTTTCCTGATTTAATTTTCTGATTTCTTTTTTAGTGCAATCTTCGTTTTTTTGGTTTGATATTACATACATACCACCTAATGCTATTAATGGGACTGCTATTTCCATATTTATAATATATATATAAAACATTTTATAAATAATAATTTGTTCTAAAATGTTTTTAATTTAATTTAATTTAATTTCCAATATGATTTATTATATTCAACTACACCGTTTAAAAAGTCGTATACTGTTAATTGTTTTGCATTTTGTGACAAATAAGACCTATAAGGTGATATATTAGTTTTAGATTTATCGGATAAAAGCATATAACTATTATCTATAACTGGTTTTATTATTTCTTTAAAATCGAAACTTACATAGTAGGTATTAGATGATATGTGTTTCCATAATCTAACAGTTGATGAAAAAGACGGCTCTACATTTCGTAAATCTTTAATATATTCATAATTCATTGTTTCATATGTTTTTCTTTAAGTATGTTTTTCTTTAAGTATGTTTTTCTTTAAGTATGTTTTTCTTTAAGTATGTTTTTCTTTAAGTATGTTTTTCTTTAAGTATGTTTTTCTTTAAGTATGTTTTTCTCTAAGGTATATTTTGA